>Ga0256404_1003007_pt1 | contig 35627 bp, 48 predicted proteins | sample RumenRJG_01DNA_FD_185990 | JGI IMG/M metagenome (GOLD analysis project Ga0256404, IMG submission 185990) | Bovine rumen microbial communities from Lethbridge, Alberta, Canada - RJG_01 | ecosystem: Host-associated > Mammals > Digestive system > Stomach > Rumen | place: Canada: Alberta | collected... | reverse complement strand
GCTATGTAATCCGCATCAACTGATGCGGCATCAATATGTGCCCGATATTTTCGGGTAATAAGAAACTGGAGAACACTTTTTAGAGTGATCTCCGGTCAGTAAAAGCTATATATTTATGTGCGACAAACTGGGATTTGTGCGATTAACTTCCGGGTTATAGTGCTATTGTCGCCACTATGACATTAATCATTCCATGCAAAAACCAGCTTGGAATAATGCTCCCACCAAATCTTTTTTCGTTCATCCATCCCTGGAACCACCCAAAAGCACCGGGAAGTATAGTCATTAATATAGCCACAGTTATATTGTGTGTTGCTAAACCAAAAGGAATTCCGTGCATCATGCCAAACAGGATCGCCTGTATGATATTTCCGGTGATAAACCCAACCTTTTCTCCAAAACGTTTTAATAAAAAACCCCTGAAGACTATTTCTTCGGATAATCCGGTACGGATAAAACCATATGCCAGCACAGCAGGAAATGCAGCAAATCCTTTGCCGGCAAAGTCACTGCCTGCGGTGGTCACCCCTTCAGGAAGAAAACGGATTGCAAATAATGTTAATCCCATATACAGTCCCGTAGCAATAAGGATTGCACATGCTGTTCCCCACCATTTCCCTTCATGCTCGATCTTTTTAATTCCTATCCACTTAAAAAAGTTCTGTTTTCTCCTGGCAAATATCAGCCAAAAGATCAGGGGAATCAAAGAAAATAGCAATACCTGTACTAATGCGCCAACAAATTCATTAATAAACATTCCAAACATACCTCGCGTCTTTCCACTTCCATCGTCAATAAAACTGGAATATATTTTGCCTCTAAAAATTCTGATTTATTTTGAACAAACGGACTTTCTTCTTCTGGCGTTTTCGCATCTACATACCGCCACATGATCATATTCAGATCATAATGATGCGTTCTGGCTGCCGCCCACACTCATTTCACTTCCCAGTGACCATATCGTTTCCCACCGACACGCACTATGCGACCAGAATCCGAAAGTATTTTCATAGCTCTTTTTACGGATGGAACGGATACTTTAACACTTTCTGCCAGTTCTTCCTGTGTTAAGGCAGGACTTTCAGTCAACAAAGCAATAATCTTATCAGCCAAAGTATCAGCCAAAGTATCTCTCTGATACTTTGGATCTTTAGTCTGATCTATTAGCGCGCTCTGCAAAGCATTAAAATGCAGTCGTATGCCATTACCGAGCACCTCATACCTTGGAAGATCAGCCCCTATTGCAATACATTCATCGCAAATCTTCTGAATACCACGTCCCCAGCTTTCGATATATCCCATCCGATAGAATACATTTGCAATATCAGGGTTATAAGGAATCGAATCATGCGGCTCCATCAAAGTTTCGGATGTCCAGCCATCCGGCAGGATACATCGATTGCTGATGATCATTTCCTGGTCCTCTATTCTGACTTGTATCGGAGTTCCGAACATATAGCAGTTATGAGCTATCGCATTGTAAATTGCTTCACGGACCGCTTCACGCGCATACGGGTATGTCTCGACTCTGCGGTCATGCTCATACGTGATTTTTGCCTTAAGATATTTCATATAGATCAGATCAATAATTCTGTCTGCTATTGTAATAAGAGACGTATCCATCACATCCTGGTACTGAAGATCTGCTCCTTCGCCAAATTTCCCGATTTTGACGTAGCTCCCATTCTGAATAATTTGCGGATCACTATAAAAAAGCAGAACTGCAGAACGCTTCAGCTTTCCATTGGAAATAAGATGCAATTTACTCAGAAGTTCCGCGTTAGAGACATTCAGCTCTGTATCCTTCATCCTGCCGCTTTTGAATGCCTCTCTGCGAAAAATCTTGAAACTTTCCTCATCCAGATCATCTGCAGAAAGGTTATCGACCGTGACATCTTCCCAGCGGAATCCAGTTTTTCGCATAATAAATTCTGACAATGCAATGCCTTTTAGCTGCTGTTTTGTAGCCCCGCTTCTGTAATGGTATTCGCCATGATAACTTATAGGAAAGCTACTGGGCTCAACCTTTATCTCAATATAATCCAGTCCGTTCTTTGTATGCATGTTAACGTCAGCAATAATGCCTAATCCCGTCTGGATTTTGTTCGGGATATCCTCAAGAAGTTTCTTGGCGTTCTTAACCCCCACAATGCTTCCATCATCGCGGACTCCGATAAAGATCGTTCCTCCCTGCGCATTGGCAAATCCGCATATCCATTTCAGATACTCATCACGCCAAGACTCTTTGTATTCTATATTCTGGCTTTCTGCCATGCGTTTCCTCCTCTGTTAATCAGATACAATGTATCCTGACTGTCCTTCTTAATTCTATCCATCTGCTAAGCTCCTTGTTTGAAGATTCCCCACAGATGATCACACCAGTGCCAGATAATCTGAGCTGTACAGCCTGAAAATCTCCGTCTCTGGTTTTGAAATTGATATCTCAGCAAAACCGATACTCGCTTAAGAAATCCAGCCCGCATGGTGTATATTTTTCGATTTTAACGTATCACAGATTCTGCTTCTTCAAAACCCCTAATATCAAATTGCTTTTACATCAGCATTTACCACTACATATTCATCTTCCGGTTTCAATTTCATTTTCCGGTTGAGATATTTCTCAATGTCGAACGTATTTTTCTTGTCATAGTCAGCGGTAAGGCAATAGTTCGGATGCTTTGTCAGATCGTACTTTTCAGACAGGAAAGGCCGGACACCACGTAGCTGCAGAATGCATTTAGACCCATCCAGCACCGCAAGCTCATCGACGGAAAGAAGATCATGTCCCAGCTTCTGGTAATTCAAGCTGTGGGATTCCTCACGTCCTCTGCTCTCACCGGTGTTGTAGGTATCAATCGTCTCCTTACCAAGTGCCTGATTCAGCTCCTTCAGAGTTGTCGGCTCTGTACCGCCGAGAAAGATCCGGGAATCCATGTTTCCGATGATGGTATCCGCGTTGTCTTTGTAGATTGCCTTCAGCTGCGATTGCGCCTGCAGCACCAGACAGGCGGAAATCTCACGGCTTCGGATGGTCGCCACCAGCTTTTCGAGATTCGGGATCTGACCGATATTGGCTGCCTCGTCAATGAGGCATCGTACATGCACCGGCAGCCGTCCGCCATAGACATCATCTGCCTTCTCACAAAGCAGATTGAACATCTGCGTGTAGATCATGGCAATCAGGAAGTTGAACGTCGCATCAGTATCCGACATGATGAGAAAAAGTGCTATCTTCCGGTCTCCCAGCGTATCCAGTTCCAGCTCATCATACATGGTGATGTCCCGGACCTCCTGAATATCAAAGGGCGCCAGACGTGCGCCGCAGCTCACAAGTATACTTTTTAAGGTCTTACCGGCTGCCATCTTGAACTTCACGTACTGGCGCACGGCAAAGTGGTTCGGATTCTTCTCCTTCAGTTTCTCGAAAAGAATATCCACTGGATTCTGATAGTCTTCATCATCTTCCCGGACATCCATTGAATTGAGCATTTCCAGGAGTGTTGCAAAGTTCTGCTCTTCCTCCGGTGCTTCATAGTGGATGTAGCCGATCAGCGCTGTATAAAGCAGCGTCTCCGCTTTGGTCCAAAATTCATCTCCTGCTTTTCCTTCTCCCTTTGTGTTGGCAATCAATGCCGTCACAAGTTTCAGAATGTCCTTCTCAGAATGAATGTAGGCAAAGGGATTGTACTTCATGGACTTCTTGAAGTTGATCGTATTGAAGACCTTAATGACATACGGTTCCCGGATCACCTTCCCGTTCTTGTCCTTCAGAGGATTTCCCTTCTCATCAAGCTTCGGTGCGCCGTGCAATAGGGCATTCCCGCACTCGACCAGAACACTGCCTTTCGGATCTGTGACTACATAAGAACTATGCATCTGGAGCAGATTCGGTTTCAGCCAGAATCTTGTCTTGCCGGAACCTGATCCGCCAACGATCAGCACATTCTTATTCCGGGCATTGCCGGGATTCTTTGGGCGGTTGCTCATCATCAGCCATTCTGTCTTTGTCAGGATCACATTGTTCTGAAAGACCGGATCCTCAAACGGTTCAATGTCCTTGTGAGTTCCCCACCTTGCAGATCCGTATTCTGTATTATGCCGGAACTTCTTTGCATTCTTTCCTTTCAGATAGACAGCTAGCCGGAACATACATCCACAGCATATTCCGATCATGAGATCCAGTGGATAGAAGCTTGGAAGCGGATTGCTGAATGCTGTTCTGAGCGTCGTCATCAGCGATAAAACTTTCTCCGATGCATTGCTGCCTTCTGCTAGCCGCCAGGCCTCTCCAAAGTTTGTGCAGACAAGTCCGAAGATGACATATGGCAGATTCAGGATTAGCATTTTCTTTCGAGCATTTGCAGTTATATTGATCACCTCCTCTTTCTCTACAGGGAATGTTCCTGTTCCTTGTTCCGCACTTTGTTCGGAATTGCTGCGACGATCGCTTTCAGCTTGGTCAGCTGTTTCAGCAGAGAAGGACGTTCCTTATGTCTGAGCTGTTTCTGCGTGTAGTCTTCCACAATAGCTGTCAGCGCATCTGCATCCTTTGCTTTGAAGAAGATTGTGTATTTCGGTGGCGTCTGACTTTTATCCTTGGTAACAGCAAAATCGACACCATATTTCCTTGCAACATGCTCGAAGTCCCGGATCCGGCTGTCATCCAGCGGAATGCTGCTGACACCCTGATCTTTACCAATCAGTTCTTTCACCGTCATCCGGCCATGCGGTCCTTCCGCTTCCTTTGCCAGTTTCTGATTTTTTACTTTTGCCCGGTGATTCAGGTATGCCTTGATTCCCGATAGAATCGTGTGCACAGAAAGCCGGGTTGTTGTGACAGCAAGGTTAACGCTTCGGTTTTCGATCTCTTCCTGCATAACGTCTCCTTCCTGCAACACGGTATGCATAACTCAAAAGCTCTGCATAACACTTCAGCCTGTCATTTTCCTTCCTGCATGAAAGCAGTTCGTGATATTTCTCCAGTCTCTCTTTCATGCGTCAAAGTTCTCCTCTCCTGTCAGTGCAAACATATATGCCGCTTCTCCCTGATCACGAACGATACGGACTATCTTCATTGCTTCCAGTCTTGCCTGAAGGATTTCATCGTCCGTCAGCGGTAAAATCATTCCTTCCGAATCCACCTTAAAAATCTGTATGGGACCATCGATATAGTCCTGATTATCGATGGAGAAGAGATCGTATTCTGAATAGCTGAACAGAAGATCGGTATCACCAAGACCTGTGATAACCTCATCTTCATCATCTTCCTCGTAGTAATTCTTAAAGTCCTGAAGTGGATATTCGAAAACATTGCCGTCCGGATATATCACAAGACAGCCGGTTTTTTCTTCTCTGTCCGCGATTTCCTTCCCGATTCTGTTGCTGATAGACAGACTTAATTCCGCATAAGCCTGAATCAATGCTCCCAGATCATCTGTAACTTTTTCTATCCCCAGCAAACATTTCTGTGCAGCATCATATCTTTCAATCATTTCATCGTCCTCCATTGCGAAACTGTAGTTATCTTTGAACATTTTTCTGTCTCCTCAAAGTGCTGGCTCATCCTTTTTACGTGCTGCCTTCTCGACAGGTGATTTTGCCGCAGCTTTATTTGAGGAAAGCTCTCCAAGAACAGATTGTCTGCTTTCCTTCTCATGTGCTTTCCGTTCCTGATAATGCTCTCCGATCTCCAGCTTTCTCTCCGCAGCATCGTAGTGATAGACGTTATCGGAAAGCCGATCCTCCATGGCAACTTCCGTCCGGTTAACCTCATGCACGACCTCTTTGAGATCTTTCAGTGTGAACAGAGGATCTTCCTTCATTAAGAGCACTTCGTGGCGAGAGGACGGCAGGACATATAGATTCCCGCCGATTTCCTGTGCCGCTTTCTGCATAAAATCCGGATACAACATCACTGCCGCGCCGTTGTTCATATCCTGCATGGATGCAACAAAGATCTTTGCTGAAAAACTGTCTTCCGGACTATCCTGTCCAAAAAGGTATGACGGAAGCGGTGCTGCTTTACCCGGGAAATTCTTCTCTGAAGCTTCAATAGCGTCTTTCATAAACTTTTCCTGATTGATCCCCATGGCATCCAAACCGACAGAAGTTACCAGGAACGATTTGACAGATCCATCCTCCTGCGGTGCCATAAGATGTGCGACCATCGACAAGTCCTCAAACTCCTTGTGTGCTGCCACCTGAAGAAATTCCTTGTTGTAATCCGTTGGGATAACCGATATCCGGACTTTCTTCAAAAAATCGCCGTACTGCTCATTGCTGATGTGTTTTTCATTCATGTTAATTTCTCCTCTCCTTGCATCAAAAAAGGACGTTCAGCTTTTCATCTCTGACGTCCTCATCGTTCCTGATCTCTATTCCGTTTTCTGGTCCATTGTTCCAGCAGCTTCAGGATTGTGTCCTGCATCTGCTTTGGTGTATACGACTTTGGGAAATACTTTCGCAGGTCGCTTGTATCAAATACCACCCGGTCCATTGGGCTCTTCTTGTCCTCATCCATAACACTCTGCATCAGATCTGCTGTACAGTGGCCTTCCTGGCTTGCCTTCTTTAATCGCTGTGCCTGTGAGAGCGACGGGGATGTCTGCGCGGATTCCATAGCCATCAGGAATTCTTTCTGTTCCTCCGGCTTCAGGTACGACAGTTCCACAGCCGGGTTAAAAGCGAGCTTTTTATCATCCACCATATCGAGTAGCTCCGGAATCAGATTGTTGAGACGCATATAACGCTGGACCTGTCTGGCACTTTCACCAGTATCTAAGGCTACCTTTTCATCAGTTCTCAACTTCGTGCCAACTTGGCGCGAAGTTAAATCAGATCTCTGTCCCTGATGTTTCAAAGCTTCCATCTTCATCTGATACGCTTTTGCCCGTTCACTGGGCAGAATATTTTCACGCTGCAGGTTGGAATCGACCATGAGAATCGTCGCTGTGTCATCATCCATCTCCCGGACGATGACCGGCATCGTCTCTTTCCCTGCCAGCATCGAAGCATATCTTCTGCGATGACCAGAGATCATCTCGTACTCACCATTTTCCAATGGCCTGACGATCGCCGGAACCAGAACACCATACTGCTTAATGCTTTCAGCAGTCTTCTTCATTTCCTCATCATTGACCACCTTGAACGGATGAGCCTTAAACGGGTGTATCTTATCGAGCGGCACCATCACTACATGCTCGCCGGTATCCTGTCTGTCCTCTTCCGTTTTGAAGATGTCATCGTAGCTGTTCAAGCTGATGTTTGCGCCTTTTTTCGGCATTTTTCAGCACCTCCTTTGTCATATCCTCATACGCTACCGCCACCTTTCCTTTCGGGTCATAGGCAAATATACTTTTTCCTTCTGCACTGATTTCTGCTGCTCGGGTCGATCTTGGAATTACTGAATCAAAGATTTTAATCCGGGATCCATACGTTTCCCGAATCAGATTTGAAATATCCCTGGCGTAATTGGTCCTGCCATCCACCATCGTGAGAAGGATTCCTTCAATCCGAAGCTTTGGATTGATCTGCCGCTTCACCTTGTTTACGGTCTGCAGAAGCTGCTCAAGACCTTTCGCCGACAGATAGTTTGCCTGCACTGGAATCAGCGTCGTATCGGCCGCCGTAAGTGCATTCACTGTCAGCATTCCAAGACTTGGCATACAGTCAAGAAGCACATAATCATACGCTCCCTTGATCGGCTCCAGAAACTGCTTCAGCATCCTCTCCCGGTTCATCGTATTGACGAGTGCAACCTCAAGTCCGGCAAGGGCAATATTGGATGGGATCAGGTCCACGCCTTCTTTCTGATGCAGAATTCCTTTTGTTAGATCAACTGTCTGCTCATTGATGGAAGCTGTCAGAAGCTCTGTCAGCGTCACCGACAGTTCATCCGGTCTTGGATACCCAAGGCAGATCGTCAGCGATGCCTGCGGGTCACAATCAACAAGCAGCACTTTCTTTCCTGCCTTCGTCAGTCCAATGCCTAAATTCTCCACAGTGGTCGTCTTGGCTGTTCCTCCCTTCTGGTTGACAACAGCCATTACCGTTGGTTTCTCTTTCATCCTCTTCTCCTTTCGCTATTCCTTCGGATGACTCATGTCGTAATGAACTTTCGCGTCGTAGTAATGGTCAATCGTCAGAGGTGCGTTATACAACGTTGTCAGCAGATATGCCCGGATATTACGGATGTCAGATATCTGGTCATGGAAACAGTCGAGAATATACTGGACGTGACTATAGCCAAGTTTCATGATCCTGGATTTCACAACTTCCGACGGCATATCCTCGCCGTTTACACGGATTGTAGGTGCTGTGCTGCACATGATGTCTACGCAGGTCTCCAGAATCTCATTCACTCTTCCCTGATCGAACTTGTAATACTGATCGTCCTTAAAACATTCGATTTCAAGCTGATCACGGAAATACTGCTCATACTGCCTTCTATTTTCCATTGGATCTGACTTCACAGGATCAGGAGATATCCCATCATATCCATCCATCCGGTCTGTTTCCGGGTGAGGTTCTTTTCCGGGATATACACACTGTGATGGATAGATAGGATTATTCTTATTCATTTCAGTTTTATTAATATCAGTCTTATTAGTGTGTGATTCGCACATTTCAAGAGATGCGGTTTTCACATCTCCAGAAGTGTGATTTTCACATTTCTTGAAATGTGATTCTGAAGATTTCTGTGGATAACCTGTTGAAAACTTCAGTACATAGATAAGTGACGGTTTCCCAAGTCCCTGGCGCTTTCTTTTAATCAGCCCCGCTTTCTGTTCCAGTTCCTGCAGGAGCTTCCCTGCTTTCTGATTGCCGCATTGCAGATCCGACATGATGTCTTCGACCGTATAAACGATGTATGCCCTGTTCAGATCGTCGAACCAACCGTTCTTCATCGACAGGGACAGGCGATCCAGCATCAGGCCATACAGCAGCTTTGACTCACAGGAGATGTCCCTGAACTGTTCACCAGTGATCAGTGCCTTCGGTATCCGATAGAACAGATACTGCTCGGCATCTTCCCGACCATAGAAATAATCAAACGGCATCGTCTTCCTCCTTTCGCTTTGCGAAAATAAAAAAGAGAGCCAGTCCATTCTTTCCGTTCAAAGAATGAGCTGACGCTCTATGTAAAATTGATGCCGTTTAATTTACGTCAAAATGTGACAGACTGGGACAAAAGATTTTTCCCGGCTGTTTCACCAGCAAAATTCTCCTGTCCGACACCCCTTCATGAGATCAATTTCTGCCGAAAATCTGTCAAGGATCCCGGTCCGATTTTGCCTCCAAAACAGGCGAAAATTATCCACTTTTGTAACTTTTTTGGGTCAAAAATGGCCTGTTATCCACTTTGTAACTGACTTTTTTGTTACAAAATGAGACAAACTGGGACAAAAAATCCGAGGTATTTTTGGGTATGAAAAAGCCGCGCAAACGGCTTGTTTACGCGGTTTTTCAGGTGTTTGCAACAATCGATTAACGCTTGCTGAACTGCGGTGCACGACGAGCTGCCTTGAGACCGTACTTCTTACGTTCTTTCATACGCGGATCTCTGGTGAGATACCCTGCCGATTTCAGTACGGCTCTGTAGTCATCATCTACCGTAACAAGTGCGCGGGCAATACCGTGGCGGATTGCCCCGGCCTGTCCAGTTGTGCCGCCGCCGCGTACGGTTGCCTGTACGTCGAACTTATCGGTATTCCCAGTTGCAGCCAGCGGCTGACGAACGATTGTCTTTAATGTTTCAAGTCCAAAATAATCATCAATATCTCTCTTATTGATCGTGATTTTACCTGTTCCCGGAACAAGGTAAACACGGGCAACTGATTTTTTTCTTCTTCCTGTTCCGTATGCTTTATCTGAAGCCATGCTCCTTTACCTCCTCTTAGAATGTCAGTTTTTCCGGTTTCTGTGCCTGATGGTTGTGATCCGGACCTGCATAAACAAAAAGTTTCTTATACATCTGTCTTCCAAGAGGTCCCTGCGGAAGCATGCCCTTGACAGCTAACTCGATAACTCTCTCCGGTTTCTTTTCCTTCATCTCGCGAAGGGTAAGTTCGCGGGTTCCGCCTACATAAGCGGAATGTGAGAAGTAGGTCTTCTTCTCAAGTTTCTTGCCGGTTACCTTAATCTTTTCAGCGTTGACAATGATAACATAATCGCCGGTATCAATAAACGGTGTGAAAATCGGTTTGTTCTTACCTCTTAAAATTTTAGCTGTCTCTGAAGCAAGACGTCCAAGCGTCATACCGTCGGCATCGATTACATACCATTTTCTCTCGATGGTAGACGGACTAGCCATAAATGTTTTCATGGGAATTCCTCCTCGTAAATCAGGTTTCATCAGTCTTTTCGCAGGACTTACAGAATTTTGCTTCCGTCCTCCCTGCCTGTAGCTATGGAAAAATGAGTGTCCGGGGCTTGTGGACAATCATTTGCATACAAATTAAGTGCGGCATTTTCAGCCGCGCTGAATTATTATAATATACCTTACGGCGGGTGTCAACGGAAATCTGAAAAACACCTCCGGGTGCGCCGGGGTATTCTAAAATCGGTATTCTTAAATCCGTATTCTAAAATCCAAAATCGGGATATTCTACCGATATCAGGCACAGCCCCTGCGGCCGGGCGGTATCTCCCGCCCTGGAGCGGTCCCTTGCCTCCAGTATTTCCTTCATTTCTTCCGGCTCCATCTGTCCGCTGCCGACTTTGAGCAGCGTTCCGATGATGATCCGGACCATGTTGTAAAGAAATCCGTCCCCCGTAATCCTGACCGAAATGATATTCCCCGCCCGTTTCACCGAAATGGATTCGATGGTGCGCGTGCGGTCCGTCACTTCCGGTTTCGCCGTGCAGAAGCTGGTAAAATCGTGCGTCCCTGTAAGATATTCCGCCGCCCGCTGCATTCTGTCCGTATCCAGATCCCAATGATAAAAAAGAGAATACAGTCGTTCACAAGGATCCGGAAAACGTCGGCAGCAAATCCTGTATTCGTATGTTTTCCTGGTTTTCTGAAACCGCGGATGAAAAGTAACCGGGACTTCCCTTGAATCCTGGATTCGAATGTCCTCCGGCAGGTAGGTATTCAGGGCATAGCTTATACGCGTGGCATCCATCCTTGCGTTTGTATCGAACACACACACAGCCCCCCGCGCATGGACACCTGCGTCGGTTCGGCTGGCTCCGATTACGCGGACAGGCTCTTTCAGAAGCTCTTCCAGCGCCTTATTCAATTCCGCCTCAATGGTATCACCGTTTGGCTGAACCTGCCAGCCGGCGTAGTTCGTTCCGTCATAGGCAACAATCAGTTTAATCCGTTTCAAAATTACCCTCGTAACAGCTGTCTAAAAGTCTCATCACAAAGATTTTCATCCGGAAAATTTCCATCCGGAAAATTTTAGAAAAACTTATTGATTCTCAGAAAATGAGAAGCACAGAACATGGCTGCCATATAGGCTGCCAGAAGGATGAAGGCTATATAATCACGCTTCTGATATTCCAGCGGATGCATCTTTGTGCGTCCTTCCCCGCCGTGATATCCGCGTGCCTCCATGGCCATGGCAAGGTCATTGGCCCGCCGGAAGGCGGAGACAAACAGCGGTACCAGGATGGGAATGAAGCTTTTAATACGCTCCATCAGCTTTCCGCTGTCAAATGCAGCCCCGCGGGCCATCTGGGCTTTCTCAATCTTATCTGTTTCGTCCATCAGGATCGGAATAAAGCGCAGTGCAATGGACATCATCATAGCTACCTCATGAACCGGTACATGAAACCTTTTTAAGAAACCCAGCCCCTTTTCCAGGCCGTCTGTCAGAGATGTCGGTGTGGTAGTCAGCGTCATCACGGAACTTCCGAGCACCAGGTAGATCAGCCGGATGACCATGTATATGGAAATCCGAAGCCCCTGATACGTGATGGTAAATCTCCAGAAATGCACCAGCGGTTCACCCTGAGTCAGAAACAGGTTGAAGACGACGGTGATCAGGATCAGAACAATAATGGCTTTCAGGCCTTTCATCATGTACTTCACCGGAACTCTTGTAACCCTGATAACCGCAAATAAAAAAATGGAAGCAACGATGTATGCACTGATTCCGCTGAATGCAAACAATGAAATAATAAAAAGCAGTGTCCCCAGAAGTTTAACTCTCGGGTCCAGCTTATGAATGACAGAACCGGACGGATAATACTGCCCCAGCGTAATGTCCTTAAGCATCTTTCCTCAGTACCTCCAGAATGGCTGTCTTAGCTTCTCCGATTGTCGTTACATCCGTACGCACCGGCCACCCCAGCTCTTTCAGGCTTTGCATAATGTAGGTAACCTGCGGTGCGGCCAGGCCGATTTTCTCCAATTCTTTATAATGAGAAAAAACACGAACGGGCGTATCATCGAACGCAACCTGTCCGTCGTTAATAACAATGATACGCTCCACATAATTGGCAACATCCTCCATGCTGTGGGATACCAGAATGACGGTCAGTTTCCTCTTTTCATGGAGTTCGGAAAGAAGATTCAGTATTTCATCGCGGCCGCGCGGATCCAGTCCGGCCGTCGGCTCATCGAGAACGAGCACCGATGGCTCCATCGCCAGTATTCCGGCGATAGCCACCCTTCTCTTCTGCCCTCCGGAAAGTTCAAAAGGAGATTTCTTATAATATTCGTCTCCCATCCCCACGGCTTCCAGGGCAGCCCGGGCTCTTTCTTCACACTCCTTTGCGGAAAGTCCCAGGTTCTTCGGCCCGAATTTCACATCGGTAATGACATCGGTCTCGAACAGCTGATATTCCGGATACTGGAACACAAGCCCCACCTTCTGGCGGAGACGTTTCATATCATAGCCTTCATCGTAAATATTTTTGCCGTCCACCAGAACCTTTCCGGAGGCGGCTTTAAAAAGACCGTTCAGATGCTGAATCAGTGTTGATTTTCCGGAGCCGGTATGCCCGATCATCCCGATAAACTGGCCATCCGGAATTTCAAGATTGATATCTCTGAGCGCATATTTTTCATACAGTGTTCCCGGATTATAAATATAATTCAGATGTTCAATCCTGATGGACATTTTTCCCTCTCTGAAAATCCTGTAACTCTTTCCTGATTCTGTTCAGTTCCGATACCAGCTCTTCCTTGCGAAGAATCCCATCCGGAAGATCCAGCCCGCTCTTTTTAAGCTCCCACGCCAGCTGCGTTACCTGCGGCACATCCAGCCGCAGCTCTTTCAGCTTTTCTGCCTGTGAGAATATCTCCCGCGGCGTTCCCTGCATCGCTATCTTTCCTTCATCCATGACAAAGCAGTAATCGGCATCGATGACCTCTTCCATGTAATGTGTAATCAGGATGATGGTAACATGCTTTTGCCTGTTTAATTCGTGCACGGTATCGATCACTTCACGCCGGCCGAGCGGATCGAGCATAGCTGTCGGCTCGTCCAGGACAATGCATTTGGGCTCCATGGCCACCACACCGGCAATGGCAACGCGCTGTTTCTGACCGCCGGAAAGCTTGTTCGGAGAATTGGAGCGGTACTCCCACATTCCGACCGCTTTCAGGCTTTCTTCAACACGCTGCCATATTTCTTCCTTCGGCACCCCCATGTTCTCAGGGCCGAAGGCTACATCCTCATCAACCACCGTTCCGATGATCTGATTATCCGGATTCTGAAATACCATGCCGGCTGTCTGGCGAATCTCCCAGAGATTCTGATCCTCTCTGGTATTCTTGCCATCCACCCAGACGGTTCCTCCGGTTGGAAGCAGAAGCGCATTCAGGTGTTTGGCCAGCGTCGACTTTCCGGATCCGTTATGGCCCAGAATGGCAACAAAATCACCTGCCTTCACGCTCAGTGAAACATCATCGACGGCTCTGTCAGACTCCAGCGGATTGCCATTCTCATCAAAACTTGCGTATTCATATGAAAGATTTTCCGTTTTAATAATATCCATGGTCACCCTTATCCGCTTACAGTTTCAGCACAGACTCGCCTTCCAGAAGTCTGGCGGGGAAAATCACCTTGCGGCCCTTTTCTTTTCCCTCGATCATGCTGAAAAGCTGGCGTATGGTTTCATCGGCAATTTTTTCCGACGGCTGCGCGATGGTTGCTACCGACGGACGGTAGTACCGTGCAATGTCAAGTCCGTCAAATCCGGCAACGGAGAAGTCTTCCGGCACCCGCTTGCCTGCATCGAAAACAGCCCGGATCGCTCCGATCGCCATCCGGTCGGAAATAGCATAGATACATGTAAAGTCCCTGTCCGAAGTCAGGAGCTCCTTCGTGACCTCATAACCGTTTTCAATAGAATAGTAAACCGCGTCGGAATGCATCGGGACGACAAGTTCCGGATCATATGCAATACCATGTTTCTGAAGCGCCTTCCTGTATCCTGCCAGCCGTTTGTCACTGATCCCGGCGTCCGGTTCCGCTGTCCTCATGATTACGATCCTTCTGTGTCCGCATTTGATCAGATAATCGGTCATCCGGTAGCTCTCCGCCTCATCATCAATGGAAACAATCGAGCAGTTCTCCACATCTTCAGGAAGATGAATGGAAACGGTGCTGATAACGCATGGAACCGGCATCTGCTTCAGGCTCTCCCAGGGCCGCTGTTTCATGCCGCCCAGAAATATAATACCTTTCAGCCTTTTTTCTTTTTCCAGTGCTGCCGCCATGGCAACCTCGTCTTCGTCTTCCTCCACCTGCTGCAGAACGAAAGAATAATTTTTATTTACAATTTTGCGCTCCATCGTCTGAATGACCGGTCCGAAAAAAGGATTGCTTACTCCCTTCACCATCACCGCGATGGCATTTGATTCGGCTCGTTTCAAATTACGTGCGCTGTTGTTCGGAACATAGTTGTACCTGCGGATGGTTTCCATTATCCGTTCTTTCGTCTCCGGATTTATGTCCGGATGATTATTGATCGCCCTGGATACCGTGCTGACACCAACGCCGCACATCCTGGCTATTTCTTTTATGGTTATCTGTTCCATAAAATTGTTCCCCTTTACTGTCACGCACACAATCAGGAAAAATTATAACAACGGCCATAATAAAAAGCAAGACCGGCTGTGAGAATGACTTCCCGCAGCCGGTCCCTGGCAGCTCCTTTCTCAGGAGTTTCGTGTTTATCCCTACCTGTTTGCTGACTTAATCCCTGCTGTCCTGTCTCAGCCTTCCGGATACCTTCGTCATTTTATATATGTCATAAGCCAGTTCATCCGTGAAGGCATCTTTTTTCATCCGCCACTGCCAGTTGCCGTTCGAAACCGCCGGTGTATTCATCCGCGCCTCACTTCCGAGACACAGATAATCCTGCATCGGTATGATGGCTGTTTCCGCCACCGTTTCCAGCGTCATAAGAACAATGGCACGGACGCGCTTCTCATCGCTGTCCGTTCTAAATCCAAGAAAATCGTCCAGTGTTTCTTTGTCCTTTGCCGGTAGCTCATAGTACCACGCCTTTAATGTCTGGTTATCATGCGTTCCCGTATAGACAACACAGTGCTTCGGATAATTGTAAGGCATGTAGTCTCCGCTTTCCCGCGAATCAAAAGCAAACTCTATAACCTTCATGCCCGGATATCCGCTGTCACGCACCAGCTGTTTCACGCTCTGTGTGACATAACCCAGATCTTCGGCTATGACTCTTCCCGGCCCGACTTCTTTCTGAAGTGCATTGAATAGTTTCATTCCGGGACCTTTTTCCCAGTGGCCGCCTGCCGCCGTCCTGTTTCCTGCCGGAATGGCGTAATACTCATCAAACCCGCGGAAGTGATCAACACGGATCACATCATACAGTTCATAGCAGCGCTTCATGCGGCGTATCCACCATTCAAATCCGGTGCGTTCATGATAATCCCAGTCATACAGAGGGTTGCCCCACAGCTGTCCGTCCGCCGAGAAAGCATCAGGCGGACACCCGGATGACTGAATCAGACGGCGGTCATCATCAAACTGGAAAAGCCCCTCACTGCACCAGCTGTCCGCGCTGTCCGAAGAAACATAAATCGGAATATCTCCGATAATCCGGATATCTTTCGAATTTGCGTACTCCTTCAGCCGTTTCCAGTGCTTTGAAAACTCATACTGAAGAAACTTATGAAATCGGATATCATCAGCGTGTTTTTTCCGGCTTTCTTCCAAAGCTTCCGGCCTTCGCAGGCGGATATCATCTTCCCAGTCCTGCCAGCCTGCCCCGTCATGAGCATTTTTCAGTGCCATAAAAAGGCTGTAGTCATCCAGCCAGTAAGCGTTCATACTGCAGAATTCATCAAACTCTGCGCCGGGTTTAAATGCCGCATATGCTTTTCTCAGAACTGTATATCGATTCTCATATTCTTTTGCATAATCAACTCTGGTCTCATCGCTTCCGAAATCAATAGATTCCAGCTCTTCCCGGCTCAGCAGCCCTTCTCCGGCCAACGTGTCCAGATCAATAAAGTACGGATTGCCCGCGAAAGACGAGAACGACTGGTACGGCGAATCACCGTACCCGGTCGGTCCGAGAGGAAGGATCTGCCAGTAGGTTTGTCCGGCTTTATGAAGTTTATCTACGAAATCGTAGGCTTCCTTTGAAAAGCACCCGATCCCGTATCTGGAAGGAAGTGACGAAACCGGCATCAGTATTCCACTCGTTCTGCTCATAATATCAGCCTTTCACTGCGCCTGCGAGAACACCCGCAATAATATATTTCTGCATAGCAATATAGAAAATAACAATCGGTATGATCGCGAGGATCAACGATGCCATCATGGCACCCCAGTCGATCTGCCCGTGCGATGCTTTCAGGAACTGGATGGCAATCGGAATGGTTCTGTACTTTGTCAGATCCAGCACCAGATACGGGAGCAGGAAATCATTCCATACCCACATCGATTCCAGAATAGCAACGGTAACAATGGTCGGCTTCATGATGGGCATAATCACGCGGAAGAAGGTCTGGGGCGGTGTGCATCCGTCTACCATCGCCGCCTCTTCAATTTCCAGAGAGATACTCTTGACGAAACCGGTAAACATAAACACAGCCAGCCCGGCCCCGAACCCCAGGTAAACAATGCAGATTCCCAGCGGATTGGACAGATGAAGCATGTTTGCAAACTTGGAAAGCGTAAACATAACCATCTGGAAAGGTACGATCATGGAGAACAGGCAGAGCATGTAAATGATTTTCGTGGCGGTTGTTTTCACGCGGACGATGTACCACGCGCACATGGAGCAGCAAAGAATAATCAGCGCTACCGATAAAATTGTGATGAAAAGGGAAGTTCCAAAGGCGCTGAGGAAATTCGTTTTCTTAAATGCAGTGCTGAAATTCTGCCATCCGACGAACGTTTTTTTAATGCCGGCTGACCATCTCTCCCATCCTTTTTCAATCAGCTTTACATTGCTGATTCCGAACGGGTTTTTGAAAATATAAGCCTTGCGCTTGAAAGCGTTCATCAGAACGATCAGAATCGGAAGGATCCAGACAACGGAAAGAATTGTGAAGAAAACGGTTAAGGCTGTTCCATGTTTGGACCGGCGGACAGCGTCAACTTCTTTTTCAGATTTTGAATAGGTTCTTACATTTGTTTTAGCCATCAGTTTACCGCCTCCCTCGATCTTGAAACTTTATTCTGAATAAGTGAAATGCAGGCTACCAGAATGAAGAAGATCACTGCCTTCGCCTGACCGACGCCCTGTGTATTGGAGCTGCCGTACATGGTATCGTAAATGTTCAGAGCAAGCATCTGTGACATCTTGCCGGGGTTGCCTCCGGTTAAAGCGTAGTTCTGATCGAACAGCTTGAAGCCGTTGGTCAGTGTCAGGAATGTACAGATGGTGATGGTCGGAGCCAGAATCGGCAGCGTCACATTTTTAAGGATCTGGCGGCTGTTCGCGCCGTCAATTTTAGCTGCCTCAATAAGATCACTCGGCACATTCTGCAGTCCGGCAATATAGATGATCATCATATAACCGATCTGCTGCCAGCAGACCACAAGGATCAGACTCCAGAACGCTGTCCACTGGGAGGATACGACCGTTCTGGAGAAGTTCGCCAGAATCGAATTCAGTATCATCAGCCAGATGTAGGAAAGGACAATGCCGCCGATCAAGTTCGGAAGGAAGAACGCTGTCCGGAAAAAATTGGTTCCGCGGATACCTTTCGTCAGAGCAAGAGCAATCGCAAAGGCGATTACGTTGATAATCAGCATGGAAACAACGGTAAACAGTGCTGTATACCATAACGAGTGCAGAAAGGTTGTATCCAGTTTTCCATGGACAAAGATAATCTGTGAAAAGTTCTTAAATCCAACCCATTTCCAGTCTGTTACGGTGGAAAATTTACAGAAGGAAAGGAAAATACCATAAACGAAGGGCGCTATAAAACCTATAACAAAGGCGGCCATCGTAGGCAGTACAAACAGCGGCCAGTATTTTCTGATTGATTTTTGCATACCGTTTTCTCTCTTTCGTATCACATCATAGATCTGTGAATTACAAACCCATCTATTTGTTATTGCTTAAAAAAGGGCTGCCAGGTTGCGCAGACCTGACAGCCCACAACCTGTTCTTGCGATCAGGTCATACTTGCGAAAAACTGTGTTAATCCGTATCAATCAGATGGCCGGATTATTCGGTTGCCCCTTCGGTTGCTGCCTCTCCTGAATGTGCAGCTGCCCACTGGGTAGCCCATCCGTCAACGAATGCGGTCTTCACTGCATCGAAGTCGCCTTCGCCCTTGGTGTAGGAAACCAGAGCTGCAACTACGTCAGCACGCCAGTCATCAACGTTCGGAGTAGCGTTAAATGCCCATGCAACGGAGGTCTTTCCAGCTTCCGTATAGGTGGCTGCCTTGGCACCGAATGCGTTTGTCGGAGCATAGTCATCGGTGAACGTATCAAACGGGCAGCTAAGACCCATGGTATTGGTCAGAGCGTCACGGCCTTCGTCCGAGGTGATCACCCACTCAAGGAAGTTAAGAGAAGCATCAATCTCTTCCTGGCTGCACTTTGCATTGATGGACCAATGATTTTCGGTACCTACTGCAAGGCCTTCATTTTCATCATCAACGCCAAAGTAAATCGGGATCATATCCAGTTCATCGTCAGCGGTAAGGTATCCGTTAGCGCCGTCCGCATCTTTCAGTGCTGAGTATTCCCAGTCACCGTTCTGATAGAAAACAGCTTCTTCCATTCCGAATTCCTGCTCAGCGTTGTAAGAACCGCCGTCCAGCAGCTGAGGATCCGCTCCGGAGTCGGATACATACATATCCCATACATTCTTGAAGTTATCAAGATATGTTCCCTTGATCTGAGCTTCGCCGGCTGTCGGATCTTCCAGACCGTCATCTACAAACTCATAGTACAGCGGCATATTTGCCAGATGACCTGAAAATCTCCAGGAAGAGCTGTCATCCAGACCTGCGGATGTGAAAGCACCGGTCAGTTCGTATCCAAATTCGTCGTTGATTTCATCAACGCGTGCCTGGATATCATCAGCAACAGCCTTCAGAGTATCAAAGCTTGTAATATCATCGATGGAGGAAATAACTGCGTTGTCCAGTGTGCAGTAGTTATCCAGAATTGTCTTGTTGACAATGATGCCGTAGCACTCATAGCAGTTCGCAATACCGGCTACCTTGCCGTTATAGACAACATCCAGTGAGTGATCGGTAGCATGATTGTAAAGGCTGGTGTCCTTCAGATCATAGGTGTAGCTGTCATACGTCTGAGCTGCAGCGCTGTTTCCGATGTTGAAAATGGTCGGTGCATTTGATTTTGCAAGTTCAGACTGAAGCGTTGTGTCATACTGTCCGTCTGCTGCGGTCACAACGGTTACGTTTCCGCCAAGTGCATTGTAGTCCTCCGCCAGCTTCTGCCATGCGTCATCCGTTTCCGGCTTGAAGTTCAGAAGATAGACTCTTCCGTCGGTGATCTGAGGAGCGGATCCCTCGGTCGCATCCTCAGCAAATGCTGCGGTTGTCAGGCTGGCGGCCATAGCTGCAGACAGAACAATTGATGCACATTTCTTAAAATTCTTCGTCATTGTAATTCCCCTTTCATCGAAATGAGATTTGAAAGTAACTTTCCGGTAACGGTATCGGTATCGGTATCGTTATCGGTATCGTTTCCATATCGTGACTAAACTATATCACACAACTGTGAAATGTGCAACGGCTTTTCCGGAATCATTTTCATTTTTGTTATTCCTGATAATTTTTCAGGATCACAATTGTGCATGTTGTCAGATCGGCATCGGCACCGGTTTTCCCGGGCACTGGTATTCTATGTGAAAGATCACGGAACAGCCTTGAAATTCGTATGGGCGGAATTTATAATGCGGATAGGAGTGCCTGTCGTCAAGGTAAAAGAAAGGAATGATACCATGAATAAAAATCCGATTGTTACCATTAACATGAATAACGGCGATGTAATCCGGGCTGAACTCTACCCGCAGAAAGCCCCCAATACAGTCAATAACTTCATCAGCCTTGTGAAGAAGGGCTTTTATGACGGACTTATCTTTCACCGTGTCATTAATGGATTTATGATTCAGGGCGGGGATCCGCGGGGAAATGGGACCGGGGGTCCCGGATATTCTATTAAAGGAGAATTTTCATATAACGGATTCAGCAACGACCTGAAACATACATCGGGTGTTCTTTCCATGGCCAGGGCTATGGATCCGGACAGTGCCGGTTCCCAGTTCTTTATCATGCATAAGGACGCACCTCATCTGGACGGGCAGTATGCAGCTTTCGGCAGGGTGACAGAGGGTATGGACGTTGTAGATAAGATTGCCCGGTCAGAAACTGACTATAATGACCGCCCGCTTGAAGACCAGATCATTCAATCCATGACCGTGGAAACTTTCGGCGCAGATTATCCCGAGCCTGTTAAATGCTGAGGTATTTTCCGGTCTGTTCGTTATTTCCATTCCAAAAAGCCCGGCCGTTTTCACGCCGGACTTTTTCTTTACAGTATCTATTTTTATCTTATCTTTTTAATCATATTCAGAACCTTCAAGAATATAAATATGCCTGGTGAAGGATTCTGAAATAAAGCCGGATGACAGATCTTTTTTCAGCGCATGCGTTCTGCCGTTTTCATGGAATCCAAGCTTTCTGAGCAGATTTTCGGATGAAAGGTTGTTCTCAGATACTTCCGCCACAATCAAATCCGCACCCAGATTCTTAAATCCATATCGAATGCACAGTCGTACAGCTTCCTCTCCCAGATGCTGTCCCCTTTTTTCCGGCAGCAGGGCATAACCAAGATTCAAAACTGATTTATCTGTTTTATCTGATTTATCTGTTTTATCAGCTATCTCTGCTCCTTCAGATACAGCCCATTTTGCTAATGCCGGGGATACCGGAGAAAAACCGGCCCATCCGATGGCTTTACCGCTGATCGCTGTTCTTCTGTTTCCAGGCTCCGGGGGGTGATTTACATCCTTCATCTCTTCTACTGTCCAGTAGCCAAAGCCCTGAAATTCATAAGCCTGTTTGATATAGGCGATAAAAGCCTGCCTCGTGCCGCCGAAGGATCTGGCGCCGGCAAGGCATGCATCCTGGTCCTGTTCAAGTCTCAGCACCATATCGAAATCATCCGGTACACTTTCCCTCAGCCGTATCATGGCAGCAGAGCTTTCGGCGATAACATGTGCTCTTGAGTAATAATGATCCAGGATCATTTCAAACCATTCGTCCTCCGGATCCTCGTCCCGGGAACTGTCTGTGATGACAGCTGCCGCCTTCTTCCGGGATCTCCACACAGCTTCGGAAGCCGGGACCGCTCCTTTGTTATCCGTTTCAGATGTGTCCGGATTCCAATCGCGAAAAACGGCACACAATCCCGCATCCGCGGCGGCGGAAAGTATTTCGGGATCATCCGTGATCAGGACGGTCTGGTTCTTCAGACCCGTTTGCTGTGACAGCAGTTTGTTTAATTTTGCTGTTTTTTGCTTATCCTCTGCCTTTATTTCCAATAAAATCATGATGACATACAAAAAAGGGAGATGGCTGCAGCAGCTGCAGCCATCTCCCGCCAGAAAGCTTATTAAAAGTTCAATCAGACAAGTTCAAGTACTACTTCCATTGCACCATCGCCGCGGCGCTGTCCGATCTTTACAATACGTGTATAGCCGCCGTTGCGGTTTACATACTTTGGAGCGATCTCGTCGAAAAGTTTTGCAACAAGATCAACTTTCTTTGTATTTTTCTTCTTTCCTGCAGCTTCCTTCGGTACCTCCGTCACAGGATTAAGAACCTTGAGCATTTCTCTGCGTGCATGCAGTCTGCTGGGTTTATCCTTCCTGATTTCCTTCGGCTGTTCGGTATAAACGGTTACCTTTTTACCGTTTTCAACCTTTTTCACTCTCTTGCCTTCGGCATCCTTCTGCGGAACCTTTGCTGTTACGGTTACCGTTTCGAAGTTATCTTTTTCCTTTACGGCAAGAGCAATAATCCCTTCCGCAATCTTCTGAACTTCTTTCGCCTTAGCTTCGGTAGTAACAATTTTACCGTGATAAATCAGAGCTGTAACCTGGTTTCTTAAAAGTGCCTTTCTCTGATCTGCTGTTCTGCTAAGTTTTCTGTATCCTGACATTTAATTATCCTCCCGCATTTAGGAACACCCGGACATACGCTTCGGAATTACTGCCCGGATGTCTGTCATCCTATTGTGTGTCACTGACTCGCAGCGCCGGAAAAAATTTTCCGTACGTCTACGTTTATCCTTTTATTATTCATTCCTCGCCGGTGTTCAGTGAAAGTCCAAGCTCTTTCAATTTTGCAAGCACTTCTTCAAGAGACTTGCGTCCGAGGTTGCGGACTTTCATCATATCATCCGGTGTTTTATCGCACAGTTCCGCGACTGTATTGATACCTGCTCTCTTCAGACAATTATAAGAGCGTACGGACAGCTCGAGCTCATCGATGCTCATGTCCATAGCCTTGTCTTTTTCATCATCGTCCTTCGGAGCCATGATCTTGGTATCTGCCACACCATCGGAAAGGTCAATAAACAGATCCAGATGTGCGCTCAGTACCTTTGCTGCCAGGCTGACAGCCTCGTCCGGAGCAAGAGTGCCGTTCGTATAAACATCCAGCGTCAGCTTGTCAAAATCTGTCTGCTGGCCTACACGAGTGTTTTCTACGTTTATATTGACACGCTCAACCGGTGTATAAATGGAATCTACTGCAATCACGCCAATCGGCATATCATCATTTCTTGCTTTGTCGGCACCCACGTATCCTCTTCCGTCCGTAATGGTGATTTCCATTACCAGCTTGCAGTCCGGACCTCCGTTTAAGGTGGCGATCACCTGATCCTCATTGATGATCTGGATATCGGAGCTGACCTGGATATCTGCTGCCGTAACAACTCCTTCGCCTTCATAATCTATGTAGGCGGTCTTCGGTTCTGTTGTTCCGCTCGTATCCTTGATGGCAAGAGATTTCAGATTCATTATAATTTCGGTGACATCTTCCTTGACGCCCGGAATCGAGCTGAATTCGTGGAGCACACCGTCTATTTTAACCTGGCTTACTGCCGCACCCGGAAGTGAGGAGAGCATAATTCTGCGAAGGGAATTGCCAAGGGTAATTCCATATCCTCTTTCCAGCGGTTCGACAACAAATTTAGCGTATTTTCCGTCTTCTGACTTATCCGAAATCTCAATCTTAGGTTTGTTGAAATCGAACACTCTTTTCCCCTCCTTTTGGGAAGTACATGACCAAGGGCGACGAAACGGCCGCTGATAAAACGGCCGTAAACCTTACCGCTGCAGGGAGCCGCGCCTGACTGCGCATCCTGCATAATCCCTGCAGACAACCTCATTACCAGGTTATTATTTAGAATACAACTCGACGATCTGTACTTCGTCAACAGGAACGTCGATCATTTCACGGGTCGGAACCTGTCTGATTGTTGCCTTTAATGCGTCCGGATCATAATCAAGCCATTCCGGAACGGTACGTCCGTTTGTAGACTCCACAACGTCCTTGATTCGCTGATATCCCTTGTACTTTTCTTTCAGCTCAACGACATCTCCTGCCTTTACACTGTAAGACGGGATGTTTACGCGCTTTCCGTTTACAAGAAACATTTTGTGATCAACCATCTGTCTTGCTTCTTTTCTTGTTCTTGCAAGACCGATGCGGAAAACGATATTGTCCAGACGGCACTCCAGGAGAGCCATCAGGTTCGGGCCGGTCATGCCCGGCATCTTGTCAGCTTTTTCGTAGTAGTTTCTGAACGGCTTTTCAGTTACACCGTAGATGAATTTTGCTTTCTGTTTTTCCTTCAGCTGCTGGCCGTATTCGCTGACCTTGCGGCCGGAGCGCTGAAGCTCTCTCGATGATTTTTTATCATATCCCAGATAAGTCGGGTCAAGGCCCAGGCTTCTGCATCTTTTGAGTACCGGAGTTCTGTTAACTGCCATCTCTCTATATCCTCCTTATTAGACTCTTCTGCGTTTCGGCGGGCGGCATCCGTTGTGCGGTACCGGAGTTACATCCATGATGGATACAACCTCAAGCCCGTTAGCTGCGAGCGCACGAATGGCTGCCTCTCTGCCGGATCCGGGTCCCTTAACGAACACATCAACCGTCTTCAGACCGTGCGGAAGAGCTGCCTTTGTTGCTGTTTCAGCTGCCATCTGAGCAGCGTAAGGAGTAGATTTCCTTGAACCCTTAAATCCAAGACCGCCGGCACTTGCCCATGAAAGAGCATTTCCCTCAGCATCGGTCAGTGTAACAATAGTGTTATTGAAAGATGCCTGAATATGTGCCTGTCCATGTTCAACGTTTTTTCTTATGCGTTTTTTTACGACTTTTTTAGTTGCAGCTTTTTTTGGCATATTAAACTAACCTACTTTCTCCTTCATCAGAACTTTTCAATTATTTCTTATGATTTGCAATTGTTTTCTTCGGACCCTTGCATGTTCTTGCGTTGGTCTTGGTTTTCTGACCGCGGCACGGAAGTCCTTTTCTGTGACGGATGCCTCTGTAGCAGCCAATTTCCTGAAGCCGCTTGATGTTCATAGCAACGTCACGGCGAAGATCACCTTCCACCATGATACTCATTGCAGGATCAGCAATCACTGCACTGATTGCGGCTACCTCTTCATCAGTCAGATCTCTGACGCGGGTATCCGGATTCACTTTGGCTGCCGCAAGAATTTTGTTGGAAGTTGATCTGCCAATGCCATAAATGTAGGTAAGGCCGATTTCGACACGTTTTTCTCTTGGTAAGTCTACACCAGCTATACGAGCCATGTAATTTTCCTCCGTTTTCTCTGGATATGCTGTACATATCCATTCTATTGTCCCAAACTGGGGTGTCCTCCGACACCCAGCTGCAGCACACCTGCAGCCTTTCCAACACATTAAGCCATGGGCCCTGTACCCTTGCTGAAGCATATCGTTTTCCGGACGCAATAGCGGGCGCGCCCAAACGTTGGATGCTTATCCTGTGCTGGTATTATAAGCCAATATCCGAGTGAATAATGCTTCTATTGCATTTCGTGTCATCGGTCTGGAAGTAAATCACTTTAAAACACCAGAATCTCGAACCAATATAAGTCTATTCCATCGTCTATTGAATCAGCCATAAAACTATGACTGTACCGCTACTTTTTTTCTGATCAGCCTTGTCTCTGTTTATGCTTCGGGTTTTCACAGATAATACGGATGCTTCCTTTTCTCTTGATAACCTTGCATTTTTCACACATAGGCTTAACAGATGATCTAACCTTCATGGTTATATCCTCCTTTTACCATGTTTTAGGCATAAAAAGTCTAACATATCTTCTGCCCGCAAAGATACGTTTGACATTATAATATGTTTTCTGATGAAATGCAAGAACAAAAATTATTTGTCTCTCCAGATAATTCTGCCCTTGGTAAGATCATAGGGGGAAAGTTCCAGAGTAACCTTATCGCCGGGAAGAATGCGGATAAAGTTCATTCTCAGCTTCCCGCTGATATGGGCAAGGACTACATGCTTATTCTCGAGCTGCACCTTGAACATGGCGTTCGGAAGCTTTTCCAGAACGGTGCCTTCAACTTCAATTACATCTGTTTTCGACATATTCTTACTCCTTGACAATATTTTACTGTCCTGTTAACACATCTTTGTCTCCGGCGCCATCAGGTCTGCCGTTGCACTTAGTATTTCCGGTTCCGACTCAGTGATCAGGATGGTATTTTCATAATGAGCAGCCCTGCTCCCATCCTCTGTCTTAACGGTCCATCCGTCATCCATCCAGCGAATCTTTTCCGTTCCTGCAGTAAGCATAGGTTCGATGGCGAGCGTCATTCCCGGCACAAGATAAAGGCCTTCCTTTTCCTGGGCAAAGTTCATCACATCCGGATCTTCGTGCATCTGTCTTCCTATCCCGTGCCCGCACAGATCGCGAATAACCCCATATCCCAGCGCAAGGGCATAATTACCGATGGCGGAAGAAATATCATTTAAATGATTTCCCGCTTTGGCCATTGTAAGCCCTTCGAAAAAGCTTTGTCTCGCTGCGCGGATCAGTTCACTGTCCTTCCTGCTGACTTTACCCACGGCAAACGTTCTGGCTGCATCGCTGTGCCATCCTTTGTACACCATACCGGTATCGAGGCTGACGATATCTCCTTCCTGAAGGATCCGTTCATCCTTCGGGATCCCATGTACTACCTCATCATTGACGGATACACAGACGGATGCAGGATAACCCTCATAATGGAGGAAATTCGGTTCGCCGCCCAGTTCCCGAATTTTATCAATACATTTCCTGTCGATTTCCTTTGTGCTGATCCCGGGACGAATCAGTGACTGAAGATAATCCAGTACTATTCCGATTCGTCTGTTTGACTGACGCATCTGTTCGATTTCGGAAGCTGTTTTAATTTCTACCGCCATAATTACCTGTCAAGAAATTCCTGTATATCCCGGAACACGTGGTCCATCTCCTGTGTACCGTCTACGGAATGAAGAATATTTTTTTCTTTGTAGTAATCAATGAGCGGCTGCGTCTGTGCATGGTAAACATCGAGTCTCTTCTGTACAGTTTCCGGCTTATCGTCATCGCGCTGAATCAGCCTCTGTCCGCATTCATCGCAGATCCCATCCTTCTTCGGAGGATTGTATACAACATGATATACCGCCCCGCAGTTTAGGCAGGCACGGCGTCCGCCCATTCTCTTCACGATGGATTCATCCGGAACCTCCACATCGATCGCATAATCAATCGATGTATTCATCTTTTCAAGCGCTTCATCCAGCGCATTTGCCTGCGGAATGGTACGCGGAAAACCGTCCAGAATATACCCGTTTTTGCAGTCTTCTTTTCCAATTCTGTCGACAACAAGATCGCATGTCAGTTCATCCGGTACCAGCGCACCGGATTCGATGTAGGCTTTTGCCTTTCTGCCAAGTTCTGTACCGTTCCTGATATTAGCACGGAAAATATCACCGGTAGAAATGTGCGGAATATTATATTTTTCTGATATAAGTGCAGCCTGTGTTCCTTTTCCTGCCCCGGGCGCACCCAGCATAATAATTTTCATGGTGAGCTCCTCACTCCTGTAATTTTCATTCAGAACTGCTTACATATTACGATTTATATACAAATAGCGATGTATACACAAACGTACTCCCAGCATTCAGGCGTAAACCGTCCTCAGCCGAGAGTACGAAAGTAAGTCATTATTCGTTAAGGAAGCCCTTATAATTGCGGACAACCATCTGTGACTCGATCTGTTTAATTGTTTCAAGGATAACACTTACAATAATGATGATAGATGTTCCTCCAAACGATACAGATGCGCTGAACAGTCCGTTGAAGATAATCGGTATAATTACAACAACAGTAAGACCGACAGCACCGATGAATATAATGTAGTTTAATACATTATTCAGATAGTCTTCCGTAGGCTTTCCGGGACGAATACCCGGAATAAAACCGCCCTGCTTCTTCATATTGTCGGCAACTTCAATCGGGTTAAACGTGATGGAAGTATAGAAATATGCAAAGAAGATAATAAAAACCACATACAGGATCAATCCGACACTGTAAATCCAGTTTGCCGGGTTAAACCAGTTGTTCTCATTCAGCATCCCTACGATCGTCCCCCCTACGCCCGATGGTGATTTTCTGACGAAGGAGATAATGATCTGTGGAATGGACATCAAAGATGATGCGAAAATAACCGGAATAACTCCTGCTGTATTTACCTTCAGCGGAATTCCGGAGGACTGACCGCCTACAAGTCGTCTGCCCTGCATTTTCTTTGCATACTGTACCGGAATTTTTCTGGTAGCATCATTCAGTACAATGCAGAGAACAACGGTAAGAAGGATAATGGCAAAGATAACAACGGCTGCCATAATGCCCTGTGCTACCGTCTTTGTAAATACGAACTGGTCAAACAGAGTAGCAATACTCTGTGGTACTCTGGAAAGGATATTGATAGTAAGAACTATGGAAATGCCGTTACCAACACCCTTTTCCGTAATACGTTCACCAACCCACATAAGGAAAGTGGAACCTGCTGTCAGACAAACAACCGCTGTCAGAACGCTGATGAAATTAAACTTTTCAAACAGTCCTGAACGGCCGAAACCGATGGACATAGCCACACTCTCAAATACGGACAGTCCGACGGTTGTATACCGCATAATGGACTGGAGTTTTTTTCTACCGTCGCTTCCATCACGCTGCATTTCTTCCAAAGCCGGTATAGCAATGGTAAGAAGTTCGATAATGATGGATGCGGTAATATAAGGCGTGATGTTCAGGGCCAGGATGGACATTCTTTCGAATGATCCGCCGGTGAAAGCTGAGAAGAAGTTAAATGCTCCGGCTGCATTCGCATTCTGCTGTGCAAGCCAATTGCTGAAATAATCTCTGTTCACCCCCGGAACCGGGATCTGTGACCCGATCCGGATGACGATGAGCATCAGCATTGTATAGAACATTTTCTTTCTTAGATCTTTGATTTTAAAAGCATCACGAAGTGTCTTTAACATCAGATCACCTCAGCTTTTCCACCCAGCTCCTCAATCTTTGCCTTTGCACTGGCGCTGTAGGCGTTTACTTTAACATTGAGCTTTTTGGTAAGCTCACCGTTTCCAAGTACCTTAACGCCGCAGTCAGCCTTTTTAATGATCCCTTTTTCAACTAATGCCTCAGCTGTAACTTCAGCGTCGTTATCAAATGCTTCCAATGCGGAAAGGTTTACAATAGCCATTTCTACTCTGTTTGGATTCTTAAATCCTCTCTTCGGAAGTCTTCTGTATAACGGCATCTGACCGCCTTCAAAACCTATTCTCGGTGCTCCGGAACGAGCCTTCTGGCCTTTGTGTCCCTTGCCTGCGGTTTTTCCGTTACCTGAGCCATGTCCACGGCCTCTTCTGAAGTTATTGCTGTGGACAGAACCGGCAGCCGGGCTTAAATTCGATAAATCCATGGTGACACCTCCTGTTCTGTAACCTGATTAGACCTCTTCAACTTTTACAAGATGTCTTACATGCCAGATCATTCCGCGTACCGCATCATTGTCCGGCAGTTCTACTGTCTTATTCACTTTGTGAAGTCCAAGTGCCTCAACCGTTGCACGCTGCTTCGGAATAGAGCCGCTCGGAGATTTTACTAAAGTAATCTTTAATTTTTCTGCCATAACAGCCTTCCTCCTTAAGCTCTGATTTCATCAACAGTTTTTCCGCGAAGTCTGGCAACTTCCTCCGGACTCTTCAAGTGTTCGAAAGCGTCCAGGGTAGCCAGAACTACGTTCTGTTTATTATTTGATCCCAGAGATTTTGTACGGATGTTGCGAATGCCTGCCAGCTCGCATACCACACGAACCGGGCCGCCCGCGATAATACCGGTACCTTCGGGAGCTCTTTTCAGCAGAACCGTAGATCCTCCAAAATGTCCTATGTAATCATGCGGTGCACTTGCATTTTCATCCATAACAACGGTAACCATCGATTTCTGTGCAGCTTCTCTTCCCTTGCGGATAGCTTCCGGAATTTCAGCTGCCTTGCCAAGGCCTACGCCTACACGGCCTTTGCCATCGCCCACTACAACCAGGGCTGAGAAGCGCATGTTGCGGCCGCCCTTTACAACTTTGACTACCCGCTTGATAGCTACGACTTTGTCCTGAAACTCGCTGTCGCGCTCGTCATTGTTTTCCTGTCTCATGTTGTCTTCTCCTCCCTATCAGAATTCCAGTCCGGTTTCTCTGGCTGCATCTGCCAACGCCTTAATCTTGCCCTGATAAATGAATCCTCCTCTGTCGAATACGACTGTTTTGATTCCTTTTTCAAGAGCCTTCTGTGCGATGACTTTACCAACCGCAGCCGCTGCCTCTACGTTATTGGTTTTTTCAAGCTCAGCCTTCACATCCTTCTGAAGGGTGTTTGCTGCTGCCAGGGTCTTGCCCTCGACATCATCAATGATCTGAGCATAGATATGATTATTGCTTCTGAACACAGCAAGACGCGGTTTCTCAGCTGTTCCGCTAATGCGGGCACGCATTCTTCTGTGCTTTGCTTCACGAATTTTTGATCTGGATTCTTTGCTGACCATAATCACACTCTCCTTATATTATTTCTTACCGGTCTTGCCCTCTTTGCGTCTGATTACTTCATAATCGTACTTAATTCCCTTTCCCTTATAGGGTTCCGGCGGTCTCTTTGTACGAATCTCAGCCGCATACTGACCAACTTTTTCCTTGCTGATACCGGAAACAATAATGTTATTGCCATCTACTTTTGTTTCGATGCCTTCCGGATCCATCATTTCAACCGGGTGTGAATATCCAAGGTTCAGCACCAGTTTCTTTCCGTCTTTTGACGCTCTGTAACCAACACCGTTGATTTCAAGCTTCTTGGTAAATCCTTCGCTTACACCCTGAACCATGTTATGGATCAGAGTTCTCGTAAGCCCGTGAAGAGCCTTATTTCTGTTAAGGTCGTTCGGTCTTGAAACAATAACCTCATTTTCCTCAACCTTGATGTTCATCTGATCATCAAAGGTTCTGGTAAGTGTACCTTTCGGTCCCTTAACTGTTACAACATTGCCATCTGCAACCCTGACTTCAACTCCAGCCGGAATTGCTACTGGCTGTCTGCCTATTCTGGACATGCCTTTGTTCCTCCATACTTAAATTTTCGGAAAAGTATTTACTTCTCTGTTTTCAGTAACCCAGATTGCCAATTACCATACATACGCAAGGACTTCACCGCCGACGCCAAGCTCTCTGGCCTTTTTGTCAGTAATTACGCCCTGGTTCGTAGATACGATAGCGATGCCCAGTCCGCCAAGGACTCTCGGCATATCTTCTTTTCCGGCATAAACGCGAAGACCCGGTTTGGAAATTCTTCTCAGACCGTTGATAATCTTCTCGTTTTTATCTTTTCCATATTTCAGGGTAATGCGGATCGTCTTGAATGCACCCTCATCAACGAGATCATATTTTGCAATATATCCCTCATCTACCAGAATGTCCGCAATTGCAACCTTCATCTTGGAAGCCGGTACATCTACGGTATCGTGCTTATGAGTATTTGCGTTTCTGATTCTTGTGAGCATATCCGCGATCGGATCACTTGTTGGTGCCATGTTAGTATCCTCCTTATCTAGACTTGACAAGCACAAATAAAATTAAGTTTATATACAAGGCAGAAGAAGCTTCTGCCGATGTATCTATGGTTATAATTTCTGAATTCAGATTACCAGGACGCTTTCTTAACTCCCGGAATTTCACCCTTGTATGCAAGCTCTCTGAAGCATACACGGCAGATGCCATATTTTCTCAGTACAGAATGCGGACGTCCGCAGATGCTGCAGCGGGTATAGGCTCTGGTTGAAAATTTCGGTGCGCGTGCCTGCTTAATCTTCATCGATGTTTTAGCCATTTACGTTTCCTCCTGATTATTTCGCGAACGGCATGTTGAAAAGAGAAAGAAGATAACGAGCTTCCTCATCCGTCTTAGCCGTGGTAACGAAGACGATATCCATACCTCTTACCTTGTCAACCTTGTCATATTCGATTTCCGGGAAGATCAGCTGTTCCTTGATGCCAAGCGCATAATTTCCTCTTCCGTCAAAGGCGTTCGGATTAACGCCGCGGAAGTCACGGACACGCGGAAGTGCAAGGTTGATCAGTCGATCAACAAACTCATACATCTTGTCTCCGCGGAGCGTAGTCATGCAGCCAATATTCATACCGCCACGGATTTTGAAGTTTGCTACGGATTTTTTTGCTTTGGTAAGAACGGCATGCTGTCCGGTGATGGTTTCCATGTCCTTCACAGCGCTGTCCAGAACCTTGGCGTTCTCTTTTGCTTCTCCGACACCCATGTTTACAACAACTTTATCAAGCTTCGGAACTTCCATTATGTTTTTATATCCGAACTTTTTGATCATAGCATCTACGATCTCGTTCTGATACTGTTCTTTTAATCTGCTGCTCACTCTAGTCGACCTCCTTCCTCTTACTGAATCGTCTCGCCCGTAGCTTTGGCTACGCGGACCTTCTTATCTCCATCCATCTTGAAACCAATTCTGGTAACCTTGCCGTTCTGGAGATACATAACGTTGGAGATATCGATATAGGATTCTGTATTTACAATTCCACCCTGCGGATTGGAAGCTGACGGTTTCTGATGTTTGGTAATCATGCCGACGCCTTCAACAAGAACTTTGCCATCCCTGACAGCCAGGACTTTGCCTTCTTTATCTTTATCCTTGCCGGCGATAACTCTTACCGTATCACCTTTTTTGATTTTCTGCATATCCTGCTCCTCCTTATAATACTTCCGGAGCCAGAGATACGATCTTCATAAACTTCTTCGCACGAAGCTCTCTTGCTACCGGTCCAAAAATACGCGTTCCTGTCGGGGTCAGGTCATCTTTGATAATAACAGCTGCGTTCTCATCAAAGCGAATATAGGATCCATCCGAACGACGGATCGGTTTAACCGTACGAACTACAACAGCCTTGACAACATCGCCTTTTTTGACCATACCGCCCGGTGTTGCATCCTTCACAGAAGCAACGATGATATCACCGACACCAGCGTATCTTCTGGTAGAACCGCCCATAACACGGATGCAAAGCAGTTCCTTTGCTCCTGTGTTATCAGCAACTTTCAGTCTTGTTTCCTGCTGTACCATGCTGATACACCTCCTAATTATTTAGCCTTTTCTACGATGCTGACAAGTCTCCATCTCTTATCTTTGGACAGCGGTCTTGTCTCCATCACTTTTACGGTATCACCGATGTTGCACTCATTATTTTCATCATGAGCTTTGAGCTTGTACGTCTTCTTTACGATTTTTCCGTAAAGAGGATGTTTCACATGATCCTCAACAGCAACAACGATGGTTTTATCCATTTTATTACTTACGACCTTGCCAGTACGGGTCTTTCTAAGATTTCTCTCTTCGTTTTCCATGAATGTACTCCCTTCCATCATTTAGCTGCCTTGGCATTCTGTGAAATAACCGTCTGGATGCGCGCAATGTTTCTGCGTACTTCCTTAATACGGCTTGTGTTATCAAGCTGATTGGTGGCATTCTGGAATCTTAGATTGAAAAGCTCCTTCTTTGCAGCCGTGAGCTCTTCATTCAGCTCCTGAGCTGATTTGGACTTAAGATCTTCAACATATTTGGTAGACTTCATTATGTTTCACTCCCTTCCTGGGATGCGCGGGACACGATCTTGCATTTGCACGGAAGTTTGTGCATAGCCAGACGAAGAGCCTCGCGGGCAACGTCTTCAGGAACACCTGCAATTTCGAAAAGTACGCGGCCCGGTTTTACAACCGATACCCAGTACTCAACGGAACCTTTTCCGGAACCCATTCGGGTTTCAGCAGGCTGTGCAGTTACCGGCTTGTCCGGGAAAATCTTAATCCACACCTGGCCGCCACGTTTGGTGTAACGGGTAAGAGCTACACGGGCTGCCTCGATCTGATTCGCTTTGATCCAGCACGGCTCCGCTGCTACAAGGCCGAACTCACCGTAGGTGACTTTGTTGCCCTTGTTGCATTTTCCTGCCATGCTGCCGCGGAACTGCTTTCTATGTTTAACTCTCTTCGGCATTAACATTATTTATCGCTCCCTTCTTTTTTAGACGGAAGTACTTCGCCTTTATAAATCCAAACCTTAACGCCAACTTTACCGTACGTGGTGTTTGCTTCAGCAAAACCGTAATCAATGTCTGCTCTCAGAGTCTGCAGCGGAATAGTTCCATCGCTGTAGAATTCCTTGCGGGCCATATCAGCTCCGCCCAGACGGCCGGATGCGCAGGTCTTGATACCCTTTGCGCCTGACTTCATGGTACGGCTCATAGCGCTCTTCATAGCACGGCGAAAGCTTACACGGTTTTCAAGCTGCTGAGCGATATTCTCAGCAACCAGCTGAGCGTCTCTGTCCGGTCTCTTGATTTCCTTAACGTCGAGGATAACCTTCTTATTCGTGCATTTCTGAAGTTCAGCCTTTGTCTTCTCGATTTCAGCGCCGCCCTTGCCGATAACAACCCCCGGCTTTGCGGTATAAACTGTAACTTTTACTCTGTCAGCCGCTCTCTCAATTTCGATATGAGATACACCTGAACTGTACAGTTTTTTCTTCAGGAACTTTCTGATGTCGTTATCCTCTTTCAGGTAAGCCGCGAAGTCTTTATCATCAGCATACCATTTTGAGTCCCAGTCCTTGATAACACCGACTCTTAAGCCATGCGGATTAACTTTCTGTCCCATGATTGTCCTCCTTATCTCTCATTCAGCACAATTGTAATATGGCTCATTCTCTTGAAGATCCTGTAAGCCCTGCCCTGTGCTCTCGGTTGAATTCTCTTCATGATCGGTCCCTGATTAGCGTAGCATTCTTCAACGTACAGCTTTTCGCGGTTCATGCCGTTATTATTTTCAGCATTAGCGATGGCCGATTTAAGGAGTTTTGCAATCAGTTCAGATGCATATCTCGGATTGTAAGTAACAATGGCGAGTGCTGTGTTCACATCCTTTCCGCGGATAGCGTCCAGTACAAAGCATGCTTTCTGTACCGGAACTCTTGCGTAGGATAAAGTTGCTGAAGGTCTTGTATCCTTCTTTGCGTTTCTCTCACGTTTTACCTGTGATCTATGTCCCTTAGCCATAGATAAATCCTCTCTTTCTCCCGGCTGTCAGCCAGGCAGCGCCCTCCCCGGGCGAACTTGACGTATGCTACAAGCGGGGCCCAGACGTTACGGCAAAGGCCGGTGCACGCTTGCGTGCACAAGGCTGCATGCCGGAACGGATGGATCGCGCGACAGCGCGACATGAGCAATTTGCGAAGCAAAGTGCGAATGACGCCCCGCTTGCAGCCTCATAGTGTTGATGCGGGGCCCAGACGTTACGACAAAGGCCGGTGCACGCCTGCGTGCACAAGGCTGCATGCCGGAACGGATGGATCGCGCGACAGCGCGACATGAGCAATTTGCGAAGCAAAGTGCGAATGACGCCCCGCTTGTCACACTCGTCCGTGTGTTTCATATAATCATAAAGGCTAAACAGGTGGAATAATCCACCTGTCTGGCTTTTACAGTTATATACTGGTTCATTAGTATTTTCTGCATGCCGCGTAACATTATA
>Ga0256404_1003006_pt1 | contig 35628 bp, 28 predicted proteins | sample RumenRJG_01DNA_FD_185990 | JGI IMG/M metagenome (GOLD analysis project Ga0256404, IMG submission 185990) | Bovine rumen microbial communities from Lethbridge, Alberta, Canada - RJG_01 | ecosystem: Host-associated > Mammals > Digestive system > Stomach > Rumen | place: Canada: Alberta | collected... | reverse complement strand
TTGACCTGGGCGATGCCATCGAGAACTACAAGCAGATTCTCGACATCACCGGCGACGTGGCTGCCAACATCATTGCGCCCAACGCTGAGGACGTTGACCTGGAAGGTCCGCACCTCGAGAACGGCCGTATGATCTATGCCTCTAAGACTTACGAGAACCTCGATGCCACCCGCAAGGCTGGTCTGTGGGGTGTAAGTATGCCTCGCCGTTACGGCGGTCTGAACCTGCCTAACGCAGTGTTCTCTATGCTCTCTGAGATGATTTCGGCTGCCGATGCTGGCTTCCAGAACATCTGGTCGCTGCAGAGCTGTATCGACACACTCTATGAGTTCGGTTCAGAGGAGCAGCGCCAGCAGTTCATTCCCCGCGTTTGTGCTGGCGAAGGCATGTCAATGGACCTCACTGAGCCCGATGCCGGTTCCGACCTGCAGCGCGTGATGCTGAAGGCCACCTTCGACGAGAAGGAGAACTGCTGGCGCCTGAACGGCGTGAAGCGTTTCATCACCAATGGTGACAGTGACATCCACCTCGTGCTGGCCCGTTCAGAAGAGGGAACCCACGACGGCCGCGGCCTGTCAATGTTCATTTACGACAAGCGCGACGGCGGTGTGAACGTCCGTCACATTGAGCACAAACTCGGTATCCACGGTTCACCCACCTGTGAGCTGACTTACAAGAATGCCAAGGCACAACTCTGCGGTTCAACCCGTCTGGGTCTTATCAAGTATGTGATGGCCCTGATGAACGGTGCCCGTCTGGGCATTGCCGCTCAGTCGGTAGGTGTGGAGCAGGAAGCCTACAACGAGGCTTTGGCCTACGCCAAGGAGCGCGCACAGTTCGGCGAGAAGATTATCAACTTCCCCGCCGTATATGACATGCTCAGCCGCATGAAGGCCAAGCTCGATGCCGGTCGTTCATTGCTCTACGAGACCGCTGCCTACGTGGACATCTATAAGTGCCTCGAGGACATCGAGCGCGACCGCAAGCTCACACCCGAAGAGAAGCAGGAGATGAAAAAGTATCAGCGTCTGGCCGATGCCTTCACACCGCTGGCCAAGGGTATGAACTCTGAGTATGCCAACCAGAATGCCTACGATGCCATCAGCGTTCATGGAGGTTCGGGCTTCATCATGGAATACAAGAGCCAGCGCCTCTATCGCGACGCCCGCATCTTCTCCATCTACGAGGGAACAACCCAGCTGCAGGTGGTGGCCGCCATCCGCTACATCTCTAACGGCACCATGCTCAACAACATCAAGGAGATGCTGGCTGAACTTAAAAACTCTCAACTCTCAACTCTCAACTCTCAACTTCTCGAGAGAATCGAGAGATTGGTTCCTGTTTACGAAGATGCACTCAACTACGCCAAGAGCCTCGAGTCGCAGGATGCCTTCGACTTCCTGGCCCGTCGTCTCTACGATATGACTGCCGAGCTGGTGATGTCACTGCTCATCATCCGTGATGCTGCCAAGGCTCCCGAACTCTTCGAAAAGTCTGCCAATGTCTATGTTCGCATGACCGAAGAAGACGTTTGCGGCAAGGCTGCCTACATCAAGAACTTCCGCGTGGAAGACCTTGAAAGTTTCAAGGCTGCTGAGAATACCGAAGCATAAAACATCATCTAATATAGAAGGGAATGCGCCAAAGCCGGCTCATTCCCTTCTTTTTTTAATGCATCCGCCCCTATGAAGACCGTCTATCCCACCAAAGTATCCATCACACTCATTTTGATTATCAGCCTCATCATGGGCTGCATCCTCATCTCGCTTGCAGTAAGCAGCAAGTGGATTCCATTTTTCATCGATTTGTTGCTTTACATCTCTTTGGTATATCTGATGGTCAGCATCAAGTACGAAATCAACGAATCGCAACTCATCATTCACCAGGCAATGGGCAAGATTGTCATCGACATCAATACAGTAAAAAGCATCGAGCCCACACATACCATTCTCAGTGCACCAGCCAGTTCTCTTGACCGTTTGCGCATTTCTTACAATAAATATGACGATGTCGTCATTTCACCCCGACGTAAGGAAGAATTCATCCAACACTTACTTTCCATCAACCCGCAGATTGAGTTAGTGGAAAAGAAGAAATCATGACCTCAGTGTGTTGGTCGTCAGCACCGCGTAACGGTCTTCATCGCTAGAGACAATGCCATCAATCAGGCTGGTATTTTTCTTATCTTTTTTGCCTATTCTACTTAACATCCAGCTCAATTTCGCGTATAATAGGTATGATGACCGTTTCTGACTTTGAACATATCGCCATAAAGCTGCGTCCGCGTCTGCTAGATGTAGGACGCAGATTTTTCGGAGATAATGACATGGCAGAAGACATCGCCCAAGAAACGCTCATGCGGCTTTGGGTGATTCGCCAGCGGATTGATACGCGCATAGGAACAGAAGCGTTAGCCATGAAAATGGCCAGAAACCTCTGTGTGAGTGAATGGCGACAACGTCAGAAACTCCAGATCGTGGAAATCCAGCAGGAGACAGCTGAAAGCAAACAGGTTGACAGTCAGATGGTAACAGACGAATCCATCCTTCAGCTTCGAAGGGCGGTTGCTCAGTTAAAACCTGCAGAACGTCGTTTGTTTCGCATGCGGTACGAACTCGAGATGGACATCGCTGAAATCAATGCTGTCACGGGCATTACACCTCGAAGCATCAGCGTAATGCTGAGTGTTTCGAAACGAAAACTGAAAGAAATATTAATGACGAAAGGAGATAGATAATGAATGATTTGATTGATAAATTCCTGAATGAGCAGACAACTCCCGTAGAGGAGCATCGCCTTGCCAATATGTTACGACAGGAACCTGACATCGATGCCTGGATAGAAGAGGATGAAACAGACACCTATGAACGGATTGTGTCACAACGTCATCGGCGAAGATTAGTACGTTGGGCAGCCGCTGCTATATTGGTTATGGCGGTAGTAGCAGGAGCTACCCTATTGTGGCCTCAAGATACTGCCGAAAGTACTGTCGCAAAGGTCAATCATACAAATCCTGCAGACGAAGAACCCGCTACAGCTGCGATTATGCCAGATACCGTCCACAACGCAGAGCCTCAGCAGCCAGTCCGTATGACTAAAACAACTACACCAGTTAAAGAAAAGCCGTCACAGGTCAAAACGGTGGACAGTCTGCAAATCTATATTGCCCGTTTGGAGAAAGAGCTCGATGAAGTGAGTGATAGCGACTATGCAACGCAGGCAGAACAGATCATCAAGGCAGACGCGCGTCTGCAGCGTCTTGTCCAGCGCATCATGATCGGAGAAATCAATAAAGGAGAACAGTCTGCTGAAGTAGTGGACACGAAAGAAAAGAAGGAGGAGGGACTATGAGATATTTACTGACTGTGTTCTGCTGGTTACTGGTATCAGTCACTGGATTAGCCCAACAGACAGACAATTATCGGGATCTGAGGGCCAAAATGCTCTATGTGAAAGAAAAATATACAGGCCATGCCACGTCCAATAATCAGGCTACTGCCTTGGTGATCCAAAAGCTGTGTAGTGATTTTCATGGTCGGCTGACAGTCCAACAATTCAAGAGCATCACCAGCGAAGTGGACGAAATGAAGGTCCTCACTACAGACTCGGAACAGCGAATGCTCTTGGAACGTGCTTTACAAGTGCTGAGAGAAAAAAGTGACAGTCTCGACATCGAGACGCGTATTCTGGATTATTACGAGAAGGTACCACAAGAGAAAATCTATGTGCATACCGACAAGCCCTACTACGTTGCAGGAGATACACTCTGGTTCCGCGCCCATCTGGTGGATGCTGTAACACATACGCCCATCAGCCGCTCACGCTATATCAATATGGAACTGCTCGACAATGCTACAGATACGCTTGTGCAACGAGCTATCATCAGATGTGATAGTGATGGGGTGTTTGCCAATGCACTCATCCTCCCAAGGAACTTGCATCGTGGAACCTATACGCTGGCGGCATATACACAATGGATGCGAAATTTCAGCGCAGAGCATTTCTTTTATAAACAGATTAGCGTTGTGGATAGTGGAGACGAAGTTTGGCTTGTACCGTCTGCTATTTCTCAAGAGTCAGGTATGCCAGCAGACAGTCTGCTACAGGTGAACTGCCGCAAGGACTATGTGCTTATTCAACCCAGGGCTCCCCAAGGGATGAGCAGAGCCCAACTTTGTTGTGTGGTTTATGGCAGCGGGAATATCATTACAATAGAACAAATCCCGGCAAAACCTTTACGCATAGAGACAGCCAGCTTGAAAACGGGTAATGTCTGCGTGGTCTTGCTGGAACGCCAGTCTGGACATGTTCTTGCAGAGCGAACCGTTTTTGTTAACAACGGTCGCCATCCGGATATCAATATCACAAGTAAAACTGGCGAACGAAATGAGCCAATTGAAATAAACATAGATGTAAAAAACGATGATGGCACTCCACTTTGTGGAAACTTCTCACTTTCAGTGACCGACTACGATGTCGTGAAGCGTGACACCTTGCAACCTGACATCGTTCAATATCTGCAGCACCAATCTGAAAATCCAACCCGATATCCCATCAATCGGATGTTGCAAAAACAATATGCTCATATCCGTTACAATTTCCAGACTTCCCAAACCATTTCGGGAAGTGTGAAAGGTACTCTGTTCAATGAGGTCAAACATCCCAAATTGATGTTGGTGCGTCCCGATACTGGGCAACGCAGCGTATATGAACTGGGAGACAGCTCACGATTCACACTGACGGGTCTTGATTTTGCGGACGGTACAACCTACCTGCTGGAAGGTATGCGGCAAAAAGGTTCTACACGTTCGGTCCAATTGGAGATATATCCATTAGATAACCCCGTGCTTCATATACCAGCCACAGAGAAGACGCAAAGCATGCCACTTCCAAAAGGGTTTGCAAAACAGGCTCAGGAGCAAGTGATGTATGGCAGCATTGACCACTATATGGAACTGCCCGATGTGATCAAAGAAGGTAAACGGCTGCACAAACCCGTGAACCGAAAGAAAATAGAACCATACAAAGCCTTATATGCAGATAATTCAATGCTTAACAAGTATGCCACGATGGAAATCCTACTCGGTTATTTCGGAGTGAAAGCGTATCGGGATGCAGATGGAAACTATACTGTAAACAATCATTTGGTTCGTACACTCTCGGCTGCACCTCCAGTCATCTACATCGATGATTTTCGTTCCGACTGGGAAGAGCTGATGTCGCTACAGCCCTACAACATTGAGTCGATAGAGGTGTTCAAGGGTGGCGACTCACGCCTGACGGTTTTCGATTTGAATGCTCCATCTTGCGGTTTGATACAAGTCCATTTGAAGGCTGCCTACCATTTCAACGGCAAACCACTCTCTATGGCCACCATCAAACAGCAAGGATGGAAACCAGAGATGAATTTCTTTTCCCCACAATACACAAGAAACGGCAGCCCTACCCGACCAGACCACCGTACCACGCTCTATTGGAACCCCAAAGTCTGCACCGACAGCTCCGGCAAAGCATCCATCAAATTCTATGCCTCAGACTTATCAAAACGCTACCTTATCACATTGGAGGGTGTGGCCCCTAATGGGACTATTTTGAGGAAACAGGTCGTTGCATATTAAATCAACAGCGGATAATGTCTCCCACAGGTATTAATCTCTCAACTTGATCTCACAGTTATCCAAACTTTCCACCGTGGCCAAAGCCTCATAACAGATACCCTGTGAACGGAGGAAATCACCGCCGTGCTGGAAAGCTTTCTCGATGATGAAGCCCATCCCCTCGATAGTGGCACCAGCCTGCTGGCAAAGGTCTATCACGCCCTTGGCGGCATTGCCATAGGCAAGGAAGTCGTCGATAAACAGCACGTGGTCGTCTTTCATCAGATAGTCCGCAGAAATACACACCGAATAGTCGCGGTCCTTGGTAAACGAATGAACCGTCGTGGCCAGCATCTTGTCCATCGTCTTGGGCTGTTTCTTCTTGACGAACACCACGGGCAGATGCATCAGATAGCCTACGAAGATGGCAGGAGCAATGCCCGAGGCCTCAATCGTAACCACCTTGTTGATGGGTTTATCCTTGAAAAGACGGATAAACTCCTTGGCAATCTCCATCATCAGGTCGGAGTCCATCTGATGATTGATAAAACTGTCCACTTTCAAGATGCCGCCGGGATAGCACTTGCCATCCTGCATGATACGCGCTTTCAGTATATCCATAATTATCTTTTGTATTTGGATGCAAAAATAATCATAAAACATAAAAACACCTGTCATTATTCAAGAAAAATCCTTTTTTTTCGTATCTTTGCACCAAAACCGATCTATGATGACAAAAAAGTTTTTCCTCATCAATATCCTAACAATGCTTATCTGTCTGCCCATCGTTTCACAGACGACAAAATCTGGGTTGCACCCTGAAAAGTTCACCACCGATGTGAATGGTAAACAGACAGCCCTCTATGTCATTACGAATTCCTGTGGGATGGAAGCCTGCATCACCAACTTCGGTGCACGACTCGTTTCGCTGATGGCACCTGGCCGTAACGGAATGGAAGATGTCGTACTTGGTTTCGACAATATCAACGACTACGTTTCGCAGAAGCAGAACTTCGGAGCTACTGTAGGGCGTTATATCGGACGTATCAAAGGAGCGCACTTTGTGCTCGATGGCAAGGAAGTCAAGTTACAAGGGTACGGCAAGGGAAATATCTCTCACGGCGGTACCCCAGGGTTTGCTAATGTAGTGTGGGATATGGTTAGCAAAACGGACTCTTCGCTCACCTTGCGCTATCTATCTCCTGATGGTGAGGCTGGATTCCCAGGCAATCTTGCAGTAACCCTCACCTATACACTTACCAACAAAGATGCTTTACTCATCAACTACGAAGCCACAACCGACAAACCTACGGTGCTGAATATCTCCAACCATTCGTTCTTCAATATTTCAGGCCATCTTGAAAAGGACGTTCTTCATGAGAAACTGCAAATAAACAGTAAGAAGATTGCCACCTTCGACCCGCAGAAAAATCTTGACGGAGGTTTCCGTAAAGTTAAAGGAACGCCCTTTGATTTCCGTAAAGGGAAAGTCATCGGGCAAGATATCGACCAAGATGACGAACAGTTGAATATCACCAAAGGCTATGACCATTCTTTCGTTTTGAAGAACCGCAAAGGATTGCTCCTGCTACAAGCCACACTTACAGACCAAGAGGCTGGTCGCCAGATGCTCGTCTATACCACCGAGCCTGCACTCCATATCTATACGGCCAACGGACTAAAAGGCAACCAAAAGGGTAAACAGGGCATTGCTTATCCCCGACGTTCCGCCATCTGTTTTGAGGCCATGCATCTCGCTGACAGTCCTAATCATCCTGAGTTTCCTTCCACCGCGCTCCGCCCTGGAGAGACCTGGCATTCCACTACTGTCTATGAATTCACGACTTGGAACGGCTACCAAACGAAATGTCTGACGGGTGCCGTCGCAGCATACGGTCTCGGCATCGGACTTGCCGGATTGCTTGTCGCAGGTGTTGTAGCGCTGATAAAATAGAGTCATGAAAGACTATGTTGACAAGATGAATGCCGAAGAGGCGCGAATGTTCCGTGAGGCTGTGGTGAATATCGTCAATCAGATACCGCGTGGAAAAGTAACGACCTACGGATATATAGCGACGTTAGCGGGATGGCCCAGTCATTCCAGGATGGTAGGCCGTACGCTTCGCTATACCCCCGAATGTGCCTCCCTACCCTGCCATCGTGTGGTGAATGCCGTAGGCCGCACGGCTCCCGGATGGCTAAAGCAACGCGAACTATTAGAAAACGAAGGCGTAACATTCAAGCCCAACGGCCATGTCGACATGCAACGTCACCTCTGGGAACCCAAATTCGAATAACTTATTACTAATAACTCCCTCCCTCACAGGGAGGGCTGGGGTGGGTCTGTAGTCCAGGGTGGTTCATTTTCCTATTTCATACACAAGTTCTTTCAGTTGCTGATGACGGGCATCCTGGGCATCATGCGCCAAAGCAGCCCTTAGGATCGGCACACACTTGAGCGCCATCTCTGGCGTGGGCATCTGTTTCAGTTCGTAAATCACGCAGTCTAGCAGTCGCTGCGCCGTGGAAGGAAATGTCCGGTCTTCATTCTTTTCTTCCATCCAGTCGGCAGGAGAAAGCGTGTCGAAGCCCCAATTCGACAGAAAATCTATCATGGTGAATTCCCCTTTCAGTACATTCTTTAATCGCAAGGCATGACGCAATATCGCAGAGTTTCCCCGCCGGTCCTGGTCATCCAGATTAGGATACAGCCTACACAATGCCTTGAAAATCTTCACCGCTTCCTCCGTCCGGTTCTGCGAAACGCGCAATTTAAACATATCGCTCGCTGTCCAGAACATCGCAATCGTGGTGTAATGCCCCTGATGCGCGGCATACATCGGCCGGATAGCCTCATAGGCTTCCTCTATCCTACCCTGCTTACGCAGCTCAAACACATCTCTTACTTCCATCAGCACTTGTTTTATATTTTCTGCAAAGATAATAAAAATGTATACAGGGAATGTGGAAATTTAAGAAAAAAAAGAAGAACCTGATCACAAAAAAGTCGGGCAGAACAAATGTCCTGCCCGACTTGGATGATATACTTGTTATCAAACTTTTCTTACTTAGGCTGCATACTCAGCAGCATAGAGGCGAATGAAATTCTCACAATACTCATTAAAAGCTTTCATTCCTAACATCTTAATCATTAATTTTTTCATCTTTTGTTTCCTTTCTTTTCTTTAATACAACAATCTTTTTACTTACATCTTTCAAAACCTTTCACTAAAGGTCTCAATCACATCTATCTTAATATTGGAATGCAAAGGTAAACAAATCCATCAACTTGCACAAGTATTCTGACCCGTCAAACGAGGAAAGCACCCTATTTTTTGATTTACGTCAAATCTTACAAATCAACACTTATTGCCAGTAAATATTTTCAATTATGACAGAAAATCATTATCTTTGCAGAAACAATAATAAAATTCTACTATTATGAAACCTTTCGAACTCATCACACTTCCCTTTGCTCCTGAAGTACTGGAACCAGTTATCAGCCGCGAAACCATTGCGTTACATCACGGCAAACATTTGCAAACCTACGTGAATAACCTCAACAATCTGCTTCCTGGAAGCGGATTGGAAGACCTCTCCTTAGAAGAAATCGTCAAAAAATCAGAAGGAGGCATTTTTAATAATGCCGGACAGATTCTTAACCACAACCTTTACTTCCTGGCTCTTCAAGCACCTCAAACAGACAATGTGCCTAAAGGGGCATTGGCCGAGGCCATCAATCAACAGTTTGGTTCCTTCGACGAATTCAAGAAAGAATTTACGCAAAAGGGAACTACACTTTTCGGTTCGGGCTGGGTTTGGCTCTCAAAGGATCAAGACGGGAAATTAGTCATCACACAGGAAGGCAATGCCCAGAATCCTGTCACGCGCGGGTTAACTCCCCTACTCACCTTCGATGTTTGGGAACATGCTTACTATGTGGACTATCAGAACCGCCGCGCAGATCATTTAGCTGCAATGTGGCAAATTGTTAATTGGGATGTCGTAGAACAACGCTATTTGTAAAATGGAATCAGGACGTGCCATTATCATGGGAGCCTCATCAGGTATGGGGTTCCGCATCGCCGAACTCCTTTTGGAAAAGGGATGGAAACTTGGCGTGGCAGCCCGCAGGGAAGAACTGCTGCAGCCCATGAAGAACACTTTTCCTAATCAAGTCATCACGGCACGCATTGATGTTAACGATGTTGAAGCTGACAAACAACTGCTCCAACTGACGGAACAAATGGGGGGCGTTGACCTTTATCTTCATGTTTCTGGAATAGGGAAACAAAATATGGAACTTCAACCTGAGATAGAACTCGGCACCGTCGAGACCAATGGTTTGGGATTCACCCGCTGCATTACTGCCATCTATAACTATATGGCCAGTCACGAGGGTGGACAAATAGCGGCTATTAGCAGTATAGCGGGAACAAAGGGACTTGGTGCAGCACCCTCCTACAGTGCCACGAAAGCTTTCCAAAACACCTATTTGGAAGCTCTTGAACAGCAGGCTCACATGCGCCATCTGAATATCCACATTACCGATATCCGTCCAGGATTCGTTGCCACGCCCTTACTTGGTGAACAGCCAAACTATCCTATGCTCATGGATACCAACGCCGCTGCCTCGGAAATTGTCCGTTATGTGCTTCGGAAAAGTCATGTCCATGTTTTAGATTGGCGCTACCGTATCCTCACATTTTTCTGGAGCCTATGCCCCCGTTGTCTCTGGCGCCGCCTTCCCATCCGTTAACTTTTGATTGGTTACTCGATTTTCCGCTGTACGATAATTATTCACCCTTCATTCTTCACCCTTCACTCTTCACTTTTCACTCTTCACTCTTCACTTAAAATATGACTCTCTACATCGCGTCCTCTTGGCGCAACACCTATTATCCGGAAGTTGTCAACCATCTGCGTAAAGCTGGCTTTGACGTGTACGATTTCCGTAACCCTCCTTCAGGTGATCCTGGTTTCAAGTGGCATCTTGTCGGAGAAGACTGGCTCCAATGGAGTCCTGCTGAATACCGTGAAAAACTTCACCATCCTTTGGCCGAACGCCAATTCCAAAACGACATAGAAGCTCTTCGTCGTTGTGACGCCTGTGTGCTCGTTTTGCCATGTGGCCGTTCAGCCCATACGGAAGCAGGGTGGTTTGCAGGCGCTGGCAAACCTGTTGTGGCCTATCTGCCAGAAAAAGTGGAACCCGAACTCATGTACAAACTCTTCACGGCTGTCTGCTGCAGTCTCGATGAGGTCGTACAGACACTCACCGAAAAAACCTCGACAACGCCGTAAGATCATTCTCAAACAGGCTGTTCATTCACCGATAATCGTGCAGACAAGCGTTCTGGAGCCTCCATAATTGCGATGCTCACAGAGGTAAATGCCTTGCCATGTGCCTAGGTTCAGTTTACCACGTGTAATGGGAATCGTGAGTGAAACGCCTAATATAGAAGATTTGGCATGGGCTGGCATGTCATCGCTGCCTTCCAGCGTATGTTCATAATAAGGCTGGTTTTCGGGTACCAGATGATTGAAAATGCGTTCCATATCCCCACGCACATCTGGATCATAGTTCTCATTAATGGATAGCGAACAACTGGTGTGCTTGACAAAAATGTGAAGGATACCCGTTTGTGGCAGTTGGGGCAGATGGCTGAGCACTTCACTGGTAATCAGATGAAAACCACGTGGCTTTGCGGTTAATCCGAATGTAATCTGTTGTATCATATCATTGCAAAATTATATTATTTCTTTGAAAAGGAAAAGTTTTTACGAATATTTTCTTATTTTTGCAGAAAAATAAGGCGGATTGTTTTCTCGTGGAATCATCCGCCGAAGTCATCAATCAACTATTTTATAAAGATAATGAAAACAAGAACCCTCATGCTCGCCCTCATGCTGGTAATGACTAGTTCTCATGTTATGGCACAGGGAAGACAAAACAAAGAGAAACAAGTTGAAAAGACCGTCATGAACAACATCCTGACCAGAACGTCGGTACGTCGGTATCAGGATAAAGCCGTAGAAGCCTATAAGGTGGAAAACCTGCTTAAAGCAGGCATGGCAGCACCTTCGGCAGTAAACCGCCAACCATGGCATTTCGTGGTAGTTGACGACAAGGATGTACTCCAAGGTCTGGCGAAAGCCAATCCCAATGCTGGAATGGCTGCACGCGCTCCTTTGGCTATTGTGGTTTGCGGAGACATGAACAAAGCATTGGAAGGAGGCGGACGTGACTTCTGGATTCACGACACCTCAGCAGCAACCGAAAACATTCTGTTGGCTGCGAACGGTATGGGATTAGGAGCTGTTTGGACAGGAACCTATCCCAACCTCGAACGATGCAAGGCAGTCAGAATGGTTTTGAATCTTCCCGAGAGCATGATTCCGTTGTGCACCATTGTTATCGGGTATCCCGATAATATGCCGTCACCTAAACAGAAATTCAAGGAAGAGAATATCTCCTACAACTCATTTGGCAAGAAATACACACCCGCTACCCCTGTAATCCAGAACGGCGGTTTTGTTGAGTTCGACGTACAGGAGATGAGTTTTGAGAATCCTTTCAATATTTTCACGGGATGGGGCATGCTGCTATGCGCTGGTGACCGTGAGAAGAGCAATGCCATGACAATCGGCTGGGGCGGACTGGGCACCATTTGGGGACAAAACAATATGGTGACGGTGTATGTTGCCGAAAAGCGTTATACAAAGAAATTCATGGACAAGTCCAAGTATTTCACGATTATGGCTTTCGATGAGAAACACCAGAATGTCCTTCAATATATGGGAACCAAGAGTGGAGCTGACGGTGACAAAGCAGCTGCTTTGGGACTGCATACAGCCTACACAGAGAACGGAACACCTTATTATGAAGAGGCATCAATGGTTTTGGAATGTGAACTGATGTATGCCGATGCGTTTGAAAAAGAGAATATGCGCGACATTCCGGCCCGTCTCTATGCAAACTTCCCTGCTGGTGTACATACGTTCTACATCGGACGTATTGTTAAAGCCCTGAAAAAATAAAACAAAGATTTAAGGTGATAAAACCGGGCGAACCTCCTGACTCCTATTGAGAGGTTCGCTCTATCCTGTTTTTTTTAGTGTTTTGCGACAGATTATGAGATTCTTCCTGTAATCTGTCGCAAATAAAGGCATATGTCGCAACAACCTAAACAGAAATCCAATTATTTTTGACAATCTCAGGTGGAATCGTTTTACTTTTGTAATGTTAAATGGCAACAATGCCTGACGATTAGGCATAAAAAAGTGGGTCCATGACAGCCCTCAGCAACATGTAAGGTCATTCAAAATCCCCGCACGATGATGTCAACGATGGGAAATGACGATATTGTTATTGTATTGTAGGCGACTCGCATCAGTAGGATGTGGGTCGCCTTGATTTCATGAATGAGGAAGCGAGTCAAGCAGAATCTCAATCAGTCGGGGCTTGGCATAATCCTCAAAATCAGCTTCAGGAATCCAAATGTAATCATCGGGAAGTTCAGGCCGTTCATCGGTTTCCAACAGATAGAAATCAGCCATTATCACCTGATGAGTAAGCACATGACGCACGTTCTTTCTTATAAGTAAAGATTCTTCACTCTTCACTCTTAACTCTTCACTTATAAAGGGTTCCCACAGACCCTGCCAAATATCGCCGGAACCGCGGCGATGGATAGCTATATATCCCTTACACCTTATATAAATATAGGTAAGATGACGCTCACGAATCTTCAAGGTTTTCAGTTTTACAGGTAGTTGCCCCACCCTTCCTGAACGTAATGCCTCACAACTCTCCATCAGCGGACAAAGTAAGCATCGGGGACTCTGAGGTGTACATTGGATGGCACCAAAATCCATGATAGCCTGATTGTACTGAGAGGAGAGAGATTTCTTTTGCGGTAGTTCTTCAATAAGTGATTGAGCCAAAACTGCAAACACTTTTTTGCCTTCTGTGGTATTAATAGGGGTTTCTATCCCATAATAGCGTGAAAGAACACGATAGACGTTGCCATCGACAACGGCGGCGGGAATGCCAAAGGCAAAGGAGGCAATGGCAGCAGCCGTATAATCGCCCACACCTTTCAACTTTCTGATATCCTCCAGCGTATCTGGGAAATGACCAAGAGCCACCACCTGTTTTGCTGCAAAATGAAGATTACGTGCACGACTGTAATAGCCCAGTCCCTGCCATTCGCGCAACACCTCATCTTCCGTGGCTGCCGCCAAATCTTCCACCCGTGGCCAACGGCTTATGAACCGCTCCCAATAAGGTCGCCCCTGCTCTATGCGCGTCTGCTGCAGAATAATTTCCGACAGCCAGATGGCATAAGGGTCCTTAGTTTCACGCCAGGGCAACGAACGCCCGTTATCACGAAACCATTCCAAGAGAATAAAGGAGAATGTTTCAGGACATGCCCGCGCGGTAGCAGATTCTTCACTCTTCACTCTTAACTCTTCACTTTTTACTTTTTCGGAAAATACTGATGAACGGAAAGTCCAAAATCTTTCGAGATGGCATAGATAAGATCCATGATGTCACTGCGATGATGCTCATAATCTTCCCATTTCTTTTGTTTCAGAAAGAAATAGAAGTCCACGGGAACGCCATTCGTTCCGGCCTCTCCTTCACTGACAAAATAGGTCATCTGTTCATTCACATCGTCACGTCCTGCAAGCATACGTTCCATATAACGGCGGAAAAGGGTAAGGTTCACCTGCTGACCCTCCAGTTCGTCTTCCTTGAAATAACCTTTCTGCAACAAATGCTGGCGCAGGGTATCGTCCACGACTTTAATGGAATTTACATCGTAGTACACGTTACGCCTCACCCGACGTCCGTCACTCTCCTGCATGCCTATCCAATTCTGGAACGACTCGTTGATGAGCGTCTTGGGCGAGATAGTAACGATGGTATTGTCGAAGTTACGCACCTTGACCGTGGTAAGCGTCATATCTTCCACATTACCGTTCACCCCCGCCTTTTCAACCGTAATCCAGTCGCCTTTGTGAAGCATGTCATTAGAGGTCAGACGAATGCCTGCCACCAGTCCGGCGATAGTATCCTGAAAGACAAGAAGGAGTACTGCCGACAAAGCGCCCAATCCGGCAAAGAGTGACAGCGGATTCTTGTTGAGGATAATGGCAATAACAATGATAGTCGCCACAAACATCAAAACGATCTTGAGTACACTGGAAAAAGAACGTGCATATTGCTGCATATTGCTCCGGCGCCCTTCACTCTCATAATTCTGAAAGGCATCGATAATGCAAACAACTGTGCGTGTTGACATTACAGTAATATAGATGGCCGTCAACCGTTTCAGAATGTCAAAGACAATCGGATACTGATAGAAGACCATAGGCAACAACTGCCAGATGACAATTGCAGGCACAATGTGACAAGCCGAGATCAGCACACGACGGTTAAACAAATGATCATCCCATTCCACATCTGTCTTTGCGGTAAGTTTCATGACCAAAGGCACCAGCAGACGACGACACAGCCAGTCACTGAGCCATGCCAGCAATATCGCTGCAACGACCATTGTAACATGGCGCAGCACAGGAATAATCGATCCCGTAAGTCCTGTCATTGACAGTAAGTCTTCTACAAATATTTTTATTTCTTCCATGAAATTATAGTTCCAGGTTAAAATTTTTTGTCATCGCCATAGTCATCGTCATCGTCATAGTCATCGTCATAGTCATCGCCTCGTCATCGTCATCGTCATCGTCCTTTAAACAGCCCGAAGGGCGCTTAAACAGTCCGAAGGACGCTTAAACAGTTGCGAAGCAACGCTTAACCCTTTATAAGGTCATTGTCAATTATGGTTTACACAGTGCCTCACAGATGCGGTCCTGATAAGGGCGGACAGTATTGGCTTTCCGCTGTCCCTGATTGATAATAGAGAAACAGAGACGATGCCCGTTCGAAGCCGTCAGATAGCCTGCCAAGGCAGAAACACCTGTCACGGTACCCGTCTTCGCCTTCACATTACCATGCGCAAAACCCTGGCGCATACGGTTTTCCAAAGTACCATCGACACCACCAATAGGCATAGATGGCAACAGATGGTTATAGATGTTCTCATTTCCGTAGGCATAGCGAAGGAAAGCCACCTCCAATTCTGGTGACACATAATTATACAGCGAAAGGCCAGAACCGTCGGCAATGTAATAATTTCCGGGGTTAAATCCCAGTTTCTGAATCAATCGGTTAATCAATTCACGTCCCAGTTTTGCCGTAGCCGGACGATTGCCTGTAGAAGCCGCCAACTGATAGAACATCGACTCCGCATAGAGATTATCAGAGTTCTTCATCATCCGCGTCAGAATTTGATCCATCGTGTGGAAACGGGAACAAATCTCAAAGGCTCCCGGTGGTGTTATCCCCTTAAGTGTATCCCCCACCAATACGATATGCGCATCATGAAGTTCTTTCACAAAACGACTCATGAAACGGTCTTTCTTGCCTACGAGCAAAGGCGAGAGCGTAGGATTATCATCATCCCAGCACCAGCCTTCTCCCCATCGGTCGTTGTCCTTCATCCAAAGGTCTGCATAGACGTTACCACGAATGGTATCTATACCCATTCGCTTCAGACTTTCCACGAAGGCATTCAAATCGTCAGCGTTAAAAGCTGGATCCATACCGCCCTTGCAATAAACATTTCCACGCAAGACACAGGAATCCACTTTTCCCGTATAGTAAAGCTTCGTCTTAAACTGATAACTGCCTCCCAACTTGTCAAGTGCAGCCACAGCACATATCATCTTCATCGTAGAGGCAGGCCGCATCTGCTGGCGCTCGTTATACTGATAAATCACGGAGTCTGCTGTCAGGTCGTACACTTGCAAGGCTATCTGGGTACTTTCGAACTGTCGGCTATGAACGATGGCGTCCAAACGCGCCTGTACATTCTGAGGCCAGGGTAAAGCCACAGGCTCAGCAATCGAATCCAATGCTAAAGTGTCGCTCGCCAGCGAATCCACCGCCAGCGAGTCATCTACGACCTTTAGCATTGTTTCGTCAATATCTATATTCACATCTTGCGCAAAAATGGCAGATGCGGACCAAAGTAGAATAGCAGATGTCAAAAACAATCTTTTCATTATCAAGACTACTCTCCGAAGATCTTCAGCAACTTATTGTGCAGACTCTTTCCGCGAAGGGCACGGTCAACAATTTTGCCCTGAGGGTCGATGAGAAGATTGTCGGGGATGGCATCAATCTTGTAAACTGGAGCAGCGGCACAGTCCCAACCCTTCAGGTCGGAGATTTGCAGCCACGGCATCTTCAACTGCCCGATAGCCTTCACCCATGCAGCCTTCTTATCATCGAAGGAGACACCTACCACCTCAAAGCCCTTAGCATGGTACTTATTATATGCCTCCAGTACGTTGGGCATCTCTGCCCTACAGGGGCCGCACCACGAAGCCCAGAAATCTACAAGAACCCACTTGCCATCGCCAACCAACTCACTGATCTTGTGCATCTTGCCGTCAGGGTCTGCCATCTCCAGGTCAGTGAATTGCTTGCCGATGAAGGCCGTCTTCTCTCCGCCCTCTGGTTTCATCAACGAAGCAATCTCTTCCTTTGCCTTCTTCAAATAGGGATGGCTCGCAAAGGGTACCTGCTCCTTTACCAACTCATCGTAGGCCTCGACGCCATTGTCGAAGAAATACAACTGGGCGAAAGCCAACGGTATAAGCGACTGGCGTTCTTCCTTGAATATCTTGTTGACAAAGGCAATCTGTCCTGCCTGCACTTTATTGTTCTCGTCGGTAATCTCCTCCATATGGGCTACCAGTTGCTCTTCAGTCATCTTGGAAACCTTCTCATAGAAAACACGGCTGGGGATGTTTGACTCTATGTCGTACCTCGTCAGACGCTCATTCAGCGGAGAACCTTTCAGCGTACTGTCGTTGACATTGATGGTCACGGGGGTACCGTCGTTGAAGAATGGCGTCTGCCAAGACCTTTTCTCGGCCTTGACAGCCAGAAGAGCATCCTTCGGGGCCGTGCCGCTGAATGAGAACTTGCCACCGACTACGACCATGCTGTCGAGGGCTTTTTCCGTCAGTTTGTCCATGAGATAGATTTTTTTGCCTTCGCCAGCGTAGATGCCACTGACGGAGTAGTTCACTTGTTGCGCCATGGATGTAACGCCTACGGCCAATAAGACGGCCGTCATGAATGCTTTTCCATTCATAGTTCTTTTGGGTTATAATATGCTGAATGCAAAGGTAATAAAAAATCTTCACTCTACGCACTTCACTTTTCACTTTTTTTTTTATCTTTGCACCCATAAACCTAAAAACAAACAGAATGGTATACAAATACGATTTCCTCATCATCGGTGCCGGAGTGGCCGGTATGAGCTACGCCCTGAAAGTGGCAAGAGAGAAAAAAGGCAAGATTTGTATGATCTGCAAGACTTCACTCGAGGAAGCCAATACATCGTTCGCGCAGGGAGGCGTGGCCTCGGTTACCAATCTCAAAGTGGACAACTTCGAGAAGCATATCGAGGACACGATGATTGCTGGCGACTATATCTCTGACCGTGCCGCAGTGGAACAGGTGGTGAGAAACGCACCTGCCCAGATTCAGGAACTCGTCAACTGGGGCGTCAACTTCGACCGCAAGGAAGATGGCTCGTTCGACCTTCACCGTGAGGGCGGGCATTCGGAATTCCGAATCCTGCACCATGCCGACGATACGGGTGCCGAAATACAGCGCGGACTGATGGAAGCCGTGCGCAACAATCCCGACATCGACGTGAAGGAGAACCACTTCGCCGTGGAAATCATCACACAGCACCACCTGGGAGCACGCGTCACACGACGCACGCCCTACATCAACTGCTACGGCGCCTACGTGCTGAATCCCGACACGCAGAAGGTGGACACCTATCTCTCGAAGGTCACCGTGATGTGCACAGGCGGTTGCGGAGCGGTGTATCTCACCACTTCGAACCCTGTCATCGCCACGGGCGACGGCATTGCCATGGTCTATCGTGCCAAGGGAACGGTGGCCGACATGGAGTTCGTGCAGTTCCATCCCACGGTGCTGCATAACCCCAACGAGACGCATCCCGCCTACCTCATCACCGAGGCCATGCGCGGCTACGGAGGCATCCTGCGTCTGCCCAACGGAGAGAGTTTCATGGAGAAATACGACGAGCGACTCTCGCTGGCTCCGCGCGACATCGTGGCACGTGCCATCGACAAAGAGATGAAGATTCACGGCATTGACCATGTGTGCCTGGACGTCACCCACAAAGACCCTGCCGAGACGCGCCACCACTTCCCCAACATCTACCAGAAGTGCCTCTCCATTGGTCTGGACATCACCACCGACTATATCCCCGTGCGTCCCGCAGCCCACTATATGTGCGGCGGCATCAAGGTGGACCTGAACGGATGCTCATCGATAGACCGCCTGTATGCCCTCGGCGAATGTTCGTGCACCGGTCTGCACGGTGGCAACCGTCTGGCTTCCAACTCGCTCATCGAGGCCGTGGTGTATGCCGATGCGGCTGCCAAGCACTCGCTGGCTCATGTGGATGAATACGACTTCAACGAGAAGGTGCCCGAATGGAACGACGAGGGCACGATGACCAACGAGGAGAAGGTGCTGATCACCCAGAGCATCAGGGAGGTGAACCAGATTATGTCGAACTATGTGGGCATCGTACGCTCCGACCTCCGACTGAAGCGTGCGTGGGATCGTCTGGACATGCTCTATGAAGAGACAGAGAACCTCTTCAAGCGCGTCAAAGCTTCAAAGGATATCTGCGAATTGCGCAACATGATCAACGTGGGCTATCTCATCACCCGTTGGGCCATTGAGCGTAAGGAATGTCGTGGTCTCCACTTCACCACCGATTATCCCGTACACGCGTACGACAAAAAGAGTTAAGAGTTAAGAGTTAAGAGTTATTGCCTACGGCAATTAATAATTTTCAATTAAGAATTGGGAGTGAAACCAAGCGGCCTCACTCCCTATTTTTTTAATTCTTAAATTATAATTGATAATCGACGAGTCGACAATTCTTAATTCTAAACTCTTAACTCTTAAATTATAATTGATAATCGACGAAGTCGACAATTCTTAATTCTTAATTCTTAACTCTTAAATTATAATTGATAATCGACGAAGTCGACAATTCTTAATTCTAAACTCTTAACTCTTAAATTATAATTGATAATCGACGAGTCGACAATTCTTAATTCTAAACTCTTAACTCTTAAATTATAATTGATAATCGACGAAGTCGACAATTCTTAATTCTTAATTCTAAACTCTTAACTCTTAACTCTTAAATTATAATTGATAATCGACGAAGTCGACAATTCTTAATTCTTAATTCTAAACTCTTAACTCTTAACTCTTAAATTATAATTGATAATCGACGAAGTCGACAATTCTTAATTCTTAATTCTTAACTCTTAACTCTTAACTCTTAATTCTTAATTCTTAACTCTTATTTCCCTTCATAAACCGCCTGTCCAATGCAGCCACTTGGCTTCTGGATATGGATGATGGAACAAACGGTGGGGGCGATATCCGTGATATGCACTTCGTGTTTATAGTTGCCATGCTCTACACCCCATCCAAGAAGGACAAAAGGAATGTGACAGTCATAGGAGTTCCACAAGCCATGGGTAGTACCGTAGCCCATGTTGCGCCAGCCACTCATAAATTGAGGTTTCAGAATAATCTGAATGTCACCCGAACGCTCACGGTTGTAGCCATTGATAATCTTCTCACGGATATAGGAAGGAACGGGAGCCTCTGCGGCTTTCTCCAAATCAACGACATACATCACCATCTCGTCTTTCTCAAGACATTCCTTGATGGCCTGCTTCACTTCACAGATCTTCAATCCTGCACGCTGGATAGCCTCACGGTCGAGGGCCACCTTATAATCAAAGAGTTCAGGGATGAGCTTTTCTGAAGTTGAGAATTTCTTGGCAAGCATCTCATTAAGGGCATCGCGTGTCTTGCCACCATTGAAACTGCCGGCAGGAATCTTATGGTCCAGATTCTGCTTAACACTGTTAGCGGCTCCATGGTCAGCGCTGAGGAAAGCAAGCCATTGGCCCTTGCCTACTGTAGCATCGAGATAATTAAAGAAATCTTCCAGTTGCTTGTCAAGGCCTATATACTGCTTATGGGTGAGTTCATGATGAGTGCCATACTGATGTCCGGTAATGTCAGGACATGAGAAACTTACGCAAATCATATCGGTTTCGTTGGTGCGCTGTCCCAGTTTCTCACCTCTGATAGCAGCTTTCGCCATTTCTTCCACTATCTGGTTGCCATAAGGCTGATACTGTATATCATCTATGTCCAGTTTCTTGTTGATTTTCTCATTATAGGCATCTACCCAACGCGGCAGCTTGTCCATATAATAGGTACTGGTGATGAAACATTTGGCATCCTTGTCAAACCAGTAAGCGGCATCAGCACTATGACCAGCGGGAAGTATAGCAGCACGGTCCTTGAAAGAGACACCGATAACCTTCGACTTCCAGGAAGTGGCCGTCTTGAGTTCGTCGCCGATAGTTGTTACTTGCAGGTTCAAGGGTGACATCTGTCCGGCTTTCGTCGTAGAGCCCACAGTCTGAACGGCGGTGTCTCCGCAGCAATAAACCATCTTTCCGTTTTTCATGAAACTATTGCCGGCAATACCGTGAATGCTGGGCACAGAACCCGTATATAAAGAGGAATGACCGATAGCCGTGACGGAAGGAATGTAGTTAATCTCGCAGTTCTCAAACGAATAGCCATCGCGGAGCATTCGTTTGAAGCCGTTGTCCACATACTCATCGTAAAAACGATAGAGATAGTCCCAACGCATCTGATCTACAGCAATGCCCACCACGAGTTTCGGACGAATCTCACTGAAATCACCTTTATTCCCGGCAAATGCGGGAAGTGCAAACAACGTGAGCAAAAGTGCCCACAACACCTGGTTTCTCTTTTTCATAATCATCATATTTTTAAAGTTACACTTTTTCTTAGCTTTACCCCTTTAACCCTTAACCCTTAACCATAACCCATTAACCATAAACCATAAACCATCAACCATCAACCATAAACCATCAACCATCAATCATCTCGTCAACGAGAACTTCACGGAGAGACCGAAGTCACGCGTCGTCGTAGGATAACTCGACGAGGAGAGCAGCGGGGTATTCGTCTGCTGATCATAATAGAAACTCATCGTGAGCATCCGTGAAAGCGTATAGTCGGCATTGAAGGAGAATTTCAGGGCCCTGTTTCCACTGGAAGCCGCACTGGTCATGGTAGCGATATCACGACTCAGGGAAGCCTGATTACGCAAACTGAAGTCTAAACGCAGATTGAGATCATGGTTCACACCGCCTCTGCCAGAGCTGCTCGAAGTATTCCTGTTTTGCTGCTCGTTCTGCCTGTTTTTGCCCTTCCCCTTCGACTTATTGTTATTGCCGCCACCAGCAAGTCCGAAGAAGTTGAAGTTGCTGATCTTATAGCCCATGCCAAACACCCAGTCCTTGGAGAGTGCCTCATTAATCTGCACACTGGTCATAGAAAGAGTGAGCACACGAGTCGTACGATATTCAAGTCTGCAGGTGAGGTTGTTCTGCAACGTCACATCCACGCCCAGCAAGGGAGAGAAGGCCTCATTGATACTCACCGTAGATACATTGTACATCGAGGAAGGAATAGGATTACCTGTGGTTGTTTCACTGATGAATCCAAGTCCGTTCATATATTCTTGCCACGTGGTATAACTGCTATAGGAACCCACGGCATAGATGCTCTTGTAAGAGTGATTGATATTGACACTCTTGAAATGGTCACTGAACCAAGGCAACTGTCCCAGACCACTATACCTCACCGTCCAGTTGGGAAGCATACGGAAAATACTCGGGAAGATGTCAAGTCCCGTAGAACTCATCGTATAGGAATTGAGGAAGGCAGGAATCAGCACGTCTCCACTATACTGCTGTACTGTACCATTTGCCTTGTCGTATGTATGGCCCGACATGGATGGCCATTGGGCTGACTGTGGATAAATGGCATCCGTATAGCGTGCCTGCACCTTCTGATGATAATCCCCGATAGAGTTGCAGAATTTCTCAAACGACTTACTGTAATAGCCGTTATTGGCATTGCCCATGCCTTCCAATGCCGACTTCATGGAGATGGTCGTCATCGAGAAAGTACCGCTCTGCATGGTGGGCATGCCTGCATACATATACTGCACGCTGCGTGCCTTGGTCTGTGTGTGGGCGGCATTGAGGTCAATCTTCAGGTTCTTCACGGGTTCCAATGTCATACGCAATTGTAGGTCCTCAGTGGCATTGGTAGTGGCAGGTGTTGAGATGTCTTCAGACATCAGCAGCCAGTTGTTGTCCACGGCCTTATTGATATAGCTGTCACCAATCATACCGAAAGCGAAGTCAAGTCCCGGGGAGAGCACATCGCCACTATATTGTCCGAATGCCTTTCCGATATTGGGAAGGAATCCGGGGAGTGCCATCGCATACTGATTGCGATAGCTGAACGACACATTGCGCACCATCATCAGTCCGCGGGCCAACACCTGCGCTGTCTTATACCACGTCTGATTGTCGAGTGGTTCTTTCGCCGTAACGGCAATCTTGATGGCCGTGGAAGTGTCCACCTTCGATGTAATCTTAATCTTGTTCTGGTCAACAATCTTGTATTTCAGTTTAAACGACTTACCGTCCGCCGTCTTGGCAGAAACTATCAGTCGTTTGCTGTTCTTGCCATGCGAAACCTCGATACTCGTATCAGGCATCAGCGTGATTTCCTTCTCGAAGGCCCTCTTGTTCTTAGGCAGTGCCTTCTCGTCTTTCGTATTTCGTCCTTCGTTCTTCGTGTTTCGTCCTTCGTTCTTCGTATTTCGTCCTTCGTTCTTCGTGTTTCGTCCTTCGTTCTTCGTATTTCGTCCTTCGTTCTTCGCATTTCGTCCTTCGTTCTTCGTATTTCGTCCTCCGTTCTTCGTCCTCGAAGTCCTGCTCGGAGTCTTGTTGAAACGGTCGTTGGTCTTCTTCAGGAAAGGAATATGGTTATAGAGTTTCTCCATGGAGAATGCTCCGTTGATACTCAGCTGACGGTTATTGTTAATGGTATTACCATAGGATATTCCGTCCTCATCCGCTGTTCCGCGCTGCCAGTTATAGGAAGAGTTAAAGGAAGCATCGGCATTCACCCAGTCGAAGATAGGAATCAGATTCAATGGCAACTGATAGGAGGCCGTGAAGGTCTGTCCATAGTCGAGGGCTGTTCCCATGTGTTTGATGCTGGTCCATACGGAATCCTTCCAGGCAGCATACTCCGTGGGATAGAGGTCCTTATTGATTTGATAGTAAGGCTCCTCAATCTCCGCATGAGTGGCACTGCGGAAGTTCATGTGCAGGTTCTTGGTGATGTCCCAGCGAATAGAGAAGTCACGGTTCCAGAGGAACTGGGATGAGAAGCTCACAGGCAGCTGTGAACCGCCGAGGTCTTCCATGTCACGCTCCTGCAGTTCATGATAGTAACGCGTCATTTCCGTATTGAAGGTCAGGTTCTGCGGCAGCCAGTTGAGTCCGAAACGCTTCAGGATGTCCAGCCATTTCGACTTGTTCTTCGCCAGCATATTCTTAAACGGTTCCCAGGCTTTATAGACCGGCGTATAACTGTAGTTCAGCGAACCTCGCCACTGGTCTTCATTCTCATACACGGTGGTCTCACCCTGTGTATGATTATGCGAATGGCTGTAGGAGAAGGAGAAGTTTGCCGGGTCATAGGGCATGGGATGACGCTTGGTTGCCACGCCCACACGCCAGTTACTCAATGAGAAATTGGTAGCAGTATTGCGGGTGACGGCAATATTGTCAATAGAGTCCTTCTCCGCCTTTTCCGTCGCGGCTTCCAATGCATCATCAAGACGCATGTCGGTATCCAGCGGATTATACTTGGGCTTGGTCTTCTCTTTCGTCATTGAATAATAGAGCGGAGCGGAAACCTTCGCCTTATCGGGGAAGAACTTACCCAATTCCAGGCTGGTCGTGACACTGTAGGCTCCAAAATCATCGGTGGAACGCTGCGAAACGCCTTCTTCCAGACCTCCGAAGCCTTCGGTCAAATACCTGCCGCTGACATTCACCGTTCCGAAGTCCGACATCTGTACGTTCAAGGCGCCCTGTGCGGCCCAACCGCCATTGTTGTTGTATTCTTTCAGGCGTAGTTCATTCACCCAGACCTCTCCCGACTTCTGCTGTGCCGTCAGGTTGCGCACACCTACCATCATCGTCTTCACCTCACCCAAAGAAGGATTACCCAGCACCGTAACGATATTGTTGGGACGGTCAGGATCTGTGTAGGTAAACGGAATGGCATAGCTGTAGAGGTTCGGATTCTCACTCTTGGCCCTGTTGCGCATCTTCTTCACTTCAGTGAAGATATCCAGCGGAATGTTGACCATATTGTTCTCCGGCCACACCGCAGCACAGTCGGAAGCAGAATAGCGGTCGTAATGTCCGGGAGCCGTCAAGTCGAGCGGAATGAGATATTCGTAATAGTTGTTCTTGTAGTCAGAACCCAGACGGATGAAGATGGCCAGTTCCTTGTCCTTCAGGTTGGTGACGTTCTGTTCCATGGCATTCGCGTGGACAAACATTTCCAGCCGTTTATATTGACGGATGTCGAGGGTGGAGTTCTTATAGACGGCCTTCGACTCTCCGTTGCCCAGATTCTCCACCACCAAGTTGAGGGCCTGCTCATTGCTTTCCACCAGCTGTGGCTGTGTAGGATCCTGTTCACGGCGGATTCCCGGAGGCAGCACGTAGTTCACAGGCGTCTTCTCGTTGTTCTCCTCAATGTTCACCGCACTCACGGCAAGTTCACCGCTTTCTGAAGAACCTGTATTGAGCGACTGCTCATAGACACGCCATTCACCACGCACGAGGTCCAGACTGCCGAAACGGAGTACGATGGGCTTTTCGAAACCTGTCAGATACATACGCATAAAGCGGATGCTGGAGAAATCGCTGATGGAACCTACCTTCTCTTCCCATTTGTTCAATGGAATGCGGTACTGGTACCAGGTGACGTAGCCTTGCTTACCGTTACGCAGGTTCGGACGTCCGATGCGCTTATCCACTATAAAGTTCTGTCCGAGAATCGTGTCGCCTGGATGCAAGGAGACGTGGTAGTGGAAGTATTTCTCATACTCGTTCAGCGTGTAGTCCTGGTTGATATCCTCCACGTCGGGCGTGGTCTTATACGAAGTGTCGTAGCTTTCCCTACGCGAATCACTGTCAGGCGAGTTTCCCTGTGGCATATTGATACGCTTGTAGCGTTCCAGAATGGAGGCCTCACGCTGGTCGAAGTCACTGCCGCGGAAGTAGTGGTAGTTATCATTGGCGGGATCGGCAGTCATGGCCTGATAGGCAGAGTCGCTCACTGCTCCCTGAATATTCTGCAGGAAAGTCTGATAGTCACCGAAGCTGCGCTCTTCCTCATCCGTCAGACCGTTGAAACCCACGTCCTGCAGGGCACGCGAACCACTGGTTGTGGCAAACGCATAGGTCACAGTGGAAGAGGTCGGAATCTTACCCCATTGCGTGGTGGTGAAAGCATTGCTGCCGTCAACGGGCATGCCGCTCTCATAGAATTTCTTACCGTCACGCAGCACATCCTCACTCACTTCTCCCAAGTCAATGTAGAGTTCACCGCCATAACTGCGGTCGCTGCCCGTATAGGCAAAGGGATCCATCATCCAGAACTCAATGTATTCAATGTTGGCAGTCTCAAAGTCGTTGGTGTCCAGTTTACGCATCATACCGCCCCATCGCTGCTGCGGATTGGGCAGTGTGCCGTCGGCATTCAGATTGGGATCCAGGTTATAGGGACCACGCTCCTGCGGATAATAGGCCAGATTCAGAATCGGCAGTGTCGCCGTGGCACCGTTATAACTGCTCTGGTCGCGGTTCGGATAGAGCTCTCTCACATACACTTCACGCACATAATGGTTGGAAAGCTGTTCCAGGTCGCTGCGGATATGTCCGGGTGTCAGCGACGAACTCTGACGGGTAAAGAGCGGGTCAATGTTATACCATGAGAGCAAGGCACGGTTATATCCGCTCTGCACCGAGGTCTTGTCGTTATAATTAGGCATGCCGCTGGGCACACTGGAGATAATCCACGACTGCGGTGAGGAGACATCAATGGTGTTCTTCGTATTCTCGAAATCATCCAGATACGAGGCATTGTCCTGCGTGCCACGCGACTTACCCGCAATCAGATGGGCAAATTCTCCCGTAAACGAAATCTGCGAGGGCTGCGTCAGATGGAGTCCCGGCAGTTTGTCGAGCATATTCGTCAACCACTGGCTTTCCTTTTTCCAGTTGAGGTTCACGCCCCAAAGGGTATTGTTCAGGGGTTCCGCACCCATCGACACTTTCGTAGTCAAAGCCTGTTCCGACAGGTGCTGCACCGTACCGCTCATCTGGAAGTTTTTGGAGAAGTCGTATTCCCAGTTCACGCCGAACATCGTCTTACGCATCTGTCCGTAATCGGTGTTACTCTCCAGCGACACGTTCACCGAAGTTCCGGCGTCGATGATGCTCTGGTTCAGGATGGTCACCTCTCCGGCATTGTAGTCCACCGAGTAGTCAGCACCTTCCGTCAGCGTCTGTCCTCCGGCGGTCACCACCACCGAACCCTGCGGCACATTGTAGGCTCCCAGTGAGATCACATTGGCATTCGAACCGCGATACTGTCCCACGAGCAGGAACTTGTCCTTTTCCGCCACCTGCTTGGCAGCGGTCTTCGTGGTGTCGTAGAGTTCGGTAAAGGCATACTTTTCTGCCACTGCCGGTGACACGCCCGAAGCCGTCAGATAGTCAGCAAGGTCCTTACCGAAAGGCTCCACACAGGGGAAGAACACACGGCCGTTGGTCACGGTGTAGCCGCTCACATAGTCGAAATAGCCGTTCGAATGCGCTTTGTTGTTGTTGTCCAGACGGTCCGCACCGATCAGTTTGATAATTGGCTGTTCCTTCACCTGTGGCTCTGGTATATAAGATATGTACACGCCCGTGGTATCGCTTTGGTATTTCACGTCGAGACGGAACTTGTCCTTCTCCACGGAAGAGGCGAGATAATACACGTTGCGCATCATCAGTTTCCAGTTCGACATCTGCGGCGACTGACTCGTGTTCTTCAGCGATTTCACGAAAAGGGCATTCGTCGTATTGTCGGTAACATCCGAGGCGAACTCTCCCACTTGATAAGTCTGGCTGTTATAGGTGTATTCGTATGCCACTGCCAGCACCTGATCTGTCTGCAGGGCTGTTCTCAGTGAGATGTAGCCCATGGCACTGTTCAGGGTGTATTCCGAGGAATTCAGCAGTCGCGCACTCTCCAGTTTCTCGTAGGTATATCCGCCTTCCAGACCCTCATGACCGTCGAGCACTGAAGTCGTCTGGTCAATATTACGCGCCTCCACGTAGCTCGTATTCAACTGCGAATACAGGCTGTTCGCATGATTGGAGGCAGGAATGTCCGAAGAGGCACCCTCACCGAGATCATTGAAGGCCACGATGTTACGGGTGTTTGTCGTCGTTCCTGTCTTGTTCGTCACCCACACTTCCACGCGGTTGATGGTGACGCCCGTCGTCAGGTTGGGCAGCTTCTTCATCGAAGCGTTATACTTGTCACGGAAGAAAGTGGAGAGGAAGAAGTGGCGGTTCTCTTCATAGTCAGAAACGTCCAGTTCAAAAGGTGTGGTCTGCACGCCACCCTTACTGGCGACGCTCTTCGATGCCGATTTCTTCTGCGACACCACCGTCTGCAGTTTCAGTTTGCCAAACTGCAGGTCCGTGCGGATACCAAACAGACTCGATGCACCGCGCACCAGGGAGGAATTGCTGGGGAAGGTCACGTTTCCGCCTTCCACGAGTTTCACGATCTCGTCTTCCTTACCCTCATATTTCAGCTTCATGTTCTGGGCGTCATAGTCGAACGTCGCATCCGTATTGTAGTTCAGGTTCAGGTTCACTTTGTCGCCCACCTTTCCGTTCACGCTCAGATTAATCTTCTCGTCGAAGTTCATCGTCGTGGTCTTACGGTTACGGATAGGCAGCGAAGGATTGTCGATGTTCTTCATCGTGGCACCCAGTTTCAGCTCTGCCGTTCCCTGCGTCCTCACACGCACGCCGCCAGGACCGAAGATCTTCTCTGCGGGTCCCAGTTCGAAATGCATGTCCGTGAAGTCAAACTTCTCCTTACCTTTCGTTTTAAAGATCTCGTCGTTCTTTTTGCGGTAGAAGTCCTTACGCAACTGCCAGTTGCACCATTCGCCAAACTCCTCGGCAGTCATCAGCACGGGAGCGCCCAGATACTGAGTGCCCATCTTCGAACCGAAGAGATAGCCGCCCAATGTGTCGTTATATTCCGGTTTCAGCTCAATGTTCTCCGGCATCGTCAAATCCGCGGAACCCCGTTTCAAATCCTCCTGAGTAATCGGTTGTGTCCGCTGTATTTTCCACCGTGGATTCAGCAAAGAGTCGGGAATCACCTCATCGTCGATAAGAAGTGAAGAGTGAAGAGTGAAGAGTGAAGAATCCTTCTTCTCTCCCCTTCCCTTCCCGAGAGTCCCCCCTTGGTGGGGATTTAGGGGGGCTCTTCCTTCCTGTGGAAGGGTCGTCCTCTGCTGCCGCCTTCTGGGATCATCCTGAAGCCAAGGCGCGGCAGTCCAGGCGAGCACATTCATGCTCACCAGCACCATCACCATCAATATCAGCTTCAGTCTTCTCATTTTTATAATGCCCTTTGGGCTGTTTCAAGTTTCAGGTTTCAAGTTTCAAGTCTTTAAAACAACATTCCAGATTACAGGTAAAAAGTTCATCTTGAAACTTGAAACCTGAAACCTGAAACGCGGCAATGCCGCTTATTTTATCTGTTTCAACGCCAGCTTCACCACCTGTTCCACAGGCAGTGTCGGATCTTTCTGCAGGATGGCGTTCACCACCTTCGCCGAAGGTGCTGGCGAGAAGCCCAGCATCGTCAGGGCACTCACAGCCTCGTCTCTTACAGGCGAGTTCACCAAGGCCGTTGCTTTTCCAGCATTCGCAGGCAGTTCCTGAGCCACGCCACTGCTCACAATCTTGTCCTTCAAGTCCACGATGATGCGCTGAGCCGTACGCAGGCCAATGCCCTTCACGCCCTTCAGCAGTCGCTCATTCCCCATGGAAATGGCGTTGCAGAGTTCTGCCACGGTCATCGAAGAGAGAATCATCCTGGCAGTGCCCGCGCCTACTCCACTCACCGTGATGAGCAGCAGGAACATCTCCCTTTCCTGTTTCGTGGCAAATCCGAAGAGCACATACGCATCCTCGCGAATAGCCTCATACACCCACAGGAGCACCTCCTTCTTTCCCTGAATAGCGCTATAAGTATTCAGCGAGATATTCAATCCATATCCCACGCCATGGGCCTCAATCACAGCATAAGCCGGGGTGAGCTCCGTCACTTCACCCTTTACATATTCAATCATACGTCTTTTTTTTGTATATATACAATTAAATTAACGCACCCTTCCCCATTTTTATTGCATTTCCCCCTTTATTTCAAGCCACAAGCCCCCCAATAGGTCACTCTCGAGAGAGCGGGAGGACGGGAGGACGAGGGGGCGAGGGGACGGGAGAACGAAGGGGCGAGGGGATGAAGGGACGAGGGGACGGGAGGACGAAGGGGCGAGGGGACGAAGGGGCGAGAATACTGTTTTAAAATACTTCGTGTCTTCGTGTTCAGTTAATAGTCATCGTCATCGTCTTTTAAACAGCCCGAAGGGCGCTTAAACAGCTGCGAAGCAACGCTTAACCCCTTATCAAAGTCATCGTCATAGTCATCGTCATAGTCACTCCCTTCCCTTCAGGGAGGGGCTAGGGGTAGGCTTCTATCAGGGAAGGGGGATTTAACTGAACACAACCCCCTGCGGCAAAGCCGTAGCGTCACTGACCAAAGGGAAGTAAAGACACGAAGACACAAAGTTTTTTAAAAACAGTAATCTCACTCCCCTCCAATCTCCCCTCCAGACTCCTCTCCGAACTCCCCTCCGAACTCCCCTCCTTTTGAAGGAGGGGCGAGGGGTGGTTAAGCAAACAAAAATGCAGGGGCGAGGGGTGGTTAAGCAAGCAGCATTGAGGGGATAGGGGTAGGCTTCTATCAGGGATGGGGGCAGGGGTAGGCTCATTTAAACAGCGAAGCGCTTAAACTATTAACCCTTTATTGAGGGAAGGGAGGTTTACATTCTTCTGATTTTAAAAGAAAAATTTGGAAGATTGAAGAAGAATACTTATTTTTGCAACAGAATACAAAGTAATGCGATATGGCAACTTATACAATAACTCTTAATGAACGCACTTCAGACGGGAAGGCTCTCTTATCCTATCTAAAGGCTTTGGGGGTAGTCATTAAAGAAGTACACCCACGGTCAAAAAGCAGTTATGTCCGTTCACAGGAAGATAAGAAAGCAGGTCGTATAGAGGAATTCACATCATCAGAGGAAATGTTCCAGTCTTTGGGAATATAATCAAGTATGTGGAAAATCAAAATGACGCGGACCTTCCGCAAAGACACAGAACGGTGCCGCAAACGCGGCTATAATATGGAACTGCTTAAAACGGCTATCCGACTGCTTGAAGCTGACGGAGTTTTACCGCCAGCCTATCGTTCGCATAAGTTGTCTGGCGATTATAATGGATGCTGGGAATGTCATCTCAAAGGGGATTGGTTACTTATTTGGGAACAAAATGATCTAGAATTGACCCTCCTTTTTACAGGTACAGGAACACATGCCGATTTATTTTAAAAACCATCGGTGTATATACATTCTTGGGGAATACATTTAGAGCCCTTTGATAGGGCCTCTAAACGTCATCGTCAAAACACTTCGTGTCTTCGTGTCTTTACTTCCCTTTGGTCAGTGACGCTACGGCCTTGCCGCAGGGGGTTGTGTTCCGTTAAAATAATCCCTGCTTTAGAGCCGCCTGTAACATTCGAAGAAAAATTACTATTTGTAACATTTTAGAATTGTCGAATCATTATAAATAAATCACACATATGATTGAGATTAAAGGAGTAGATCCCACAATGATAGCCAATAACCTCGTGCCTGAAAATCCTACACATCCAGGTGAGGTGCTCAAAGAAGAGCTGGAGAGTCGCAACATAACTCAGAAAAGTTTTGCTGACAAGACTGGACTTTCGCGTTCCGTAGTCAGTGATGTCCTTAATGGTCGCCGGGGAGTTAACACAGAGTACGCCTTGCTTTTTGAAGCCATCTTAGGTATTGATGCTGAGTTGTGGCTTCGCATGCAAGCCCGTTATGACATGGCCAAAGTGAAGCGCAATAAAAGTTTCATGGAACGCCTGGAGAATATTAGAAAGGTAGCAGCTGCTTTCTAAACAAAATCTTTAGACACAAGAACAATAGGCCATAGTCATCGTCATAGTCATCGTCCATTAAACAGCGAAGCGCTTAAACAGCCGAAGGCGCTTAAACAGTTGCGAAGCAACGCTTAAACCCTTATAAAGTCATAGTCAAAACACTTCGTGTCTTTGTGTCTTTACTTCCCTTTGGTCAGTGACGCTACGGCCTTGCCGCAGGGGGTTGTGTTCAGTTAAATATCCCCCACAATGCAGCTTGATTAACCACCCCTGCCCCTGCATTTTTGCTTGATTAACCATCCCTCGCCCCTCCTTCAAAAGGAGGGGAGCTTGGAGGGGAGTTTGGAGGGGACGAAGGGGCGAGGGGGCGAGAAAACCTTCTGCAGCAGGAGAAACATAGTAAAATGTAATCTCGCTCCCACGCTCCCACGCCCTCCCGCTCTCTCGACGTCCGAAGGGACGAAGGACGAAATTAAACAGCCACGTAGTGGCGCTTAAACAGCCGAAGGCGCTTAAACAGCAGCTCTGCTGCGCTTAAACCCTTATCAAGGTCATCGTCACTCCCCTCCTTTTGAAGGAGGGGCAAGGGGTGGTTAAGCAAGCATAAATGTGAGAGAGCGGGAGGACGTGAGGGCGAAGGTGCGAGATTACTATCGGCTGCAGGAGTATTACTTCCCTTCGGTCAGTGACACATTTTTTATGTTCACTAAGGTACGTTCTCGTCCCCTCGTCCCTTCGCTCCCTCGTCCCCTCGGGTGGTTAAGCAAGCAACATTGAGGCGCGGGGTGGTTAAGCAAGCATAAATGCAGAGAGCGGGAGGGCGTAGGGCGAAGATGCGAGATTACCATCGGCCGTAGGAGTATTACTTCCCTTCGGTCAGTGACACATTTTTTATGTCCACTAAGGTACGTTCTCGTCCCTTCGTCCCCTCGTCCCTTCGCTCCCTCGTCCCCTTGGGCGCTTAAACTTTTACCAAAAAATATTTGCACGTTTCCCAAATAATTTCTACCTTTGTCGTGCATTATGTATCGTTTCTTGCGCGCCCACGCACGCAACTACCTTACTATCAATCCCATAGCCCCGTTTCCCACAGGACAATTGGGGCGATGGAAATTTGCCTAAATATCAATATAAACTCAATAAAAAACCAAAAACATGAAAAAAAATCTACGTTATTTTATGACGCTGCTACTCATGATGGTAGCTAGCGTGGGATGGGGACAGAATACTGTCACATTTTGGGAAGAAGACTTCTTTTCTTTTTCTGCAGATGATGTTCCTTCTGGTGGAACTTATTCTTATGCTTGTACTGGTACATCCAAAATTTATGCTGAAGCCCTCGCTGGCGGATCTACTCCAGAGCTTCTCGTGGCAAAGTCTGGCGGTTCTTTCTCGGCAACTGTTCCCCTGAACGGAAAGAGCGGAGAAATGAATCTTCAATTCAAGACCAACCGTAATGACCTGAAAGTAGAAGTCACTGGTGCCACTCTCGGTGAGAAGGTTCGCTCTGGCAATACTGACACGTATACTTTGACAGGAGCAAGCGGAACTCTTACGATTAAGTTTTATATGACTATAAACAAAAATGCCCGTCTGGACGACATCAAGCTTTACCAAGGTACAGCCTTGAAGCCTGCCGGTCTTTCTTGGGGCAAGGCATCCACATCCGTAACTTTCGGTGATGAAGAGACCTATAAAAACATTCCAATTTTATCCAACGAAAACAATCTTGCTGTTACTTGTACCAGTTCAGATGAAAAAGTAGCAACTGTCAGCAGTGCTGGTGTTGTAACAGTTGCAGGTGCTGGAAAAGCCACCATAACCGCCACTTTCAATGGTAATGACGAATACGAGGCTCAGACTGTTTCTTTTGAACTGACCGTAAAAGAAGGCGGTTCAGTCACTCCTCCTACTCCATCGGAACTCACAGTAGCCCAGGCTCTTGAAATCATCAATGGTCTCGAAGATGGAGAGACAACAAGCGAGACTTACACCGTGAAAGGATTCGTTGTTGGCACACCTGACTTCCAGCGTAAAAGTGACGGCACTCTCTATGGCAATTGCAACTTCGATATCGCTGATGCCAAGGGCGGAACTCCTGTTCTGACCATCTACCGCGGTAAGAGCTTTGAGAACAACAACTTTATCGAGGAAGATGTGGCTGCCCCCATTCTGATAGAAGGTGACGAGGTCGTTCTTACTGGTGGTAAACTCAAGAAATACGTGAAGGAAGGGGTGATGACTCCTGAACTCACCAATGGTTACCTCGTTAGCGTTAATGTTAGTGTTACCATTACAAGTTGTGGCTATGCAACACTGATTAGTAATCATGCACTCGACTTTTCTAAAGCTGGAGGGGCCACAGCATACATCGTGAAAGATAATGATATAAGCGATAACGCTATTACTTTAACTCAAGTAACGAAAGTTCCTGCTAATAAAGGTTTGGTTATTGCTGGTACAGCAGGCAAAACTTATAGCATTCCTGCAACATCTGATGAAACAGATAACGTAGCTGGCAACTTGATGGTTGGCAATGCTAACGAAGATATTCCTATCGAGGCTAATCAAGGCTATATTCTTGCAGCTAGCGATGGTTTGTTCCATCCTTGTAGTGGTGGTAAGTTAGCCAAAGGTAAGGCATATCTCGCTGTTGCTGTTCCTACCACTGGTGCTAAAGATCTGAACATCGTATTTGGCGAAGGCACAGGAATCAACAACGTTAACGTTAACGAAAACGAAAGCGGCAAGATCTTCAACCTCGCTGGTCAGCAGATGAAGAGTGCAGTGAAGGGCGTTTACATCAAGAACGGTAAGAAGTATGTGAAGTAAACATATTTGATTAACGTAAAAATAAGATAAAGATGAAAAAATATATTAAGCCAATAACAAAGGAAATCAATGTTGATTTGTCGCAGATGATTGCTGCTTCTCAGATTGGAGTAGGTGATGGTTCAGTTGATGCAGGAGGCAGTGCTTCCAAGGAATTCGACGGAATGAGTGACGACTGGGACAGCGATTACGAAGAAGAATAATAAGCCTCACCCCTGCCCTCCCCTAAAGGGAAGGGTGAAACAATAACCAAAAGTGGACGGACATGATTGTTCGTCCACTTTTTTTGAGAGCCTCACCCCTGCCCTCCCCTGAAGGGAAGGGGGAATTAAACGATGACAATGACTATGACGATGACTTTATAAAGGGTTAAGCGTTGCTTCGCAACTGTTTAAGCGCCTTCGGGCTGGTTAATGGTTAATAGGTTAAGCGCTTCGCTGGTTAAACTTTTAACTGAACACAGAGACGCTGATAAGGGTTTAAGCGCTGCTTCGCAGCTGTTTAAGCGTCCTTCGGACTGTTTAAGCGCTTCGCTGTTTAAAGAACGATGACGTTTTGAGCCCCTCCATGCTCCCCTCCATACTCCCCTCCATGCTCCCCTCCTTTTGAAGGAGGGGTAATCTATATTAAGACACAAGCAAATTAACAGTTTTAACACTTTGTATTTGTGTAAAGATTTTGTCGGGATTGAATTTTTGCTTGTTCTTTATCATAGCTGTC
>Ga0256404_1003005_pt1 | contig 35633 bp, 26 predicted proteins | sample RumenRJG_01DNA_FD_185990 | JGI IMG/M metagenome (GOLD analysis project Ga0256404, IMG submission 185990) | Bovine rumen microbial communities from Lethbridge, Alberta, Canada - RJG_01 | ecosystem: Host-associated > Mammals > Digestive system > Stomach > Rumen | place: Canada: Alberta | collected... | reverse complement strand
TCTGGCCGCCGTGGCATGAAGCATAGCCGTGTCTGTTAGCTATAGCCCATGCAATGGTAAGGGTACCCTTCTTATGCTCTCCGAAATATCTCATTCCAAGAAGAGCTGCGCAGTTCTGCTCAGTATTAAAATATGTAAGTCCTAAGGGATGGTCCGGATGCTGCCACTGGGGATCCGAGAATATATAGATATCCGGCTCATTTTCAATGGGCTTTGAATTCTTGTACATCTCCTTATACTCATCTGACATGTACTGGAAGTTAAGCATCCAGGAATAAAGGATATTCTCCTCTCCTTCCGGGATAAGGAGGTGGGCTTTTACCATGAATTCGGGGTCAAGTCCGATGTATACCTGGGCATGATAAAGGGTGCCGTATCTAACGTCATATACAGCGTCCATAAGCTTCTTATCAAGATCATCCGTATTAACATCCGGCTCTCCCGTGATCCTTCTGGCTGCGGCACATCTTCCGGTAACTGAGCCGTCATTAAAGAGAAGAACCTTAGCGTCCTTATCAAGTCCGAAGGTCTCACCTTTATATACAGGCATATCCGTAACTACAGTACCCGGTGAATTAAGGGCTAACTCGTAAGCCTGCTTTAAATCCGTAACCTCTACTACATTATTCCCATAAAAGGGTGCCTCGATAATGGATCTGGTCTTGGAAAAACCAACCTTACCCGGGCCTATCTCTTCTCTCTTATAAAACGCTTTCGTTGACATAACATATCCTCCGTTCTTCTCCGACTAATACTATCAATGCCAAGATTCTACCATATGTTTTGCTTGTATTCAACGGGTAATCTTAGGAGACAGGGGACGGTTCTCTGTCTCCTTATTTAATTCTATATATTACATCATCAAACTTATTTACCGTTCCCTCGGACAAAACTCTTCCGTTGCTGTTTATATACAGCCTGACAAATTCAGCTGGTTTAACCATATAAATTATATACACAGTCTCCGTTTTATAATAACTCTGTAATAATTCCTGACTTTGAAAATCAGGTATCGCTTTCTCTACAAGTTTTATGTTATAGCCTATTGGTCCCCAAAAATGACCTCTTGGCCATTCATGAACTGAAGAACGATCAATTTTCCAGCCATCGCTCTCTGAGAATAAGCTTTTTGCAACCTTTTCAGCGTCTTTTTCATCTTTAACTATATTTCCACTTTCCGTTAAAACATCCAACTCCATTCCTGAGGGAGATGTCATTTTTTCTCCAGATTTAGCGCCCAAGACACCTCCACCAATATTTAAGAAAAAACCGACTCCTGATACAATTAGAACAACTGCAACTGCAGCAACAGCTATTCTTTGAATACGTGACATTCTACCCCAAAGGTGTTTTGCTTCTTTCTTTGCCTTATTTGCCTGATCTTTCGCTACAGCAACTTTGCCTTCAATATTATTGTCTTTTGCAAATTTCTTAGCCTTTTCACTTGCCGCATTTATTGTGGGGGCGATTTTTTCCTTTACCTTCTGGACATCCTCCTCTTGAAGGCGGCTTTGCACCTTTCCTGAAATATCGGATGCTTTTGACATTGCCGCATTTTTTGCTGCCTTTAACTGATTTACGGCTCCTTGAGATTTACTCTTGATATTATCAACGTTTTCTCCGGAGAATAATGCATCCAGATCAGCCAGATCGTCATGGCCGTAAAATTGCTTCTTTCCCTGGCTATACTTGTTCATACAAGCATCACAGAGAACCCCGTCATGTGAAGGATTCTTCTTGCATACAAAACAAGGCTCATTAGTCTTTCCTTGTTGAATCTCTTTTAGCCTCTGTATATAACTCGTTCCAACACCTGTAGCAAAGTACCTCTTGCTCTCTAAAAAAGTAGCATATTTACCTGCCAGTGCAGGGTTCTTCATATCGTACTTAGAAGAAAATGTTGTAACTATATCTATATCGTGTAATAACGCTTCTTTACCGGCCATAATGGTGTGCTCGCCCTTCTATTATTTTTTATTCTATATTAATTAAGGCATCTAAAGTATATAATTCATTATTATCACTGTAAGTATACCCAAACTGATAACCTTCTTTCTCAACCTTACCTTTACTACAAATTTCATTTAAAAATTTTTCTGCATCCTTAGAGCTTAAAGATGTACAAATAGTTTTTATCATGCCTACCCAAAGAATTTCAGCTAATCTGTCTTTTTTAGGTACATCTAATGAAACATAAAGGGCTCCTTCCGCTTCGATAAATTGAAGAAATCCAACTGATTCATCTAAAAAATATAATTTATAAATATGTAGTGGATTAGCTTCTTTATAAATCTCATATTTCACACTATAGTTTACATCAGTTGCCGATGATATTTCTTTTGCATAAGCAATCAGAGTTTTTTCATATGCATTCATAAAACTCTTTTCATCAAACTTCAACACATTCGAAGAATTTGCTCCTCCTGATTTATTTCCTGTCGCTCCCCCCGAAGTATTACCAGATGACCCTCCTGACGTGGTACCAGTATTTAGTTTATTAAACACTGTTGGTATTGCCGCAAGTACAATCACGCATAAAACGCAAATTACAAGCACTTTAGGCCATTTCTTTCTTGTTCTATTATTCTTATTTGATGACACATCTTTATGTGTACGAACTATATTGTAATCATTTATAGAATTCTCTTGATAATTTTTCTCTGCACCTGAATTAACATCATAATCATTGTCAGAAAACAATGCATCTAGATCTGCAAAATCATCTTGTCCGTAGAATTGCTTCTTCCCCCTGCTATACTTATTCATACAACCAGTGCAGAGTACTCCGTCGTAAGATGGATTCTTTTTGCAAACAAAACAAAGCTCATTTATTTTTCCCTGTCTAATCTCTTTCAAGCGCTCAATATAGCTGGTCCCTACCCCTGATGCAAAATAGTTTTTACTCTCAAAGAACGTGACATACTTACCTGCCTGCTCCGGTTTTTTCATGTCATACTTTGAGCTAAATGTCGTAACTATTTCAATGTCATGTAATAAAGCCTCTTTATCAGCCATAACAATTCTCCTCCATGATTATTTCCAGTAATTCAAGGCATCTTGTTATGTAAAAAGTAATTGCATATAGACTGCCAGTAGTAAACACTTTACATAGTCTCTATTAGTATAGACTGCATGCAGTTATTATGTCAATGAAATCATTGCATAAACCCATCTTTGAAAGAGGTATCTAAAATGATTGTTTATGACAGACTATGGAATACAATGGAGAAAAGGGGTATTACAAAATACTATCTGATAAACAAGTGCGGACTATCACCATCACTGATAACCCGTCTTAAAAGAAATGAAACTATAAAAACCGAAACTTTGAATACTCTTTGCAATATTCTTGATTGTAGAATTGAAGATATAGCAGAATTCATAAAAGACAAATAAATAGAGCCGTGATCACGGCTCATCCTGTGCAAACGTAACAATACTAAAAGTCCCGGCCGCGTTCTTCACGGCACACTGATATAAGTCTTTCTCAAATAGTATTTCAACACGCTTGTTATCCAACCTGTAAATTAATGTATTTGTCTTTGAAAACATGGTATCACTCATTATAAAGTCGCATCCTACAAGAGGATGATAACACACAGCCACTTGAAGGTTCTTAATTCTATATGATTCTGATGCATCGGATAAAACAAACTCAGGAATTATGAAGACTGATGCCATCTCAGCCTCCTTCCCAAAACCAAAAATCTTTGTCTTTTGATCAATTCTTACTGCATCAGGATACGCAGCCAAAAAGCCAGTTTCTCCGGAACACCAAACAGGAGATTCCGCACCACTATCCAGTAATGCAACAATCTCCTCGCCATTTGAGTAATATGAAAACACCGGTCTATTACGCCTATTAAACAGTTGTAATACTAAAGTCCGCATAAAACATCCCATTCCAACCACTTTCTGTGGTCCTTCTGTATTTTAATCCCTGATTGCGATGCAAGTCCTTGTAATTACCAATCTCTTCATCACTAATTACTGCCACAACATCACCTTCTAAAATATCAGGTGCATTTCCATCCATTACCGGATTAGCTATAGCAACCCACTTATCCGGATAATCTTTAACCATCTCATCCCATGACATTCTTTTATTTGACATAAAACCACCATCCTACTGCTTAAACTAAAGGTAACTGTTTTATGAAATAGGTTTTCTTTCGATTATATTATACTATCTATTTCCATTTTTAACAAGAATGATGGTACTTAGAATAGATAATTCTTGTGTTTTAACAGAGTTTTGTGGTAAAATACCTTATCTGACATCTAGAAATGTTAGGATGGTGAGAATATGGACGAGAAGAATTATTACAGTATTACCCCGGAGATCCTGCATTACACCGAGCTTTGCAAGGAATGCAATAATAACATTCTTCCGGAATTATATGAAAAGTACAACGTTAAAAGAGGTCTGCGTGATGAGCGCGGTAAGGGAGTTCTGGTTGGACTTACCGAGATCTCCGAGGTCTGCGCCACGAAGATCGAGAACGGAGAGATCGTTCCCGACGACGGACAGCTTTATTACAGAGGCTATAATGTAGAGGATATACTGGCTGCCAAGGATGAGAAGGATGTATTCGGCTTTGAGGAGGCCACCTATCTTCTGCTTTTCGGCGAGCTTCCCACTAAGCAGCAGCTTTCCGAGTTTATATATACCCTTTCCGAATACAGGTCCCTGCCTACCAGCTTCGTTCGTGATATTATCATGAAAGCACCCAGCAAGGACATGATGAACACACTGGCTCGAAGTGTACTTACCCTTTTCTCCTATGATGAGAATACAGACGATATTTCACTTCCCAACGTACTGCGTCAGTGTCTTCAGCTTATAAGCCTTTTCCCCCTGCTTTCAGTGTACGGATATCAGGCTTATAACCATTACCATGACGGTAAAAGTTTGTTTATACATACACCGGATCCCAAGCTGTCTACAGCAGAGCATGTGCTTCACCTTCTCCGCCCTGACAGCAAGTACACCCCCTTAGAGGCCAAGCTTCTTGATACGGCTCTTGTCCTTCACATGGAGCACGGCGGTGGTAATAACTCTACATTCACTACCAGACTTGTTTCTTCTTCAGGCTCCGATACATATTCGGTGATCGCCGCAGCTATCGGTTCCTTAAAAGGTCCCAAGCACGGCGGTGCCAACCTTAAGGTTGTCAAGATGTTTGAGGATATGGAAGCTAAGGTTAAGAACTGGGAGAATGAAGATGAAGTGGCTAATTACCTCCAGTCCCTCCTTCGCAAAGAAGCCTTTGATAAAGCCGGCCTTATCTATGGTATCGGTCACGCTGTCTACTCCGTTTCCGACCCCAGAGCCAGAGCTTTTAAGGGCGTTGTTGAGAAGCTTTCAAAAGAAAAAGGCATGGAGAAGGAATTCGCCCTTTATGAGCTGGTTGAACGTCTTGCACCGGAAGTCATTGCAAATGAGCGTAAGATCTACAAGGGGGTTTCCGCTAACGTAGACTTCTTCTCGGGATTTGCCTATAAGATGCTTGGTATTCCCATGCAGCTCTTTACCCCTATATTTGCCATATCCCGTATCTCCGGCTGGAGTGCACACCGTCTTGAAGAGTTGTGCTATCCCGGCAAGATCATGCGTCCGGCATATATGAACGTTGGTTACAGAAGAGAGTTTATTCCTGTAGACAAAAGATAATAATAAATCGGGGTGACTTTGAAACAGATGGGGACGGTTCTTGCGTTTCGGTACCGAAACGCAAGAACCGTCCCCATCTGTTTCACTCACCCATCTGTTTCACATCTATGTCACCCCGTTATTTCAAACATTAAAGTCAGCATATTTCTACCGCCCACCCGGCTGTAGATCATTTCCTTGGAATTATTTCTGGCAAGCATTATTCCCATGCCGCCTGTATCCAGCCATCCCTCAACGCTAAGAACTGCTTCATTTCCGTTAAGTGTTTTTGTAATAGTCATTATTAATCTTCCTCCTGCATATCATCATCAAAATATCCCAGTCCTCCAAGGGCTGATACAAATCTTGCTATATAATCCCATGTGGTTACCGGCCAAGCAAAGCCAAGTCTGTAAAGAACCTGCATTGTGTACTCGCAGTGCCGCTTAAGACGAATGGTTTCCCGTCCGCCGGCGGCGGGCATATAAGCCATGATACTGGTAAGTTCCTTGGCCGCCTTCTCATCGCTTCCCATCTGGGCAAACCTTGCGGCAAACTCTTCCCTTTCCACATACTTTATGGGGTAGCCCAGTTTACTCAGTTCAGAGAATATTCCTTCCATGGAAATGTTCTGATTGTTAAATACATGGAATAAGGTACATTCATTCGGTGTCCCTGATAAAAGTAATACCGCCTTAGCCACTGCGTCAATAGGTGAAAATTCCATAGTGGCATCCAGCTGGTCGTATGAAGCGCAGCCTAGCATTACATAAGCCTTAAGTCTTCCCATGGCCGAGTTTGTCCGGAAATTGATCTGGAACTCACCATCGCTATGTCTTGCAGACAGGTTTCCGAATCGCATTACCTTGCCCTTAAGCCCCTTCTTTGCAATTGCATCAAGAACAGCTCTCTCAGCCAAAAACTTTGAGTGGATGTATTTATTCTCAAGAAGCTGGTTGAAATAAAGGTATCTCTCGTTTACTTCAAGATTATCCTCCACAAGGTCCTTATATGCGGAGCTTACAACACTCATAGTTGAGGTCTGGATAAATGCCGCCCCGGTCTTAAGGCAGAAATCAATAAGATTTAATGCGCCTCCCACATTAACATCCTCTATCTCCGTTCCCTTTGAAAAATGCTTAACAACGGCAGCGCAGTTGATCACAGTGTCGATTCCCTTATCCTCAAGGGCTTCAAGTGCTTCGGGAATAGTCACGTCTCCTTCCACTATCTCAAGATTATCTCCTAAAAAGTCTCCCAGATTAGTATCAAAGTAATAGAAATATAAAACTTTAAGCCGCTTATCCACAGGCGAATCAGGCTTTGAACGAAGCAGACAGTATATCTTATTCCCCTTCTCCTCCATGGTCAGAAGTTCATGAAGCACATGAATTCCAAGGTATCCGGCTGCACCTGTAAGAAGGATGTTACCGAGGTTGCGCCTCTCACCCTTCTTGAAGCTCTCCAGAGTATTCTTTTCAAGAAGGTTTTCAATAGCCGAATAATCAAATCCTTCTATCTCATCATCCTTCTTTTCTACGGAAGCATCGCCGCCTCCTTCTCCAGATGCCAGTTTTGCAAGTTGGCCCGGAGTAGGATTATCAAATACATCCGAAAAGGCTATCTTTAAGCCCCTCTTATTGGCTTCGATCACAACATTTGTAACAAGCAGTGATGTTCCGCCAAGTGAGAAAAAGTCCTCTCCAATGCCTACGTTATCAACATGAAGAAGATTTGAGAATATCTCGCAGAAATCCTTCTCTGCCTTAGTGGAGGCCTCCCCGCCTCTGCCTGACCTGTAAAGCTCGGGAACAGGCAGGTTCTTAAGATCCAGCTTGCCATTGGGGGTAATGGGCATGGTCTCAAGCTGCATATAGGCTGTGGGCACCATATAGTTGGTCAGGGTCCTTCCCAGCTCAATCTTAAGCTCTCCTATATCAAATTCGTGGTCACCGCTAAACCAAGCGCAAAGGTGCTCGATGCCGTTTATCTTTTCAATCTTAACGGCGCAGCGGGTTATTCCTTCAACATTTGAGAGAACGGACTCAACTTCGTCAAGTTCGATACGAAGTCCTCTCAGCTTGATCTGATTATCTCTACGTCCCAATATCTCAACATCGCCTTTGCCGGTCCATCTTGCGTAGTCACCGGACTTATAAATCCGCTGGCCCTTGTATTCAATAAAGCGGTCCGCTGTCATCTCAGGCAGATTATTATATCCTGCAGCCACACCTATACCGCCAATGTAGAGTTCTCCCACAACTCCCGAGGGCACTTCATTTCCGTCATTGTCCACGATAAATTCCGTAACTCCCGGCAGGGGCCGTCCCGCATTAACGCTGTCATACCCTGATAATTCCTGAGTGTTGGAAGAAACGGTGGTTTCAGTAGGACCGTAAGTATTAAATATAAGCCGTCCTTCTTTAGCTTTAAGGTCCTTTAAGAGCTTATCCGGATATTTTTCTCCTCCGTTAAATACAACCAGACAGTTATCAAGAGCCTTCCTGAACTTCTCGGACTCCATCAGGGTCATAAGTCTCGACGGGGTTGAGCCGAAGATATCCGTATTGGTATTTATCATCCTCTCAGCCAGCTTATCTGCGTCGTTGCATTCATCATCTGCAGCAAGAGATAAGGTCAGGCCGTTAAATAAGGGCATACCCCACTCCTTAAAGGAGAAGTCGAAGGACATGGTGGTAACGCTGGTAAGGACATGTCCCTTTGTCACCATACCGTGGGCCAGAATGTTTTCAGGTCTGGCAGTAAAGTAGTTTACTATACCTCTGTGTTTTAACATAACTCCCTTAGGCTTGCCTGTGGAACCGGAAGTATAGATAAGATATGCCAGATCATCCTGGGTAATATCAATCTCAGGTCTGGAAGTATCATCCCCTATTAAGAGGGTCTCTACATCCACTGCCTTCTTTGCTTTAAATTTGCCCAGCCGATCTCCCGTGGTAATGATAAGCTCAGCGCCTGAATCGTCGATGATATGTCTTATCCTCTCTGTCGGGTAGGCAGGATCGCAGGGGATAAATGCTGCCCCGGTCTTTAATACACCGTAAAGGGCGAAGAATACCCTGGAGGTTCTGGGAAGGAGTAAAACAACCCGGCTTCCCTTCTTTATTCCTTTCGAAATAAGGGCATGAGCCACTCTGTTGGCCTTATCGTCAAGTTCTTTGTAAGTGAAATCTCCGTCCACTGCCCGAAGTGCCATATAATCCGGTTTTGTTTTTGCAAAACCTTCCACTCCTGACTGGAAGAAGACATCTTCCGGGGTATCAATAACAGTATTCCTGCTTCTAAAGCCCTTAAGGACTTCCTCTCTTTTGCCGTCAAGCAGAGTAATGCTCCTTATTCGTTCACGTCCGGAATTTACAAGCTTATCAGCCACAATAGAATAAGATCTTAAGAAGTCATCAATTGCCCCGGCCGAATACATGCTGTCGCTGTATTCAACCTCGATCTGGGGCTTTCCATCCTTATCTATGATCCTTATGGTCAGACCGAATTTCGCCTGGCCGCTTTCTATCCCCTCAATCTGCATAAGTCCCGGAATATCAGGTTTTTCCACAACTCCCCGCTGATACTCATACATAATATTAGAGTTAAAGCCGTAAGCAGCAGCCACATCCGCGAAGGGATAATTCTCATGAGCTATGGCCTCATCAAGAGCCTCAGATACCCTGCTTATATACTGGTTAACACTTATATCTTCAAGTTTAGATGCAAGAGGCAGTGTGTTTACAAACATTCCGAAGGTGTCCGCAAATCTGGTGTCAGACCTTCCGCTTGAGATGGTTGAAATATATACGCTATCCGAAGCAGAGACCCTGAAAAGTGTATAGAAAAGTGCAGCAAGGAAGAATCCGGGCTCATTAATACCCTTCTTTTTGCTGATACCATTTATCACTTCCTCATCAATCTCATTGTAAGCGAAGCATTTCTTACCCGGACCTGCATCAGAAGTAATATCTCCCGGAAGCTCGGTAGCAGATTCGAAATCCGATAAAAGATCTGCGAAATATTCCTCATATTCCTTCTTATGCTCACCCAAAAGCATATCCTTCTGACTCTTAACGTAAGTAAAATAAGACGCAGCTTCGCCTTCGGGCAAAGAGTCTGTATCTTTTAATGCAATGCCTAATTCCTTCAGGAAGATGCTCATTGAAAATCCATCAAAGACTAAATGATGGAAGTCCGCAAAAAGTTTAAGTGCCGTCTTTGTCTTAACAATGGCGAATTCAAATAGGGGTCCCCTGTTCAAATGAAAGGCCTTTACAAAGCTCTCTTTAAATTCTTCGCATTCCTTTTCAGACAGGTCAAGTACCGGTATATCCGGGTCACTGATCTCATCCCTTACCGACATTACCTGGTTATCAACAATATCAAAATGTACGAAGATTGAAGGATGGGCTCTTAAAACCCTGCTAACAGCTGCCTTTACTGCTTCCGTATCTGTATCAGCCGTAAAACTGATTATGGTAGGAATGTTATAAGTAGTGGCATCCGGGTTCTTCATACAGTCTACATATATTCCGGCCTGGGAAGCGCTTAAGGGCACGCTGTCTCCTGCCTTCTCGGCAGTTGCTTCTCCTCCGGCGGAGGTAACATTTCCTGCAAGGAAGTTTTCCAGGATCATGTTTTCTATCTTTGTAATTGTAATGCCCCTCATTTCCTTTGCAGGAATATTTACTCCGAACTTCTTCTGAAGTCTGGTGGAAAGCCTGATCATGGACAGACTGGTAAATCCAAGAAGCTCCAGGGCGGTATTAAGGGGAGGATTCTCCATATTAAGGGCCTCTCCGATAACCTTCTTAAGTTCTATCTCAAGGACATTATCAACATGACCCCCTTTCTCTTCCTCTGTTTTAAAAACAGGCTCCGGCAAGGCTTTCTTATTAACCTTACCGTTCTGGTTAAGGGGGATCTTATCGATCTGCATAATTGAAGAAGGCACCATATAGGGAGGTTTGCGCTCTAATATAAAGTCAGCAACATCCCTGATATCTATCTTAGCGTCGCTTACGATATATGCCACAACCGCCTTGCCGTCTGCCCCAAGGTCTCTTGCCACAACAGTGGCATCCTTTATTCCTTCGTAATCTCTGATCACGGCCTCAACCTCGCTAAGCTCCACTCTGAAACCATGGATCTTAACCTGGCCGTCACGTCTTCCTATAAACTCTATCTCGCCGTCATTCCGAAAACGTACTATATCTCCTGACCTGTATGCTTTCTCATAATCTCCGCCTTCGAAGGGATTCTTAACGAATACTTCCTCCGTTTTATCCGGTCTGTTGAGATATCCAAGACCAACATGAGGGCCTGCGATGATAAGCTCTCCCAGAGCCCCCGGGGGAAGAAGATGCATATTGGAATCCACAACATAACATTTTACATTACCAACGCCGTGGCCGATGGGGATATTATCTTCTCTTTTTGTTACTTTATAGGATGTAGCGAATATTGTACATTCTGTAGGACCGTAGCAATTGTAGAATCCTATACCTTTAGGCGGATCCATTGAAGCCAGTTTTTCTCCGCCTACAGAGATTACCCGCAGGTAGGGATTCTTCATTTCCACGGCAAACTGTCGTCCCACCTGAGTGGTCATAAAGGCTACACTAACCTTATTGGCTACAAAGTAATCATTCATAGCATTTAGGTCAAGCCGCATTTCCTCAGGAACGATGCAGACAGCAGCTCCTGCGGACAAGGCGGGATATATGTCCATCATACAGGCATCAAAACCATAGGATGCATATTGCCCTGCACAATCCTTGTCAGTTATTTCAAAATATTTATTATACCAATCAATAAATGATACCAGATTACCGTGGGTAAGACGAACACCCTTGGGGACTCCGGTGGTTCCCGATGTGTAGAGCAGGATGAATAAATCCTCAGGGCTGCATACCGCTTTTGGTTTGCCAGCCGGAAGGGAAGGTGTGTCTTCAGTATATAACCGCTCTCCTTTATATTCTGTTATAAGTTTATCCAGTTCCCGGGTAGTAATAAGCAGTCCTGCAGAAGCGTCGGAAACCATAAAATTAAGTCTCTCGGTGGGATAGGTGGGGTCTAAGGGCTGATAAGCACAACCGGCCTTTAACGCGCCAAGGGATGCCACTACCTGATATATTCCCTTGGGAATGAGGATAGATACCACATCTCCCCTGCCAAGGCCCTTATTCTCAATATAGGCCGCTATGGCATCAGATCTCTCGTCTACCTCCCTGTATGTCAGCTTCTCATCCAGGAAAATAACAGCCATATTATCCGGGAATTTTTTTGCAGCATTTTTAAACAGGGAAACTACCGTAGCTGTCCTGTCATAATCATACTCAGTATCATTCCATTCCCGTATCTTTTCCTGATCCTCAAATGAGGCAAGGGAAATATCACTTACTGTTTCAGCGGTAAGCATACCCTTAAGGACATTTTCAAAGCTGCGAAGCACTGTCTTAATAAACTCTTCAGAATACAGGTCACTTCTGTATTCTGCCCTGATATTATAAAGACCGTTCTGCTTATACATCTGCAGGGCTAACTGCTCTCCCGTAGCATTCTCCATAATGGGAATCCGTTCAATGGGTCCCCCTGCAAATCCGCCTACATTAAGGACATCTCCCTGATATACAAAGAGAAGATCACTTGTCATGCCTGTCTCTGCCACCAGGTCAGCAAAGGGATAGGTATCATATTTCATGCAGGAAAGCAGCTGCTCCTTGGTGGCTGCAAGATAATCCCTTATCTCCTGCCCCTTTTCAAATCTTGAATATACCGGCAGAGTCTTAACCAGCATGGCTATGGTCCTTGCTGTCTTAAGAGATTCTCTGCCGTTATAGATGGTGGCAAATAAGGCTTCATTTGCACCGGAATATAAAGCCGTAAGGATTCCGAAGGACCCTAAGGCATAGATATTCTCAGTAATGCCGTATCTTCTGCAAAGTCCCTCCACCTCAGAAGCTTCAAGGCCCAGATCATATGTAACTGCACCAAAGGAAGGTGTATCCTCCTTTTTGTCCGGAATGGGAAGGGAATCCACCTCAATACCGCTGAAGGTATCAAGGTACCATTTCTTTGCTTCTTCAAATATCTCTTCCTTCCTGTCTGCTTCATCTTCAGCTATCTCGAATCCGCTGTATATCTCAGGCTCTACAGGTTCTCCCTTGTAAGCCCTCTCAATATCATTAAGGAGGATCATCATGGAAGCACCGTCAAAGATTATATGATGAAGGTCGGTAAAGATATACTTACCTTCCTCAGTCTCAAAAAGCCTGATCCTAAAAAGCCTGTCAGAATGCAGTCTGAAGGGCTGCATAAGATTCGGAGTAAGCTTTAAGAGTTCTGCTTCGCTTATCTTTTCCACAGTCTGAGTATAGGCTTCATCATCATTTCTGTATTGCATGGGATTACCGTCTTCATCGGCTTTAAAGCGGACCTTAATAAAGGGATGGGCTTCCACTGCCTTCTCACAGGCAGTTTTCAGCTTATCCATATCAATATTCTTATCGATTTTCAAAAGAACAGGATTATTGTATGCCGCCTCTCCGTCACGTTTTATGGATTCAACGTACATACCGGTCTGAGCCCCTGTAAGGGGATATGAATCCTTCTTAACCCTTACCTTAACCTCTTTTGTTTTAGCGCACTCCTCGGCTATGGCTCTTGGCGTCTTAGCCGCATAGATTAACTTACTGGTAAGATCAAGATCCGGGCAAAGAGTAGCCAGCTTCATAACACGGATACTGTCTCCTCCCAGGGCAAAGAAATCATCATCAATCCCCACCTGTCCTGCTCCCAGAGCCGCTTCAAAGGCACGGCATATAAGGGCCTGCAGCTCATTTTCCGGGGGTACATAAGGCGCACGCTTTTTAGAAAAATCAGGTTCCGGAAGATTCTTTCTGTCAATCTTTCCGTTCTGGTTTAAGGGAAATTTATCCAGGTGGGTATAATATGAGGGGATCATATACTCAGCCAGCTTCTCAGAAAGCTTCTTGCTTAAATCCTCATCCGTAAATTCTTTTCCCGTATAATATGCACATAATATATATCTGCCTTCAAGGCCTTTAACCGCCTTAACTACAGCCATATCAACCCCCTCAACCTTAAGGAGGACATTCTCGATCTCACCGGGTTCAACACGCTGGCCGTTGATCTTTACCATCCAGTCCTTTCGGTTGATATACACCAGATTGCCGTCGGGATTCTTCTTTAAGATATCACCTGAGTGGAGCCAACCGCCCCTAAAGAGCTTGGCTGTAGCTTCCGGATCTTTAAAATAACCTATTGTGTAGGGACCCTTGGTACAGTATTCTCCTTCCTCGCCATCGGGAACGGGATTCATGTCATCATCAAGAAGGGCCCAAACCGTACCCTCCGCCGGGATACCTACGGGTGTAGTCTCATAAGGCTTATCCACCTCAAATGAGCACACGGAACTGAAAGTCTCACTAAGACCGTAATTATTGAAGAGCTTATATCCGTCACGGCTGCACTGGCCTGTAAGTCTCTCGCTTCCCGTAAGGACAATCTTTAATGCATCTGACTTGCTGTGAAAATTTGATAAAACGGAAGGACTGATAAATCCCACTGAGACCTTATGTTTTGCATAGTAATCCTCAAGTTTTACCACATCACGCATGGTCTCTTCATCCATAAGATGAACACAGCCTCCGAAGGTGAGAACCTTATAATTGGCAACAGATGCCACGAAATACAAAGGTGCTCCCATAGCCCATATGGTACCGGGTCCGTACATTTCCTTTCTTCCCAGATTCCTGTTGGCCCACATGCCTGCAAAATTGTGAAGGATACCCTTAGGCATTCCCGTAGAACCTGAAGTATAAAGGAGAAAAGACAGGTCTTCTTCTCCGGATTCGGGGAACAAACTACAATCTACTATATCTGTATTTTTTATCTCATCTATTACATTTTCATCGATCATAAAGGGTGCATCACAGTTCATGCATATGTATCTGACCCTTTCTTCAGGAAAGGACTTACCCATGGGGACTGCCGCATGACCGGAAAGCCATACTCCGCAGACCATAGCCATGAATTCCATTGAAGACTCAAACCTTACCGGGATAAATGACCGCTCTCCCAGCTGCTTGCCGTAGATCCATGAAGCTGCCCTTCTCATCAATTCTCCGAAATCCTTATAACTCGTTACCCTGGATCCGTTTTGATCCACTACGGCTATAGCTTCTCCAAATTTCTCCGGTGCTTCGCTTAACGCCTTTAAATATTCATTCATCTGTAACTCTCCCCCTTTAGCTTTGAATTTCTATGATCGTATTGTTAAGATTGATAACTCTCATATATGTCATCTTTACCGCCAGCTTCTTCAGCATCTCCAGCCCGCCTATCTCATAAGGCTCATGCTCCTTAGGCTCATATGATACCGGATCGAAGGGTATCCCGTCGTCCCGGAGTCTCATATAGAACTTATCTCCCCTTTTTGACAGACAGACATCTATATACTTCTCAGCAGGATCCTTGTAACCGTATCGGCCTATATTGGATATCAGTTCTTCTGCCGCTATCCCCATCGCCTTGGCTTTGTCTGCCCCCAGGCCTTCCTTCATACAATAATCTATGATCCGCTGGGAAACCTCAACCGCTTCAAGGTCACTTCCCTTTACGGTAAAGTCGCATATCTCTTCGGCGTTAACCTTGGGAATCATCAAAAATCCCTTTTCCGAGGTGGGCTTTAACTTCTGCCGTATCAGTCTTATGAGATTGATCAGACCAAAGGTAATAATCTCACTTATAATAACGGCTCCGAATAAACCCACAAAGCCGAAGGTCTTCATTCCCAGAAACATCAGGGGCACCCTGACTAAGAGAATCTCCAGGGAAACGCTTAGGGTGGACAGGACTGTCCGTCCTATGGTTCTGTAATAGTTCTGAGATATTGCATTCAGAATAAAGAAACAGAAACTAAGGGAGAATAGCCTCAGTCCCATGTATAGTTCCGCTCTTACATCATCATTATCAAAGCCGTACATTCCGGCTATTAACTGCGGGAAAGCCAGGAAGATGACCATTATGGCAATCCCGATAATAAGAGCGCTTTTTAATACCCTGGAGAAAACCTTTCTCATACCGTAATAGTCCTTCTCACCGTAGAGCACCCCGGCTACGGAGGCTATTACGGAGGATATACCGTTTAAGAACATCTGGACTATAAGCTGTGTATTGTTAACAACGGCATAGGCACTAAAATACCCTTCTCCCAGAGCCCGCAGGATGGTGGCATTGATCAGGCTGACACTGATAACCGTCATTATCAGATTAATCAGATTGGGAAAGCCGTTCTTGCAGGTGGTCAGGAAATACTCTGAACCGGAAAACAGCCCTTTAATTACAGGGGTTACCATTCTGTCTTTGCTTTTGTAGTACATAGGGATAAATATGATACCCGCCGCCAAATAGCCCAGTACGGTAGACATAGCTGCGCCTGTTATTCCAAGGGGGGTAAACTTAACCAGTATATAATCAAGAACAAGATTAACTACATTGGCCGTAATATGCATATTTGCAGAAATCGATGGGTGATTATCAACATTGATAAGATATGCCATAACAACAACAAAAGAAAGAATAGGCATACCAAGAGAATAAACTAATGTAACTGAGGAAACCATCTCAGCAAGCTGACCGGAAGCCCCAGCATATTTCTGTACAAGGGAAGGGTAAAGGGAGAAAGGCAGGTGAATACCAGGGGATAAGCAACACTAAGTATCATACAGAAAGAGAATACCCTTCCTGCATTCTCGGCGTCACGCTTTCCAAGAAGAACTGCTACACATACGGCGCCGCCGGAGCCCAGTAAAATGGTGGCTGCCTGCAGGGTATAGATATAGGGTGTGGAAGCAGAGATAGCACCATTGCCTATACTTCCAAGAAGGTTACCTACGATCATGGCATCAACCACATTACCAAGCTGCAATGCCACTGTGACCATAACCCCCGTAAGCATGTATTTATATATCTTCTTTCTGATAAGATAATCGTTTCGTTCCATAAGTCCCCCCAATTGTATAAATTAGTATACTTTCCCCGTTTTTGATTTTATCATCTTTTTTTCTTTTAGAAAAGTAAAACATACTGTGTGCTTTCGGGTCCTCTTGGCGGTCTATGACACAATAAAAAGATGACAGGAGATTTCTTCTCCTGTCACCTCATGACTTACGTTCTAATTATATATATTACTGGGCATTAATGTAATTAATAAGCCCTTCCGACTTGATGATCTTCTGCATAAATTCCGGAAAAGCCTGTCCCTGGTACTTTTCATTCTTGGTCAGGTTGGTAATGATACCGGAGTCAAAATCGATCTCCACCTCATCTCCCGCCGAGATACCCTGGGATGCTTCTTTGCACTCGATAATAGGCAGGCCTATATTAATGGCATTACGATAGAAGATCCTTGCAAATGTCTCAGCTATAACGCAGCTTACACCGCTGGCTTTGATAGCAATGGGAGCATGCTCTCTGGAAGAACCGCAACCGAAATTCTTCTCCGCAACTATAATATCTCCCTCTTTTACCTTATTAACGAAGTCTTTATCGATATCCTCCATGCAATGGGTAGCCAGTTCCTTTGGATCTGAGGAATTCAAGTATCTTGCAGGGATGATAACGTCTGTATCCACGTTGTCCTTATATTTAAAAACATGTCCTTTGGCCTTCATTTACATTACCTCCTCAGGTCCTGAAATCTTACCGGTAATAGCTGATGCAGCTGCAACTGCAGGGCTGGCAAGATAAACTTCGGAATCTACATGACCCATACGTCCTACGAAGTTACGATTGGTAGTAGCTACGCATCTCTCACCTTCAGCCAGGATTCCCATGTATCCTCCCAGACAGGGTCCGCAGGTAGGAGTACTTACCACAGCCCCTGCCTCAATAAAGGTCTCTATTAAGCCTTCTTTTAAAGCCTGCAGATAAATAGCCTGAGTAGCGGGAATAACGATGCATCTTAAGTTCTTAGCCACCTTCTTGCCCTTAAGTATGGCTGCGGCCTCTCTTAAGTCCTGCATACGGCCGTTGGTACATGAACCGATAACAGCCTGATCCACCTTAATATCTTCCACTTCATCGATAGTCTTGGTATTCTCTGGCAAATGGGGGAAGGAAACCGTAGACTTTAATGCGCTCAGGTCAATGGTGTATTCTTCATCATATACCGCATCCGCATCGGCAGTATATACCTTATAATCTCTCTTTGAGTGTTCTCCCATATAAACGATAGTTGCATCATCCACAGGAAAAATGCCGTTCTTCCCACCGGCTTCTATAGCCATATTAGCAATGGTGAAACGATCATCCATGGAAAGATTAACTATACCGTCCCCCGTAAATTCCATAGACTTATATAATGCCCCGTCTACACCTATCATGCCTATAATATGAAGGATAAGGTCCTTGCCGCTTATCCACTTATTCATCTTACCTGTAATGTTAAACTTAATAGCCGAGGGAACCTTAAACCAGGCCTTACCCGTAGCCATACCTGCGGCCATATCCGTAGATCCCACACCTGTGGAAAAGGCACCTAAGGCTCCGTATGTACAAGTATGAGAGTCAGCTCCTATGACCACATCTCCTGCTACCACCAGACCTTTCTCCGGAAGAAGTGCATGCTCAATGCCCATCTGTCCCACATCAAAGTAATTTGTAATATCATGAGCACATGCAAAATCTCTGACGCATTTGCAATGCTGGGCGCTTTTAATATCCTTATTGGGGATAAAATGATCCATAACAAGGGCTATCTTATCCTTATCAAAAACCCCGTCTTTCTTGAATTTATCCATCTCCTTAATAGCCACGGGAGATGTTATATCATTACCCAATACCAGGTCCAGTTTCGCCTCGATCAGGTCACCGGCTTTAACACTGTCAAGACCCGCATGCGCAGCTAAGATCTTCTGTGTCATCGTCATACCCATAGTCTAGTTCCTCCATAACTTAACTTCCCGCCTGTAAGGCGGGAAGCATCTGTATTAGTTATTAATAAGCTTAGTATCCTCATTATTCCAGCTGTACAGCTTACGAACTTCCTTACCGATGGCTTCAGCAGGATGCTCAGCAGCTTTCTTCTTCATAGCTTTGAAGTGAGCCTGTCCGCCTGCGGGAGACATCTCAAGTAAGAATTCCTTTGCAAATGAACCATCCTGAATATCGGATAAGATCTTCTTCATGGTCTTCTTAGTCTCTTCTGTAATGATCTTAGGTCCTGTAATATAGTCACCGTACTCGGCAGTATTAGAAATAGAATATCTCATTCCCTCGAAACCTGACTGATAGATAAGGTCTACGATAAGCTTCATCTCATGGATACACTCGAAATATGCGTTTCTCGGATCATATCCTGCCTCTACCAGAGTCTCGAAACCTGCCTGCATCAGGGCACAAACACCACCACAGAGAACTGCCTGCTCACCAAAGAGGTCTGTCTCTGTCTCTGTTCTGAATGTAGTCTCAAGCAAACCTGCTCTTGCGCCACCGATAGCAAGACCGTAAGCTAAAGCCTTCTCTAAAGCCTTACCTGTAGCATCCTGATATACGGCAACCAGACAGGGAACTCCCTTGCCTTCCTGATACTCTGAACGAACTGTGTGTCCCGGTCCCTTGGGAGCTATCATTGTAACATCGACATCCTTAGGCGGAATGATCTGATTGAAATGAATAGCAAAACCATGAGCGAACATAAGCATATTTCCTGCCTCTAAGTTCGGCTCGATATCCTTCTTGTACATAGCAGCCTGCTTCTCATCATTAATAAGGATCATGATAACGTCAGCCTTCTTAGCTGCCTCAGCCGCAGTATATACTTCAAAGCCCTGCTTAACTGCCTTCTCCCAGGACTTAGAACCTTCATAAAGTCCGATGATAACATTGCATCCGCTCTCCTTTGCATTAAGAGCATGTGCATGTCCCTGGCTTCCGTAACCGATAACGGCTATTGTCTTGCCTTTAAGTGCGGCCAGATTACAGTCTTCCTGATAATAAATTTTTGCCATGATAAATATTCCTCCTAAATATTTGTAATTTTTTTATATTAAAAACTATTAAAGTCTGTTTTTAATCATAGGTTCGATTAAGAAGCTTCTCCGCATCCTGAATATCAGCGGCTCCTCGTGACAGGCCGGTAATACCCGTTCTGGCAAGCTCCAGGATCTGATAATCGGATAGCATGTCTATAAAAGCGTCCAGTTTATCCGTAGTTCCCGTAAGCTCGATAATAAGAGACTCCTTGGTAACGTCGATAACATTTGCACGGAAAATGTCTGCCACCGATATAATGGACTGACGTGTTCTCTCATTTGCGGAAACCTTTACAAGGATAAGCTCCCTGCACACCGATTCATGAGACTCCAGTTTTTTAATAAAGAGAACGTCTTCTAACTTAGATAACTGTTTCTCGATCTGCTCTAAGATCTGCTCATCTCCCGAGCAGACTATGGTCATTCTGGTAAGTCTGTGGTCTGCGGTAACACCGGCACTGAAACTGTGGATGTTATATCCCCGCCTGGAAAAGAGACCTGATACATGACTTAAAACACCGGAATTATTCTCAACCAAAATGGAGAAAACAACCTTTCTGTCTTCTGTTCCTGCTCCCAAACTATCAATCCTCTCATTCGTAGATTTAAAAACCATTTTAGCAATATAGGTTTGCTTTGTCAACGCTTTATCACGTTAAATCGTTACTATTCACAGTCAATTGTATATAAGAAGCAGTTTGCATATATGCAAAAACTGATTCTTATATACAATCAGACTGCGAAGCAGGAACTTCACGAAGATAAGTAATCGTAACATGCGTAAGCATGTGGAGAAGCCCCGAAGGGGCGGATTACGCATCCACGTGAAGTTACTGTGAAAAGTAACGATCATGCAACTCTTTTATATGCTCCGGGGTTGTTCCGCAGCATCCACCGATAATGCGGACATTGTATTTCAGGATGTCATCAAAACAATCCACAAATTCCTTTGGTCCCATGGAATAAATGGTATTGCCATCCTTGTCCCTCTCGGGAAGTCCTGCATTAGGCTTAACTATAAGGGGCACCTTTGCATATTCATCCATCTTCTCAACAATAGGAAGGACATTATCCGGGCCTGCCGAGCAGTTAATACCGCAGGCATCCACGCCCATCTCCTGCATTGCGCATATAACCTCATCAGGACTGTTGCCGTACATGGTTTTGCCCCCTTCCGTATAGGACATGGTAACCATAATGGGAAGGTCGCAGACTTCCTTTGCAGCCGTAACCGCAGCTTTGGCATCCTCCAGGTACATCATGGTCTCTATATCAAGAAGGTCAACACCGGCTTCACACAGGGCTCTTATCTGCTCCCTGTACACACCAATAAGCTCCTCAAATTCCGTATCACCAAGGGGCTCTACCATAAGGCCGGTCATGCTCACATCCCCTGCTATAATGGCATCGGGATTAGCCGCCTTTGATACAGCCACCAGTTTTTTATTAAGTTCCCCCACCTTATCTCCAAGGCCGTGCTTGGAAAGTAAGGGCCTGTTGGCGCCAAAGGTAGGTGCCAGGATAATATCGGATCCTGCCTGTCTGTATTCTTTCTGTAATCCGCTTATTACTTCAGGATTATCCGCTATCCACAATTCAGTGCATACCCCTGAGGGCATGCCTCTCTTTATAAGATTAGATCCAGTCGCTCCGTCCATAAAAACATAACGGGAAGTAGTCAGCTTCTTAAACTCTTCTTTTTTCATTCTTCTTCACTTTCGTATTTTTCCTCTATAAGATCCGATAATTCACGGATCCCCGGCCAGCTGAATTTATTTAAAAAGTACTTTTCTTCAAATGTTGCGCTTGAAACCGGCTTACTGATGGAATAGCCCTGGGCCATATCACTTCTAAGCCTGCAAAGGAACTGGAGCTGGGCCTCATTTTCAACCCCCTCCACTATTACCTCCATGCCAAGGTTGTGGCAGAGTTCTATCATAGCCTCTATAACGTACTGTCTTCCAGCATCCGGGAAAAATGAGTCACTTAAGAAAGACCGGTCCAGCTTAATTATATCCGCATCAAGCTCTGAGAGCATATTCAGGGCGGAATAGCCGCTTCCGAAATCGTCTATGGCAAACATAAATCCCGCATTCCGCAGCTTTGCCGCTAAGCGCTTAGTCATAGTAAGGTCTTCGAATACTGCCCTCTCCGAGAACTCGACCTCAAGATAAATGGTGGGAATATCATATTTTCCGGCTATATGAAGGAGTTCCTCCACAAACTGCTTGTTTCTCATATGAAGTCCCGAGAAGTTGGAGGATAGTCTGATGGGATTATAGCCCTTGTCTATCCAGCTTCGAAGAAGCTTACAACACTCCTCGAACATATACATGTCCACATCCGTAACAAAACCGTACTTCTCCATTACGGGAATAAAATCATTGGGAGGAATAAGTCCAAGTTCGGAATCATTCCAGCGCACCAGCGCTTCAGCCCCTGTAACGGCGCCGGATTTGAGATTAAGCTTGGGCTGAAGATATGCCTCAAACTCACCCTCCCTCAAAGCCTTCTCCATCTTACGGAAGATGGAATACTCTCTGGCCTTCTTCTTAGCTTCGAATTCGGAGTAATAGCCTATCTCCACATGGGCAGAAGTCTTCTTTGCCTTAATGCTTTTCTGAGCGATGAAGGCCTTGTCCCTGATGGCTATAATGGGTTCTGCCGTATCTGTTATGCTATAGATTCCTACCTTTAGGGAAAGAAAGGCCATATTCTTGGCCTTCATAACTCCCAGTCCCGGTACATCAGACAAATCGGCAACAAGCTCGAATATGGGAGCCCACTGCCGTATGTCCAGTCCTTCTGAATTATTATTGGTAAGAATAAGATTAAACCAATCATTTGTCTGGCGGCAAAGAAGATCCTCCGATGTCAGGTATTTCTCCAAAGTGGTATATACATGGGCTAAGACTTTATTGCCGATTTCTATACCGAAGAGATCGTTAATATAGGTAAAGCCCTCTATATCACATACCACAAAGGAGTAAGTGCCCGGCTTCCTTGAAGTAAGTCTCTTCCCTGCCTCCAGCTCAAAATATGTAGAATTCCATCCTCCCGTGACAGTGTCACGGAAGGATATATTTAATAGTTCCTGATTGTCCATTAGAATCAACCTGTTTTAGATTTTTCCGGATTAGAATTTGCCGGATTTTGCTGCCTCTTCTACTGATACTGCAACTGCAACAGTAGCTCCTACCATGGGGTTATTACCCATACCGATAAGTCCCATCATTTCAACATGGGCCGGAACGGATGAAGAACCAGCAAACTGTGCATCGGAATGCATACGTCCCAAAGTATCTGTCATACCGTAAGAAGCCGGACCTGCAGCCATGTTATCCGGATGTAATGTACGTCCCGTACCACCGCCTGATGCTACTGAGAAGTACTTCTTGCCCTGCTCTACGCACTCTTTCTTATAGGTTCCTGCCACCGGATGCTGGAAACGTGTGGGGTTGGTTGAGTTACCGGTAATGGATACGTCAACACCCTCCTTATGCATAATGGCAACGCCTTCCGTAACATCATTTGCACCGTAGCAGTTAACCTTGGCACGAAGACCGGTAGAATATGCCTTACGGAATACTTCCTTAACCTGGCCCGTTGAGTAATCCATCTCTGTCTCTACATAAGTAAAGCCGTTGATACGGGAAATGATCTGGGCTGCGTCTTTTCCAAGTCCGTTTAAGATAACACGAAGGGGTTTCTGACGAACCTTGTTAGCCTTCTCTGCGATACCGATAGCTCCTTCAGCTGCCGCAAATGACTCATGGCCTGCTAAGAATGCGAAGCACTCTGTATCTTCTTCAAGAAGCATCTTTCCTAAATTACCGTGTCCCAAACCAACCTTTCTCTGGTCTGCAACGGAACCGGGAATACAAAATGCCTGTAATCCCTCACCTATAGCTGCTGCAGCCTCACTGGCCTTCTTGCAGCCCTTCTTAATGGCAATGGCGGCACCTACTGTGTAAGCCCAGCATGCATTTTCAAAGCAAATGGGCTGGATAGCCTTAACCTGGTCGTATACGTTAAGTCCTGCGTCCTTTGTAATCTTCTCTGCTTCTTCAAGGGAGGAGATTCCATAGCCTGATAATACTTTATTGATCTTATCTATTCTTCTTTCATATGATTCAAATAATGCCATCTTTCTTCCCCCTTTCCTATTCTTTTCTCGGATCGATGATCTTTACTGCGTCGTCTACACGGCCATACTGACCCTTAGCCTTCTCCCATGCAGTGGTGGGATCATCACCCTTCTTTATGAAATCAGTCATCTTACCTAAGTTTACAAACTGGTATCCGATGATCATATCTTCTTCGTCAAGAGCTATGCCTGTTACATAACCTTCGGCCATCTCCAAGTATCTGGGGCCCTTCTTCAAGGTTCCGTACATGGTACCGATCTGTGAACGAAGACCCTTGCCAAGGTCCTCAAGACCTGCGCCGATGGGAAGACCGTCTTCTGAAAATGCTGACTGGGTTCTTCCGTAAACAATCTGTAAAAAGAGCTCTCTCATTGCTGTGTTGATAGCATCGCATACAAGGTCTGTATTCAATGCCTCAAGTAAAGTAAGACCCGGCAGGATCTCTGATGCCATAGCTGCGGAATGAGTCATTCCGGAGCATCCGATGGTCTCTATAAGAGCCTCCTGGATAATACCGTCCTTTACGTTAAGAGTGAGCTTACAAGCTCCCTGCTGTGGTGCACACCAGCCGATACCGTGGGTAAGACCGTTGATATCCTTAACTTCCTTTGCCTTAACCCATTTGCCCTCTTCCGGTATGGGCGCTGCCCCGTGATGCACCCCCTGGGCTACAGGACACATTAATTCAACTTCCTGCGAATAAATCATAAAATCTCTCCCTTCTTGCATACAAAAGTAACTGCCCTTATTTTCTCACAAATCCCGCCAATAGTCTATAATTATTTATTTCTTCCCTGCTTATTTAAGAAGATACGGTTTGAGTGCATAGTTTCTAAAAATAAAAGCAATGCAGGTAGTTGTTGTTTCTTTTTCCGTAGAAAAATCCAGGGATAAATCCTTTCTTTTCTACAGTCTAAAAACGCACCCGAAGTGGGTGCGTTTTTGGGGGTCGTTATTGAACTAAAATTACACTGCAAGGTTTGTCACCGATACATAAAGCCCAGTAACCTTTGTCTAGTTTGGTAGGATCATAGATTGTGACTTCGGTTGAGTCATCTAATATTGGTAACTCTACAGTCGTTTTACCGCTATATTCATAGTAAGAGCAATCTGCTGTGGTGTTTAGAGTTTGCTCTTTATGAGTATCTTTATCTTTCCATTGGATAATAACTCTTTGTTCATAACCTAATTTACCTATATCTTCTCTAGCTAAAGGGTCACCAACTTTAATGTTATTTCCATCTGCTTTGTAGACAGTAAATGATCCAGGTAATCCTAATTTTTGGTTTATTAAACTTGGATTTTGTTTGTCTGTCCCTACTTGAAGAAATGCGTAATCTTCTCTATAAATTAGAGGAGTAAACCCTATAAAATTTATGGGTTTTGCAGTTAGTCCGTGACGAGAATATTCTTCCCATAGACAGATTTTATCACCGTTCTGGATGATTGGGATTGGAATATCTTTCATGGATATTATTGCCATATCTTTTTCAAGTTCTTGAGAAGTTAACTTTGTAGTACCAAGATATGTATGATATGATCCGTGATTGAGAGATAAACCAGTTTTGTAATTCTCGTTTCCTTCAAGTATCTCTCCTAAATGATACATATTCTGTCCTCTAGAAAGAAAGAAAATAGATTTCTTGCTTGTCTTGAGAGAATCCATAGTGGATGGAGTTTTGTGATCTCCAGCTAAAGCCTCGGGCTTTTTTTCGCCACAACCAGTAAGGATTAGACCTAAAATTATTGTTGCTACTATAAATAAACATATTTTCTTCATTTAAATTCCCCCTTTGTAAATGAATAACGACCCTGTTAAACATTAATTCTTATAATCTTTCATCACCAATATTAAAACATTTATCTCGTATACGCAACAGCGTATACGCATTCGCGCATTGTTTCATAATATAGTTTTATGAAAGGAGCGGAACTTGATGGGTGTTAAAGAAGCAGTTGTTGAAAGATTTGCTAATCTATGCAAATCAAGAGGTATCAAAATAAATGAACTTGCAAATCTATCTGGCGTCACCCCATCTACCGCATATAGCATGTTTGATGAATCCCGACATGATGTTTCAATAGTAACCATTAAAAAATTCTGTGATGGCTTAGATATCTCCCTTGGAGAATTCTTCAACTCTAAAGAATTTGATAATCTAGAACAGGAATTAAAGTAGGCTTTCAAATTACCCAAGTAATCTGAAAGCCTACTTTATGACAATCTTTCTTCACCCATATCATATAATCTATTGAAACGATAATACTTTAAAACACTGCGGATAATGACATCGATTTACTATAACCAGGCGACAGTGAACATAATATATATTCAAAAGAAACGCCTTTGAGAGCGTCGGCACTTAGCGAGCATGTCTGAAGTGAGCGTGAGCGAACCAGACAGCTTTGCGAGCTTAGTACCGCTACGCTATCAACGGAGCGGGAGCGTCGTTTCGTTGAATATATATTATGTGAACGTCTTATTATATTTCTTATAATTTCATTTCTTTACAATTATATTGATTATTGTAAATATTTGTGATATTATTGTCACGTTGCCGCTTCCTATACTGGCACGGTAAGGAGGGCAGATCATGGAGTATATTTTATCATTCCTTATCTCCATCATGGCCGGTGTTGTCGCAAACAGCATTAGCAAATGGTTCGATGGAGATAACTCCGGTAACGAGCCTGAGGATTAGCCCTCCTCGCAAAAAAGGGTAATAGAAAAACCCGAGGTCGCAACCCCTCGGGTTTTTCGCTGCTCTCATGGAGCATTTTATCATTCATTTTCGAGATTATTATATCACTTTGTCATAAAATGTCAAATATAACTACTTAGTTCTTGTGGTTACGTACTGGATCTCGTCTACCTTGCCGCTCTTAAGGACAAAATTGAGTTTCATCTTTTCCTTGGCGTATTCCATCTTTGTATCTGACTTCTCCGTGGGTGCGCCGTAGGTCTTCTCTACCTTTGTGGCTTCTTCTCCGATGGAAACTCCCTCAGGTGTTGATACGGAATCATCCTTTAATATAACTTCTTTTACATAGTCAACCTTCTTCTCCTGGAAGGTGTTAACCTCAAAGCCTGCATATGTGTTATATACATCAAGATCACCAAAGGCACAGCTTGGAGATTCAAAAGTGGAAAGAGGTTTTCCCAGCTTGTCTAAAACTGCTTTAGCCTCGGAATTAATGTGGATCTCGGTGTCCTTGACCTTAAATACATATTCTCCTCCTGAACCCGCAGCTGCAGAAGATCCTTTAGCTGCCGATGATCCGGTAATGACCTTGGTCTCCCCACCGCAGCCTGCAAGCGAAAGTACCAAACATAAGGATACGAGTATCCCTGCTATTATTCTTTTCATGAATCTGATTCTCCTTCATACATTTTCTTTAAAGTAACTTTATCTATTTTTCCGTTTGCCGTCAATGGCATTTGAGGAAGTTTATGAGTTACATTGGGAAGCATGTATCTTGGCAGCTTACTTCTTAAGGCCTTAACAAATTCCGCCTCTGTGGGGTCACCTACATAGTAAATGACGATCTTGCCGTCCTTGTTATCATAAATGCAGGCTGCAAAGCGAATTCCCGCTACCGTGGAAGCATTGATCTCAATCTCTCCCAGCTCGATACGGTGGCCCATATGCTTTATCTGATAATCCTTCCGGGATACAAAGATCAGTTCCCCGTATTCGTTATATTTTCCTATATCTCCGGTACAATATATAATTTCGGGATAGGCGGTATTTAAAGGATTCTGGATAAATGACTCATTGGTCTTTTCCGGGTTATTATAATAACCCAGGGTAACGGAGGTACCCCTTATACACATTTCCCCTTCTTCTCCCGGTCCTGCAAGTTCCTTTCTCTCTTTAAGAAGGAGGATCTCCGTGTTCTTAAAGGGCCTGCCTATGGGGATCATGTCCGTTTCTTCAAAGTCCCTGTCCACATGATAGAAACAGCACATGCCCGTGCCTTCCGTTGGCCCATAGAGGTTGGTAAAGGAAGCATCCGGCAAGGTAGTCTTCCAGATCTTAAACTGCTTGATCGGAAATACCTCGCTTCCGAAGGCGATGGTATGTAAATACTCCGGCTTAACCTTGTCAAAGGTTCCAAAGGCGGAAATGAGGGTCAGTGCCGAAACCACCCAGCAGATGGTATTGATCTTATTCTCATTTAAATATTCCACCAGCTTAACCGGCATCATAAACAGACTTCTGGGTATCAGATATGTGGTAGCCCCGTATTTCAGTGTAGGATAAAGTTCTTTTAAGCATGCATCAAAATACAAAGGCGTCTGATTACCGAAAACCGTATCCTCATTGAATCCCAGAGTATCCGATAACTGCTCCACATAATCCAGGACTGACCTGTGACAGGCTGCAACGCCTTTGGGAACGCCCGTGGACCCGGAAGTAAACACGATATAAATGGGGTCCGTATCAAGAGCCCGGCAGTAAGCTTTATCAAGTAATTCAGGCTCTTCCTTAGTCTCTGAGATATCCGAATAATTTACGATCTCTCCCTCAAATTTAAAGGTTAAAGCCTTCTCATAGGTCTCGTCATCGCAGATAAGAAGGGGAGCCATAACATTTTCAAGGATCAGAGAGATCCTGGCCTCCGGCATCTCCTCATCGATGGGAACATAGAAAGATCCGGCTTTAATTACGCCAAAGAAGGTCACTATCTCCTTGGGATGCTTTCTCATAAATACAACAACGGGTTTGCGCTCAATCCCTTTCTTAAGGATGCTGCTTCCTATAGCCCGACTGACGTCGTAGGTCTGCTTAAAAGTAAACTCTTCCTTATCGTCTGCAAAAGCCACCTTGTCCGGCTTAATGCCAACTATCTCATCCAAATAATCTAAAACGTTATTTCTCATGGTTTCACCTTAACTAGTTTTATTAAAAATCCCGTGGACAGCCTCTCTAGGTTATGAGGTTGTCATACTCTTTCTTTAAAGAAGCGCACTGCTTAACCGTGGCCCTGGCCAGGACTTCCATAACGTCTAAGACCTTGGCCCCCACATTGTTATCCCTCTTTATAACCGAAAGTTCCGTACATCCAAGGAGTATAACTTCCGCATCCATATCAAACAGTTCATTTTTTACGGCGAAAAAGGCGTCCATATTAATGGGGTTGCCGGCCTTAACATCATCGTAAATGAGGGACATAACCTTCTTCTGCCCCTTCTGGCTGGGAACTACGCACTCTATCCCGTGCTCTTCTAAGGTCTTTTGAAAGAGACCGCTTTTTATGGTTCCGTCCGTGGCCATAAGCCCTGCCTTCTTAACTCCCCGCTCTTTTAAATAAAGGGCCGTCTCCACCAGGCTGTGGACAAAGGGCTTGGGCAGCTTGAAAAGCTCGTCCTGGAAGTAATGAGCCGTAATGCAGGGAATGGCAATAACCTCAGCCCCATCCCGGATCAGTCCGTTACACACATCCAGGATCATGGGCAGGGGATTCTCGTCACTCTCACCCAGTATATACTTGGTCCTATCCGGTATCCCCGGTCTGCTGTGAACGTAAATCTCAATGTGCTTCTGATCCACATCCGCAGCCGTCATATCCGTAACCAATTCCATAAAATAAACTGTCGCCATGGGACCTAAGCCCCCGACAATACCAAGTTTCTTCATACGCTATATATCTCCGATCAAACCGTCAACTTATACTGCTCACACAACATTGTAACAGTCATTACGATTAAAAGATAGTCAATTTCATAAGCCCCCATAAGCACGAACTCCGGATCATTGTATTTCTCCTTAAGCTCCTGAACAAAGGCATAATCAAATACCCCCTGTTCCTTAACCAGCCGATCATCAAAGGCCGGTCCCGCGGGCTTCTTCTTGATCATTGCAGACATACCCGGTGCCTGGAAGGGGAACTTCTTTCTCTTCAGTATAGGCTCCGGCACAATGCCTTCTCCTGCCCGTTTCAGGATATACTTCTCATTAACTCCCCGAAGCTTGTACTTGTCCGGTATAGTCTTCACAAACTCTATCACTTCCCGGTCAAGGAAGGGGTGCCGCCCCTCAACGGAGTGGGAAAAGAACATCCGATCCCCGTGCTCACCCAGTAAATGATCCGACAGCCTCAGCTTGTTATCTATGTAAGACCGTCTCTTACAGGTGCTTAAATCCTTTACCTTATTTACATCAATAGGACTCTCGGATATTGCTGAAAAAGACTCATACTCAGCATATACATCCTTACTGTAGAGCCGGGCGTGAATCTTGCCTATAGCGTCATGGTCCCTCTCAAACCTGAAGTAGGGGTCCCCCCATAGGTGCTCATTAATGGCGCATTCCTCGGGAGTCATCTTCCCTTTCTGCATCTTCCTGAAGGCGTCCACCATGTATCCCACATAGCCGTAGAAATACTCGTCAGCCCCCTGGCCCGTAAGAACAGCCTTTGCCGGGCTTTCGCTCACCAGCTTGGACAAAAGAAATGCTGCATTGTCGTAGCTTTCCTTAACCCCCGACTCCGCGTGATATATAACGGAAGCGAAGTTGTCCCAGATCTCTTCCTCCGCAACTTTTACCTTGTAATGCTCGGACTTCACGCACTCGGAGACCATCCTTTGAAACTCTTTTTCATTTAAGTCTCCGGAACCTATCTCCGCCGAAAATGAATAATAGGAATTCAGCAGGAATTTCCCGATGTAGCAGGCCACCACGGAGGAATCCAGGCCTCCGGATACGTAGAAACCTATGGGCACATCGGCGATGAGGCGACGGGATACAGCGTTTTTAATAAGCTCCCTAAGGTTCTCAATATAATAATCTACGCCCTTATCCTCTTCTTCAGGGGAGTAGATAAGGTCCCAGTATTCCCTGTCCGTCAGACGACCCTTATCATCTATAAGGATCATATGCCCCGGCTTAACAGACCGGATGCCCTTAAAAAATGTATTGGGAGATACCACTCCCGGGAAATTAAGGAGCTGGTCCACGGCCTTTAAGTTCAGCTTCCTTGGCATACCGGGATACTCCAGTATAGCCTTTATCTCTGACGCGAATACAACCCTTCCGTCAAACTCCGTATAGAAAAGAGGACAGATCCCCACATGGTCCCTGGCAAGAAGGTATCTCTTATTCTTCCTGTCATAGAGACAGATGGCAAACTGGCCGTTAAGCCTGTTTACAAACTCTTCTCCCTCTTCCTCGTAGAGGTGAATACAGACCTCAACGTCAGTCCCGGTCTTAAACTTATGGCCTCTAGCCGTAAGCTCCTCCTTTATCTCTTTAAAATTAAAGATCTCACCGTTGCATACCATAACTATGCTGCCATCTTCGTTTGAAATAGGCTGCATACCACCCGACAGGTCAATAAAACTAAGCCTGTTAAAGCCCAGGCCACAGTTCTCATCCAGGTAAATATCCGACCCATCCGGCCCCCTGTGCCTGATCTTCTCAAGCATACTGCCTATAACCACTCTATCAATAGGCTTCTTCTCTCTTAAATTAATTACACCACATATACCACACATAACCAGAATTCCTTAATACTAAATTTCTAAACTCACAGCTCACGAATAATATGTTCATAAGAAGTGCCTTTGAGAGCGTCGATGCTTAGCGAATCGACCAGTAACAACACTTATAATAGTTGAAATTCGATGAGCTTAGCAGGCGCTACGCTATCAACGGAGCGGGAGCGTCACTTCGTTGAACATATTATTCGGGAGCGTCACTTAGTCAACAACCCCATACCTAACCTTTTGTTCCTCAATCTCTTTATTATACAATACTTCTTTCTGCTTCCAACTGTTATTTAACTCTGCCTCGCCCCGTCTGTCCGGCACACCGCATTTATCCTTAAGATACTTTCCGAAGTATACCGCCATCTTCTCCGCGCCGGAGAGATTAAGATGCAGACCGGCATCATAAGTATCCGTATTATAATCTAATCCCACTTCTTCCTTTATCTTAAGGAAATTAATATAATCCAGGCCGTACTTGTCGGCATAGTCCAATACCTGCTTATCCCACTCATCATACCAATGGGGGAATAAGCTGGGGGCCTTAATCAGAACCAGCTTCACACCCTCACTGGCACATAACTGCCTCATCCTGTCAAGATAGTCCCAGGCCTTGTCTCCGAAAGAGTAATCCGTAAGCTTCCGAGGAGCCGGGATATTCTCTGCCGGTCGCACATCTATCCTCATATAGTATCCGTTGTGGGATACACTGTGTTCTTTAAACCAGTACTCAAAGTCCTCCGGCGTAAGTTCTGACCACCTTGAGTGAAACCTGAGGATAGGAAATACATAATCTATAAACTTCTCTCCCTCCTTCATTGAGGCCAGAATGGAGTTGACCTTGGACATAGACCACTTCATGGGATCTAAGGTCATCCTGTTGTAAGGCTCTGACTGGGACTCATTAAACTGCAGGGACTGTATGTTAAAGACCGCCACCTTGGGCTTATTGATCTTAAAGGTCTCCTCCATCAGGTAGTAAGACTGCCATATATACTGCTCGGCACTACCCCTGATATAAGAGTTGATCCCGTATTCCTGCCACATCTTCAAGGGCGAGAAATTCTCATAAACCTCACAATCCCCAAAGAAAACCACATCAAAGTCCTTATCCTTCTCCTGATAATACTCCTTAATCAGATTCCCTTCCACTATATCCGTAGCATATTTAGGCATAACAAGTCTGGTCGCCCCATACAGCACAACCACAACAACCACTATTGAGATAATTACGGAGATTATCTTCTTCCTCACATTACACCTCATTAAAACCTGTTATATATAAACTGGGCGGCATCGTATCCGACCCCATAACTTCCAAACACAATAATAATCACAAACAATCCACCCCAAATTATCGCCCTCACAACATAAGGCTTAGTAAGGATCATCTCCCTAACCGACCCTTTCCTCTGCAGCAGACTAACCGCAAGCATAACCAGAGTTCCGACCAACGCCATCATATAATCCGCTGCACTTACCCCGAAGTTCAACATACTCCCGTCAAAGATCACACCCCAGTTTCCTTCAACAAATATGGAAGCAAGCCCGGTCAGGGTCTCCCCCACCTTCACATAGCAATCAAAAAGATTCAAAACCATAACAAGAAGGAAGGTCCGAACCACCCTGATGGTCTTAAACCAGCCCTTGCTCCTCAGCCCATACTTCTCATTCAGGCCGTCTGACCAGCCTTCCATCTCTTCTCCCAGCATCAGCAGGAACCAGTTAAGAAGCCCCCAGACTATAAAGTTCCAGCTGGCGCCGTGCCATAATCCCGTAGCCAGCCAGACCACAAATGAAGCCAGATACACCGGAACCCTCTTTCCTGCCCGGTCCCCCAAGGACTTCCTTGAAAACTTTGCAAACCCCTGAAGCCACTTGCTGGTGGATACAGGATAGAATACATAAGACCTGAACCACTCGCACATGGTAATATGCCACCTTCTCCAGTATTCCTTCAAAGTCTTTGAAAAATAAGGCCGGTTAAAGTTCTCCTTCAAAGAAATACCCAGGGCCTGAGCTATACCTATGGTGATGTCTATACCTCCGGTAAAATCCGCATATAGCTGCAGGGTATATAAGAACAGCACGCAGAAAACATATGCCCCCTTGTATTCTGTGGGCTCCCCCGTAATCGCAATAACAGCAGGCGCTATACGATCGGCTATAACCAGCTTCTTAAAGAATCCCCAGAGGATCCTCTCAAGTCCGAAGGCAAAAGTCTTCCCGTCAAATTCATGACCGGCATATAAAGTCTTTGATAAATCACCAAACCTGCTGATGGGTCCCTGAATAAGCTGGGGAAAAAATGATACAAAGAGGGCCATTTTCAGGAGATTCCTCTCCGCCTGAACCGATCCCCTGTATACATCAATGACGTAACCGCAGGCCTGAAGGGTATAAAATGAAATACCCAGAGGCAGGAGGATACTAAGGAAAGGAACCGCATCCCGTCCCATAAGGGTATTGATATTCATGATAAAAAAGTTGGTGTATTTAGAGAAAATGAGAATCCCAAAATTAAAGACCAGGCAAAGAATAAGATACCTTTTCTGGCTCTTTTTTATCTTTGCCTTGTATAACTTTTTATCTTCTTTAGTAATCTCATCCTTTACCGAAGAGAGGTATTCCCTGCTCTTATCGGAGATATTCTGGATGGTGATCCCCGTAAGGAAAATCGAAACCGTAGTTATAATAATGTATATTAAATACAGAGGATTGGCCAGATAGTAGAATACATATCCTGCTATCAGCAGCAATCCCCACTGTACTTTTCTGCAAACCGTGTAATACAGTAAAAACAGAACTATTAAGAATCCTATAAACTCATAAGATGTAAATAGCATGACTTTAGATTAATCTTCCAACTCCCGGATTAAGTTATAAATAGCCTCGGCAGAATTAAAATTCTCCGGTATCAGATGCTCGGCTAAGATCTCAACGTCAAACTTATCATTGATCTCAGCCACCAGGGTAACAATATCAAAGGAGTCAAGGATCATGTCTTCCACAAGCCGGTCCTCCTTCTCAAAATCCACATCCGGGTGTAATCCCTTTAATATCGCTAATAATTCCTCCATACTTAATACTCCCTTTCTGATAATCTCTTATTCATTGCCGGCAGGAACCCCGTTGTTCTGATCCCCGTAATCATTTAACTCATTCTCCGGGGCCCGGCTGCCACTCTCTTCACTATTCTGCTGGTTTCCCTCTGTTTGCTGACCTTCCGTGCTCTCGTTAGACTCAGCACTTGCGGAAGATGGTGTAATATGCGGCACTCCCTCTATAGGATGGGTACTGATTATAGTATTACCGGTAAAAGCCACGGTTCCGGGATCTACATCCGGATACTTGGTCCTGTCAAAATCATGGAAATCACCAATACGATTATCCACTTCTATAAGCTGGTCGGTCTTTAACATAAATACCCGATTCTCAGCCACTCCATCCAATCTGTTGATACAATCAAGATGATACCAGCCGTATTCGTCTCCTATGTCAACCAAATTCCAGTAATGGTCAGCATCATTGCCATGGATCCTGCTGATAACCTTATTCTTAACCCTTATCCGATCAAGGAGGGCTTTTGCCATCATTGTATCTGTATAGCAATCTCCCTTGCCTGTTAAGAAGCCGCTGGCAGCCGCCTTGATCCAGTTATCATCGATGTTCATATCCCTGTATCTGCAGTGGGTATAAACATAATCATAAATAGCCCGAATCTTCTGCATGGTGTTCATTCCCGGTGTAATGATCTGCCCTAATACTTCATCCACCAGAATATTTAAATCCTCAATTGTGGAAGCCACATCGGATACGATAACCTTAAATGATGCAGAAGCAGTATTACCCGCGATGTCCGTAGCAGTAGCCGTGGCATTATAGGTGCCTACCACATTGGTATTGACATTCCCGGCATCTATATCCAGTTTCAATCCTTCGGGACAGTTGTCCGTCACTTCCAGATTATTCTTGTAGGAAACGGTCCTTCCCACAAATATCTTGATATCCTTAACATTATTGAACTTAGGCTTCTCCGTGTCCTTCCTTAAGGTGAGCTTTACTTCGTGGGAAGTACGGTTGCCGCCGCCGTCGGTGCCCACCACCACAAGGGTCTGAGTACCTTCTTTCGTAAGGTCCGGTTGGCTTTCAAATGTATATGTAACCTTGGAGTTATCCCTTGTGTCGGTAACAAAATCCTCAGCCTTTCTGGGAACGTTAAGGAAAGAATCTATATTCTTAACAGAAAACTCCGGCGGTCTGCTGTCGTAGATAAT
>Ga0256404_1003004_pt1 | contig 35633 bp, 35 predicted proteins | sample RumenRJG_01DNA_FD_185990 | JGI IMG/M metagenome (GOLD analysis project Ga0256404, IMG submission 185990) | Bovine rumen microbial communities from Lethbridge, Alberta, Canada - RJG_01 | ecosystem: Host-associated > Mammals > Digestive system > Stomach > Rumen | place: Canada: Alberta | collected... | reverse complement strand
TGAAGAGTACAAGGTAGATAGGGCAGAGGTGGAAGTGCCGTAAGGCATGGAGCTGACTGTTACTAATCGATCGAAGGCTTGTCTAAAAGAACGATCAAAAGACTCTGTATGAAGTTTTGAAGGTATGTAATTCATATCTTTTTGAATCTTCCTCGATAGCTCAATGGTAGAGCACTCGGCTGTTAACCGAGTTGTTGTAGGTTCGAGCCCTACTCGGGGAGTTTTCTTTTCTAAGGTAAATCTGATGTCCCGGCCCCTTGGTCAAGCGGTTAAGACATCGCCCTTTCACGGCGGTAACATGGGTTCAAATCCCGTAGGGGTCATCTTTTTTACGGACCTTTAGCTCAGTTGGTTAGAGCAACCGGCTCATAACCGGTCGGTCCTGGGTTCGAGTCCCCGAAGGTCCATTTATTTTTTATATTTTTTCTATGAGGCCTGGTGGTTCAGCTGGTTAGAACGCCGCCCTGTCACGGCGGAGGTCGCGGGTTCGAGTCCCGCCCGGGTCGTTTCTCTTGACATTTTCTTAGTCTGTACTAATATATTGGTATGTGCTTGTAGCTCAGCTGGATAGAGCACCTGGCTACGGACCAGGGTGTCGGGGGTTCGAATCCTCTCAGGCACGTTCATCCCCGGATTTTCCGGGGATTTTTTATTTTATCTATATTGAGGAGCGCTTATGTGGAAAATTTTTAATACTGTTTTATCCAATATTGATAATCTGATCTGGGGCTTGCCACTTATGGCACTTATTCTGACCGGTGGTATTTTTCTTAGTATCCGGCTTCGTTTTTTGCAGATTAAAAGACTTCCCCTTGCGCTTAAATGGGTATTTCATAATGAGAAGAATGATAACGGTGAAATTTCAAGTTTTGCCGCTCTTATGACCGCTCTTTCAGCTACCATAGGAACCGGAAATATTGTAGGTGTTGCTACCGCCGTTGTAGCCGGCGGTCCCGGAGCTTTATTCTGGATGATATTTGCTGCTTTTTTTGGTATTGCTACAAAATATTCTGAAGCATTTCTTGCTGTACGTTTCAGAGATTTTGACCCTAAAACCGGACAGACACTTGGCGGACCTTTTTATTATATCGAAAAGGGTATGGGCTCGCGTTTCAAATGGCTTGCAAAGCTCTTTGCATTCTTTGGCGTCTGTGTCGGTCTTTTTGGAATAGGTACATTTTCTCAGGTCAACAGTATTGTTTCAGCCGTAAATAATTTCTTTAATCCAAATAACATTTCAAATGTTCATCTAAAGGGAATAGGGTCTTACAGTACTGTTACTGTTATTTCTTCAATTATACTTGCATCTCTTGTAGCACTTGTCGTCATCGGCGGTTTGCAGCGTATATCTAAAGTTGCTTCTTTTGTGGTTCCTTTTATGGCAGTCCTTTATATTGTTCTCACAGTTATTATTCTTATTTTAAATATAAAAGCTCTTCCGTCAGCTTTCGGCCAGATAATATCCGGCGCTTTTAATCCACGTGCTGTCACGGGAGGCGCTGTTGGTTCAGTATTTGTCGCAATGCAGAAGGGAATTGCAAGAGGTATCTTTTCAAATGAGGCAGGTCTCGGATCAGCTCCGATTGCTGCTGCCACAGCTCAGACCAAGGAACCTGTAAGACAGGGTCTCGTATCTATGACAGGAACATTTATTGATACTATTGTTATCTGCAATATGACAGGTCTTTCTATTGTACTTACAGGAGCTTGGAAGATTCCTGGTCTTGAAGGTGTAGCTGTGACTACCTATGCATTTAAGCATGCTCTTCCTTTTTCACATCAGATATCTGCATTTCTTTTAATGATTTGTCTTATTTTCTTTGCATTTACTACTATTCTTGGCTGGAGCTTTTATTCCGAACGCTGTCTTTCCTATCTTACAGGAGGGAAGAAGACTGCGCTTAATATTTTCCGCTGGCTTTATATCATCGCTGTATTCATAGGACCTTATATGACTGTAAAAGCAGTATGGACGATAGCTGATATATTTAACGGATGCATGGCTATTCCAAATATGATCGCGCTTTTTGCTTTGTCTTCAATTACCGCTCATGAGACAAAGAAGTTCTTTGATGAGAAGAAACATCTGACGGCAGAATAATATTGTAGAATAAAAAATATCGCACTCTTTCGGCTGGTTCTTTTTTATTGAACTTTATCAGAAAGAGTGCGTTTTTGTATTAAAATTTTTTTTATCTTTTTTCATGCGTTTAATTTAGAATATTTATCCTGGTAGAAACGGTGTTCCTTCAGAACGTCTATTCTGCTGACGGGCTCAGGTCTTGCGCCTGCCTTTAAAAGCAGACCTGCGAGGGCATTCTTTTCAATAACATAAGCAAAAGCAGATGCGTCATCATAGTTTTTTGCAGAAATCAATGCGCCTTTTCCCTGAATAAGCACGGCACCGTTTTTGTCGATACATTTTTGAATACTGTTTTGTGAAGCACCATGACCGAGAGTCTTTATTGACTGTCCTGCCATCTGCGCGAAATCATCTATATATGCAAAGAGGTCAGATTTAGTGTTTGCATACTTTACTGTTGCAGGCATGGCGGATTCCAGGACTACATCATTATCGGTTCTTTTGTATTTATCCGTTTCTTTAATAAACTTATTCAGATCATGCACGTCATAGCTTTTGTCCGGTGCCATATCTTCGGCGATTATGAAGTAAAGTTCACGGGATATATCCTCAAGTTTTTGGACTTTTTTGAATGCGTCTGCGTAATCCTTACCGATGGAGATGACACCATGATTCCTGAGCAGGAATGTCTCTGCCTTCGGGTATCTCTCAATCTCATACAAAAGATTTTCAGCAAGTCTTCTTGTACAGGAGCGGGCGTATCTTGTAACGGGGACTATTGTGCCGAGCAGAGGTATATATCCCCCTTCATCCTTGTCTTCGAAGAAATTGATCTCCTGCCCCATGGTTCCGAATGCAGTGGCAAAATTCTGATGTGTATGAATTACAAATCCGGCGTCTTTACGAGCCTTGTAGATATAGTCATGGGCTGCGATCTCGCTTGACGGCTTTACATTCCCATCGTATGACATATCATCAATATTTACAGTCACAATGTCTGATAAGGTCAGACTGTCATAGTCTCGACCGCTTGGCGTTATCATAAATCTTTTCTCATCGAGTCTTGCGCTGATGTTGCCCCAGGTTCTTACAATGAGCCCTTCTTCTTTCAGTTTTTTCCCGGCTTCAATAATCTGAGATGCAATATTTTCCATTTCGCCTGTCATAAATATTTTTCCTTTTCATGGTTTAAGTAAAATCGGATGGCTGCAGGGTTTATTTTCCGTTTGATCCGGCTTCCCTGCGTCTATTTTAATAATATTCCGATGATTGCAGAGTTAATGCAAAAAATAATTTTCAAGATATGCATCCCGCTAATTTTAAGGCTAAGCGGGCTTTTCTGTCAAATAAAAAGAACTGCCGCTTTCGCGACAGCTCTTCCGGAAATATTTTGATTATTTGATCTCGTAGATCCAGCCCTCAGGTGCCGGGAGGCGTCCCATCTGGATGCCTGTAAGAGTATCATAAAGTTTACGGGTGGCAGGACCCATCTCTTCCATACCGGCTTTGATATGGATAATATTTCCATGATCATTTATCTGTCCGACAGGAGAGATAACGGCTGCTGTGCCGCACAGACCCATCTCATCGAATTCGCCCTCGGCAACTTCGCGGAAGAATACCTCGCGGTGCTCGACCTTCATACCAAGAATATTCTCTGCTATATAGCAGATGGATCTTCTGGTGATGGAGGGAAGGATTGAATCTGATTTAGGGGTAACGAGCGTCTTTCCGTTGTCCTTTATAAAGATAATGTTGGCGCCGCCTGTCTCCTCGACCTTGGTCCTTGTAGCAGGATCAAGATACATATTCTCGTTGAAGCCGTTGCGGTGTGCTTCCATAATGGGATGAAGCGACATGGCATAGTTCAGACCTGCCTTGATTCCGCCTGTTCCATGAGGAGCTGCGCGGTCGAAATCCGGGATCGTTACTTCAACCGGCTTCATTCCGCCCTTGAAATAAGGACCTACAGGTGTGACAAGAATACGGAACATGTATTCATCAGCAGGTTTTACGCCTATTACCGGATTAAATCCGAACATATAAGGACGAATATAGAGGGTAGCACCGGATCCGTAAGGAGGTACCCAGTCCTTATTTGCTTTTACGACCTTCTCGACAGCATCTACGAAACGATCCTCAGGGAACGGCGGCATCTCGAGACGCAGGCATGAATCATGCATTCTCTTGGCATTCATATCCGGCCTGAAGCAGACTATACGTCCATCCTCTGTAGTATAAGCTTTCAGACCTTCAAAACAGGACTGAGAATACTGCAGAACGCCGGAGCATTCGCTGATGGTTACGGTGTGGTCTTTGGTAAGTTCTCCATCATCCCACTTACCATCCTTGTACATTGAGACATAACTGTAGTCAGTCTCTCTGTAGTTGAAGTCAAGACTCTTCCAATCAATATCTTTTGGTGACATTTTAGTTCCTCCTGTTGAAAAAACCTCATTCAAAATATGAATTTTATTCATTATACACCTTTAATGAATAAGTGCCACAAAAAAATTGCAGCTCCGTCAGCAGGGAAGGACATTAAGTCATAAAACAAATACAGTATCAAAGTTCAAATCGCGTGTAATCGAAAAAGAGCGGCAAGTGATATTTTTTGGTGATCATATCTTAACATATTCAAAACATACTGTTGATATTACGTCAGGATTAATGTAAAATAGACCGAGTGAGTATTCGTTTAGAATGACTTCGCTTTTTAGCGGGGCAATAGTAATTGCAGAAATAAGGAGGAAATATTCATATGGTATCAGCTGGCGATTTTAAGAATGGTCTGACCATTGAATGGGATGGCAAGATCTGGCAGATCGTAGAGTTCCAGCATGTCAAACCCGGTAAGGGCGCGGCATTTGTTCGTACAAAGCTTAAGAATATCGTTGACGGCGGCGTCAGAGAGACAACTTTCAGACCTACCGAGAAATTCCAGACTGCTCATATCGACAGGAAGGATTATCAGTATCTTTACAAGGATGGAGACACATATTTCTTCATGGATACCGAGACGTATGATCAGCTGTCGCTTACAGCAGACGAGGTGGGAGATACACTTCAGTTCGTAAAGGAAAATGAGATCGTAAAGCTTGATTCTTATAACGGACAGGTCTTCGCGGTTGAGCCTCCTCTTTTTGTGGAGCTTGAGATCACAGAGACAGAGCCGGGCGTAAAGGGCAATACAGCTACCAACGCTACAAAGCCTGCTACAGTAGAGACAGGAGCACAGGTATTCGTACCTCTCTTTGTAAATACCGGAGACAAGATAAAGATCGACACCAGGACAGGAGAGTACCTTTCCCGCGTCTGATCGCGCTGATGGTGAGGATAATAAAAAGGAGCGGCTCGAAAAGGGCTGCTCCTTTTTTTCTGCAAAAAATCGGTCTCATTAATTTTTTCTGAGGAGAATAGTCTGATATGGCTCGACGAGACCGTTAAAGATCCTGTCGCTTAAAAGTTCCTTATAACCCTCGTATTCCTTCTCACTTGTCTCGTCTCCTGTCGTATGGAAAATAAGTATCTCTCCGCTTTTCAGGAAAAACTTCATGAAATTTTTCTCATCATCAGCTGAGACTGATGAATAATTTCCTGCAGTAATATCATGAATAGTATGTCTGAAATAGGTAAGACGCTGGTACCAACGGTAAATATCCATATCGGCTCTATTGTCCCAGTACATTCCGCGTCTGTTATCAGGATCCATGCCTCCTTCCATTCCGACTTCATCACCATAGTAGATAAATGGAGTGCCGGGCAGGAGCATCTGCAGAGAAGCAGCCAGCATAAGTCTCCTCTTGTCATTTTCTGCCATGGTGAGAAAGCGAGGTGTGTCATGGCTGTCTATAAGGTTCCATAGAACCGGGATGACTGCGCTTTGATAATTGCCCTTTAAAAAGGCAAGCTCGGACATAAATTCCGAAGGCCGGAGACAGCCTCCGCAAAGCATCGATGTAGTGGCTTTATAAAATGTGTAATTCATAACAGAATCCCATTCGTCACCCATCAGAAAATCCGGCGCAAAGTGCCAGACTTCACCGACCAGCAGCGCATCTTTATTTTCTGCTTTGATCCGGGTCCGGAGTTTTTTCCAGAAGCTGTGTGAGATTTCGTCTCCCACATCGAGACGCCAGCCGTCTATATGAAAATTTCTGATGTAATGGAGGCAGACGTCTGTAATATAATCAGCCACTTCAGGATTTTCCACGCGAAGCTTCGGCATACCTCCGAAATAGGCAAATGACTGATATCCGGGCAGGGATGATTCTGATCCGTAATCGGAAGGATCTCCGTCTATATAATACCAGTCAAAGTATTTTGACTTGCGGCCTTTCTCGATTATATCCCTGAATGCGAAGAATTTCGTAGATGTATGGTTAAATACACCGTCAAGGATAACTTTCATACCCATGGAATGGGATGCTTCAACCAGGTTTTTAAGGTCATTGTCATTTCCGAATGAAGGATCTATGCAATAGTAATCAATAGTGTCATATTTATGAGCTGTATCGGACCTGAAGATGGGCGTCATATATATGCAGTCGCATCCGAGTTCTTTCAGATAACCGAGCTTTGAAATAATGCCGGAGAGGTTTCCCATAAGATCTGTTTCGTTTGTTACGGGAGTCTGATACCATTTCTCATCCGGGACATTCTTTGTGGTAGCAAATCTTGAAGGGAAAATCTGGTAGACTACAGCATTTTTTGCCCAGTCAGGTATGCAAAAGGTCTGCGCGCGCCTTGAGATAAGCGGACAGTCGAACATATCCTCGACCTCGCCAGGTCTGTTTGTAAAGAACCAGCTGTCTCCATAATAGATTTTTGCTCCGGCGCAGTCAGTGATCTCAAAGAAATACCGAAGACAAAGCATTCTGGGATTTCCTGCGTCTGTCATATCTACCGGCAGCTTCACGGCAAAATAGTCATGTGCGAAGTCGCCGCCGATGTGGGTCATTTTATAAGAGGACGAGGTGTCTCTTAACTCTATTGGGATATATTTATCCCTGGTATGAAGAATTACCGATGTGACGTCATGCCGCGCAGTGCGGATCCTTATATAGAGACGTCCGTCCTCCAGAAAGAAAGCGTCGTGCTGGTCGGCAAGATGTGAAATTCCTGAATAAATCATTTAAAAACCTTCTCTTTAATTAAAACCTTCAAATTTTCAATGGATCTACACCGCAGTTACCATTTCTTTGATGAAAATCGTAAATCCGAAAAGCCGTTTACCGGATGATGGTATCATGGATTTATCGAAAATTGCACTAAAAAATAAAAGACGGGGTAATTGTATTTCGAAAAGAACATAAAAAATAAAGAGAAAGAAGATTTTTTACGGAATAATAATATAGAGACATATTTATTAGAAAGGAAAAGTATGCTGATCCGTGAACAGATAGAGGAGATGGAAGCAAGAGCATATTCTCCCTATGCGACTTTGTCGCAGAACTCAAAGGGCAGGGACGTCTATGAACCGGAAGACGACATAAGACCGCTCTTCCAGAGAGACAGGGACAGGATATTGCACTGCAAGGCTTTCAGGCGGTTAAAAAACAAGACTCAGGTTTTTCTGACGCCGAAGGGCGATCATTACAGAACCAGGCTTTCACATACTCTTGAAGTGTCTCAGATTGCCCGGACCATAGCGAAGGCTCTGAGGCTGAATGAGGATCTGACCGAAGCCATTGCGCTTGGACATGATCTGGGGCATACTCCTTTTGGCCATGCCGGCGAGCGGACCCTGAACGACATAGTGAAAGGCGGTTTCCGCCACAATGAACAGTCTGTGCGAATAGTCGAGAAGCTGGAAAAAGACGGCAAAGGCTTGAATCTCACCTGGGAAGTTCGTGACGGGATAAGAAATCATGAGCTCCATCTGCATCCCGCCACACCTGAGGGGCAGTGCGTGAGGATAGCTGATAAGATAGCATATGTAAATTCGGATATTGATGATTCTATCAGAGCCGAGATCCTGAAGGAATCAGACATACCGAAAGACATCACGGATATTCTCGGACATTCTACAAACGAGAGACTGAAGACGCTTATTCATGATGTAGTAATTCATTCAATAGATTCGAGAGAGCTTCATATGTCAAAAGAGATATACGATGCCCTCCTCATGCTCCGACAGTTCCTCTTCAAGTCAGTATATACAAATCCGACGGCAAAGGGAGAAGAAGTAAAGGCTGACCGGATGCTGAGGGAATTATTCAGATTTTATATGGATAACATAGATGACATACCGCCGAAGTACAGGCGGATGATCACGGTATCAAATGAACCCGAAGACCGGGTGGTGGCTGATTATATTTCCGGCATGACGGATCAGTATGCAGTTACCAAATTTAATGAATGCTTCATGCCTGAGGCATGGAGCGTGGACGGATATTGACAGAGGGATGAAATGCCTTATTATTCAAACAATATACTTGATGAGATACGCTCAAGGATAAATATATATGATCTGGTGTCAAGATACGTTTCTCTGAAAAAGCGCGGAAGTAATTATTTCGGGCTTTGCCCTTTCCATAATGAAAAGACTCCGTCATTTTCAGTTAATCCCGAAAAGGGCATATACAAGTGCTTCGGCTGCGGAAAAGGCGGCGATATATTCAGTTTTCTTATGGAAGAGGAAAATCTGACCTTCCCGGAAGCTGTGCGATCACTCGCGGGTGAATGCGGAGTGGAGCTTCCGACAGTGAGACAGTCCTACGAGAACAAAGAAAAGGATGGGATAGAGTCCCAGCTTCTGGCGGTTTACCGTGATGCAGCAGTATATTATTTCAGGAATCTGCAGACTGAAGAAGGCATGAGAGCTTATAATTATTTCAGGGGAAGGGGTCTTACCGACGAGACTATTGTCAAGTGGGGACTTGGTGCAGCCGAGAGGAAATCTGACGGTCTCTATACTTTTCTCTCAAAAAAGTACTCTAATAAGATTATAGAAATGAGTAAGCTTTGCAAATACGATGAGAAAAACGGCTGGCATGATATGTTCTGGAACAGAGCCATGTTTCCAATCATAAATACGGGAAAAAGGGTGATAGCCTTCGGCGGCAGGGTGATGGGAGACGGGACTCCTAAATATGTAAATTCTCCGGAGACTCTTATTTTTAATAAAAGTAAGACCTGGTTCGGCCTGAATATTGCCAGATCGACCCATAAAGACGGATTCATATTATGCGAAGGATATATGGATGTGATCCAGATGCATCAGGCGGGATTTGACAATACCATTGCATCTCTCGGTACTTCCATGACCGTCGAGCATGCTGATGTGCTGAAGGATTATGCGTCTAAGAAAGGAAGGGAAAAGAATGTCTATTTATCCTATGATTCTGACGGAGCCGGGGTGAGGGCGGCTCTCAGGAATATAGATATTTTCCGTACCAGAGGCATCTATCCCAAAGTCATAAACTTAAAGCCTTATAAGGATCCGGATGAATTCATAAAAGCTGAAGGCGCCGAAGAATATCAGAAGAGAGTGGATAATGCCGAGAACTGTTATCTTTATTCCATAAGGATGAGAAAGAAAAACTACAATCTGAAAGATCCCGGAGGTCTGACGCTTTTTCAGAGAATGATGGCGGACGATATGGTGCTATGGTTCGATGATAATCTGGAACGCATGAATTATGTGAAGGTGCTTTGCAAAGAGTATGATATGCCGGAAGATGATTTTCTTGCTTTAATAAGAAAAGAGGCTGCACGCGGAATAAAAAAGAGAAGTAATGATCCGTTCTCGCCTGAGAAGAAATCGGATCCCGTAGTAAGGAAGGGAAAAAAGTCAGCCGTCTCTACAGGCACCAGAGAATCGGAAAGGCTCCTTCTCATGTGGATGGCTGACAGGCAGGATATATTTGATGCGGTAGCTGATTACATAACGCCTCAGAATTTCCCCGAAGGAGTCAGGCGGAAGATCGCCGAAAGGATATTTTCGGACAGAAAAGAAGGCAGAGGCACCGAACCGGTAAGGCTTCTGGATATGTTTGAAGAACCTGAGGATAGACAGGAGGCGTCAGACTTTCTGGAACTTGAAAAGAGCAGTATTCCTGATGACATAAGAGACTGGAACAAGGCAATAAGTGAGACGCTTATCTCGATACTTAAAAATTCCGAAAGCCGGGATAAACCGGAGCCATCGTTTAAAGATACGATCGAGCGCAAGAAAAAGTATGAGGAAATATCAAAACATGTATTTCTGAAAATGTAATATGATCCGGATTACTGATAATAGATGATCAAAGCGTCAAAAAACATTTTGACACTGTATTCATAAAAAATGTAAGGAGAAAGATATGGCTGAGAAGAACATCAAGGCAACAGAAGAGACAAAGGCAAAGTCAAAAAAGAAAACCGAGAGCAAGGCAAAGACGGAAGAAACAAAAAAAACCGAGAGAAAGGCAAAGTCAGAAGAGACTAAGAACACAGGGAGCAAGACAAAGTCAGAAGAGACTAAGACCACAGGAAGCAAGGCAAAGACAGCCGGCTCTAAAAAATCTGTGAGCAAGCCCAAGGCAATGTCTGAATCTAAAAAAACCGATAGCTCTGACAAGGCGGTTTTGGATGAAAAAGAAGCTGACACTAAGGCAAAGACAGAAGCTGGAGAAAAGAAGCCTGATAAGGCGGAGATGGACAAGCGGCTTGACGGCCTTTTAAAGATTGCGAAGAAGCATGGTAATTCACTGTCATACCAGCAGATCTCGAGTGCTTTTGAGGGTGTGCGGCTGGGAAATGAGCAGTATGATTATATGCTGGCTTTCCTTGACAAGCACAATATCAACATGACAAAAGACGATATATCCGTTGATGATATCGATGATGACGATGTAGTAATAACGGAAGAAGATGAGGCAGACGCAGCCAATATCGATATTTCCATCCCTGATGGAATATCGGTGGAGGATCCCGTCAGAATGTATCTGAAAGAGATCGGTAAAGTGCCTCTTCTCTCTGCTGATGAGGAGATCGAGCTTGCCAAGAGGATGGAAAAAGGCGACGAGGACGCAAAGCACAGGCTTGAGGAGGCAAACTTAAGGCTGGTCGTCTCTATTGCAAAACGCTATGTAGGCAGGGGCATGCTGTTTCTGGATCTTATCCAGGAGGGTAATCTCGGATTGATAAAGGCTGTCGAAAAATTCGATTACCGCAAAGGATATAAATTTTCAACGTATGCCACCTGGTGGATAAGACAGGCAATAACGAGAGCCATCGCCGACCAGGCTCGTACCATAAGAATCCCGGTCCATATGGTTGAGACAATAAATAAACAGGTCAGAGTATCCCGTCAGCTCCTCCAGGAGCTCGGACGTGAGCCTAAACCTGAGGAAATCGCAGAGCGCATGGGAACGGATGTAGAGCGTGTGAGAGAAATATTAAAAATTTCACAGGAACCGGTTTCTCTTGAGACACCCATAGGAGAAGAAGAGGATTCACATCTTGGCGATTTCATTCAGGATGAGAATGCACCCGTGCCTGCTGATGCTGCTACATTTACACTTCTTCACGAGCAGCTGTCTGAGGTGCTTAATACTTTGACTCCCCGTGAAAAGAAGGTGCTTGTCCTTCGCTTTGGCCTGGAGGACGGAAGAAACAGGACGCTTGAGGAAGTCGGCAAGGAATTCAATGTGACAAGGGAACGTATACGTCAGATCGAGGCAAAGGCTTTGAGAAAACTTCGTCATCCCAGCCGCTCCAGAAAACTCAGAGATTATCTGGAGTGATATGGCATGAGACGGGAAAGCTCTTTTGATGCCGGGTCACATCTGTCAAAGCGAATGAGAGTTATAGCGGATATGGTGAGACCGGGCTCTGTTCCCGCAGATATCGGGACAGACCATGGCTGGCTCCCTGTGTATTTATTACAGACAGGGAAGTGCAGCCGGGCTCTGGCCATGGACTTAAGACCCGGCCCTCTTGAGCGGGCAAAGTCGCATGTGGATGAGGCAGGTCTTTCATCAAAGATAATATTAAGGCTGTCTGACGGAATGGATGAGCTGAAAAGCGGCGAAGCTGACGGTCTGATAATATCAGGCATGGGCGGGAATGTGATGAGAAATATTGTTTCGAAAGGACTTTCCCGAGGCCTTTTTGGAATTGATAAAATAAGAGATGCTGTATTCCAGCCCCAGTCAGATATGCGGGGATTCTTCAGATATATTGTGTCAAATGGATTTGTCATAAGAAAAGAGTCGATAATTTTTGAGGATGGCAAATATTATTTCTTCGCTTATTCTGTATTCGATCCGGATGAAGCAAAGTCAGGCAGGATGTATGGATATCTTATGGCAGAAGAAGGACATCCTCTGTTCAGGGAATATCTTATAAGACGCGAGAGAACCGTGAAAAAGATACTTTCTGACATAGGGATGGCCTCGGATGAAAATACCGGCGCTATGGCGAGAAAGGAAAAATTTTTATCTGAACTTTTGGAAATAAGAAAACTGATGGATATATATAACAAGGAGGGAGATCAAAATGAATGTTGGGAAGCTTAGAAATCTGCTGAATGATCTGGTGCCTGAATCGACTCAGCTGGACTGGGATAATTCCGGCTTTCTGGTCGGTGATTCCGGGTGGGACGCCACACGCGCCTATATAGCGCTTGACTGTACGGATGAGGTCATAAGCCGCGCCATAGATTCAGAGTCGAATGTGATAATTACGCATCATCCTCTGATCTTTGATCCGCTTTACAAGGTGAATGATTCCGATTATGTAGGAAAGAGGGTTCTCCGGCTGATTGAAAACAGGATAGCTCTTATATCGCTTCATACAAATTTTGATAAAAGCGGAATGAGATCAGCAATAGACGCGAAAATGGGACTTGCGGCTACGGATATTCTGGATCCTGCAGACGGCATTGGAAGTTATTCAAGTCTCGGACCAAACCAGTATGCCATGCCGAATAACACGACGCTGCTGGAATACGCGTCTTTTGTCAAGAGATCGTTCGGACTCACCCATGTACTTGTTTATGGAAACAGGGATCATAAGGTCACCCGCGTGGCTGTATGCGGAGGTTCGGGAAAGAGCGAGGTCGAAAACGCCATCAAATCCGGCGCTGATGTATATGTGACCGGAGATATAGATCACCATACGGCGCTCGATTGCGTGGAAAAAGGACTTGCCGTGATAGACGCAGGCCATTACGGTCTGGAACATGTCTTTATTGATTATATTGCTGATCATCTGTCGGCAGTAACAGGCGAGCTCGATATAATAAAGGACCCCTATGAGGAGCCCGGACTTTTGATCTGACAGGGGAAAATTATGAATAATGATCTGCATCTTACTGTTAAAAATAAAGAATATATTCTGCCTGCCGGCTCGGTCTATTATGACCTTGCAAAGGCAGCGCAGGACGATTTCCCGGATGATATCGTACTTGCTTTGAAGGACAACCATCTGGCCGAGCTTTCGAGAAAGATACCGGGTGACGGCAATGTGGAGCTCATCACAACGAGTGATCCTGATGGCCGGCGAGCCTACAGGAGAAGTGTGGTGTTTTTAATGCAGGCAGCGGCAGCAGGACTTTATCCGGACGATAAGCCGGATATCCATGTCATGTATTCTCTGGGACAGGGTTATTTCTGTCTTCTTTATCTGAATGGACAGCTTGTGGATGCTGATGGTGAGTTTATCGAAAGACTCGACTCTGAGATGAGAAAGATTGCTGAGAAAGGCTGCGGAATCAGGAAATACACTGTGTCTACAGGCGACGCAAGAGAGATGTTTAAAAAGACCGGACTTCAGGGAAAAGAACGGCTTTTAAAGTACAGGGCAAGCTCTAATATCAATTTGTATGAGCTGAACGGATTCAGCGATTATTACTATGGATACATGGTTCCGTCGGCTTCATATCTTAAATATTTCTCGCTCAGGACTTATGATAACGGTTTTATGCTGCTTTTTCCGGATCAGGACAGCAGAAAGGTGGCTCCTTTCCATCCGTCTCACAAACTATTCCAGATAGAAAAAAATTCGTCAGAATGGGGCGACATGATGGGTATAGGCACTGTCGGCGAGCTGAATGATGCCATTTCCCGAGGCGGCTCTAAGCGGATCATCCTGATGCAGGAGGCACTGATGGAGCAGAAAATCGGGGCTCTGGCTGAAAAAATAGCGCGAAGTCATGACAGAAAATTTGTCCTTATTGCAGGTCCTTCGTCTTCAGGAAAGACTACATTTTCATACAGGCTTTCCATACAGCTGAGAGCCCAGGGACTGAATCCACATCCACTGTCTCTTGATGATTATTACAGGGACCGCGACAAGTGCCCGGTCGATCCGGTGACGGGTGAGGTGGATCTGGAATCTATTGACTGCCTGGACACGGAGCTTTTTAATCATGATATGAACAGCCTTCTTTTGGGAGAGGAGGTGTCTCTGCCCACATTCAATTTCAAGACGCAGAGAAGAGAATACCACGGCAGGAAGATGAAGCTGACTTCGAATGACATCATAGTTATCGAGGGTATTCACGGGCTTAATGACAAAATGACATTCATGATCCCGCCGGAATCCAAATACAGGATATATATATCCGCCCTGACGCAGCTGTCAATCGATGAACATAATCCGCTGCCGACAACTGACGGCAGATTGATAAGAAGAATAGTCAGAGATTCAAGAACCAGGGGCACGTCAGCTGCAGAGACACTCAGCCGGTGGAAGAGCGTGAGAGAAGGCGAGGAGAAGAATATCTTTCCTTTTCAGGAGAGTGCCGATACAATGTTTAATTCCGCGCTGATCTATGAGATGGCGGTATTGAAACTGTATGCTCTGCCCGAACTCTACGCGATCGATGAAACCTGTCCGGAATTTCCGGAGGCGAAGCGGTTGATTAAATTATTGAATTATTTTCTGCCGGTGCCGCCGGAGAGTATTTCGAATACGTCGCTTTTAAGGGAATTCATTGGAGGATCGGTGCTTAACGTGTGAGCGGTCAGATTTTTCCAAGGAGTTTCCGCTTGTCTTTTCTCTCAGCTTTACACTATATGCCTTCAGCAGCCAATAAGAATCGCCGGGTGCAAAGTTGACCGAAAATAAATAATATGCTACTAAACATGAATAATAATACAGAAAACTTTAATAGATCAAAAAGTTTACAATAACGACTAAATAATAGAGTATATACTATTTTCACCCGCCATCGAAACAGAAACTCTCGTTTCGAAAACTATTGACTTATTTCGAGAAAGGAATATAATCAAGATGTAATCGATAGAAAGAGGGAGCGTGCTATGAGGGTGTTAATAGCAGATACCAGCAGGCTGAATATAAGGATAATGGAGAAGATGTTCGAAGGGTCCGGCGTAAGATTCGATTCGGCATCTGACGGAGCTGAAGCTATGAGGCTTGTGCTGAAAAACGATTACAGCATTGCTTTTATTTCGGACAAGCTGAATGAAATTAGCGGATGCGAGCTGATGAGACGCATGAGAGAGACTCTTCTCTCGCGCTCGCTCCATGAGCCTGAATTTGTCGCCATGTCGATGAACCCAAACGGCATGATTGAGAGAAGATATCTTGAAGCGGGATTTGACGGATATCTTCACAAGCCGTTTTTGAAGAACAGACTCTGGGATGTTATTGATGCCGTCATGACGGAAGCTATGGGCTGCGGATGGAGAGAGACAGCAGGGCTTTCGGGACAGGATGGCAGAGTTCTGACTGAGAATATGGCGGAGGCTGAGGACGAAAAGAACGAGAACATAGCCTGACAGAAATCTGGGAGGATTTTCGGAGCGCATGGACTTTTTACAGGTCTATGCGCTTTTTTATGTTATAATCATAGATGAGCAGCAAGAGATTTTTTTGATGCCTGTATCGAGGATAAGCAAGAGGAGAGATTTGAAGTTTATCAGCGACAGGATCGTTTATGAAGTATATATAGTAGCGCAGATGATTTTGGGATTTTTGTATGAGTGAAAATATTTTTGAGATTTTGGCATCAGTAACTTTGAAGAAGGGCGAAGGCCGCACCATAAAGTCCGGCGGAGACTGGATATATGATAACGAGATCGATTTTGTCGAAAAGTCTTTGCATTTCGAAAACGGCGGAATGGTGCGGGTGAATGACTTTGACGGCTACTTCATGGGCTATGGATTTATAAATTTAAATTCCAAGATAAGAGTCCGTATGATGAAACGCTATGACGAGACACCTGTAGACAGTGAATACATAAAAAATCTCCTGACATCAGCCTGGCAGCTCAGGAAGGCTGTAACTGACATATCCTGCTGCAGGATCGTTTTTGGTGAAGCTGACGGTATTCCTGGATTTGTGGCGGACAAGTATGAAGACGTGATCGTATTTGAGTCTCTGGCTCTGGGAACTGACCGACTGAAAGACATTATTCTTGAAGATCTTGTAGATATACTGTCGATGGATGGAATAAAGATCAACAGGATCTTTGAACGAAGCAATGCTCCTGTCCGCAAAAAGGAAGGAATGGCTCCGTCAACCGGATGGTACTGGCTGAGACCTGATACCAATCCGTCCTGGGATGCCGGGAAGCAGATGACCGCGGAACACGAGGACTATGTCCGGACAAATGCGGATCATGAGGATTTTGATCCTCTGTCTCATGTAATAATAAAGGAAAACGGCGTAAGATATGATGTGGATGTGAGAGACGGTCAGAAGACAGGCTTTTTCCTTGACCAGAAATACAACAGACTGTCCGTTCAGAATCTGGTGCGGCGGCTTACGGATAATGGCCTTCGCGGGATGAGCGTGCTCGACTGCTTCACTCATATGGGCACATTTGCGCTAAATGCGGCTTTGGGCGGCGCTGATTTTGTGACGGGAGTGGATATATCGGAACTGGCCATTCGCCAGGCCAGAAAAAACGCCGAGCTTAATAATCTGTCAGACAGGACGGAATTTGTGACAGCTGATGTGCTGGATTACCTGCCTTCACTGATTGACATGGGCAGAAGCTACGATATGGTCATACTTGATCCGCCGGCTTTCACTAAATCCAGGACAGCCACAAGGCATGCCATAAACGGTTACCGGGAGATAAATACCAGGGGCATGAAACTTGTGAAGACAGGAGGATATCTGGTGACTGCCAGCTGCTCTCACTTTATGACCAGGGATCTTTTTGAAAAGGTGATATATGAATCGGCGAGAGCATCTCATGTGACGCTCCAGCGGCTGGAGTTCAGGCAGCAGGCGCCTGACCACCCTGTAAAAGTGTGCGCGGATGAAAATTCGGACTATCTTAAATTCTATATTTTCAGGGTGCTTAGAGCATAATTTGGGAGGAGAATGCATGAAAGATTTCATTCAGAAGCACAGGAAAATTCTAATCATAATCTTAATCGTTTTCGCTGTTGCGGTATGTCTTACGGGCTTTCTTATAAGCAGAAAGAGTGCAGGGAAAAAAGACAGGACAGAGACCGGCGCAAGCCGGATAAAAGAGTCACAGGTTTCTAAAAAGGAAAAATCGTCTTCATCGACTGAAACAAATGGACTTTTTCTTACCGTAACTATCGCAAATACCTGGAATGACGGAGGAGAGAGTGCTTATCAGCTGTCGGGAGACCTCTGGAACAAGACGGGCAGCGGGCTTTCATCGTGGCATGCCATAATTGACTGCGGGCAGGATGTATCACTGAAGAACGCCTGGAACTGTACGGCAGCAGCTGACAATAACAAGCTCGAACTAAAAAACGCCGACTACAATGCTTCTGTTTCAGACGGCGCTCATATTACTGATATCGGGATGATCGTGCAGTCGTCCGGCTCTCTTGATAACATTGCGGGAATGTACAGCCTGGATAAAAGCGGCAATGCAAAAAAACTTACGGATGATGAAAAGGCAGCCGTTACCGGAGCGGTGAAAACAGGAAATTCTGACGACAAGACTTCCGGGGAGAAGAATAAAAAGACAGAAGAAAAAATAAACAAGAAGAAAGAGAAGGTAAATGCTTCAAATGGCAAGTCAGGCACTCCATACGGGGATCACGGCACGTTATCGTTGAAGGGCGTGGATCTTCTTGATAAATCAGGGCGGCCTTATCAGCTTAAAGGAGTATCGACGCACGGACTTCAATGGTTCCCTCAGTATGTAAACGAAGACGCATTCAGGACTTTGAGGGATGACTGGGGTGCAAATGTAGTAAGACTGGCTATGTATACCGGAGAGGGCGGATATGTGGAAGGCGGCGACAAGGCTTCTCTCGAAGCTGCGGTCGATAAGGGAGTTTCCTCTGCCACATCTCTCGGCATGTATGTGATAATCGACTGGCATGTCTTAAATGACAGCTCGCTCCATGCTGATGAGGCGGCGGATTTTTTCTCCAGGATGTCAAAAAAATATGCTTCAAACGGAAATGTTATCTACGAGATCTGTAACGAACCCAAGAACGGAAACGGCGGTGAGACCTGGCAGAAAGTAAAGGCATATGCAGACCGGGTGATCCCTGCGATAAGAGCCAATGACAGTGATGCCATCATAATTGTCGGCACGCCGACCTGGTCTCAGGATGTGGATCAGGTAGCGGCCGCCCCGGTTGCCGATCCGGAAAATGTAATGTATGCGCTTCATTTCTATGCCGGTACCCACAAGGATAATATCAGACAGAAGCTGAAGACTGCGCGGGCTGCCGGGACTCCGGTTTTTATTTCCGAATTCTCCATTTGCGACGCCTCAGGAAACGGAGGAATAGACTATGATTCGGCAAACGCATGGAAACAACTGATAAATGAAAACAATATTAGCTACTGCGCATGGTCTCTTTGCAATAAGAATGAGACATCAGCTCTGATTTCGCCGGGATGTCAGAAGCTGTCCGGATGGGATGCGGGCGATTTGTCTGAAACAGGAAAATGGGTCAGAAGCATGATAAAAGGAGAATGATAAAAAACAAAATATGATATGAAAATTCCGTTGAATATGGCGTAAAATATGCTAGAATATATTAGTATGTGCGGGACATCATGTCTTTTGTCTCGCCAATAGTTATTAACAGCTATTTTTAGGAGGAAAGAACAAATGGCAAAAAAGTGGGTCTATCTGTTCAGTGAAGGCAACAAGGATATGCGTGAGCTCCTTGGCGGCAAAGGTGCTAACCTCTGCGAGATGAAGAACATCGGCCTTCCTGTTCCCGCCGGTTTCGTTATTACAACTGAAGCCTGCACGCAGTATTATGAGGACGGTCGCAAGATCAATGACGAGATCACATCTCAGATCACTGAATATATGAAGAAGATCGAGGATGAGACCGGCAAGAAGTTCGGCGACAAGGAAAATCCTCTTCTTGTATCAGTTCGTTCAGGCGCGCGCGCTTCGATGCCCGGAATGATGGATACAATCCTGAACCTCGGACTCAACGAAGACGTTGTTGAGGCTATGGCAGTAAAGTCAGGCAATCCTCGTTGGGCATGGGACTGCTACAGAAGATTCATTCAGATGTTCTCCGATGTCGTTATGGAAGTCTCAAAGAGCGAATTTGAGAAGATCATCGACAAGAAGAAGGCTGAAAAGGGAGTTACTCAGGACGTAGAGCTTGACACAGAGGATCTGAAGGATCTTGCTGAGCAGTTCAAGTCTATGTACAAGAACACGATCGGCAAGGACTTCCCTTCCGATCCCAAGGAGCAGCTCTTCGAGGCTGTAAAGGCTGTGTTCAGAAGCTGGGATAACCCTCGTGCAAACGTATATCGCCGTGACAATGATATCCCTTATTCATGGGGTACCGCAGTCAACATCGTTGAGATGGTATTCGGTAACATGGGTGATGATTCCGGTTCAGGTGTTGCATTCTCACGTGACCCTGCTACAGGCGAGAACAAGTTCTATGCTGAGATTCTTATGAACGCACAGGGCGAGGACGTTGTATCCGGTGCCCGCACTCCTATGAAGATAGAGGAGATCAAGAAGACTCTTCCCGCAATCTACGATCAGCTGATCGATATAGCTCACAAGCTTGAGGATCACTACAGAGACATGCAGGATATGGAGTTCACGATCGAGCACGGCAAGCTCTTCATGCTTCAGTGCCGTAACGGTAAGAGAACTGCAAAGGCAGCTCTTAAGATCGCTCACGACATGGTGAACGAGGGCATGATCGACAAGAAGCAGGCTGTCCTTTCAGTAGAGCCTCGTAACCTTGATACACTTCTTCACGGATCATTCTCGAAAGAGACCGTAAAGAACGCAGTACAGATCGGCAAGGGTCTTCCGGCTGCTCCCGGAGCTGCATGCGGAAAGATCGTATTTACAGCTGAGGAAGCAAAGGAACAAGCTGCAAAGGGTGAGAAGGTCGTACTTGTACGTCGTGAGACATCCCCTGAGGATATCGAAGGTATGAAGTCCGCACAGGGTATCCTTACTGCACGCGGAGGTATGACAAGCCATGCTGCCGTTGTAGCAAGAGGAATGGGAGCTTGCTGCGTAGCAGGATGCTCTGACATTGTATTTGCCGAGGATGAGAAGAGCTTCACACTTGGCGGCAAGACATACCATGAAGGCGATGTGATCTCCTTCGATGGTTCTACAGGTAATATCTACGATGGCGCTCTTACAGTTCAGGAAGGCGCAATCGAGGATGAGGACTTCGCTACCATCATGAAGTGGGCTGATGAGTTCCGCACCATGAAGGTCAGAACAAACGCTGATACACCGGCTGATGCAAAGAAGGCAAGAGAGCTCGGTGCTGAGGGAATCGGTCTCTGCCGTACAGAGCACATGTTCTTCGCAGGCACAAGAATCAACGCTATCCGTGAGATGATCGTTGCTGATACCAAGGAAGACCGCGAGAAGGCTCTTGATAAGATCCTTCCTCTGCAGCAGGGTGACTTTGAGCAGCTGTTCGAGGCAATGGAAGGTGATCCTGTTACTATCCGTTTCCTGGATCCGCCTCTTCATGAATTCGTTCCCAAGACTGAAGAAGACATCAAGAAGGTATGCGAGGATACAGGCAAGACTCCTGAGCAGGTAAAGGCTGTTATCGCAGGACTGGTAGAAGCTAACCCGATGATGGGCCACAGAGGATGCCGTCTTCCGATTACATTCCCTGAGATTGCTGTAATGCAGACAAAGGCTGTAATCAGAGCAGCTATGAATGTATCTGCAAAGCATCCTGACTGGAACATCGTTCCTGAGATCGAGGTTCCTCTCGTAGGTATCGAGAAAGAGCTTATCTTTGTAAAGAATATCATCACAGAGACAGCAGATGCTGAGATCAAGGCAGCAGGCTCTGACCTTAAATACAAGGTCGGTACCATGATCGAGATTCCGAGAGCTGCTATCACAGCTGATGAGATTGCTAAGGAAGCTGAATTCTTCTGCTTTGGTACCAACGACCTTACTCAGATGACATTCGGTTTCTCACGTGATGATGCAGGTAAGTTCCTTGATTCTTATTATGACAACAAGATCCTTGAGAATGATCCGTTTGCAAAGCTTGACCAGGATGGCGTAGGCAAGCTTATGAAGATGGCTGTTGAGCTTGGCAGAAAGACCCGTCCGGATCTTTCCATCGGTATCTGCGGTGAGCACGGCGGTGATCCTTCATCTGTTGAGTTCTGCTACGATATCGGACTTGATTATGTTTCATGCTCTCCGTTCAGAGTTCCTATCGCTCGTCTTGCTGCAGCACAGGCTGCTATCGCCGAGTCACGTCAGTAAAGAAAGCAAGCTGTTTTTTGGGAACTTTTGAAATCTCCAAAGATTTCATGAGACAAAGTATGAGGATTTATCATCCGAAAAATACTTTCCATTACCCAGAAAAGCTTGAAATAAAGCTATTCCTAGTATAGGGTGTCTGCTTAGACACCCTATCTTTTTTTACTTAAGATTAATTTCAACCAAGCTGTAATGAGAGCTAGACACAAGAAATTGTTGACTGCATTCGACAAAATTTTTGTCAGAAGTTCGGGAAATCCGAACAGTGAAAATTAACCATTTTGGAAAAAGTTCGGAATATCCGAACTTGGAAGGAGGTTTAAAAGTGTCGGAATTTACAGCTAAAAAGCTTAAAGAAGCGCGTGTTAGGGCAGGTTTTACTCAGGATGAAGCTGCAAAGCTCATGAACCTGAAGAAGACGACCATGAGCGAAATGGAAGCTGGGAAGAGAAGTATATCTGCTGATGAACTTGCACAGTTCTCTCGTATCTATGAAGTTGATGTAAGAGAATTACTGTTTTTGGAATTTACAGAAGCCGGTGAAGAGAAGAGGCTTGCTGCCAAGTACAGTTCTTTCTTTAAATTACTTGAGAAATTATCTGATCGTGATATTGAAGATGTTTATTGGGTAATAAAGCGTAAGGTTGAAGGATTGCTCTAAAAACTGAATAAGACTCAGGATGCCCGCATTGCAGATTGTACCTGCTTTGCGGGTATTTCTTATATATTGACATATACGCATTGACTACATTATAATATAGATAGAGATATACGCAATGACTACATAAAGGAGGCGCCTATGATGAAAGAAATTTACAATGTTGAAGGCATTGAAATTGAAGTGGAGCATATAGATATGAATGATGCTAATCGTGAGCGTAGACTTGTAGCATACCAATTTAAAGCTATTAGAGAACAAGCTGGTATGAATCGTAAAGACTTTTCTGATTGGCTTGGAATTCCTTATCGAACAATGCAAGAATGGGAGCTGGGACGTAGACAGGCTCCAGATTATGTTCTTCGATTGATTGCTTATAAAGTTAAGATGGAGAAGGAAAGGGGGAACCTATGATGATAGTTATAAGATTTATTCTTAGAATCGTTTTGTTGCCAATTCAGGCTATACTTACACTTTTAATGCTTGCAATTGACTTTATTGGTGGCCTGGCAAATCTTGTATGTTGGGTTCTGGGAGTTTTCTTTGTAATTGGAGGCATCTGCTCGTTTATTAATGGATCTGCATCACTTGGATGGCAGGGCGTTATAGTAGGTATTATTGTTGCTGTGGTTCCTCAGGCCTTAACAATTTGGGGTGCTGAAGGAATTGGATGTTTAAAAGAAATGTTGGCTAGAATATAAATATTACTGGAGGAATTGGGAAAATGAATACTGAGACAGACAGACTTATTAATGGAATACAGTTTATCAATGGTGCAATAAATTCACGAATACTAAAAGATTCACAGGAATATTATGCGTTAGCAGTGATAAAAAGTTTGTTTCCAGATGACTATAAGACTTTAGTGAAAAAGGAAACAGATAGACCGGATTTAAAGAATATAGATGATTTATATGGAGTAGAGGTAACAACAGCTGATTCGAAAATAGATAATGAAGATAATAGATTATTTGACATCTATGGTAAGGATAAGAAAAAGAAAATTAAGGATAAATTAGAGAAACATGGTAAAAAAATTTCTGAAACTAATGGAATCATGCACTTGTCGAGTGGGGGAGGATATGGAGTTGAGAAAGATAATCAATTACTAATACATAGTATAACTGAGAAGATCAAGTCAGCTGCTAAATATGCTTCAAATTATAAATTCTTAGATTTGGTAGTAATAAAAAATGAAAGAGTGCCAAGTAATTGGGAAGATGAAATATTCAGTTGTGTAGATGCAGCAGTAAGTCAAAACAAAAAGATGTTTAGGAATATATTTGTTATCTATAATGATTGTTGTTATTGGGTGGATATAGATGGTCAGCACAAAAAGTTACGAATTAATAATAGAGATAGATTAAAACTATTAGGTCGACTTACGGCAGAGGGAGTAATAAAAGTTGAGGATGAAGAATGGAAATAATAGCTTTGACCGACATTGTCTCGTTTTGACTCGTTTTGTCTCGTCTCGACCGACATTAGCACTTTTCTTATAGATTTAACGGTGCTATTATTATCATAGACAAGTGAGAGGTAAACAAAAGCCACTCACTTGTTTTTCTTTTGCAGAAGAATAGGAAGCAGATTTAAGCGTCCACATGACCAAACCCTCAAGGTCGTGTGTGGCGCTTTTTTTGTTGTCCGAAACCGGAAAGCGCGCGCCGGTGTTTCTATTAAAACTGTCAAAGAAAAGGAGAAAATTGAATATGGATTATGAACGTTTCAAAGAAGGTTTCCAGGACGCGTTAAAGGCTGAACTTGCTGTTAGAGGAGCTGATGTTGAACTTACTGCTCGAAGAGTAGATAAGATGAATGAAAGCTATGATGCTATCACAGTAAGACCTACGGATAGTTCTATTGGAGTAAACATCAGCGTTGAAAAGGCGTTTGCTGCTTATGAGAATGGAACTCCGATTCCTGAGATTGCAGAGCATTTTGCTGATGCAGTGGAGAAAGGATTCCGTGAATCCCCTCGGGTTGATCTGGAGTCGCTTTCTGATTATGAGCAGATGAAGAGTAAGCTTTCTATGGAAGTGGTTTCTGCAGAAAAGAATGCGGAACTTCTTGAGAGCGTACCTCATGAAAGAATGGAGGATATGGCTGTTGTTTATCGCTTTGTGCTTGATCAGACAGATTCTGGTAATGGAACAATCCTTGTTACCAATCAGTTGCTTGATCAGTATGGCATTACCAAAGAGCAGCTTCGCGCTGATGCCATGGAGAATGCTCCAGAGATCAGACCTTCTGAAATCAGAGGTATGTCTGAAGTGATGAGTGAGCTTGCACTTGGCATGATTCCTGAGGTCGCGCCGGAAGATGAGCAGATGTTTGTTGCTACAGTTCCGGATAAGATTCATGGAGCCGGTGTTATCGCATATCCGAATTTCATGGAAGATGCAGCTCAGAAGATGGGCGGTGACTTCTTCGTTCTCCCAAGCAGTATCCATGAGGTGTTGCTTGTAAAGGACAATGGCCAGATGACAGCCAAGGAGCTGGAAAACATGGTCAAAGAGGTCAATGCTACTCAGGTTGAGCCTGCAGATCAGCTTACGGATCATGTTTATCATTACGACAGCCAGAATCATATTTTTGAGCTGGCTGATAAGTATGAGGAACGTCAGCGTGAGGCTGAACATGATGCACCTGATAAGGATTCCGTCCTTGGAGATCTGAAAGAAAAGAAACAGGAGATTGCAAAGAAAGATCCGGCAAAGGATGCAGCTACAAAAGCTGCAACCAAGAAGCATGAGGCTTCTCTATAATGCCTGGTAAATCATCTGTTAGAAGCAATCTCCAAAAGAAAAAATCCGGACTGGAAGATGTACAAAAGTCAGCTGCTTCTGAGAATTTTGTATCTCTTAGGAAAGAGACTGGCATGAACAGAAAAGAGTTCGCTGAATGGATGGGGATACCATATAGAACCATGCAGGATTGGGAACTCGGTATATCCAAAGCTCCGGATTATGTTTATGACTTGGCTAGGTACAAAGTCAAGAATGAGCTTGAAAGAGGCAATTTAATAAGAAAACAGCACTTACAAAAAGAGTGCAGGTAATGATAAGGCTTCGAAGCTTAGGCTTCGGGGCCTTTTCTTATGGCGAAAGGAGATATCTAAGATGAGTAAGAAATATATGAGAGTTCAGAAGAACTTTGACAAAAATGGCATTTCAAGGGTGCCACACAGTGTTGCACCTAAGCTTGGTCCAGTTACACCTTGCAATTGCAGTCATCCTTGCCCTTATGGCAATGGAAGGACGTTTTGCTTTCCCTGCTATCAGAAGCTTGTTGCTGACAGCAGAAGTAACAGTGGTGCTACAGGTAATGCCTAAAGAGGTGTGGTATGGACTTTGGCTATTTTCATGAAGAAGAGTCTGAGCAGTTTGCCTTCTATAGGATTCCCCAGGTGCTCTTTAAGGATGAAAAGTTTGCAAAGCTTTCTACGGATGCCAAGGTTCTGTATGGACTATTTCTGAATCGGGTATCCCTTTCCAAAAAGAATCATTGGATTGATGACGAGGGCAGAGTGTATGTTTATTACACACTTGTCAGTATTCAGGAGGATTTGCATTGTGCAAGTCAGAAGGCTTTAAAGCTTTTAAAGGAGCTTGAGAGTTATGGACTTATCGAAAGAGTTAAGCAGGGACTTTGTAAACCTGACAGGATCTATGTGAAGAACTTTATCCTGCTTCAGGAATCACCAGTCCGGAGTGGTGAAAATCACCATACCGGTGTAGTGAAAATCACCAGCCCGGAATGTCGAGAATCACCACCTAATAATACTGAGTTAAATAATACTGAGTGTAGTAATACTAATCTTATCTTATCTAAGAGCAGAGAAGATGAGAGGGAGCTATACAGACAATATTTATACCAGTCACTGGATATAGAGATACTCAAAGAGCGCTACCCATATGGAGTAGAAGAGATAGATGAGATTTTTGACATCATCCTGGATGTGCTGTGCAGCAATCAGAAGTTTATCACTATATCCGGGGATAAAAAGCCTATTAATGTAGTGAAAAGCAGATTCATGAAGCTGGATAGCAGCCATATCCAGTTTGTAATGGACAGTATGAAGGACAAGACTACAAAGGTTCGCAATGTGAAGAAATACATAGTGGCAGCACTTTATAATGCGCCAATTACGATTAATAACTATTATCAGTCGCTGGTCCAGCATGACATGGCGACAGGAAAAATCTAAGGAGGAATGACAATGGAACAGATTACAATTGATATTCAGCTTGATCCTATTAAGGATGGAATTAAAGTACCTGAGACAGATGTATCCAGGCCAGATGCTCATGCTGTGATTCTTGGAACCAACGGTAAAATCAGACAGATTTCTATGAAGGAAGCAGAGACAATCCTTGATCAGATGGCTACTTGTGGGGCAGGGACTCACCTTGGAAAGTCAGATTATATTGCTGTTTACAACAAAGATAAGCTTTTTAAGGCAGAGGGTGAAGAGTATTTAGTTGGCAGCGTGCTTATTTTTCAAAGAGCTGGGAACGTGCTTAAGGCTATTCCTGATGATGAGATTGGTGATCTCTTAGAGGTTGCTATGGCACAGATGGATACTTTGAAGGCAGGAGATGCCTGCTTTTCTGCAATGCGTGTTGATTAAGGAGGAAATATCATGAGTAGAACAATACCGAGAGCTTACGTTACTGCAGCATGGAATAAGAATCCGGTTGTGGCAAAAGAAGATGCCAAGAAATATTGTCAGGAACTGGTAAAGGAAGGATACCTTCCACTTTGTCCGATTCTTGCTTTTGATGGAATCTTTTCAGCTGAGGATACGGAAGCTCATAAGAGATTCAAGGAAATGTCCGAGGATCTACTTCGTAGAGCCAGATTCCTTGTTATCTGTGGTAATAAGCAGAATGAGGAAGTTAAGGATGATATTGCAATAGCCAGAAAATCCAAGGTTATTGTTACAACCTTAGATGGAGTGATTGGCTTATAGGATGTTAGTCAGGAAGGAGGCGATAATTCGTGGTTAATGAAGAACTTTCAGCCAAGTCGCTCCATTTCATGGTGGAAAAAGGTGTTAAGCCAACAGCCAGGTTGTTACTTAATGTTCTAAAAGCTTATTTGCGTCATAGGCATGATAAAAAGTACTTCGGGAAGGAAAAAGTTAAAACAGGTAAGATGCCTGTGAAAAAGCTCATTAAGCAGGGCAAAGGTGCTCAGAAGATAGAGCTAGATGGTGAAGATATCCATTTGTTTAATCGCCTTGCCAGGAAGTACGGTGTAGATTATGCCGTGGTGAAAGATAAGGAGGCTGGTACTTATAAGTTTTTTTTCAAGGCTCAGGATGTAGATGCTATCTCTGATCTGGTAGCTGATTATACCAAACGTACCCTTGGAAAAGAAAAAGGTGCAAAGGAGAGCGTACTTGGTAAGCTTAAGAAACTAAAGGAGAAGGTTGCTTCTATACCTCGCAAGGTAGTTGAGAAGAGGAAGGAGCAGACACGATGAATCAGAAATTAAAAAAGAAGATTATCCTGAATATCCCTTATGTTGCAATAGGTCTGTTTGCCACCAATTTAGGTGAGGCCTGGAGAATTGCAGACGGGATGAATGCTTCGGAAAAGCTTCAGGGGCTTATTATCGGATGCGGATTTCAAACCGCATTTACAAATCCGCTTCCTAGCTTACATCCCTTTGATTTGCTTATTGGTGCAGCCTGTGGCGCAGCACTAAGACTTGCAGTTTATCTAAAGGGAAAGAATGCCAAGAAATTTCGGCATGGTTCAGAATATGGTTCAGCCAGATGGGGTGCATACTATCAACTGTAAGGAATTGTTTATGGACGCAAAGGAGGATAACGCCATGACGCAGTACAACAAGATCACCGCGCTATACTCCCGCCTTTCAGTTGGTGACGAGGACAGGGACGGCGGTGAGAGCAACAGCATTGTGAATCAAAAGGCTTTTTTAGAGAGGTACGCAAGACAGGAAAAGCTGACGAACATCCGCCACTATATCGACGACGATGAAAGCGGCAGGTTCTTTGACCGCTCTGCCTATGTGCGAATGATGGACGATGTGGAAAGCGGGAAAATCGGCATAGTCGTTATGAAAGACATGACACGTTGGGGACGTGATTATCTCCAAGTGGGAAACGCTATGGAGATTTTCCGCAGAAACAAGGTGCGCTTTATCGCGGTCAACAACGGCATAGACAGCGAGAAGCCCGACACATTGGAGTTTGCGCCGTTTATCAATATCATGTCGGAGTGGTATGCAAAAGACATCAGCAAGAAAGTAAAAACAGGAATTAAGACCAAAGGCATGAGCGGAAAGCCTATCGCTACCGAAGCCCCCTACGGCTATATGAAAGACCCCGACAACAAGGATTTTTGGATTATTGACGAGGAAGCCGCCGCCGTTGTCCGCTTGATTTTCAGCCTGTTTCTTGAGGGCAAAAACAGAAATCAGATTGCCGTTTATCTGAAAAATGAGGAAGTCCTGACCCCAACCTTTTATCTCAAATATCACGACAGAGGAACATCGAAAAGCCGAAATCTGAACGAGGAAAACCGCTACAACTGGAACAAGGCGACCTTGACCCGCATTCTCACAAGACAGGAGTATTGCGGCGACGTAGTGAACTTCAAGACGGCGAAGCATTACAGGGATAAGCGCAACCACTATGTGGATAAAAACGAGTGGCAGATATTTGAAAATGTGCATGAGCCAATTATCGACCGCAATGCCTTTGAAAACGTGCAGCGCATATTGGAAAACGCGCCTGTCAGACGCCCCAATGGGGACGGTGAAATTCATCCCTTGTCCGGCTTGCTTTTCTGCAAGGATTGCGGGGCAAAAATGCACATACGCATAGATTACAGGTATAGCGGCAAGAGGCATATTGCTTTTTGCAGCGAATACCGCAAAGGAAAAAGTAAAAATCCAAAGTGCCATTCCCCGCACAATATTGACGCGGATTTACTCTTGCAGACCGTAGCGGACGTGCTGCGTAAAATCGCGGATTATTCTATCAGCAACAGAACAGACTTTGAAGCCTTAGTCAAAAAGAGCCTGTCCATACAGCAGACGGACAAGGCAAAGAAGCAGCAAAAGCGTATACCGCAGATCACAGCAAGGCTTGAACAGATCGACACGGTTTTGAACAGGCTCTATGAGGATATTGCACTCGGCAGGATCGAGCAAGACCGTTATGAGCAGATGTCGCAGAAGTATTCCGCAGAATACTACACGCTGAAAACGGAGCTTGCAGAAATCAAGGAGCAGCTTTCTGAATTTGAGAACGCAGACGGACGAGCGCAAAGGTTTATGAAGCTGACAGAACGCTATGCAGCCTTTACCGAGCTTACCCCCGCTATCCTAAACGAGTTTATCAGCAAAATCCTTGTCCATGAGCGTGATGTAAAAAGGTCAAAATACGCTGTCCACCGCATTGAATTGTATTTCAACCATATCGGGAGATTTGAAAACGAGCTGACCGAACAGATAGAGCTTACGGAGCAGGAATGCGAACGCATGAGGGCAGAAATCGAAGAAGCCAAAAGAGAAAAATCCCGCGCCTACCATCGGGCATATAAAAAAGAATACCGAGCGAAAAACCTTGAAAGGTGCCGCGAATATGAGCGAATAAAAGCGAGGGAATACAGGGCAAAGAGAAAGCTGCAAGCCACAACCTAAAACCGAATAACCAACACCACGAAAAGAGGTTTCCTATCAACGGGAAATCTCTTTTTGCGTTCAGCGAAGGAGGACTTTAATGATAGAAAAAAACGAAGCGCAGACCAATGAAATCAAGAGCGAAGAACAGACCGCAGCCCGAAAGCCGGACGGCGTTCTGACAAAGAAGTTTGGAGCAAAGACCTTTATTGCCGAGATATTCTTCAATCACAGCAGCAGGGACACATTTCAAGATAAGCTGCTAAAGGCAATCCGCTCCGAGAAAACAGAGTAAAACAAGCCGTCTTTTCCATCCCCTTCTCATCCCATCCAAAAAATGAAAGGAGAAAACACACATGGCAAAAACCAAAGCAGAGAAAATCGCAGCCATCGAGTTGCAGATGACGCAGCTTGAAAATCAGAGAAAGAAGCTGATCCAAGAACAGAAGCAGCAGGAGCGTAAGGACAGGACAAAACGCCTATGCAAGCGCATGGGACTGTTTGAAAGTATGCTGCCCGAAAGCATATCGCTGACGGACGAGCAGTTTCAAATCTTCCTTGAAAAAACAATCGCCGCCGAACACAGCCGCCGCATACTGGACGGATTGACAGCGCAGCGGAGCGTACAGACGTCCGCAAGGGACACCGCCTATACGGAAGCGCAGGACGAGGCAGACGAGGACGAATAGGGCGATATAGAAAAGCGGTCATGCCGTGGACGCATGACCGCTATGTTATGTGAGCGCAAAATCGGGATTTACCCCTCATGATAGTCTGCACCATCATAATCCAGCACTATCTTTTTGCAAGACTTGCAGATATATGCTTCAAAGGATAAACCCGAAAAAACATTGTTCCCAAGCAGTACTTCTCCCTCTTGGGGGATCAAAGAAGCCTTATGCTTTTGCTTCACCCATGACATTCTCTGTCCAGTCTGCACAACCCCCTTTTCCATTTCCTTTTCGCATAAAGGACATTTCATTAGTCTAACCTCCCGCAAATGACGATTTGTCCCTAAAGACGCTTTCATAATACCACAAACATATGAACAAATCTACCAGCACGAAAATCCTAAAGCGAAAAGCAATAAAGATGATAGAGGAAACCAGAATGGAAGCAACGGCGCAAGGGTAAGGGACTAATCCCATACCCTTGCTTTTAGCAAGGGCGCACTTATATACCACATGACTGTGGTATGTGCGGTCTTGCAGACGGCGTTTTGTGCCTGTCGGCACAAAAGAAAACAGCGGGCAATGCCCGCAGAAAGGAGCGCAGCGCATGGCGATTTACCATTGCAGTATCAAAATCATCTCACGAGGCACGGGCAAGTCTGCCGTTGCTGCCGCCGCTTATCGCAGCGGCGAAAACCTAACCAACGAATATGACGGAATCACTCACGACTACACCCGAAAAGGCGGCATTGTTCATACTGAGATTTTACTGCCCGACCACGCTCCCTCCGAGTATGCAAACCGCGCTGTTTTGTGGAACGCGGTTGAGAAAATCGAGAAAGCAAAAAACGCGCAGCTTGCAAGGGAGATTGAAATAGCCCTGCCTAAAGAATTGACAAGAGAGCAGAGCATTTCTCTTGTGAGAGAGTATGTAAAGGAGCAGTTTGTAAATGCCGGAATGTGCGCCGACATTGCCATACACGATAAAGAGGACGGCAACCCCCCACGCCCATGTCATGCTGACAATACGCCCCATCGAGCAGGACGGCACATGGGGAGCGAAGCAGAAAAAGGAGTATATTCTTGACAGGGACGGCAACAAAATCTATGATCCGAAAAAGCGTTCCTACAAATGCAAATCCATTCCTGCCACCGACTGGAACGAGCAGACGAAAGCTGAGGAATGGCGAAGCGCATGGGCTGAAATCTGCAATCGGGCATTGGAGCAGAACGGACACACCGAGCGCATAGATCACCGCAGCTATGCGCGGCAAGGGATAGACCAAATCCCAACCGTCCATTTAGGCGTGGCTGCTTTTCAGATGGAGAAGCGAGGAATACGCACCGAGCGCGGAAACCTCAACCGAGAAATCGAAGTCACAAATCAGCGTTTACGTCAGCTTAAAGCCCGTATATCCAAGCTGCAAAACTGGCTGAAAGAAGAAGCCGCCAATACCGAGCCGCCCACTCTTGCCGACGTGATACAGGGTATCTTGTCCAAGCGGGAACAGAGTGGAAAACAGAGCCGATACACCACTATCCACAATCTGAAAGCGGCGGCGAATATGCTGATGTTTTTACAGACAAACGGCATAAAGGATATGGCGGGACTGGAAGAAAAGGTTGAGGATATGTACGGCAAGCAGCGCGGCATTGCGGAAAAGCTGAAACCCATAGACAGGCGATTGAAAACCCTTGACGAGAATATCTCAAATGCAGAGAAGTATTTTCAGTACCGCGATATTTACAGGAAATACAAACAGCAGAAGCCCAAAAAGCAGGAAGCATTTTACGAAAGCCACCGCATGGAGCTGACCCACTACGAAGCCGCAGAACGCTATCTGAACGCCGTGATGAACGGCAAGACTGGCATTCCATTAAAGGCGTGGAAAACGGAACGTGACAGGCTGAACGGCGAAAAGAAACAGCTAACCCGCCAGTATTATGCGCTCAAAGATGAGGTCAAGGAAGTGGAGCAAATCCGCAGGAATGTTTACAGCATCTTGAAAGAGGAAAACGGCAGAGAGCAGCCAACAAGGAAGCATGAGCAGGAACGATAAAAGAAGTGCGGTTAAGCGATTGCATAGCCGCACTTATTCTATACTCTTATTAAATCCGGTATGGAGAAAACACACCGATCATTACAAAAAAGACTATGCCGACTCCGACCATGATTGTCATATCCTTGGATGATTTTCGCAGTATGAAAACGGTTAGAATGAGCAGTATGACGCTGATCCACGATCTTACGGATATATAGAACAGACCTATGCTAAAAGAAAACTTGAAAAAGACCCCGATGATCCCCGCTGCAAGCAGAAGTGCAACGGTGCCTTTACCTTTCGCATACCAAGAGAAGAAAGCAAAAAGCGGTGATAGTATGGTAAATCCGATCCAGATCATAGCATAGCTTCTCGGGAAAAAGCCTGCTGCATACTTGCAGTACAAATAATAGCATAGCACCATTCCGGCGAAGAAAAGGAAAACATTGATCGCAGCCCTTACAGGTGTATTGCTGAACACCGATATACAGACTGCAGCAAACACCCAAGGGGCAAATTCGCCAAGATAATTATGCAGCTCAATAGCGCTGTCTATCATCTGCAGCAAAGGAGGTAAGGACGCCTGTCGATAGTCCATATATTTTGAAAACAGCCCCATGCAACAACCAAAAATCAGAATTGCAACTGTTGTAAGCATCTCCAATTTGAAAGAGCGGTGTTGTTTGGTTGGCCTTATTGAATCCAAATAACGCAAAGATAATTCACACTCCCAACTCAAAAAATCGATTAATATTGAAATCAATATAACATAAAAAGGTGAACAATTCTATTGTCCAATAAAAGAAAAACGTCAATAAACAAGAAAAAGCACTTGACAAAACGCTTCATGGGGGAAGCCCTCCGACATAGAACCTTTCAAAGATCCTGATCCGAAGAATAATGTGATTCTGTCCCAGACGGAGCAGATTACACTAAGTTCCAGACCATCACAGCCAAAGTACGCAAGAAATAAGAATGTGCTGGTTGTAGGTGGTTCCGGCTCAGGTAAAACACGCTTTTTTATTAAACCAAACTTGCTGCAGTGCGACAGTAAGGATTACCCTTGTTCGTTTGTAGTAACTGATCCAAAGGGGAGCGTGGTTCTTGAATGTGGCAATGCACTTTTGAAGAAGGGGTATCGAATTAAAATCTTCAATACCATCAACTTTAACAAGAGTATGCATTACAATCCTTTCGCTTATATTCATAGTGAGAAGGATATCCTAAAGCTTGTAACTACGCTGATTGCCAACACCAAAGGTGAAGGAAAAGGCGGTGATGAATTCTGGGAAAAGGCCGAAAAATTGCTGTATTCAGCGCTTATAGGCTACATCCATTATGAGGCTCCGATAGAGGAACAGAACTTCACAACACTTCTTGAAATGATCAATGCAATGGAGGTCAGAGAAGATGATGAGGAGTTCAAAAACGCAGTCGATATGCTCTTTGATGAGCTGGAAGAAAAAGATCCAAATCATTTTGCAGTTCGCCAATATAAGAAATACAAATTGGCAGCTGGAAAGACAGCTAAGTCAATTCTTGTAAGCTGTGGTGCGAGATTAGCTCCATTCGATATCAAGGAGCTTCGAGAGATTACAGCTTATGATGAATTACAACTGGATACGATAGGAGATAAGAAGACGGCGTTGTTTTTGATTATGTCAGATACGGACGCCACTTTTAATTTCCTGATATCTATGGTGTACACGCAGTTGTTCAATCTCTTATGCGAGAAAGCTGATGATGTTTACGGTGGAAGGCTTCCGGTCCATGTAAGGTGCCTCGTAGATGAGTGCGCCAATATCGGACAGATTCCTAACCTGGAAAAACTTGTGGCAACTATCAGATCCCGTGAGATTAGTGCCTGCTTGGTTTTGCAGGCAAAGTCACAGCTTAAGGCAATCTACAAAGATAATGCGGATACCATTATCGGCAACATGGATTCTCAGATCTTCCTTGGTGGAACTGAGAAGACAACGCTTAAGGATCTCACCGAGATTCTTGGCAAGGAAACTATTGATATGTACACCACAGGAAATACTAAGGGTTCTCAGGAATCCTACAACATGAATTATCAGAAACTCGGAAAAGAGCTGATGAGTATGGATGAGCTTGCTGTTATGGATGGCAGTAAATGTATCGTGCAGGTGAGAGGTGTGAGACCTTTTCTTTCAGATAAGTATGACCTGACGAAGCATCCAAACTATTCGCTGACAGCAGATTATGACAAGAAGAACTGGTTTGATATTGAGAAGTATCTAAACAGAAAGCTTGTCCTTCATCCAAATGATGAATACGAAGTATTTGACGATGGCGAAAGCAAGTAACCATCATGCGGCGTAGCCCAAGGGCGATTGAAAAGCAGGAGTCATAACCTGCCGCCGTATTTACTCCTGTAGAGGAGTATAGCGGAAGATTCCGCGTTAATTAATGCAGCGCTGTGCCGGAAAAGTCACTGCAGAAGACATCCGGCTTACAACTGAATATGGAACTTTTTTCAAGGGTAATTAACGAGAGTCACGGCCTGATCAGCCATGGCTCTTTTTTAATGCCCGCAACTACAAACAATCATTTTTTTTAATCACAAGGAGGATTTTATTATGGCATTTTTCAACTCAGCAGTAGGCGTACTTCAGACACTCGTTATCGCACTTGGTGCAGGTCTTGGAATTTGGGGAGTTGTAAACCTCATGGAAGGTTACGGCAATGATAACCCTGGAGCAAATGCTCATGTACGGTAAGGAAGCAAGCAACCGAAAACAATAGATAGACCGCCAGCACTACACTATTCCGAACCAAAGACCAAAAGATAAGCATTTTGAGAAAATCTAAACTTTTGGATTTTCCTACAATGCCGACTACGGCGGA
>Ga0256404_1003003_pt1 | contig 35646 bp, 71 predicted proteins | sample RumenRJG_01DNA_FD_185990 | JGI IMG/M metagenome (GOLD analysis project Ga0256404, IMG submission 185990) | Bovine rumen microbial communities from Lethbridge, Alberta, Canada - RJG_01 | ecosystem: Host-associated > Mammals > Digestive system > Stomach > Rumen | place: Canada: Alberta | collected... | reverse complement strand
AGCTATTCTTTTTGCCATTCCTAAAGAATACATTTCTCTAGTATTGCCATCTACATCTTTGTACTTGTGAAAATCTGTTTTACCTTCCCAATAACTTTCCCATAATTCAATGTTATTGTAATAAGTGTCATCTGTCTTAAATCCTCTATCATTTAAGAACTTTTTTACTATTGCATTCATATATTCCCTCCTATTCTAAATACAATATTCGGCATCCAATATTCCCAGCTATAAACAAAACTATCTAAACTATCTATGTCAGATGTTCCATCATCTAGCCATCTATCTTCTGATGCCTTTTCATCATATACTGCTGTTTGTAATGCTTCAATACATGTCTTTGTTTCACCATTTATAAAAGATATTTTATCTAAATTAAGTATTCTATTTATTGCTTCTATTCTATCTTTTATTGGTGTCTTAACACTATTTTTAACAGGTATATATATTCCTTTTGCTTGTAATTCACTATTTAATGAATTAATAAGTACCTGTTCTGCACTATCGCAGTATATCACAGTTATCATACCATATTTATCAATTATTTTAGTTATAAAATTAATTATCCACCTAAATAATTGTTTTGTGTCTGTTCCTGTTGCTTCCATTTTATCACTTGCTAATACTTGAAGTGATGTATAATCTCTTTTTATTCCTGTTGCTGTTATACTATGTGCTGATCCATTTCCACCCCAATCTATTCCTATTGATACAAAATCATAATCAGTTTCTTCTACTATGTATCTTGATTTGTTATCTGCTATCTGTCTAAATATTATCCCTTCTGCATCACACCATTGTCCTAAAATATAACGATTATAATATACTGTACCTTCATATTCTTTACATAATTGTTTCACATATTCACTAGGTAAAAAAGGATTATCAAACAAGGTATATTTTTGCAAATATAAATCTACATCACTATCTATAAACTCTTTTACCCAATGATGTGTATTTTGTGGATTTCCTGCAAAATCACAACAACTATATTCAAAAGAAAGTCTTGACTTTAATAATTCAAAAACCTCTTTGTTTATATCAACTAATTCATCTATATATAAATATTTAACCCTAGCACCCCTAAACTTTGATACTCTACCAGCATTATCTGCTCCTAAACAATAAACCTTTTCTCCTAATATCTTACAAGTGTTATTGCTTGATATATTTGTTACTGCTTTTGTTCCAAACAACTCTTGTAATGGTTCTATCACGTTTCTTGTTATTGTTTCTTTTGATACCCCTACAATAAATACCAAACCACTTTTGCCTATTCTTTCTTCTATTCTATTCGGTATCACATATAAAGTATCAATAAATGTCTTGCCACTTTGTGTTGCTCCTATTTTACCATTCCATCTATGATTAGCATTTCTTATATATTCTGCTTGCTTACTACTTATCTCCTTGACTTGGTTCATTTGCAACCTCTCTTATCTTGAATATAATTTCTTTTGCATTATTAATTTCATTTTCTTCTCTTGTTTTATTTTCATTTTCTTTTTGTTTTATTTCTTTATACTTTAATGCTTTATCAAATATAACCCCATATACTGTTGCTATGTCTTTTACATTTGTAAACATATCTGGGTCTTGCAATTTCTTTTCCAATGCATTCAAAGATAAATCTATAACATTTTTTTGTTTGTCATAGATACTATCCATATATTCTAATATATCTTTAGTATTTTCTTCTTTTTTTCTTTCACTTTTTTTCACAAAATCATCATCAGCTTTGACAATTCTTCTAACACTTTCAACTGATGTATTATTCATTCTGGCTGTTTCACTATAATTTTGGTTATTAACATAATCAGCAATAATTTTCTTTTTTTGTTTGTCAGTTAATTTAGCCAATTATATCAACTCCTTTAAATATAATAATAATTCTTTTTTACTTTTAAACTCTTCATTTTGTTTCTTAATAGATATTATGTAAGATTTATATATTTTACCATTTATATAGTTTCTTTTTTCCATATAAAAAATATTTTGTTTTTCTGATAACTTAAGTAATAGCATATTTATCATTCTATCTATATTCATAATATCTCCAATTCTAAATAATCTTTTTTATCTTCTATATATACATGTGTTATTTTATTTATGTATTTTACATTATCATCTGGTATCTTTTTTGCTGTCATATTTACTCCCAACCTTTTATGAACATGCTTACTTTTCTTTTTATTTCTTCATATTCTTTTTGCGTTATTAGTTGTAATTTTTTATATTCTTCTGGATATTGCTTTTCAAATCTTTTCAGTTTTGTTTTGCTTTTGCTATCCATCCATCCTTTTACCTCTACCCATTTATCTTCTTTTGGCAAGTAGAAATCAGGAGTATAACTGACACTTCCCCTTTTTATATTTTCAAATACAAAAGTTTTTGGTTCAAACTCCCATTCTATCCCCAAATAATTATAATATCTTGCTATATTTGCCTCCCAAGAACTCCTAAAATATGTGTCATTCAAATCTTTTCTTTTTCCACCTTTTGTTCTGCTATAAGAATTGCTTTTATCTTTTATCGGATTTAATGTATTATTTTTGATCCGTGTTGCTCTTTGTTTTAACGTTCTTTGTTGTAATTTTTCTTTATCATAATTTTGCCAAGATTTTTTTATGCTTTCGCTCATTTTTTTTCGTTCTTCCGAACTATGTTTATGTCCTTTGAACCCTTTAGGATGTTCATGGTTCTTCCAATAATTTTTTGTTGTTTCTGATATCTTCTTTCTTTTTTCATCTGTATAATTTACTTTTTTTCTTTCTTTAAGTTTAGTTTTACAATTATTTTTATTAACCAGCCCCAACTCTTTACACTTTCTGAATATATTTTTTGCATCTTTTTTTAAAATTATTTCCATATCTTTATAAGACATATTATTATAATTTTGTTTCAAAAACAATATTTCTTCGTCAGTATAATATTTTCCTCTGCTTGTGATTTTTAATTCGTATGCTTTGTTTCTTATAGCACCAACTGTTCTATTAAGCTGTTTTGCCAAATCTATTGTAATATTTTCGTTTTTGTTTCCATTTCTTTTTGAATAAGCATCCTTCAATATTTTTATTTCTTCTTCTGTCCATTTATTCATAAATACCTTCTTTTTTCTTCAAATTTATAATCTATCTTTATTTTCATTTTTAATTACTTTCTTATACTTACCAAGATATTTTTGTAAACCTTTATCTGTTATTTTTTCTGCTGTTTCTCTTGATAATGATGTTACTTTTTCTATTCCTTTATCAAGTATTATGTATAAATCTACTACAAAATTGTTGTCTTTGTTTTCTTGCAAGAAATAATCTTTTGTTTCGTATTCGTAGTTCTTTATATTTTCTTTAGCTGTTAAGTATTTATCATTTTTTGCTTTAATTAGTTTCATTTATATATCCTCCTTTTATTTTATTATAACATTTTTTTAGAATAAGTCAAAAAAAGCCAAGTATTTTCTACTTGACTAATATTACATAATTTGCCAACAACATTTTATTATTCTATCAGAACAATCAAATGTGTCAACAATTACATTGTCTATAATAGCAGTAATATGTCCATTCATTGTAGCAACAAAATGCCCTTTAGGTGCTATTTTAGAAAATTCGCCAATAGTCATATTATCATAACAAATTCTCGGATATCTTTTATCTAAATAATCTTCTACAAATTTTACATTATTTAAAAGAACTCCGTATTCTCTTGATAAATTGCTTAACTTTTCATGGCATTTTTCCCAAGTAATACCTTCTGCCACACTCAGACTACGGCAAACACAATCTTCCGTAAATAAACCCTTTGGATTTGCATTATAAAAATAAAATTTCATATTACATTTGTGCTATTCTTTGAGCTGTTTGTTTTATCATTTGTACTTCTTCTTGGCTTTGTGCTTCTTCTTTCAACATACGAGCAAAATCTTCCATACTTCTAAGCATATATTCTAAACTTCTTTTAGTATCTTCATTTGCTCCGTATCTTTCTCTTCCATAGCTGTAATTTCCATATTCATTGTACATTCTATCTAAATGTCCGTAACCTCTATATTTTGTATCTCTTCCTCTAGCATTGTATCCATCGTTGTATTCTCTGTATCCATCGTAACGACCGTATGACCCATGCCCTGGACCTCTACCATCATAATCACGATAGTTTCCATAATCATTATAATTCATATTATTTTCTCCTTTCTTTACCATACAATTTATTTTTGAAAGTTTATACAAATTATCTAAACTCTCATTTGTTAAATCTTCTTCAAGTATTTGCTTGATGTATTTTTCAGTAGTTTCAATCAACTTTTCTTCCATCAGTATCCTCCTTTCTTAAAAGGGCAATAATTTGCTGATTTTGCTTAATTATAGTTTTGAAATACTTTTCATCTTGTGTTTGTAATTCTTGCATTAAATCGCTGTTATTATAGTCTTTTAGTAGTATTTCTAAACTATATAATTGTAGCAAAAATGAAATGTTATTTATATTATTATTCATTAAATTCTACTTATGCTAAATGTAGCATTAGTTATAATTGCTTGTGTAGTTGCTATTGGTGTTGTTGGTGTAGTTGGTGTTGGAACACTTGGAACACTTTGTACACTTATGTTTGTTGTTCCTCTAGGGCATACTCTTAATTTTTTATCAAAAGATACAGTTTCATAATCATCTGCTGCCGCGATTGTTACGGCTCTAATCGTGTCTGGAATGATTACTCCGTCTTGAAATAAAGCAACGGCAACTACCCCCGCTGTTGCAGAACTTACAGAAGCACTAAACTCTACATCATAATAACCTGTATAACCATTTCCAAATATCTTAAAATTAGGATTACCATTTGAATAATCTAACCAACCATTACAAGAAGCACATCTTGTCCTTATATCTGTTTCATCAAAAGTTATTGGGCTTGCATTACTTGGTAATACTAATGGTTCATTAATAATTGTTTCTATCATAAAATCTCTCCTTTCATAAAATAAAGAGAATAGAACTATGCCTATTCTCTTAAAAAATTAGCAAGTTCTCGTAATCGAGTTAGTTGTATTCAACTCTATGCTATTAAATAAATTGACTTGTTGTATTCATTCCACAGCCACATCCACTATTGCATGTGAATATTGGTGTTCTACCATATACTGGTGTACTAGGTACTGGACAAGAATTTAATCTATTGTATAAAGCGTCAACTTCGTTAGCAAATCCTTGTGATATAAACGCATTTTGTGCTGTTTGACTAGCTCTTAAATCAGCCATATCTAGTTGTCTTTGAAGGTCTAGTATTTTTTCATTTTTAGCATCTATCTTATCTTGGCATAATGTGTCTAATATCTTTTGTGTGTTAGCTGTTTGATTAATTAATACATCTTTTAATCCATCAGCAAGTGCAGCTCTATCAGCACAGTTTTCGCTTAAGATAGTACTGTTTAAATTAGCTATACCAAGACGATTTTCACAGCCATTTTGTTACCATATAGGCTCTTTATCCTATATTTCAATATGTTTCCATATTGTTCAGACTATATCTTCACCCTCTCATAAAAGTAGGGGTTGGGCACTCGTGGGTATATTATATTCTCTTTTTTTGAGTTTCAATACCTAGTCGTTGAGCCTTCATAAGCCATTTAAACTTATGCTTGGTTGCTGATTGCCTTGCACACTTTTTCAAATTCACATTTTATGTTTTTAGTATTATGCCCCTTTATACACCATTGCCTAATTGTATCAGGAGCAACACCTAATTCTATACTAGCTTGTTTTAATGAAATATATCTTTTGCCATCAATTATAACTGGTATTCTTTTTTGACCATTCGTTTTTTCAGCAATTTCAGGATTACTCATAGGATTGTTTTTTTTCATTCTTTCCCTTTGTTTTTCACTTTTCATTACATTATTTATAGAATATTGTTTTTTTCTTTCTTCATTCCACCAAGAAACAGTACCACCTGTTCCACCATTATATATATTACATACACATTGGTTTTTATCTCTTAATTCATTTATTCTTATAAATTCGTATTCAAAAGCATCTTTTTCATTATCAAAAGTTTTAACAATTCTACTTTTACAATTATATCTTTTTATCATTTCATTAAACATTTTATTATGTTTAGTAACTTTGTATCTGTTTCTACAACCTTTACCAACATAAATTATTTCATTGGTATCTACTATATACCATTCATATACATAAAACATAATCTTGCCTTCTTTCTTAAATCTATTTTAACATAAATTTAATGTGAAGTAAAGTATGTTTAGGGTCCCAGCAGTTCACCCAATTTCCATAATAGGTTACCCTATTAAACTACCTACTGTTTTATATTTTGTAAAACATAAAATTTCTTTGGCTTTTTTAGAAATTTTAGTCAAGCAGTCGGCAAATTGTCTGCTTAATGCAAATATATCTTGCATTTGGTTCATTGCTCTATTGTTAGCTGATATTTCACTATTATAGAAACCATTTGAAATTGCAGAAGTTATATCATTTGTTGAATTACACAATTGGTTAGATAATGAATAAATACCATCTCTTGTGCCTTCTAATTGATTACTTAAATGTAAAGTATCAAAACCATTGTTAGTGTTTGTCATAATGTCTTTTTGACCGTTTGAAAGCCAAGCATAACCATTATCAAATCCACTACCAAAACCACCATTGCCATTGTTAAATCCACCAAGCAATGCGATTATTAAGATAATCCAGATAGCACCATCGCCACCGAAACCACCAAAGCCACTGCCTCCAAATCCACCCATCATTGGATAAACTGGATAAGCATAACCATTTCCATTGTTTGTGGCTAATTCTACAGTAGGTTGTATTCCACTATTCATGTTTTTCCTCCTTTCATATATTTAAATCTCTTTACCTAATATTCAATATATGATATAATGAATATGACGAGATAGACAAGAAGATTTATATAGACATTAGAGAAGTTTATCTCGTCAATAAATAACTCTAGTGCCTATATAAGTCTTTTTGTTTTATCTAGTAGAAAGTAGGTATTTATATGAAGGAAATATGGAAAGATGTTAAAAACTATGAAGGGCTTTATCAAGTAAGTAATTTAGGAAGAATTAAATCTTTAGAAAGATATGTTAATCATTTAAACGGAGCAAGAATAGTTCATGAAAAAATATTAAAACCAGTTATAGATAATACAGGATATTATGTTGTTAGTCTATGGAAAAACAATAAACATTCAAGACCACACATTCATAGATTAGTAGCACAGACGTTTATTCCTACTATAAAAAACAAACCACATATTAATCATATAGACGGTAATAAATTAAATAATTTCATTAACAATCTTGAATGGTGTACCCCTAAAGAAAATGTTGTTCATGCATATAGAACAGGTTTAAATGAAAACAACAGGAAAATAAATCAATATGATTTAAATGGTAATTTTATAAAGACTTGGAACAGCATAAAAGAAGCACAAACGTTTTATCATACTACACATATTGGAGAATGTTGTAGAGGAACAAGAAATAAAACTAAAAATTATATATGGAAATATGCTAATGAATAGCATATTTTTTATTTGTTTCCAATTTCATTTCTTGTTTGTTCTAAAATATCATCAGATATTCCAAACTTTTTTGCTCTTTCAAATAATCCATTTACCTGTTCTGGTGTATAATTTTGAGTTACTTGTTTTAATAATTCCATAGGATTATTATTATTCTTTCTTGCTTCTTCTAACATTTGAAATGCTTGAGGATTTCTTGCTCTGACTTGGTTCATCATCATCGTTATTAATTGATTTTGCATTTTCTTTAACTTCCTTTCTTAATTCGGTTAATTGCATTTGTAAACTTTCAATTAACAAATCTCGTTCATCTTTTGGAATAATCTCTTTTAGTTCGTATGTTTTAATTTCCCCTTTAGTATTTTTAATCCACACAACTGACATATCTTTACTAAAGAATGGTGTATCACCAATTACCATATCTCTATTTACTTCTTCAATTGAACTTGCATATTTAATTACATCTCTATTGCTAGGTGCTAATTGAAAATTTTGTGTTATCGGTTGTTGAACTGGTTGTTGTATTTGTTGCTTCATTTTTTCTAACTCATTCATTTGTGCATTTATTCTATCTACTGTCATTTGTGGATTATAACTATTCATATATGGATTGTTATACATAATTTCCTCCTTATAAAATAAAAAAGGAACAAACTTGCTTTTAATAAGCCACCATCACCTCACTGGATATTGGAATATTGTTTGCTCCTTTCATAAATATTTGTAGACTTTTTACATCTACAATTTAATCATAACAAAAAAACACGTTTGCAACGTGTCTAGTTCTTCTCTATTTTATAACCAATTTTCTATCAAATTACTTTCATAATCTTCTTTTTTATTTTATTTAATTCTCTGTTTATAGTACTTTCACTGCAATTTTCTTTTTCAGCCATTTTATATATTGGTATCTCTTTTAATCTATATTCAAATATTCTTTCCTGCATTTCACTTAAATATATCTTTGATTTTATATTTTCAACTTCTTGTTTTGTAAATTCTAGTTTCATCATATAACTACCTCTTTTTCTTCTTTTGTTGTGATTTCCTATATCTTCTCCTTGTAGTAGTAGTTTTTGTATATGTTTGTCTAATTCTCGCCATTTATAACACCTCCATTGTTTATAGTGGAGTTGTCTATATCTCCTGTATCTGTTATATCTTGGTCATATGTTTTAGTTGTTGTTGTCTCAGATACACCTATATCATTTAACAAATACACTAAATAACATCCAGTTATAAACCAACATATTATAAGTAATATTATGATTATATCTTTTCTTTTTAGTTGTTCTTTGTTATTTCTTATTATTTCAGTTGCAAGTCCTATTTCTTCTTTTTCTTCATCAACCTCTTTTTTTATTTCTTGCAAATCTTTTTTTATCTGCTTCATTTTTTACCCTCCTTATTTCTTTGAATGATATTCTAATACATGTTTTTCTATTTCTTCGTGTACTATCTTTTCAATATCACGGCTATAATTGTCTAGCCTTCTTTCTATCTTTTCAAGTTTATTATCTATATCATTTAATTTTTGCGTAAGAATGCCTAACTGATAGCCTTCTTTTGTGCCATCTTCACGAGTTGTTCTTTTTGATGTTGTTAAAGCCACCACAAAACTTAATACAAATCCACCTAATGCAATTAATAAACCAACTTCAATAGTCATATGTAGGCACTCTCCTTTCTATCTTAATTATATCACTTTTATATTAAAAGTCAAAAAAAGAACCAACAATCAGCAAAACTCGTTCTTTTTAGTAATAAGAATAGTATCTAGCAAATAGAAAGGTGTTACTAGAGTTGAGGTATAAAGTTAAAAACTTCATAAATGAATAAAAATATATATATAAATCCGTTTTAGTAATATTGTGCTGATTTTTAAAATTTACTAAAAAGGCAAATCACTTTCTTGTATTTCTATTTCACTTACTGCATTTTCTTCTGTCTTAATACTATTATAATACTGATCTTGTTTATTGTCATCTTTTTTAGTGCTTAAAAAACTAACTTTATCACATCTTACATATGTATCATAATGTTTTTTATCTTCTTTATCTATCCGCACTTTCTTTTCAAGCCTACCTCTTACTGATATTAAATCTCCTTTTTTACAATATTCTGCTGTTAATTCTGCTATTTTGTTTGTTGCTTGTATATCAAGAAAATCTGTTTCATATTCTCCATTTGCATTTTTGTAATCTCTAGGTACTGCTAAACTAAAGTTTATTACTGCATTACCATTTTCAAAATGTCTTAATTCTATATCTTTTGTTATTCTTCCTATTAATATTACTTGATTTATCATAATACTTCTATTTCCTCTTCTTTCTTGCTTTTTGCTATTAATTTTGCTAAAAATAATATTAAATCATTACAATCATCTAAATCCTTCTTTTGCCTTGCTACTTCCTGATATAAAAATTCTATTTGTTTTTCCATTTTTTCTATTTTATTCATTTTTATTCTCCTTTTCAATTTCTTTTATTTGCTTTATATAATTTTTGCATTTTCTTTCAAATTCATCATTTTCAAACCAACAAAATCTTATGCTTGTTCCCCATTCAAGGTTTTCTTCTCCTATTAAATTTAAACATAATAGATATTCTTCATATTTTTGATTAAGTAATATATCTTGATTTCTTTCTATAATAGCAATTATTGTTTCATATAATAATTTTCCCCATTTTAAATCCATATCATCATCATAAAATGTAGCAAACAACCCACAAAGCCATATATAACCAAATTCTTCTTTTGTGTGTATTTTTTGATTTTCTTCACCAATAATGTATTTATAATAATTTTCAAAATTTTCAACACAATCTATGATGTTTGTTTCTTTCATAACAATTCACACCTTTTTAATAAATCTTTTATTTCTTTATCACTCATAATTTCTATTTCAACTAATCTTCCTATATCTTTTTTTGCGAGCCATATTGCATATAATTTTTTTATTTTATTTTTATCTTTACTAGCAAATCTATATAAATTAAGTTGATATTTTAAATATTCTTTATCTAAACTTGCTGTTGTCTTTATATCACATAAACAATGTTCTCCATTTATATCACATATCATATCAAATCTGCCTGCATAAATATCCTTGTAATTTACTATTTTTTCCTGTTCTAATACATTTATATTATATTTATCTTTAAGCCTTAAATACTGCCCAAAAGATGCCTCCTGAATGTAATTTAATTTTATTGTTATTATTCCTTTTTCATATTGTTCTATGTATTGGTGTATTTGTGATCCATAGCTTGCTTTTCTCATTAATGTTTCACGTGGAACATTTTTATATTTATCAGGAAATATCTTTTCTAATATTTGTGTTACAGAAGGAACAATGTATAAGCCATTACACATATACAAATGTCCATCTTCTATAAACTCTATATTATACTTACTCACATTTAATCACTACACTAGCACTTGCTTCTGATGTTTTTTCATATTGTTTTGCTATTTCAGGTTGTTCTACTTTTAGTCTTTTTGTATCAATAGTTGTTCTTACACTACCTTTTCTATATGTTGCACTAAATCCATCTAATAATATTTCTTTTTTGCCTGTTTTTTCCATTGCTTCTTTTAATTCTTCTTTAAGCTCTTTTTCTTTTAATTCCATTGCTAATTTTATCTTTTGAAACTCTTTAAAATCATTTATAAAATCTTGACTAATTACTATTTCATTTGTATTTTCTAATATCTTTACTAATTCCATTATTTTTCCTCCGCCATTAGTTCACAAAATTTTTTTAATTCTTTTAACTTATCCATGTCTATATTTAACCAATCAATACCACTATCATAAGCACCTGTAACATAATATGCTATCTCTTTTGTTTTTTTATCTATTGTTGCACCTAATGATACAAATTCATTAAATTCTACCATATATTCTTCTTCATTATCAGTTACATTAAATTTTTTTGCTAATTTTATTAATTCTAAACTATTCATGGCTTTGTCCCTTCTTTCGTATAATTTCACTAGCTTGTTCCATTGTTAATTCTGATTTATCTTTTATTCCATAATATTCACACATTGCTACTAAATCTATTCCTAATGTATCAATATACTTTAATTGTTTTTCGCTTGCTAATTTACTTGATATATCTTCCTTATCTCCTGTATTTGTTGTATCACTATCTTTTACATCATCTATTAAAAATAACCCATTTAAAGCATATTTTCTTGCATAACTACTACTTGCTCCTGTTATTTGGCTTCCATCCATTCCACGTTTTGTTTCTTCTTCTCTAGCATAAGCAGTATTTATTATGTATTCTTCATTTTCTAAATCTTTTAATATTGCCGTTGCTTTTATATAAAATCTTTGTCCACCTGTTACTACTGTTCTTGTGTTTTCTCTTTTTAAATCTTTATCATAATATGTTTCTACATATTTTTCTTTTGTATTATCCCCTAACACTATCATTTCATCTTCTACCTTTAATACACATTTATTTTTTTCCAATAAAGGTTTTACTGCTTCAAATATATCTTCACAACTTCTATAACTATAATTTCCAAAACTATTATATTGATTTTTTGGTGCTTTTAATTCTTGTTGTATTTTACTTAATTTTTCATATATATTCATCTTAAAACTCCTTTTCTTTAATTAATTTTTTTATTGCTTTTTTGTTTTTCCAATTTACTCTTAATGTTCTAAATCTTCCATCTCGTTCTGATATCAATATATCAGGATACATCATTGCAAGTTCACTCATTCTTGGTGATGCTTCATATCCTACAAAATAAGGTTCATGTTGAAAATCTTTAGCATACCACCATTTCACATCTTTTCTTGTAAGCATTGCCTTTAATATAACATCATATTGTTTCATAACACCTCTCCTTTCTATAAACTTATTATATATCAAGTTTTAGATTTTGTCAAGTGTTTTAATCATAATCATCTATTGATTTTTCTATTATAAATAATATTCTACTTGTATATGCTTTAAACTGAGGATAATTATTATCTAATGTTTCACATAACTCTTTTATTTTTTTTAATTTCTTATTTGATATTGTTAAATCATACTCTAAATCCTTTACTTTTCTTTGTAAGTTAAGATTAGCTTCATACATTTTCATATCTACTTTAGGACCTCTATCTATATACATAATTACCCCTCCATTAATCAAATATTGATATTTGTCTGTCTATATTATCAAGCATTTGTTCACTCGCTTTTTTGCAAAAATCTTTTTTTATTTCAAATCCATATCCACTACGATTTAGTTCAGCACATGCTCTTAAAGTGCTCCCACTTCCTGCAACAGGATCAATAACAACATCTCCCTCATCTGTAAATATTTTGATTAATTCTTTTAATACTTTTACTGGTTTTTGTGTCGGATGTATTTTTGAAACTTCTTTGCCATCCTTTTTCCATTCAAACCAATTAAATATCATATGATTTTGTCCATCCAAACCTATGTTTCTAAACTTAGGAAGTTTATCTCTATAAAGTACTACTGCATATTCACAAGCATTTACTATTTTCATATTTGCTTTTAATACTTGAGCTGAAAAGTTTTTTACAAATATTAACGGATAATTTTTATTTAACCCATGCTTTTTTCCTTGTTCTATAACCATTGGTATTTGTTCAAAAGCACAGAATACAATCATTGCAGGAGCATTACTACTTTTGCCACGTTCACCTGCCTTTTTAGGTTCTTTATTCATATATCTAGTGCAAAAATCAAAAAAATTATTTATTTTAAAGTCATTATCTGTATCAAAAAAACTTGTTCCTGCTAACTTGCTTTCTCCGTTTTTGTTATCTCCGTCAATATACCACGATGGATTACTTGCATAAGCATTAGCACCTAAATTATAAGGAATATCTGCTATTATTAATTGTGCATGTGGTATTTGATACCTTTTAGCATTTTCAAAATGATCATTTATCATTTGTATTTTTATATTTCTTTTTTCATCTAATTTAATTTTTTTATCTACTACTATATAATCATTCATCGTCTTTTTCCTCCAATTTATCATAACATTTACCACAAACATAATCTCTATCTATAATCTCTATTTCTTCTTCATTTACATATTCGCCACATATATCGCATCTTACTGCTTGCCTATATGCTCCTTCACAATAAGGGCAAGCATAATATTCGTGTATAAACGAGCCACCTTCAAATGCCCCATTCGGAGTTAAATCTTCACTATATTTTTTTGGATCATCAAATATTTCTCCACATTCTAAACAAATATATTTTTTTTCCATTTTAACACCTTTCCTTTCATGATTTAATTATATAACGTCCTTTAGAAAATGTCAAGCATTTTATTAAAAAAATTTAGTTTTTATCACCAAATTCTTCAAATTTAATAGCTTCTTGCCTCTTTTTTAATGAATTTATCTTTTCTTCAATAGTTCTATATGTATTTTTAAATCTTTCTAAATTACCTTCTTTTTTAGCCAATAAATTTATATCATCTTGACACATTCTTGTTGCTAATGCCTTAAAATAATCAAGTGCAGGTGCTTTACCGTCTAATTCAGTATTCCAATTAATACGTTCTTCAGTTGTCTTTATTGCCTTATTTATTTCTATTTTTGTTTTTAATGTAATTACATCTTCTTTTAATCTTGCTATTATTTCTCCTATTATATAATTCAAATTAGCATATACTTCTATATTATGTGAATATTCATACATTGTATTACATTGATCTAAAAGTTCTTTAAAAACTTCATCATATAAATTCTTTAATTCGTATTCATTTATGTTTTTTATATTAAACGGATTAAAAAGATATTGTTTTTCCATAACTATCTTTTCCTCACTTTTCCTTTTCGTTCGTATAATGGTACAAATATAATAGGTTCGTCCATGTTTAATTCAATGTTGTGTCTGATTATAAGTATCTTATCAAACCTCATGTCGTTTGTATGACTTCTTGCCTTTTTAAAACTTTTTGTTCTTTCTATAAGCATATATCCTTCACCATTTATGTATCCATATACTCTGTAATTGTAGTTGTAATATTGATTTTTCATATTTATTCTCCTATCTTTGTTCCTATAAATTCAATTGTTCCAGCATAATCAAACTTAATTATGTATCTTTTGCCTTTTCTTATTCTATGAATGTTTGCAATTGCATTATGATAATGTCCTTTATATCTATTACCTAAAGTATCTTCTAAATATATTTCACTAGCAGTTTCTTTAAATAAATTTTTAGCAATATCCAAACCATCTGTAGTAAATTCTATTGAACCGCTTAAAGCATTACAAGAACCAATATATTTTTCATCATAAACAACTGCAATATCATTTACTGGTTCTAATTCTAAAATTGCTCCAGTTATATCTTCAATACCAATTTTTGAAGTTGATAATAAATCATTACTCATATATTATTCTCCTTTTAGTTCTTTTTCAATTATTTCTAATATTTCACTTTTAATTTCTCTCATAGCCCTACATTTATTTCTTAATTCAAAGTTAATTTCTTCATTACTTGTTTCTAAATGGTCTATGGTAATATCAATATAAAGTTCAATTTCTTCTTTAATATTTTTTATAATATTTTTATATCTTTCTAGTTCTTGTTGCTTTTTTTGTAATAATTCACTTAACTTGCAATTTTCATCTAATTCATATTTATATTCTTGACTATACTCATATTCTATTTGATGTAATAAATCACATACCATAGTTTTTACTTCTGGACTACTTAATTCAAATTTATTCACTATTTATCATCTCCATTAAATCATAGTCAATAACTTTAATTATTATTGCCTTTCTTTCACTTGTTAAATCTTTAATATTTTCTTCATACATTTCTTCAGCATTTTTTAATGCTTTAAAATCTTTTGTGCTTCTTGTTCTATCAAATCTTTTTTGTAATCTTTTAATCCATTGTTCTTTTAATTTTAAACTAGGACAAATAACTGTAAATTCTATATTTCTTTTATTTAATTCTTCTCTAATTACTTTGTGAGAACTCATAAACACCTTATAACCTTGATTAGATAAATGCTCTGCTATATTGCAATATATCTTATACCAATCTTCTACTCTTGTACCTTCTACCCAAAAGTTGCCACTTTCTAAATCAACACAATTATTCTTACCTGATATACTTGATTTGCCTATGCCTTGATAACCTACATATATCACTATTCATCACTCTTTCCTTTTAGTATTTTCATTATTTCATCAGCATTTACCATAAAAGCATATTCATAAGGCTCATTATAATTTTCTTTAAAATGTTTGTTGCCTTTTTCTATATATTCTATTGCTTTTAAACACCTATTTTTATATGATATCCCTTTATTTCCTTTGTTTAACCCTGTTTTCCTTGCATGTCTATTATTGTATTGATAAGTACACCACTCTAAGTTATTTACATTGTTATTTTCTTTGTTACCATCTTTATGATTTACACAAGGCAAATTTTCAGGATTAGGAATAAATGTTTCAACTACCAATTTATGAATAGTGTAAAATTTCACTTTACCATTTTGCGATAGTCCTATTCTTTTATAACCCCACTTTGTATAAAATGGTGTAAGAACTTTGCCTTTATAAATATGTTCATACTCGCTTGTTTTAGCATTTGCTTGCTTATAATATCTGTCCGTACTTTTAACATTTCCTAAATTACTTACTTGATATTTTCCACCAAAACCAATTATATCTCGCCATTCTTCTTGCATAGTTCTAATTCCTTTCTTAATCTTTCATTTTCTTTATTTAATTCTTTACCAATTAAAATTGCACCTTCATTTTCTTCTTGTAAATTAGTTGCATATTCTTTTACTTCATCAAATGTTGTATGTTCATCTAATCCTAATATTTTTGTTATATCTAACATTTCTAATCTATAAGTTCCTTCATTAGTTTGTGATATGTCTAATTCTTCTTGTAAATTAGTTATGTAATCATACATTGCTTTCATTTCATTATCTCTAATAGAACATTGTTTTGTTGCTTCTACATAATCTAAATGCCTTTTAACATCTTCTAATGTTTCTTTTATATCATCTTTCATTTAATCACCTACTTTATAACATTGTTTGAAAATAATATAATCTTTTGTATCTTCATATATAAACAATGAATTTTTATAAATTTGTTTTAAATAATTATATACAGGAATTTCTCCACCACATAATATAATTTGTCCTTTATCATAGAAGCCTGTACCATAAGTAATTTCTCCTATGTTATTAACACCAGGCAAAGTTTTAATACATAATGTTTTATATTTGCTTTTATCCCATAAGTTTATTACTTGTTCTATATTCATTATTACTCACCTACCTAATATTTTTATAGATTTCTCTTAAATGTTGTTCTATATCTGTTTGTCTTTTATCTAACGCATATAACCATCTTATTATTGAAATAATTATCAATATTAAACTGCTTAATATAATAATTAACATTATTACTCACCTTTGCTTTCTAATTCTTGTATGTATTTTAATATTGCTTTTATTTCTCCTTCAAAAAATAATATATGATTTTGTTTTAAAATATTGGCAGTATCTAATTTATCTATTAATAATTTTTTTATATCTTTCATACTTATTCTCCTTTGCTTTTCCTTATCTTTTCTCTTAACTTTACTATTTCTTTTATATATTCTATTGGTACATATATGTATCCTTTATGACTTATGTGTTTCATTATTCCATCCTAATTCTTCTATTTGTTTATTTATTGCTTGTAATTCTTCTATATTGATACAAAGTGATATATTTGTTTTGTTTTTATATTTTTCAAAATCTTTTGTGTTCTTGTAAAATACCAAGAAATAATCAGGTTTGTTTTGAAATGTTTTTATATAGACTAAATCTTGATTATCATCTTCTCTAATAACATATCCTAACTTTTCAAAAATTTCTTTTGCACTCATTTCTTTAACTCCTTTATAACTTCTCTTAATTGTTGATTTTTTATTTCTAATTTTTTTATTTTATTTTGTAATTCATCATAATTGTTTTGCTTATCTAAAGACTTAATAAGTTCATCTAATCTTCTATCTCCTAATAATTCATTATTTGCTTCTAATGTATTTATTCTTGTTTTTAATTCATGTATTTCTTGTTTTAATTTTATATATTCCATAATTATTTCCTTTCTCTCACATATAATTCTATATCATTTTCTTCTAATAATTTTGTGTTTATATATTTTTTATATAATTCATCTGTTAAAGCTTCTATCTTTATTTCTCCTGCTTCTAAAGTGATATTCATTTTTTCAATTCCATATCCTATCATTTCATCATTTAATTTTAAATAATCTACATATCCATTATCTTTTGTTTTTATTTCTAATTTCATTGTTTCCTCCTATTTTATAAGTTTTTTACCTGCTAAATACACAATAATTTCTAAAGGCATTATTAATATATCTATTGCAAAAAATGGTATAATTAATAATATTCCTAGTACTACACATATACTTGTTAAAATTAAATCTTCATAATCTTCTACATATTTATATAAATTTATACTATCTTTTAATTCATTAATCATTGATATTCCTAACATATTTCCTCCTAAATATAATTCCTTCCATAAATTTCTCTAAAATCTTCTTTTGTTTTATTGTAATAATTACACCATATCTTTTCTGCTATTTCTTTCATGTGCGTTTTTTCTTCCCATGCTTCAGGGCTTGAATGTATTGAAAATTTACCTGTTCTATGAAGTTCCATTGTAGTAAATACTACAAGTCCATCTTTTATTGATTTTTTCCTATTTCCACCATTGCCTTCAAACACTTCATGCCTTTCACTTCCATAAAATCTAAAGTTTCTCCAATATGGTGGATTATCATTCATTATACAAAACTCTTCTTTCATTCTTCCTCTAACCAATCATATTCATACAGAAACGGCTCATTCTCGCTTGTTTCTATCTTTTTAATATTATTTATCGTTTTAATGCCTTTTGCCTCACAATCGCGAATTATTGCGTTTATATACTTTATATTTAATGCTCTTCTTAATACTGCTTCTTTAATTGCATATCTTGTTATCTCGTTATCTTCCCATTTTGATATTTCTTCATATTCTAATGGACTTAATGTTCTTCCAAAATTTCTTTCAACTAATTCGTAAAGATTTTCTTTTTTTTCTTCTTTATTTATTTCTTCTTTTTTAATATTATTTATATTAATATTATTATAATTATTATTATTTATTTTATTTATATTAGTATCAGATACAGATACAGTTGTATCCATAGGGTATATATACGGTATCGATACGGTATCTCTTTTATTGTAAATTTCACTTATTTGTTCTTTAAATTCTTTTGTTTTTATCTTTTTTATATCTTCTAATAAAGGTTTATCTAATTTTGATGATTTTGTCCAATTATATTTATTCCAATTTTTTATAAATAATTCTTTATTTTCTTCATTGTATTGTATTACTTTATATTCTTCTGTAAATCTTTTTAGTAATGTTTTTATCGTTTCTTCATTATATCCTGTATCTCTTGACATTTGTTTTATACTTATTTCATAGCAACCACATAAATTAGTATAAGTGTTAGTCAAACAATATAGCATAAAGAATTTATCTTCTGGACTAAAATTATCTACTACTTTGGTATCTGACCAAAAGCTCATTGATATGTTTCTATATATTGCCATAGATCCTCCCTAATTAACTAATTCAAAAAAATCACTTATGCAACCATCTAAAGCATTTGATATTGCCATTGCTGTTCTTGTAGGACAAGTCTGATGTCTATTTAATATTCTTGATAAATAACATTCATGCATTCCAATAGATTTTGCAAGTTTTCTTTGATTTTCTACTTTTTGTCCTTGTTTCCACATATATCTTGTTATGTTGTACATTTTCTTAACCTCCTTTTGTAATATTATACCATAATTTTAGAAAATGTCAAAACATTAACAAGTTTTTTAGTTTATTTATTTGTTCTTTGTTTTTATATTTTAGTTTTGCTTTTTCATCTATATATACATAATTATTACAATAATAACATAATAGTCTATCGCTATCTTTATGATGAAATCTTCTTACGTTTCCACAATGCTCACATCTTACTGATTTACCTGTAAAAAGTGGTGTGTCATCTCCAAATGGTACTTTCTTCATATTGCCTCCTATTCAAATAAATCTGTATATTTTATTAATATTAAAGTATTAACTATAAATATTATAAATGAACTTATATGTACTAAATGAAATATTACCATGTTTTCAAAATCTGCACACATGAACATTACTGTTATAATATTTATAACTAAAAGTAAATATATCACCCATTGTTTTAACTTCATACTTTAGCACCTCCTTATCTTTACAATTTAATCATACTATATGTTTTAGAAAAAGTCAAGTATTTTATTAAATTTTTTTAAAAAAATAAAAAAGACCTGTAAAATGGTCTTTTTAAAGGAAGTGAATTGCCATCTTTAGTAGCAATTTTATTATATCACTTCTTATATTTTCTTGCAATATTTTTCATTACCATATTGTAGACATACATATCCACTTGGAGTTTTAGCCCACCAATTATTGCCTTGTTTAATTACTTTTTGTGCTGTAAATTCTGTTCCTGCTTTATAAACTGCATAAGCATTAGGATTTTTGCTTGTTGCATGTTTTCTTCCATCTGCTGATAATTCTTTCACTTTTTTAATACGATAATTAGTACCTGCTCCTGCTCTTACATTTACAGCAGTAGTTGTTTTGTAATTTCCTGTTTTATATGCTGGTTTTACTACATTTACAACTTTATCTATAACAGAACTTTTACCATATCCATTCAATCCTTTTGCTTTTATTATACTTGGATAATCTCTATAAGCATAATCTTGATCTGTTACAACGCCACCTATTCTTGAACTTCTTATAACATTAGTACTTCCACCAAATTGCCATAATCCTGCATCAATTTCACTAGGTTTTGTTTTAGTCCAACTTGCTATCCACCATGCAAATCTTTTGTTTAATGCAGAACCACTTATTACATTTCTATACCAATCTACATTAGTATATACTCCAAAATAATAACCTGCTTTTTCTATTGCATGTCCGTATTCATTTACAATTGCATTTAAAGTACTTTTTCCTATTCTTCTTATACTAGCATCTTCCATATCAAGATAAATAGGATATTCAAACTTTTTGCCTTTAATTACTTTTAATAATGCTTGTATTTCTTTTCTTGCTTCTGCAACTGATTTTGCATAAGTGTACCAATAAGCACCTACACCCCATCCTTGTTTTTTTGCATTTGCATAGTGTATTTCAAATTGATTGTCTTTTTTTACATCAAAACCTGCTCTTAATATAGCAAATTTTACTCCTTGTTTTTTTGCTTGTGCGTATGGATAACTACGTTGCCATGAACTAAGGTCTAAACCAAATATTTTTGTCATTTTTAATATCTCCTTTCTAATAATTATTTTTATATTTCCAAACATACCCACCAGCAGATTTTCTTTTTTTTCTGCAACATTTGACTATGCTTGTAGCATTGATTTTTAATTCTTTACTAGCAGTTACTATTTGTTTCCATTCTTTTATAAAATTTCCTTCTTTATCATATTGTTCTATTATTCTAAAATTATTATTACCCAAAACATACACAGAATGTAATTGATTATCTCTAGTTGTAACCCACTCTAAATTTGAAACATTGTTATTTAATTTGTTTCCATCTATATGATTTACTTCTGGCAAATTATTTTGATTAAAAATAAACATTTTTGCAACAAGTCTATGTACTTTTTCATATTTTATTTTCCCTCTTTTTTGTAATGCTATTTGTCCATAACCTCTAACTACATTTTGTTTTAATATTTTAGAGTTTTTTATTGTTCCATTTCTTGGTATGCTTTTAATTCTACCCAAATTAGAAACTTGATAAAATCCCTCATATCCTTTTATATCTTTCCAAATTTCTTTCATATAAACACCTCCAACATGTTTATTGAGGGAATAGTTGGAGTATTCCCTCATTTATTATTTTATCATATTTTTATTTTTTTTCTAAATTCATTGCTACTGCTGATAAACCAGCAAATATACTTGTCATTAATATTCCTGCTATTGCTTGTTTAATATCAACTTCATACCACATAATGCCTGTTCCTGCTGTTATAAAAGCACCTAAGAAACTTTGGAAAAACGTTCTTATTGCTCTCTTTAGAGTATTCTTTGTAATCATATCTTTTTCCTCCTTTTTTTATTAATTAGTTAAAAAACTAACGCTACTAATAGCCAACCACACATTAGATTGAATGGCTACTGCTTCATTGGTACCGTATCTGTCCATTGTTGCTTCACCATTTATTCCAATTTGAAACACCCATCTGTTCATACCAGAACCTTGACAAACAGCAGTTATTTCTCTTACAGGTCTATAACCAACAGGTAATGTAAATAATGTTACTTTATTACCAACAGCCGCAGGAAATTGTGCTGTCGTTTTTGCATAGCCTTGTAAATATACAACTTTACCAATTTTTCTATATCTTGGTCTATTATAAGGATCATAATAAGTTATATTTTTTCCAAAGTCTGTTACATCTATCCATCCACTATCTTCTAGCAAATCATGTGCATCTGCTATTCCTTGATCCATGTGATTTAAGTTATCAGGGTTTATTGGTGTATTTCCTTCATATTCAGGTTGTACTGTTTGATATTGTTGTCCATCTACTATTACATAACCTTCTTTTGAAACTTTTCCAGCTTCCCAATTTATTTTATTATATGCCATTTTCATCACTCCTTTCATAACTAATAGCATAATCAAAATTTCCTGTTGCTTTAAATGGTATTGATAATGTGTACCATTCTCCACTATCTACATGTTGATAATTTATACTTCCTTGTCTATCATATATATTATAATACAATTTATATTTTAAGAAAACATATGTAAAACTATTTTCTGTATCTGTTGGATATAAATTATTACTAGGATATACAAAACTTGGTTGTAATAATCCAAGCAAATTTTCATTACTAAATATTCCTCTAAATATTATCTTATTTCCAAAATATTCTGTATTATTATTATCTAATATTACTTCTTTTTGCATTTGTGTTTTATTTGTTCCAAGTCCTACACTTTCAAGTCTTGCTGACACATATCCTCCATAATAAGGATAATCTTCAGTTGTTTTTGGATTAGCCTCGTACCATTCCATAGTTAATGGTGATAAATGTACTGGATATTTTACTTTTGAAGAACTAGGTGTAAATGTTGCTTCTGTTGACAATGTGTCTTTCCTTAATATTGCAACAGTTTCATTACTTTTAATAGACATTCTATAATCATATAAATCTAAACAAGCATAACATACATCACCATTTTCATCAAAAAAACCTATTGCTGTTATTTTTCTTCCTATATAATTACTTATATTATTATCTAGCATATATACATATTGAACTTCATTTTTATTTGTTGAAGTATTTAAGTAATTATTTTTCATTTCAAGTTCTAAATCAAAATCATATTGACTTAAAATACTTGTTTCGTCAAATTCTAATTTTCTATCAAACTTTATAAAACATTTAGCAAGAAAAGGAGATTGCCAATATTGATTATTAAAATTTTCTTGTATTTCCGCCATGTATCTTAAATATGTATCTAATATCATATTCTTAAATTCATAGTTTCTTTTTCCTATACTTATTTTTATATAATCATTTTTTATTTTCATATTAACCTCCTAATCTTCATAAATCTTATGCGTTTCAACTATTTCATCTGTTGTGTATTCTATTACATTTATAGAATTATATTTTGCTTCATTTTCTTCACTTATTGACTTTCTAAATATATCAATATAGTTGGCTTGTAATTTATTGTTTTGTGCCAATATATGACAATCATAACTATCATAATGCGACTTAGTCTCCTGTATTTCTGTTATAACAAAATCGCCTTCAATAAAGAATTTTGGTCTATTTATTCTTATTGTATCGCCAATTTCAAACTTATAATCTTTATCAAAAGAAAGTTCTACACTTGCTGTATTGTTTGCATTAGACATCATTAAACTATCACAATAATTTACCATTTCCATAAATGTATACCAGCCTTCATTAACATCTATTGTTGTTTCTATTATTCCACTATCTGTTATGAATTGAGAACACTTACTTATTTCATTTGCATTTGTTATTCTAAATAGTTGATATTTTAACATTGTATCTGATTTTATTGAACTTATATTTTGAGTAGTACCATTCCATTGAAAACCTGTTATTAAATTTTTAAAGAAACTATCTCTTTCTAATATAAGTGTTGCATTTTCTGTATCTTCATCATTAAATACTACTCCTTGAGGCAATGTAATTGTATTATCTCCTACATTGTACTCTATTTCATACAAAACTTGCTCATTTTGAGCCAAAACTTTAAGTATAGTACATTTATTTGTATTGTTATTAAAACACGTTCTATAAGCACCATTTACACCGAAATCAATAGGATTGACAAAATGACTTGTTTCTCCATTAATTAATTTCATAACTTCAAGTAATTCTTGATTTTCTCCTGTTGTGTATAATCTAGCATTTTTAACATTTATTGTATTGAAATATCCATTGTTCTTTATTACTGGTTTTAATTCATATAAACCTTCTGTAAAATCTGTTGTTATTTCAAGTTTTGGTTCTTGTCCTAGCAATTTAATTATATCTACTATTTTTATATTTTTTTTACTATCAATAGTCCAATATATGTTAAGTTTATTTGATAAATCATTCATTATTGTTTCTATTGTTTCTAAATAATAGTTAAGTGATATCGTTTTGCTATTTACATTTATTCTAGTTAAATTAAAACCATCATTTATTAAAGGTTCAAATATCAATCTAAATGCTTCATCTGTTGTATATGTTCCATTTATTGATACATATCTTTTTGTTGTTAAATTCATAGGACTTAACAAAGTAAGTTCTATATCACATTCATCCTCATCTGTATGTTTTTGTGTTAAAGAAGCACTATCTAAAAACCCTGTATATAATAATTCACATTCTGATAAATTGCTATCACCTATCAAATCGCCTTGCCATATTCTTATTTCTTGGAAAGCCATAGGAAGTTGCCATTTTTCTCTTATTCCATAATCTGCTTTTATATTTGAAAAAGTTAGTTCATTCCCACTCTTATTAAGTTCTAACGTGTCATAAACAGGTAGTATTTCTTTCATTTGTATATAACCTTCTGCCAATAAATTAGGTTCTATTATTCCACCTTCATATTCTATTGTATAAAAATATAAAGTATAATCTTTTGGTATTTCTGCTTCAAATAAATAATATTTTCCATCATATTCAAAAGCATATTTATCTTTTGGATAATTTTTGATTGCTTTAAATCTTAATAAATAATATATTTCACTTTCAATATTAACTAAATTATCACTAGGAAATATTGTATTACTAGGTTGTATCGCAGTAAGCGAAGAAAAAGGCAAAAGTGTATATCCATCATATGTACTACTTTCTGTTATTTCTATACTATATTCTGTTTTTTGTCTTTTGCTTGTATTATATTCTACATATACCATATTATGCCCCTGCCTTTCTTATTGTTTGTGCTACCACTGGTGTTACTGCTTGTCCTACTTTTGTTCTATCCATATATACATCAGCAACTACATGAGAATTTACTGTTGTACTATTTAAGAATGAATTGCCTTTTATGTTTGCATTTGCTACCATTCTTCCTGTTTCAAAATTAACTGCATTTTGCATTTTTCTTACCATTTCATTACTCATATCATCTATTGATTTTAAAGCACTATCTGTATTGGCTTCAATACCAACTCCAATACCTGCTGGTATCCATTGTCCTACTTCATCAGCCATTAATTTTGATGGACTTTTAATCTTGAATAATTTTTTAATAAATTTGGTAACACTGCCAACCATATCAGATATTCTATCTTTTATCCATTGTACTCCATTTGTTATACCTCTTCCTATACCTTTTGCTACATTTAAACCTACATTCAGCATCTTACTAGGAAGTGATTTTATTCCATTTACTACTGCATCTAACAACCCTTTTGCTACTGCTTTTCCTTTATCTATCATATGTCTACGCCATACTAATACTTTTGTAATAACTGCTACTAATGTATTCCATATTTTTGCTGGCAATTCTTTTATTTTTTCAGGCAATGATTTAAAGAAACCTACAACTGCATTTACTATTCCATTTATAAAGTTTCTAAACTTTTCAGAATGAGTATATAAAAGTGCAAATGCTCCAGCAAATGGATTTACTAAAAACAATAATATTTGTTTCCAATTATTTTTTACAAAATTAATTACTCCTGTAAATATGCCTTTTATAAAATTCCATGCACCTATTACAATGTTTTTTATGCCTTCCCATAATCCTATCCAAAATTTTCTAAATCCTTCGCAATGTTTCCATAAATATATAAATACTGCTACTAATGCAGCCACTGCTGCAATTATCAAACCAATAGGATTAGCCATCATAACTGCATTTAATACTGCAAATGCTGTTTTTACTGCATTTATTATTGCAATTACTTTTTGAATTACCATAAATGCCCCAACAAAAGAACCTATTGCTATTGCTAACACTTTAACAATTTCTTCATGTTCTTTTAACCATTTAAAAATTGTTGCTAATGCATTTATTATTGGAGGAATAACTGGTGTTATTTTCTTTATTAAACTTTCTACTGCTTTTCCTATACTAGATATAACTCCACTTAAACCACCAAGCCCAGCATCTTTTAATGATTGGTCTAAACTATCTAAAGCACTTGCTACACCTCTTGTTATTGCAGTTTTCATATTTGTTATTGCTGTTTGTACACCACCAACAGAATTTTCTGCTTGTTCTTTAAAACTTTGAAAACCACTTGTTCCATTTTTATCTAAATCCATTATAGTACCAATAAATTGATCCATTGATACTTTACCACTTCTTAAATCTTCTCCTAATTGTGCTGTATTTCCGCCTGCATATCCCATAGCGATTGCCACTTGTTTCAATTGTGCTGGCATTGCCATTTGTATTGTTCTCCATTCCATCATATCAGGCTTACCTTTAGAATATGCTTGAGAAAGTTGCTCTAATGCCGAACTTTGTATTTGTGAAGAAGCACCACCTGCTAAGATTGCATCATTTACTGCCAAAAATATATCAGTTGACTTTTCTACATCACTATTTACACTTGTAAATCTTTGAACTGCAAGTGCGGCTTCATCAAGAGTTGTAGGAACATTTTGTAAACCTTTACTTAATCTATCTATTGACTTTTGACTTGCTTCTGCATCTATTCCTAAATTAGACATTACCTTAGGGAAATTATTCATTGTATCTAATCTTTTTATCGCACCATCCATTGAACTAGATATTGCATTTATTCCTTTTGATACTAATGCTGCAATTCCTAAACCACCAAGAATAGACTTTATTGTTGAACCTGTACCTTGTACTTTTCCTGTCATACCTCTTAAGCCTTTATCCATTCCTGATGTATCTAATCTTGTGCTATAAACTAATGTTCCAGCTGTTGCCATCTAATCATCCTTTCTGCATTAATTTTTTTGCAATTTCATCAGCTTCATCTGTAACATTTTTAGGTAGTGGTAGTTGCCAATATTTCTTTAATTCTTTCATATCTTTATCTTTTCCATCATAAGAACGATAACTCTTTATTTTTTCATACATATTGCCGTCATTTAAGCCCAATTCAAATGCTTTAAACTTCCACCAATGTATTTTATCTTTTGTTAAATCTACCTTATAATCGTGCCAAAAAGCACTAAATATATATTGACTATCTAACTCATAAGAATATATTGGTCTTTTATTTCCACTGCCTTTTTTTTGTTTATGATTTTCTTGGTCTTTACCACATTTATAAAACCATATAAGCTGTGTTATTGCTTCATCAATTACCTCCTTGCCTTGTTCCATAATTTCAAAAAAAGCAGGATAGAAAAGCCTTAAAGATTTCAATAATTTCTCACTATCCTTAATGCTCATATCCTGCATTATCATCTCGAACTTTAGCATATTACGATAATCGGTATTTATCTTGTATCTTTTTCCTTTTATATATACATAATAAGGAAGTCCATCCATTATCATATTCATACTAATATCTCCTATAATTGTTTCTCCTATTAAATCTATTATTTCTTCTATTTTCTCTATTTTGATATTTATTTTGATATCTTTCTACTACTTCATTTTCATTTTTATAATATTCTTCAACTCTTCCAGCCATATAAAATATTATTTTTGTAACAACTATTGCACCAAATTGTTTTTTAGTATCAGTTTCATATTTGTTCTTTAAAACTTCATATTGACCTTCACCTAATAACAAGTCTATCGCCTTTTTTGCTACATCCATATCATCTTCATTTGACTTTGATAGTTTTTCCCATTCTTTTAACATTTCATCTGTTACATCTCTACTATATTTAATTCCAAATATATCTAATTCTAATTTTTTCTCTACATCACTATAAGTTAAACTTTCCTTATTATACATTTTATCTCCTCTTTTTTAATTATTAATTTGCAGTAAATGTTCTTGTTGATGTATTAAATGTACCATCTACAAAATCACCAACTGCTTTTAAACTTCCTGATGTTTCAAGTGGATCTCCACCATCACCTTCAATACTATCAATAACTGCTGATACTTTAAACTTTCTTGCTTCATAAGTGTTGTCAGAACCATCTACTGGTCTAAATAATTCTACTCTTACATAGTCAGTCATAGCATCTGCACCTGTTTTTTGATTTCTTCCTACATCATATAACCACATTGTTGCTTCTTCTTCTTTAATAAGTTCTGCTTCAAAAGCAAATTCTGTATTATAAGATTTTACTTTTGTTGATGCTGATTTCATATTGATATAAATCTTTTCATCTTCTTCAGCACTTGGACTTTCGTTAAGTGAACTAAAACCAACTCCCATTAATTTATAATCTGCTGTTGAAGTATCACTTACGTTAAGATAATCAGCAACGTGATATCTCATAATATTTGTTTGAGTGTCATTCATAAATTATTCCTCCTTTTCACTATAATCTATATATAATTGAATGCCATAATCACCAATTGTTCCATCTTGATTTTTTGTCATTAGTAATATGTTTGTTGTTGTTATGTTATATACTGATTTATTATCTCCTAAATAAGGCACGTTTCCTTTTTTACATTGCACTCCAGCCCATTCACTAAAATTATCAAGTATTCCTAGTGATTGTATCTTTTGTGCATCACTTTCACTATAATTTTTTAACCATAGCATAAATTGTAATTCATATCTACCACCATTCAACCATTTTTGAATAGTAGTTTTTCCTGTTCTTTGTAAAGCAATATTTTTAACATTTTCAGTTAATTCTTCAACATGTGTTTCTCCTATTTCATTTATTTTATCGTATGTATCTAACCAATCTAATATACCTTGTGTCATTAAAATAACCTCCTACTATATTCAGATATGTCGTTAAGTATTGTTCCACTTCTATCGCTAGACATTCTTTCAAAAGGTTGTTTTCCTCTTAAGCCTACTTGTTTATGTATTCTAGGACTATATGCTTGATATGCTGCATATGGAGTATCAATAGCAACTTGTCCTTCTCCTCTTTTTGTTAAAGGGCTTGTGCTAACACTTATTTCCATAGCACCTGTATCTCTAGCCACATAAAGTTGTAAATGTCTTACTACTTCATTATCTAGAAAATATTGTATCTTGTCAAAATTTTGTTCCAACATAGCATTTAACCCATGTTGTTCTATTTTATAATCACCTAGATTTACTTCTCTAGGAGCATTAAACTTATGTATTCTCATTAAATCAATCCTATTTTGATATGGTCTAAACTTGTGCCTTTCCTATAATCATCATAACTAGAAATTGAATATACATTTCTTGCTCCATACTGGTCACGCAATTCAGTTATAGGAGCATCTGTATTTATTTCATAATTAATAGGGAAATTGACAATTATATCTCCAGCTCTACAAGTCCAGCCTATGCCTTCATAGTTTTGTTCTTCTACATAATCTGATGTATCATATATTCTAACTAAACTTTCATAATCAGTTGTTGTTGTGTTTCCTTCTTTTCTTGTTAGCGAACCATTCCTTAAAGTAGCTTTAAGAACTTGTCTATGCCACTTAACAACACCATTTTCTTTATATTTATTGTAAATTGTTATTTCTTGTTCTGTAAATATCATAAGTACCTCGTTAATTCTTGAGGAAGTCCATTTAATATGTCTTTTTTGCCTCTTTTTATGTCATCTGTGCTGTTATAACTTTCACTTACACCATCTACACTAACACTTGATAAATTCTTGTCTATGGTCTTATTATTTACGAATAAATAATCTATAAGTTCACATGCAACGTATTTAACATCATCTGTATAATCACATTCACAAAGTTCTCTATTACAATTGTCTTGTATAATCTTCATTGCCTTTTTAGAAAAAAAGGAGAAGTCTTGTTCTTTGACTAAAGTTCCACTATATTCATCTGTGTAATAACTATAATCTACCATGTTAACTCCTCCATTCATTGTTATTTTTCTTCTTTACTAACTTCTTTGTCAGCTTTCTTTTCTTTTACAATAGGTTTTTCTTTTTCTACAAGTCCTATAATTTTTCCCATGTTGTTACCTCCTATTATGCTTTATTTGATAAATAGATACCTGCTACTTTGTTTTCATAAACATCTGCTAAACCATAAGCACGATAGAAGAATAACCATCCATCACTATCTTGATTTGCTTCTGGAGTTATAATCTTGTTAACTGTATGTTTTGGATATTGTAGTAATGCAGGTTTATGAATTACCATAAAGTTAATATCTTTTCCAGCAGCAGCTTTAGAATATCCTCCTGCTTCTTCACCACTTGTTGAACCATCTGCAAGTTCAATAGCAGTATAGAAACGGCTTTGAGGTACTTTTACTATTTGTGAGAATGATGCTAATACTTCTTTTGATTTAGTAGTATCAACATTATTTACTGCATTAAATCCAGCAGGTGTAATGAATAAAATTCTTCCTTCTTCAGGTACTTCATCATCATCCATTTTTGTTTGTGCTGCTTGTAATGCTGTTAACCATTGTTCTCCAGTTGTATAAGTTGCTGCAGTTGCTTTAGATATACCACTAATTCCTGCATAAGTAGCAAATCTGAATGCATCCATTTCCATTTCTTTTAATTAAGTTCGTTATTCTTAATCCATAGGGCTATATGTTTCCATATAGATAAGACTATATCATCATCCTTTTTACAAGGAGCCACCCATTTCACACTCACTTGAGCATTACTCTCATTACGAGATAGTCGTTGAAGCTTTTATACAAATTCCCATGTGTAGTTATATGCTTTTTTTTGTTTCCCATTACAACACATTCTTATTTTATTTGCTATAACTTTTGTGCTTTTTGAATTTTTAAATATTTCATTATTTAACCATTCTCCAGCTTGATAACTACTTTCATATATTTTATTTGTTTGTTTACACCTTACTTTTTTACAATTTTTATTGTAATATAATTTATTCATTTTAGCATGTTCTACATTTTCTTGATAAGTACACCATTCTAAATTTTCAACTCTATTATCATATTTTTTTGCATTTATATGATTTATTTGTTCTTTGTTTTGTGGATTATCTATAAAAGCATTTGCCACTAATCTATGAATGGTACATGTTTTTACAATCCCATTTTTTGACAAGTCAACAGTTAGATAACCATTTCTTTTTTTATTTAATTTTAATATCTTGCCTTTTACAATCCTATAATTATTGTTTTTTATGTTTGTATTTACTTTCTTATCAAGACTTTTTACTCTACCTATATTGCTAACTTGGTATAAACCTTCATAATTTTTTATATCTTTCCAAATTTCCATTTCACAATTCCTCCTTTAGTATTGCTATAATTTGTATAACTTGCCTGCTGATTGCCTTTTAAGGTTTCCAGCAATTAAGGCGATTTTCTAAATATAAATTACTTTATATTGTACCCATAAATTTATGCATTAATAAGTCTAGGCACTACTCTTGTTCTAATAAATTCACTTGACAATTTACCAAATGCAATTCCTGCTGTTTCTTCGTTATCCATAGCATCTACATCAAATTTACGACCTCTGTCATAATTGAATTGTACTGTTTCATATGTTAGTGATACATCACCTTTAACATATCCACTATTTCTTGAATAGTCTGCTAAACCATCCATTGATAATTTTGGTACTACGATTTCATTTGTGTTAGCACCAGCTCTTACAAGTTCTGCATCTCCATCAAGTACTGCTGTCTTTGATGCACTCTTGTAAACTTCATCTAATTTTGCAATATACTTTTTAAATAGTTGTATTGAGTTCATACTATCTCTCCTTTTCTTTATTTTGTTTCTAATCCCATAACTCTGTTGATTAATGCATCATCTACATCATCTTCTTCATTATGGCTTTGACCTGTTGTTACTTCTTTTGTTTCTTCTTTCTTTTCTTCAACATTGAATAGATAATCAGCATCTTTCTTTAATGCTTCAAGTTGTTCAGAAAGTCCTGTTATTTTTTCTCCATCAAAAGTAACTTTATCAAGGTCTATTTGTTTTTTAACAATTTCAGCATTTCTAGGATTACTAGATGCTATTTCTTTGTCTATCATAAAACCTTTCTTTACGTTAGCAATATCTTCTTTAGAAGTCTTTTCTAATTCATTATATTTGCTTTGTAATTCTTCAAAGTCTGTTTTTGACACTTTATCATCAGCATTTTTAAGAGTTTCTATATCTTTATCTCTTTCTGCTATATTATTTTTCAAACCTTCAATAGTTTTGTCTTTTTCAGCCATTTGTTCTTTAAGTTCTTCAATAGATTTTCCATTTGCATCCATTATTTTATTGATAATTTCCTTATCTTCAATTCCTAAATCTGTTAAAAATTGTCTTGTCATAATTCTTACCTCCTACGATTTTTACGAGTTTTTCATCTCTAGATTTTTCTTTATGACTATTTTATACGAGTTATTTTCTCACCTATATTATAGCACCATGTCATTTTCTTGTCAAAAAGCTCTTAAATTTCTATATTTTTGTTCCATTTCCATTTCTCTTGATGCTTCACGATACTTTTTATATTCATGTTGTAATCTGTTTTTTTCTTCTTTAGCATCTAGTCCTTCTTTTTCTAATGCTTCAATATTTCTTTTTGTTTTTCTTATTTGATTTTCTAATCTTCTTTGTATTTGCGAACCATCATAAGCACTTATCTTTTTACCTTTATATTTTACTGTTCTATTATTTATTCTTTGTAGTTCACTTTTACTATATTCAGGTTTTGCTATTCCTAAAAATACAGGGCTTGCATAGTGTTGACAATTATAATCATTCAATTCATCTTTATATCTATCAAAAGGTTCATAATAAACACCATTTACTCTTTTTCCTACACTACCATCAGCAAATATTCTACCTTGCCATACTTGGTGCGAAGGTCTTGCATTTCCTGATACATTTGTCATCCATCCATCTGTTCCTAATGTTTCTTGCACATCTTGATTTATTTGTTCTCCTGCTTCTTTCATATTTCCTATAATATTTCTTTTTACTGCTACATCAGGTTCAACATGTACTATCTGTACTTTATTATTAACTTTTCTTTTATATGTTAAATCAATACCTCTTTCTCTTACATCTTTTGTTGCTCTTTTTATTGCTTCATCAAAAGTAATATCGCCTTTTAACATTTCATTTGTATATTTATTAACACTTTCTATGTATTGTTTTTTAGCATTTTCAGGAAGTTCTGCATTTAATTTTTTTATATCTTTATATGTTTTTGCAACAGTCTTATTTACTATATCAAGTTGTGTTTTTGTCATTATTAAAGGAACATCTTTATATTTATACATATCTTCCATTGATTGCATTTTTGTATTTGCTGATTTTTTCATAGACTTACCTACATTTTGTTTTACTTGTTTATTTACCTTTAAAACTTCTGCATTTGTTTTATTGTAAATATCTTTTGTAGTCTTTTTAACATATTGTCTATATTCTGCATCAGATACATTTTTTAAACCTTTTACATTATGAATTATTGCTGTTACTACATTCATATAGAACTTATGATAGATTTCCATTATTGTTTCATCTTCATCTAACTCTTTTAAATAGTCTTTCTTTTTCATTTTTTACTCCCTTTATTCTGTTTCATCTACTACTATATCTTCTGTATTTACTCTATTTAATTCTTCTTGAGCTTCTTCTTCACTCATACCATAAAACTTCATTAAATAACTTGTTTTACTTCTTAATCCTAGACTTATGTCATTTCTAAACTCTTCTTTTTGTGTTTCAATAGGTGTCATAAAACCATCATCATTTAATATTGTTACATTAGCATCTTCTTTTATATTATCTTTAAATATTGCTTTTCTTACATATAAAATTGCTTCTGCTATACCTTTTAATGCTTTATTTACATTCTTTTGATGTTTATTCATATTACTTATTAAATCTTGTTGTTCACCTAAATATTGTGTAGCTGTTATTACAGAACCATTATCAAATCTATATCTTTTACTACCTAAATCACATTTAAAAGCAAGATAATCCAAAAATGCTTGTACTCCTGTTTCATTATCATTTACTCTTAAATCAGGATTGTATTCTCTTATTTCAGGATTGTCATTTGCATTTATTGTGTCATCACCTACTACTAAAAATTGTTGTTTTGTTACATCATCAGGATAAATAGGCACTTGTATTGTTTTTTCATGTCCTGCTTCATCTCTTACTTTTCTTGTTGCCATTTTAATAAGTGATTTATTATAAAATACTTTTTTACCACCTAAATAAAAATCTCTAACAAAATTATTATATGCTATATCTACTGCTTTTAATTGATCTATTGCTCCAGCATATATACTAGCACCTAAACCATTGTTATTTGCTATTGGATTTACATTATTTGGTTTTATTATTACAAACCAAGGTTTATCACTTTGTGTTTTTATTTCTCTTAACACATTTTCAAATGTTACTTCGTTTCCTTTTTCATCTAGATAAACATTTTCTATTACATAGTTTCCTTCTTCATTTTTTGTATGAAGTTCTACATAATGATATTTTTTACCTTTAATAGTAGCACCACTTACAAAAGCAACTTCTGTTATTACACCATTTTCTATTGTTAGAGGTACTATCTTTTCTGCTGTTACACTATGTAATTCTATTCTTGTTTTATCTCCTTTAACTAATGTATCTCCAACTTGTAATACATCTCTTACTCTTAATATTAAAGCACCTGTACCACTATAAAATGCTTTTTCAATTACTTTTGGAAATAAATCATCAAAGTCAATTTCTTTTAATTGTTCTTTTAATAATTCATTTGTCCTTTTATTATCTACTGATATTTCAGACTTTTCATTCCATAATATAGATGCCCAATCTTCAGCTATTCTTTTTGCCATTCCTAAAGAATACATTTCTCTAGTATTGCCATCTACATCTTTGTACTTGTGAAAATCTGTTTTACCTTCCCAATAACTTTCCCATAATTCAATGTTATTATAATAAGTATCATCTGTCTTAAATCCTCTGTCATTTAAGAACTTTTTTACTATTGCATTCATATATTCCCTCCTATTCTAAATACAATATTCGGCATCCAATATTCCCAACTATATACAAAACTATCTAGACTATCTATGTCAGATGTTCCATCATCTAGCCATCTATCTTCTGATGCCTTTTCATCATATACTGCTGTTTGTAACGCTTCAATACATGTCTTTGTTTCACCATTTATAAAAGATATTTTGTCTAAGTTAAGTATTCTGTTTATTGCCTCTATTCTATCTTTTATTGGTGTTTTAACACTATTCTTAACAGGTATATATATTCCTTTTGCTTGTAATTCACTATTTAATGAATTAATAAGCACCTGTTCTGCACTATCGCAGTATATCACAGTTATCATACCATATTTATCAATTATTTTAGTTATAAAGTTAATTATCCATCTAAATA
>Ga0256404_1003002_pt1 | contig 35650 bp, 37 predicted proteins | sample RumenRJG_01DNA_FD_185990 | JGI IMG/M metagenome (GOLD analysis project Ga0256404, IMG submission 185990) | Bovine rumen microbial communities from Lethbridge, Alberta, Canada - RJG_01 | ecosystem: Host-associated > Mammals > Digestive system > Stomach > Rumen | place: Canada: Alberta | collected... | reverse complement strand
CTCGAAGAGTCCCCGATTGCCTCATAACAGTCATTTCAAAAATCAACCTTGTTTCGAAAAGCTATTCCTTTGATAGCTTGTTTAAGTGCGCCACTTTATGGCCGTCCTCTACTTTCTTTCACACTAAACCTCCTTTTACCCCGGTCTGGTCAACCGGGGTTTTCTCTTGCCCCGTCCTGGGGCTTGAAGAAGCGCCCGAAAGCCTCCAGCCTGGTCAGCCGGAGGCTTTAACGCTGTGACAAAACTGTGATGGTTCGGTTGATATACTGAAGCCAGAAAAAAACAAACCACACCACACGGCGGAAACAACAGAAGAGGAGATAAAGAATATGAAGAAAATCGCAGCTATGATCGCAGCAGTCGCAGTTACCACCGCAATGGCAGTTCCGGCATTCGCCGCAGTTACAGAGCAGCAGGCAAAAGATATCGCCCTCCGCCAGGCAGGCGTAAATCCTTCCAGCGTGAGCTACATGTCCGTTCATCAGGACTGGGATGACGGCCGTCAGGAGTATGATGTCAAGTTCTATGTCGGCACCACCGAGTACAGCTGCGACGTCGACATGAACACTGGCGCGGTCCGTGATTTCGACATTGATCACGCTGGCTGGGACGACTGATGAATGCAGGACAAAACAGCAGAAAAGTATAATCTCTATAAAATAACGGGACCCGCTTGAAGATCAGGCGGGTCATCTTTTTTTTCGGATGGCTTCTCGCGACATAGAATGCCTTCAGTACAGTTCCGGCCGCCGGTCCTCGTAGGACGGCAGCTTTTTCCGGACCTCCGCGATACGGTCCGTATCGATGAAGACGGGGATCACCTTTTCGCCCTCTCCGCCGCCCGCCAGGGTGACGCCCATGGGGTCGACGGCGATGCTCTCGCCCATGCGGATCCTGCTGTACTGGTCGCATGCAAGAATGAACACTGTGTTCTCGATGGCTCTCGCTTTCACCAGGGTCTCAAAGTGAAGGCTCTTCATGTCTCCCTTGACCCAGGCGGTCGGCAGGAGGATGATCTCCGCGCCTTTTGCGCGCTGGGCCCGCGCCACCTCCGAACCGCACTTCGTAACACACAAAGAGGCCGATCCTTCCGAAGGGCGTATCCATCGGCTCGAAGAAAGCATCGCCCGCTTTGATCTCGTCCGATTCCTTGTAGCCAAAGGCATCGTAGAGATGCGTCTTGTGATAGGTGCGGACCACACTGCCCTTGTCGTCCAGCATGACGACTGCGTTGTAGACACGGCCGTCCGCCGGGTCCTCCACGGTCTCTTTCATTCCGAAAACGATCCAGACTCCATGGTCCTTCGCAAGCTTCTGCATGCCGGCGACAAAGGGGCCGTCCAGGGGCTGCGCCCAGGCATTCCGCTCCGGAATTGCCCCGCCTGTCTCGCTCATGAATGTCTCGGGAAAAACGATCAGGTCCGGCGCGCAAAGTTCCATTGCTTCCCGGACAAAGCGTCCCGCCTTCCCAAGGTTCACCGATGGATCCGCGACGGACTCCATCTGAATCATCGCAAATCTGCTTTTCATACTTCTCCTTTCAGCAGCATCACACTGTCCCGTATCTTTCGATCACCCAGTCATATTTTTTCAGATCCAGAGTGCTTCCGCAGAATCTGCAGGTCTTTCCTTCCATCAGCGAAAGGGGAGCACCGCAGCCTTTGCATTTCAGGACAGACGCGCCGCAGACCGCCTGCGTCTTACAGCCGGCGTCCTTGATCAGCGTCATCTTCACCTTTTCATTCCGCTCTTTGATCTTCCCGCCGTGGAGCTCCAGAAGGCGGAGCTCGGCGCTGACAGCTGCTCTCTGGAACATATTGTCTGTCCCGTAGGATTCCATTTTCATGTCCTGGATATCGACATCGACCACATCCTTATATTTCCCAGTGAGTGAGGACAGGTCGCTTTCGGAAAAAGCGTTGATCTCCGCCGGGGATTCCGCGTAATGGATGGCGGAAAGCTTATTCTGGACGCCGCCGAAAAAGCTCTGAATGGAAAAGAGAGGATCCGTCTTCCTGACCAGGTCTGCCATCCTCTTCTCCTGCTCTTCTTCCTTTTTTCGGCTGTAGATCATCTTCCGGTCCATCGACTTCGAGGCCGCGCTGATCAGGAGCAGAATCGGCAGGATCAGCATCAGGAACAGCGACTTGAGGCTCCATCCGAGAAGCCCCAGCAGGCCTGCGGCAAAAAGTCCCGTGACCAGTCTCAGGAAGATATTCGTATCGGGCATGTACGCAAAAGCCCCGATCAGGCCGAAATAGACCAGCGGAAGTATTGCGATCAGCGTGGTCCATGGGAACATCAGCTCCCTGACTGCTTCCTTCTTGCTGGCGCCTGTGCGGAAATCCCGCCGCAGCCCGAAGCTGTCGATCTTGTTTTCCATGTCCTCGACAGTAAATTTGGTGCCGCAGTAATCGCAGCCGTCCAGAAGATTCTCCCTTGTGGTCTCGGCCCCGCAGTTGGGACAGATGACCTTGCCCGCGCCGGTCTGGCTCGCGGAAAGGAGGGTGAAATGCGCCACTTCACTGTCCTTGATGCGTTTGATGATCTTTCCGCTCTGTTTGATCGTCCTTAGAGCGGAGATCTCCTCATAGATGTCGTTTACACGGTATCTTCCGTCAAAATACTTGTTCTCTCTGACGCTGCTGCCCTTGCCGGAGTAAGCCCTACGAACAGAGTCCATCTCGAGGGTCAGACCTTTCTTCATGAGGCGTTTTTTCTGAAGCGCCGTGCTGTGCCACATCAGCTGGGTCGCGTAGTCCTGAAGCGAACTGTTCTTTTCTTCATGCCCGCTTGAAAGAAAATCGCTGTAGCTTCTGCGAAAGCCGCTGAGGTTCCGCATGAGCTCGTTACGGTCCTCCACGATTGGATAATTCGGGAAAAACATGTCAAGAAATGCCGGCCATTCCTTCCCCGTCTTGTCGTATTCCCTGTAGAGGGTATAAAGCGCCCAGAAGGTAGCAATGCACAGCACAAGGAAGCCCAGCATCACCATGCCGTTCATATATACGGTCTTCGGCGCGTAAATGACGACGAGCAGAAGTCCCGCTGCCCAGGCAAGTCCCGGGGCGATAAAAGAACGTGCATTGATCTTATAGTCGTTCATCTGAGAGTTGTTCATCTGCCTGCTCCTCCCAGGCTGTCCATTGAATTCAGCATGTTGCAGGTAAGGATATCCGTGACCTCGTCAGGCACCTTTTCTATTTCCCAGACCGAACCTGCCTTGACACATGAAAATGTTACCTTCGCTTCTGCCTGTACCGGGCTCACTGTTTTCGCATTTTCCATGAACAGTTTCATAAACAGTTCACCCATCTCATCTTCGGATGCTCCCCCGAAAGCCAGAGACATTGCCCTGGAGAGATATTCCCCCATTGTGGCTTCTACGATCGGCGATGCGTCCGAGTACCTGTAGGTCACATCGACCGTCCCCCTGTCGCCGTCCACTGCAGTCTGATCGATGGTATAGGTCATCTTTGTGTTTTCAGATCTCATATACTCAAAGAGCTGCACCGAGATCTCGTCCGTCAGATCAAGCACTGACGTGTCATACGCATTCCCTTTTACGGTGTTTGCCATTCCTTCGAGGTCCGTCTTCTTCATGGCTTCAGAGAAGGTCTTTACCACCAAATCAGGTTTGGCAGATCTCCCGCATGCGCACAGACCGGCTACTATAAACAGACAAAGTAAAATCGTACTGATCTTTTTCATGTGCGTTTCCCCTCTCCTGCGTGCATCTCCCGCATGAGTCTCCGCGTGCATCTCCCTCGTACCTCACTGCAGTTTGGCGCCGCATTCCGGGCAGAACCTGCCTCCGCTCCGGAGCGCACCGCACACAGGGCATTTCGAAGCGGCTGCCTCTTCCTTCTTCCTGGGCACACATCCGGAAGCGATCTTTTTAAGGAGTGCGAACGTCCTGTCAGGATCCGTGAAGATCCTCTCGCCTTTCTTTCCGAATTCCACAAAGGCTTCCCAGGCACCGTTTTCAACATAAGCCCCGACCGGCTCCCTGCAAAGCTCCCTGACCTGCGCCTTGATCTCATCCATAAGGCCGGCAGGCACATCATATTCCATACAGATGTCACCCTCCCGCACTGCGAAAGCCACGCCGGTTTTATAGATCTTAAAAAAGCTCTCCTTCGTATCCTGTTCGACCTGCTGCATTACCAGTACCGGAGTGTTGGGCGGTGTAAAGTAGATCTGGTGGTAAATACCCCCAAGCTCAAAGTCTCCCTCCGGCAGGGACGGATTCGGATTCGTGTAATCGATCAGGGCCTTCCTGCCCATCAGTTCATCTGATTCCGCTCTTAACGCATCCAGCATGGCCAGCAGGCGTTCGTCGTCAAAGTCATAGTAGTCCGGGCGGGCCCCCCTGGAGAACTCTACGACCGCAGCGGTCTTTTTCCCGTTCAGGTCGCGGATCTCGGGGAAAAAACCCGGATGCTTTCCGGTGGACCCGGAGATGACTTTCTCCACAAACCGCTCCGCCCTCTCTTTGGGAACCGCAAAGTTCTGTCTGTTCCATGTCAGAAGATATCTGCTGTCTTTGATCAGAACAAGCCGGTAATCGCTGTTGGAAGGCGGCCCTCCGCACAGTGTATTCTCAAAAAGATGCTGCTCCAAATTTCTGTAGGCTATATATACATGCATGATCCTCACCTCCTGCTCTGTTCTCCGACTCTGTTCTTTGATTCTATTGTACCATTTTGTCTGCTGATCCACTGCATCAGCACGTCGACGATGTAGGTCTGCTCCGCGTCGGTCAGAGGCCTTCCTTTGGGAATTCCGTGCCATTTTTCCAGGCAGCCTCTGCAGCAGGTGCCGGTGGCGTGCTGTCCGAGGAAAATGGGGTGCCCGTGAGGCGCGCCGCGCATGGGCGTCTGCTTTCCGTCGTTCTTCGGCTCGGCGGCGGAAAGCCGCTGCCGCACGATCTGGGCGGCATGCTCCCGGATGGTATCGAGGCCTTTCTCGCTGATATACTGCCTGTCCGCTTCCTTCAGCTGAAACCGCATTCTGAACTTTGACTGCGAGAGACGCTCAAAGAGATCCCGCTGCAGCCACTCCTCATGGGAAATGGACCGGAGCCGGGGCTGACCTTCTGCGTGATCCGGCGCCCTGTGGATCGCGGACAGCTTTGGCTGCACCTCCTGCAGCCGTTCTTTCAGCATGGTATTGCGCCGGGTCACGGTCACGTTTCGGACCGCATAACCCAGCGCTTTTTTTGTCCCCACCAGGACAAGGATCTTCTTTGCGCGGGTGATGCCGGTATAAATGAGGTTCCGCTGCAGCATGACGAAATGATTCATGAGGATCGGGATCACCACGATGGGGTACTCCGATCCCTGAGCCTTGTGTATGGTGGTAGCGTAAGCCAGGACCAGTTCGTCAAGCTCCGACACATCATAGGTCACGAGCCGGTCGTCGAAGTTCACGGCCAGCTCCCGTTCTTCCAGGTCCACGGATTCCACGACGCCGATGTCCCCATTGAAGACTTCTTTGTCGTAATTGTTCCGGATCTGCATGACCTTATCACGGACGCGGAAGATGTATCCGCCGCGCTTCAGTCCCGTTTCCCCGGGATTCAGCGCCTGCTGCAGGACCTGGTTCAGGTTCGCCGCCCCGGCAATGCCCCGCTGCATGGGCGTCAGCACCTGGATCTCCGACGGCGGCGTCCGGTAATAACGGGAGAGCTTGGTGGTCACGAGCTCCGTGATGGTCCGGGCCGCTTCCTCCGCGAGAACGCCGCTGTCCTCCGCGTTCAGGCCCTTCTTCCGGGCCTGGGCCTCCACATCCATGAAAAAGAAATCGCTTGCTGCGCCGTTGCTGATATCCGGCAGTTTCCCCTCGTTGATCCGGTGGGCATTCATGATGATCCGGCTGGTCTGGGCCTGCCGGAAGATCCGTGTGAGCCGCACCACCGGAAAGCGCTCCGAGTCGATGATGTCCCGCAGCACGTTTCCTGCCCCGACGCTGGGAAGTTGGTCGATGTCACCGACCAGGATCAGGGTCATGGTGTCCGGGACCGCCTTTAAAAGATTGTACATGAGCATGATGTCGATCATGGAGCACTCATCCACGATCAGTACATCACCCTCCAGCGGATTCTCTTCGTTCTTCTGATATCCTTCCGGAGGCTTCACCTCCAGGAGACGATGGATCGTCTTCGCTTCCATCCGGGTGGCTTCGGACAGACGCTTTGCCGCGCGGCCGGTGGGCGCCGCCAGCAGGATCCTCGCCCCGGCCTCCCGGAACGCGGTAATGATGCCAAGGGTGGTCGTTGTCTTCCCCGTTCCCGGCCCTCCTGTCAGGACCAGGACCTTGCTCTTCACCGCCGTCAGGATCGCCTGCATCTGGATCTCATCGTATTCCATACCGGTACGGCGGCTGATGCGCTCCGCCAGCCCTGCGGTATTCACCCGGATCCCTTCCGCATTGGCAAAGATCGCCGCCAGACGCTTTGCCGTGCCGGCCTCGGAAAAATAGAAAGGCGGAAGATAGATCGCCCGCTCCGGGACATCACCCGCTACCGCATTCTCCGGAACCGGGAGCGGCTCAGTGATGACATCCTCCGCATGGATCATCTCGTCCAGCGTCATGGAGAGGACACTTTCATCCACGGAAAGAAGCTCCGCTCCTGTCTTTAACAGCATTTCCCGGGTCGCATAACAATGGCCGTCCTCGGAAAGCCTGTTCAATGTATAGAGGATCCCGCTCCGCAGGCGGACGTATTTCTCGTGGTCAAAGCCCATCTTTTCCGCGATGATATCCGCCGTCCGGAAACCGATGCCCCAGATATCATCCGCAAGACGGTAGGGATTCTCCTGTACGATCCTGATGCTGTCATTTCCGTAGGTCTTGTAGATCCTGGTGGCATGGCTGGTGGAGACGTCGTGGCTCTGCAGGAAGAGCATGATGTTCTTGATCTCCTTCTGCTCCAGCCAGCTCTTTTTGATCCTCTCCACACGCACCTTGCCGATGCCGGGCACCTCCAGCAGCAGATCCGGATTCTCCTCGATCACGTTCAGCGTCTCCGCCCCGAACTGCCTTACGATGCGGCCGGCGAACTTCGGGCCCACGCCCTTGACCAGACCGCTGCCGAGATACTTCTCAATGCCGTAGACCGTCGCCGGCAGCGTCTCCTCGAAAGTCTCCATGGCAAACTGGCGGCCGTACCTGCCGTCGATCCTCCAGGAACCCCCGAGATACAGCACGCTTCCCACATGCACATCCGGCATGGAACCCACTACCGTCACCAGATCCTGATAGCCCTTTGCCCGGCACTTGATGACAGAGTAGCCGTTTTCCGAATTCTGGTACGTGATGCGTTCCACGACGCACCGCAGATGTTCCATGCGCTCCGTACGTTCCACAGACTCTGTCACCTCCTTCCCTGTTACGGTGCCTGGCACCTTTGCGGAATCTTAACGGTGCCTGACACCTTACACACTCATTTTAAAACGCAGCCTCTGTCAGGTCAAACCGTCTGCCCGACGGAATCAAAAAACAACGCATACTCATTCCCGTTCGAAATGAGTATACGTTGTTTTGTCTCTCTGTTACCATCAGTAACTGATCACGATCTTCCTGCAGCCTCTGCACACCCATGCATCCACAGAAGCACATCCCCCGAAAGGAGGATGCGCCAGATTGAATTCGCCCTGACCCTCTTTCGGCTTGTTAATAAACCGGGCCTCTTTTAAAAAATTGATTGGAACTGTACTTTCGAGCACTCCCTGTTCCATATCTCCTGCGCAATAAGGACACTTCATCTTTGTATCTCCTCGTATTTTTCTTTATCTTTTTCCGCTTCCTGCGGTGTCGTGTTCTGATTTCTGTGTGTATTTTAGAGGAGATACTATCACAAAAATTACACAGGACGTGTGGATCTCAAAACTTCTTCTCTCCATCCAGGATCATCATCTTTTAAATGAACTTTACTGCTGTTCCGTAGGCCATCACTTCCGCCGCGCCCTGCATTACGGAGGCGGAAGAATATCTGACACCGACAATAGCGTCAGCACCCATGGCATCCGCTTCCTCGACCATGCGCTTGGTAGCCAGTGCCCTGGCATTGTTCATCATCTCGTTGTATTTTGTCAGCTCACCGCCGACCAGCGTTTTCAGTCCGGCTCCGATGTCACGCACTGCGTTCACAGTCTGGATAGTACTCCCTTTCACCAGGCCCAGCATATCCAGTTCTTTTCCATTGATTCCTTCAGTAGTTACTAAGATCATCTTCTTCTCCGCTCCTTATCTCGTTGATTCTCTCTTTCAGTACTTGTATCATACCGATCCCCAGCGCAGCCAGGGGAATAGCGGCCAGTAACATTACAGGGCTGAATTCCGCTGCCGTCAGCAGAAATCTTCCGTAGAACACCAGGTAAAGCAGAAATACTACCGTGATGACAATTGGTGCAATCATTTTCTTTTTGTGGTCATTCAAAACGACACCTTCTCCTCCCCGAGCCCGTACCAGAGCAGCTCATTGTATTTGCTGTTATAGTATTCCGCAGTCTTCTTCTGGATCCACCGCTCCCTGTCTTCCATGATTGCAAGCATCTCGTCCGCGATCTCGTTCGCGCTTCTGGGATTTGCCTGGTTAAGATACCCGATCATCCGGCCCATAGTCTTCTCCGTGCGGAGATTGTCCGCGATGACGATTCCGAACTCCTTCGGATAACCCATGCGGACAATTGTCCGGACCAGGTCCTGATATACTATTTCTCTTCTATCCATGTCTGCTGCTCCTGCCCGCCTTACTGCATATGAGATATCGATCCGATCTCAGCCATGTGTAAAGGATAATAGAAGTGGTATATCTTTCAGTATAACATACATAGCCCTTCCCGATATCAGGCTTTCTATATGCGTTTCCGGCGGCCTGGTCTCTGATGGCACTCTCCTGACAGGCGACATTCCATCACGCGCTCAGTCCGGGCTCCAGATCCAGGCCTTTCAGCAGATCTCTTTTCTCCGCTTCATGTTCCTTATCCAGAATAATAATCTCTTCACTGTGATTTACCTTCCGCTTGTTCTGATAGTACTTCTGTTCCTTCATCTGCCCTTACTCTATACTTTTTGCTGTCCGGAAAAACTCCCCGCAAACAGAACAGGTGTTCCGTCTGTGGACCACCTGTCCCATTTTTTGTACTTCATGTTATCATAAAAGAAAAACGCATTGGGGAGAAAAGATATACTATGGCCAAGGGCGACAATCAGAAACTGAAGATGCTTTACCTCGTACAGATCTTCTCCGAGTCTACCGACGACACGCACGGTCTCACCATGCCGGAGATCATCGAGAAGCTTTCCGCCTGCCAGGTCAACGCAGACCGGAAGACCCTGTACCAGGATTTTGAGGAGCTGACGCACTTCGGCTTTGAGATCATCAGCGAAAAGGTCGGCAGGAACACTTATTACCATCTCGGGAGCCGCAGGTTTGAGCTCGCCGAGCTGAAGCTCCTGGTGGATTCCGTACAGGCTGCGAAGTTCATCACCGACAGGAAGTCCAAGGACCTCATCAAAAAGCTGGAAGGCCTGGTCAGCACTTACGAAGCGAAGCAGCTGCAGCGCCAGGTGGTCATCACCGGGCGCATCAAGACTCCGAACAAAAAGATCTACTACAATGTGGATATGCTGCACTCCGCCATCAGTGAGAACCGGCAGGTCTCCTTCCGGTATTTCCAGTGGAACGAAAAAAAGCAGCAGGTGCTACGGCACGACGGCGCCCTGTATCATGTAAGTCCCTGGAGCCTCACATGGGACAATGAGTACTACTACCTCGTGGGGTATGACGCCGTAGATGAAAAGATCAAACACTACCGTGTCGACAAGATGCTGGATCTTTCTGTCCTGAATGAAGCGCGGAAAGGACAGAAGGCCTTCCGGGACTTCGATCTGGCTCGATACTCCAAGAGCCTCTTCGGCATGTTTGCCGGTGAAGAGGTCTCCGTGAGCCTGGAGGCCCGGAACGATATGGCGGCCGTCCTGATAGATCGCTTCGGGAAGGATGTCCCCCTGATTCCGAAGGATGAGGGGCATTTCACTACCCATGTGAACGTCGCGCTGAGCCGGCAGTTCCTCGGCTGGATCATGGCACTCGGGGACGGGATCCGGATCACCGGTCCGGAAGCAGCGGTGCAGATGATGCAGGAGGAGACACGGAGACTTGCAGAGCAGTACCTGTGAAAGGTGCTGTCTCTGTCAGCGTTCTTCCGCGAATTCAAAGTACTCCTTTTCACAGGCAAACAGTACATATCTGCCATCCACGTATCCCATGTAACCGCTCTCTGTAAAGTATCCTTTCATTGCTGTACCTCCTGACAGAATAGGTTTTTGTTTCACTGTTCTTTTATCTGCCCTTAATCTATACCATCTGGTGTCCAGAAAAACTCCCTTAAAGACAGGAGTGCAGCTATGAAGTTACAGTTCACAGGTCCGCCAGTTTCTTCTTTTTTTGTGCAAAAGGGAGAAATTTATTTTTTTCATTTTTCCCTTTTCCACAGCACGTTCTGTCATAAATCTCCAGATACCGCAGTTTTCATTGTTCCCGGACCTCTTTTTTCTGATCTCCTCTTAAACAAACGGTATTTTTCCTTCTTTCTCAGCCCTCTGTCCACAGCTTCCCCGCAGCCAAAAAAGTTTTACACCGTCATTCTGCCATCACCTGCCTTTCCGGGATTCGCATTCGGAAGGCTTTTCTTTTATAATGAAATCACAAATTTAAGGCAGGTTTTCTATGGATAAAAACTATCTCATGCTTCTCCACGCGATGGAGAAGCGCTGTGATCTGCAGGCAGAGATCATTTCAAAACAGGAACGGCAGATAAAGAACCTCACTGAAATGAATGAACTTCTCCAGCGGCAGCTGCAGGCCATTTCCCAAAAGCTCGACGAATTGTCATCCTCCGCTGAAAAAGCCGGGATCCCATCTTCCTTAACTCAAGACAAACCTTGATCCATTTGCGCAGTCACGCGCTGGGAGGCTGTCATGACTTTACCGGAAGCTTATCAACGTCTTCGCAGAGAGGCGATCTCCCTGCGCCGTGAGAATGCGAAACTGAAAGACGGGACCTATACCGATCCTGAAAAAGCCGCCCATGAAGAAAAGATCCGGAAGCTGAACCTGGAGAACAAAAACCTGGTCCGCATGAGCAGGAAATACCGTGACCTCTGGCGGCACGCCCTCGACTTCCCGCGGGGGCCTTCCATTGATGACCTCATCCGCATTGAAGATCTTGAAAATGAGAACACTGTCCTCCGGGAAGAAAACACTGCCCTGAAAAAGCAGCTTCAGGACGCCCTTGATACGATCGCAAAACTGAAAGCACAGATGAACCGCGATCACGAAAACTCTTCTATTCCTTCTTCTAAAGAACGATTCCCCAAAAAGATCAGAAACAGCCGGATAAAGACCGGCCGGGTTCCCGGCGGCCAGCCGGGCCATCATGGCCATCCGCGTCCTCATATGGAACCGACCGTACCCCCGGTCATGATCCCTGTCCCCCAGGATATCCTTAACGATCCTGATTATTACCTGACCGGAAAGATCATCAGGAAACAGGTGGCTGATATTGAATTCCATGTCTCCGTGACAGAATACCAGACACCGGAATACCGCAGCCGTTCCACAGGGAAGCGGGGCCATGCCCCGTTTCCGGACGGTGTGGTCAACGAATTCAACTATGGGGAAAACACAAAAGCCCTTGCTTTTCTCCTCAATAATTATTGCGATGTCTCCATCGAGAAGACCGCGGAGCTGATCAGCGGCCTCAGCGATGAGCGGATAACTCTGTCCAAAGGCATGGTCAACAGCCTTTCCCGCCAGTTCTCCTGCAGGTCCGCTGCGGATCGGGATCGGATATACAGACGGTTACTCACGGCTCCCGCCATGTACTCTGATGCCACCCCAGGACGAGTGAACGGCAGGACCGTCCAGGTCATCCTCTGCGCCAATGAAGACGAAATGCTCTATTTTTTCCGTGAGCACAAGGGTTTTGAAGGGCTGAAGGGCACTCCCGTGGAGGAATACCAGCAGACACTCGTGCATGACCATGACACGACCTACTATAACTTCGGCGCTGCCCACCAGGAGTGTCTGGCCCATGTGCTCCGGTATCTGCAGGACAGCATAGATAACGAACCGCTGCTTCAATGGAACAAAAAGATGAAAGCCTTCCTGTCAAACATCATCCACCGCCGTAAGACTGAAGACCTCAGTGAAGCGGAGATCCTCGAGATCGAGTCCGAGTACAGCAGCATCATCCGGGAAGGGACAGCGGAATACCGGGAACACCCGCCGAACAGGTATTATCCGGACGGCCTGAATCTTCTGAAAAGGCTTCATGAATACCGGGACAGCCATCTGATGTTCATACGGCATCCTGAGATCCAGCCCACAAACAACCTTTCAGAACGGGCCCTCCGGAAGTTCAAAAGAAAACAGCACCAGGCAGTCGCTTTCAGGAGCAATCAAAGTGTTGAATACCTTTGCGACTGCATGAGTGTTATAGAAACAAACCGTCTCTATAACACGAATATCTATAAATCCACACGGCAGGTGTTTTCACCTGGATAAACGTCCGGCGGCCTCTTTATGAGGCCTATGGGCGTTTGTTTTTTCGCGGCTGGCGGACCTGTGAACTGTAACGCTATGAATGAGCTGCACTTTTTTCATTTCGATGAAGCTTTTCTTACGGTTGCTTTCCCGGGTCTTATTTTTAAGTTTAGTTTCAGACTGGTCCTTTACGATCAGTCCATGAACAGAACAGCTGCAGGAAAGCAGCAGACAAAGAAAGGAGCCTGAGATGAAAAAGACAAAAGAACTCGCGGCGTTTATTCTTTCCGCCGCAATGATACTCGGAACTGTCAGTGTCGCAAATGCGGCAGCCTATGATGATCCCATCACATCCGTAGACATTTCCCTGGAATACGATCTGTCCAGCAGCATGAAAGCGGCTGATATTGAGGTAAGCTCGAGCACGGACGGCGTCGACACTGTTACGGTATCTTCCATCACCAACGTCGCCTACGGCAAACGGCCGACCGTAACACTGAAGATCAAGGCGGACACCAGTTCAGGTTATTATTTCGATTCAGAGGATGCTTCCGAACTGAAAACAGAGAGCGCGTTCACGCTCTCCGGTGATGAAGCTGAATACAAGTCCTCAAAACGGACCAGCAACTCCGCGGTAACTCTTGTAGTCCGGCTTCCAAAGATCGGAAGCACGGACGAAGGCGGACTGGATGTGGAAGAAGTCAGCTGGATCGATGAGACCGGTGTCGTGGAATGGAGCGAGGCAGAAGACGCGAACAAGTACTCTGTAAAGCTGCTTCGCGGTTCCTCCACCAAAACAACGGTCTCCACGACCAACACCTATTATGATTTTTCCTCACTGATCAGACAGTACGGAACAGGCACCTACACCGTTAAGGTAAAGGCGTACAATGGTTCCTACGGCGGCGACGAGTGGACGGAATCCGAGGAGCTTGATGTGGACTCTTCCAACATGAACTCCGTCACCGGTGGAGTATACAGCGGCGGCAGCTACAGCAGTTACGGCAGCTCCCCCGCATACTCCCCCGCCGGCGGCCAACTCCCGGCGTCCTCCTGAACTTCAGCCGGAGCGTGGCTCAGAGATTCCGTCGGCTGGTGGTACTGCAATGCTGACCATTCCTACACGACCAGTGACTGGCAGCAGATCAACGGTCTCTGGTATTATTTTGACGCGAATGGCTATATGGTCACCGGATGGTTCCAGAGTCCTGCATCTGGATACTGGTATTACCTTGATCCTGTTCAGGGCAATATGGTCACCAACCAGTACATCGGAAGCTATTACGTAAACGCGGAAGGCGTCTGGGTATCATAACAAAAAAACTCCCCGGGGAAGCATTTCTGCTTCTCCGGGGAGTTTCAAAGTCTGCTCTATAGCCTATGTGCATCCTGCCCTTTTCCGCCAGCGGCACGGAAATGATCTCTTCCGCGCTCTTGATCTCATGGATATGACTGATTCCATTTCCGAGAGACACATAGCCCTTGTTCATATCACCCTCGAGCATGCCGACCCGGAGGTTTGCAAAACCTCCCATTTTCTTCCCGAGTTCTTCATTCGTTGCTCCGGCCTTATCCATGGCGACAAGTTCGTTTGCAAGATTTCCTGCTCCGGTGTGACCGCCGTGCTCGTTTTTATCTTGACGAAAGGCATATGTCTCTCCCCCATTTCTTCAGTATCCTGAGGATATCGTCCGCCACTTCCTGGTTTTTCCCCTGATAAGTGTGACCGGTCCGCGCAATGAAGATGAGATCGTTTTCCTTTGCGGAGGGCATGTGGTCATTCAGGTTCCGAAGAAAGACAAGAATATCTATGAGACCGAATGTCCCATCCTCTACGCGATGGAGATCATCGGACAAAAATGGAAGCTCCCGATCCTCTGGTATATCGCGGATGCGGAAAACCAGACGTTAAGATATCGGGAGCTTGAAAGAAAGGTGGTCGGCATTACAGCGACCATGCTGACAAAATGTCTCCGTGAGCTGGAGGCGGATAAACTGATCAGAAGAAAACAGTTCAATACCATCCCGCCCTGGAATCCGTCTACCAGTGGGCGGAAGGGCAGATGAAGGCAGATTAAGCTTTGTTGAACTTGTCCTTCGGCTGCTTGCAGCGCGGACATTTCCAGTCCTCCGGAAGGTCTTCAAAAGCCACGCCGTCATGCTCCGCGGGATCATAGACATATCCGCAGATGGAGCAGATGTACTTTCCGGTGCCCTCTTCTTTTACAAAATAATCGTCCGTGGGCCAGATCGTCGCCGGCGGATTGTCAAGATCCATGACCCGCTTCGCTTCCAGGTTTTCATACCCCTGCGGCGTATGTGTTCCGCAGTACACCGTGGGATGATTGCGGATGAATTCCCGGATCGTATTCTGGGTGCTTCTCGCGAGATAAATGTCATCGAACACAATGGACAGCCTGTCTGCATACATGGCTTCATCAACGTAGGTGATGTCTCCGTGCATCATGTAGAACAGACCGTCATCCTCCGCGATGATGAGGCTGTTTCCGTAGGTGTGGCCGGGAGCCGGGATCATACGCACACCCGGTGCGATGATCTGGCTTCTTTTGAAGTTATAGTAGGGCCCGTCTGTGAAATCCACCGGCGTGATGCCCGGATGGTCTTTCAGAGCACTGATCTCATCGGTCTCCATCTCGATCCTGTTCACATAGAACTTCGCGTTCGGGAAGCTTCTTACCTCACCCGAATGATCGGCATGCTTATGGGTCAGGACGATCTTCGTCACCTGGGAAGGCTCATAACCCGCCGTCTTCAGGGCGGATACATAGTCTTCGATCCATCTGCCCAGGTATGTCGTTGCTTTTCCGTCCCAGACACCGGCGGGCATCTCCTTCGGCAGTCCCGTATCGACCAGAATGACATCGTCTCCTGTATCGATCACGTAGTTCTGCAGGGACCCGCGGTACAGGACGTTGCCGTCGACCTCCCCTCCCTCTCCGCCAAAAGCGAAGTCCTGCGCATAAAACCCTTTCTCAACAAACTTTACGGCTTTAATGATCATTGTTCCTCATGCTCCTTCCGTCGAAATGATATAAATGCTTCTTTGCGTCTGGGCCGTGATAAAAATATATTATCATGGCGTTTTTACATTATCAAACTGTACTCCCGGCAGCATCGTTCTTTTTCTATAATCTGTGCCATTTCTGTAATCATAAGTTTTTTATACTTTGCGCGGACAAACGAAAAACAACTGCCGCATGCTTACCTACGACGGCGTTTTTTACATCTGCCGCTGACAAATAGCCTGAAATGTTCAAGTCCCGCAGGCGGGACTTTGTGAGTCTTCTGTGATACTGTGCAGAGTATACTTCAGGTGTAAAGAAAAGAACAAACAACTCACTCCATTCAGAAAAGAAAGGAAGGAAATAAATTATGGCGTTCTTCGTAATGCTTACTGCATTTTTTGTACTGAAAACTGTCGCTATTCTCTGCAGCAAAGACGATATTATCCGGAAGAGCCAGTCGTTTTCCGTATTTACACCGGAAGATGTCGGGTTCAGCGGTGCCTGCTGAAAATTGAAACGACCCTCTGGCGATCAGCCAGAGGGTTTTCTCTTTGCCGTTAATGATCCGATCTCTGCAGAGAGGTATTCATACCGTCTTCCCACCTCACGAAAGCCCAGCTTTTCAAACACCTTTTTCGCGACGCTGTCCTGGTCCGCATGCAGAAAGACCACATTGCCCGCAGCCTCCTCCGACGCATGTTTCAGAAGCGCCGCCGCAATATGCCTCCGCCGGAAGTCCTGATCCACGATCAGTCCGTCCACGCATGTATATCCGCCCGAAGTGTAAAAGTAATAAGCGCCGACCAGCTTTTCCCCCAGATAGGCTCCTCTGCAGCCGAGATATTCATACAGATGATCCGCATTGCGGGCGGCAAAGTCTTCGCCGCGGACCGGTCCGAAATGTTTCAGCGCTGTCTCCTTAAGATCTTTGTACCGGGGCGTCTTTATTTCGACCTTGTCATTCACGTTCCGGCATTCCGTGCCGCCTGAAAGCTGCATGGTAAGCCGGACGCCGGAGGAAAGTCCGAAATCATCTGCCAGCGGAACATCTCCAACCAGCTTTATGAACGTGTCTCCTCTTTCCCTTTGAAGATCCAGGGCGCGTTCAAACTCTTCCTGCGACGGCTGCGCGGAATACTCAAAACAGTTGAGATCGTACTGATCGGGGAGCTCATTATCCTCCCAGCGCTTCAGATGTTCCGAAAAAGATCTCCTGACGGAAAAGATCATAGCCAGTTCTTCTTCCGTGCTTCGCACCGAAGGCAATGCTTCTATGAGTTCTATTCTTTCGATCTCTTCCTCTCTGATCAGATAGTCGCAGATCTGAAGACACTCCGAATCCACCCCGAACTCACTGAAGCTGTACTCAACCGAATTATGGGTGCTGTAGCCTTCAAAGGTGCTGCCGTCATGCAGAAAGACCCTGACTTTCTTATCGTTGTAATCGGAAAGGTTCAGCATGGTCTTACCGGGGGCTCAAAGGGGGTCCGAAGGTCAAACAGAGCCGATCTGCATTCACTGATGATCTTCATTTTATTCCAGCCGGACAGTTCCGTATCGGCTTCGGCTTTCTTCATGATCTCACTGATCCCGTCCGCGTCTTCGTTTACGAAGCATCTGACAATGCTGTTCAGCTCGTTTATAACCTCTTCAGACTGTTTCGCGGCTTCATTTGTCTCCGCTCTGAAGATTGTTTCAGGACGTCCGCCATAGAAGCTGCGGTAAACATTGATCTTATCCTCATCAAGGAAATAGTTTCTGACCTCTCTTCCGAACATCTGCTTTCTTTCCTGCAGTTCTTCCTTGTCTCTCTGCCTTTCTCTCTTCATGGCGCGGATCTTGGATTTCAGGAAAGAAGTTCCTTTGATGAATACCGCATAATCCTCAAACAGGGAAGGATCCTCGAAATAGAGGTAGATCCAGATCCCCTCTATGATATATTTCTTTTCCCTGTGCTGCCTTGCATAGTCCATCGCGAAGCTTACAAAGTCCACGAATACCTTGTCTTCATATTCTTCCTTGGGGAAATTGTTCCGCTCATCAATACCGATGTAATACTTTGCCCCTGCCCCGTTAAAGAAACTCCAGAACATATCAGAGTAGTCCTTCAGCTGGTCCCTGGTGAAATGGTCTTTGGTGAGAAGCAGATCATCAAGCTCAATATGATCTATCTCGTCGCCCTCCAGCGTCCGCGCCATCATGGATTTTCCGCTTCCCGAATGACCGAGAATAAAGCAGATATTCGTATCGCCTGAATTGAAGCTGTCTTCTTTGTAGTAAAGATCCGGTTCTGAAAGAAGGTATTTCTCGTTCTGCTGCTTCCATTCTTCAAAGCTGTCGTTTTCCTCTTTCAGGTTGTCCTTTACAAGAACATACATTTCCGGTACATTGTGCCCCAGGAATTTGCTGGAGTAATAGTTGGAGAAGCGCTTCAGTCTTTTCGGAAGGACTTTGTATTTGACATAGATCCTGTTGAGCTCTTTCAGGGTGGTTACATTTTCGGTTATGATGGCAAGCGACGTATCCCGGACCGCCTGTTCCAAGGCGTTATACTTTTCCATGATTTTTCCTTTCGCTGAACTGCACGTCTTTCACAACTTCTTAATCCGAAATGTCCACATCCGGCGCGATATGAATATCGTATTCCGGATATGCGCCTTTGAGCTCTTCGTAAATGATCCGAAGTCCTTCTTTCGGCCTGATGTCGAAGCTCATGACAACATCAAACGTCATTTCCTTTGCTTCTGTATCCACATAGAACCCATGAAGCTGAACGGCCCAGTCATGCGCCATGACGCGTTCATGGACATCCTTCTGGATATCAGCTGCTTCATCGCTTCCGGTATTGTGGGAATACACGCCGACGCTCACAAGAATGACGCCGGTCTCTTTGTAGACTTTTCTTTCCAGCCTTCTTGTCAGCTTATCGATCTCTCTTGCCGTCATGGTGTCTGGAAGTTCAAGATGAACGGAAGCAAGGTCTTTATCAGGGCCATAATTGTACATGAACAGATCATACGCACCTCTGACCTCCGGATCCTCTGTAAGCAGCTCCTTGATCCTGTCCGTTATTTCTTTATCTGCTCTGACACCCAGGATCTCATTCAGTGTTTCGATCATCATCTCGATACCAGCTTTGATGATGAAACCTGCGATGACAACGCCCACATATGCCTCAAGCGACAGACCGCTCATCTTGAACACGATTGCGGAAAGCAGCACGGAGCCTGAAAGGACCGCGTCAAACATTGCGTCAGAACCGGACGCTTCCAGCGAACCGGAATTGACTCGTTCCCCCTGTGCCTTCACATATCTGCCGAGAACGATCTTCACCATGACCGCTACGGCAATGATCACGAGGGAGATCACGCTGTAATCCGGCTTTTCCGGATGAAGGATCTTTTTTACAGACTCCACAGCGGAGGTGATGCCTGCATAGAGAACGATCCCTGAGACGATCATTGCGCTGAGGTACTCGATCCTGCCGTATCCGAGCGGATGTTTCTTATCGGGAAGCTTCCCGGCAAGTTTCGTCCCTGCGATCGTAATAATAGATGACAGGGCATCAGACAGATTATTAACGGCATCCAGTGTGACAGCGATGGAATTAGATATAATGCCGATCACCGCTTTAAAAGCTGCCAGCATCACATTCGTAAGTATTCCCAGGATACTGGTGCGGATGATCACCTGATCACGATTTGCTTCCATTTTCGATACTCCTTTCCAATTACGATCCGTCGTGATCCTGGTCAGTCGGGGATCTCAACGTCTTTTCCTATATAAAGATATCTCAGGTGAAACCCTGCCGGAAGATCTTTAAGATCCGAGTACGCGATACTTACTCCATAGGCTTCCGATACGTCCAGAGCCTTATCGCCCATGCCGTAGACATAGTGATAATGAGGATGCGCATCCTGGACAAGCCTTGGCTTTCTGCCTTTGACCCACTCTGCGTCCTGCATAAAGTAAGCTCTTTCCTCTATGCGCTTAATGGTGCTCCCTGCGGGCATTTCCGTTACGGTCCTCTTCTTTCCTTTTCCTTTGACCTTACAGTCCGCCCACACGCCGTCCTTCAGCGTTCCGATATATGTTTCCTTTACAGACTGATCCTTCAGGACCGAAAACCAGTATGTACCGCCCTTGCCCCCTATGACCCAGTCAACTTCATCGCGAAAGGCCTGGTAAAATTCGAAGCCTTTTTCTTTTTCCACAAGCTCCATAAAGCGATAACTCTCCATGAACCTGTCCCTCCTCTGTTTTTCAGTATCGCTGTCTTCTCCGCAGATCTTCCGGTCTCGTCAGAACATGCTTTCCAGGATCGGGTCGAAGACTCCGAGCAGGCCGGCAGCTGTCAACGCAGTGAGAAGAACACCGATCACCATCAGAATAATACCGACCTTTTTGAACGTTGGCCAGACCGAAACGGAAATGGCCCGCTCTTCCGCAACCGCAAACTTCGTCGGTTTGTCCGGGTCGTAAAGGATCTTCACCATGTTTCCTCCTGTCCCGGGAACATCATCCGGATTGCCGTATCCAAAGTCAGAGGCAGCAGAATAGTGCCGCCCGTCAGCAGCCTGATATTCGTAAATACCAAAATGCACGATGCGCGACCGGTTTTTGTAGTCATATTCTGTCCTGCTCCCTGTACCGGTAAGCTTCCCCCATGTCTGGGCCTTGACAGTACGGTCCATTTCCTCCTGCCGGCTGCGAAGGTATCGGAAAAGCAGAAGAAATACCGCCCCCAGAAACAGACAGGCCAACCCCGGTATCAACCACAAACCACTCATTGCTTCCTCCATTCATCAGGATCTCTGTGTTTCTTCGGCTCTGCCTCTGTATTCGATGCAGAGCATGGTAAGATCGTCGAACTGTTCCTCTTCTCCGACAAAGTCTGACACCGCCTTGTCCACGGCCTGCAGGATTCCCTCCGGCGCCTCGTCCATAGCGGTATTCAGGGCCTGAATGATCCTGTCCCTGCCGAAGAGTTCTTTTCCGCTGTTCTGAGCCTCGGACACACCGTCGGTATAGACGAACACTTTGGAGCCCGGTTCGAGGTGCAGCTCATATTCTTTGTATCTCACTCTGTCGATTCCGCCAAGAACGAAGCCATGTTTATCCTTGATGAGCTCGAAGGGGCCGTCCGGCTGTTTGAGCATGGGATACTCGTGTCCGGCGTTCGCCGCGGTCAGGATGCCGTTTACAAGATCAAGTATTCCGAACCAGACTGTGACGAACATTTTTTCCTGGTTATTCTTACAGATCAGCTGGTTAACTGTATTCAGGACCTCCTGGGGGCTCCGGCCTGTCATAGCCTGGGTCTGGAGCATATTTTTCGCCATCATCATGAACATGGCGGCGGGGATACCCTTGCCGGACACGTCCGCAATGACCAGGGCCAGATGGTCCTCATCCACGAAGAAGAAGTCGTAGAAATCACCGCCGACCTCCTTGGCAGGAGTCATGCTGGCATAGACGTGGAAATCCTGCCGGTCCGGAAAGGCGGGGAATTCATTCGGAAGCATATCTGCCTGGATGCGGGCAGCAAGCGCAAGCTCCGTGCCGACGCGCTCCTTCTCTGCCGTCATGGTAAGAATGTTCCTGAGATACTCTTCCATCTGGTCCGACAGATGTCCGAAGGTATTGGCAAGGATCTCGATCTCATCTCCTGTGCGGTAAACATCGTCCATCTTAAAGACAAACCGGTCGCCCGTCACATCTTCGATCCGCTGCGTCATGACATGGATCGGATTGGTGATCCTGCCCGAGAAGGATACGGCAGCCACGGAAGCATTGGCGATCAGCAGGAGCACAACGATCAGGATCAGCAGGCTGGACCGTCTGAAGCTTCTGTTGTACTGCTCGCTTGCGTTGGCGCTGATCTTATCCATCTCTGTAAGAAGCGCTTCTGTCGGCTGCTCTACCTCGCTCTGCGGAACAAAGGTGATCAGCGTCCACCCTATGGACGACATGCGCGCAAAGGCAGCGTAATACGATTCTCCGTCGATCTCCACCTTGCCGAGCCCGCTGTCCTGATCAAGCGCATCCTGGATCAGTGCCGCAAGGCCTTCGTTGCCGGTATCCCGGATGTCGGTGGACATATCGTTTACCATTTCAAGCTCGCCGGATTCCCTTGGAGAATAAACAAGCTGCCCCTCGTTGCTTACCATGATGGAAAAGCCGTTATCTCCCACCCAGACGTCCGATATGAAATTCTGTATCACGCTCAGCATTGTGGAGCCCTGAAGCACCGCCTTAAGCTCACCGTTCACATATACCGGATAACCGTACTCCACCTCAGGATGCTCAAGGTAATAACTGTGGACCGCCAGCGTGAAGCAGAATTCTCCCGCCTCCACTGCGCTCACATACCAGGGGCGCACCGTCGGATCCAGAGGCAGGATCTCGCCGTTCTCATCAAACTTTTCGTTCGAGACCGTATCCAGCGCCAGCGAAGTGCCGTTCGGCAGGGCAATATAGCAGTCCCTCGTATAATTGGTGTTTCCGCGGACGATCTCCGTCATCATCGGTTCCAGATTCGCCAGTTTCCTGACCATGACCCGCGTCTCCGGATCTTCAGCCGCCTCCTTGTTCCCGAAGATGAGCTGCAGCGAATACTCCCCCGCCTTCTCCGGGTCCGGCGGATAGACCTCTCTCTCTCCATATTTGTCAGGATGCTCAAAGATATCCTTCACCTGAAGACCGAGCATGGTAAAATCATGCTTCATGGTCCAGAACTCACCATCCGCACTCTTTGCCGCCAGGGTTATGGTATTGAGCATATCCTCATATGTCAGGTCAGAGATCGTCTCCTGGGACCGCTGCTTGACCGCCGCGTTCTGTGAAATATTCGTTTCCGAGGCGACACGTGCAGAGGTCCTGAGCTGCAGAATGCCGATGATTGCGAAAGCCACCGATGCGGCAACGACCAGCAGACTGCAGAGAAGGATCAGCTTTTTCCTCAGTCCGCCGCTGCTAGGCAATTTGTTGTTTTCCTTCATGTCTTTCTCCCAGCTGCTCCGAGGAGCATATGATTTCAAAATATATATTGATTTTACCTTTTTATAGTCCGTATTTCTATGGTATAGGCTCTTTTTCGCGTGTTATAATGAAGCATCTTTAAGGAGGACCCGACATGTATACAGCATCAGAGAATCGTTATGAGACCATGCCCTATTTCCGCTGCGGCCGGAGCGGGCTGAAGCTTCCGGCGGTATCGCTGGGCTTCTGGCACAATTTCGGTGATACAGGCAGTTTCAAAAACATGGAGCAGATCTGCTTCACAGCCTTTGATCACGGCATCACGCATTTCGACCTGGCGAACAACTACGGCCCGGAGCCGGGCAGCGCCGAGCTCAATCTGGGCAGGATACTGCGGGAAAACTTCCGCCCTTACCGTGACGAGCTGACCATCACCACCAAGGCCGGCTATCTGATGTGGGACGGCCCTTACGGAGAATGGGGCAGCAGAAAGCACATGCTGGCAAGCCTTGATCAGAGCCTTAAGCGTCTGGGCCTGGAGTATGTGGATATTTTCTATCACCACAGGATGGACCCGGATACTCCGCTGGAGGAGACGATGCTTGCCCTGGAGCAGGCGGTGCGCTCCGGCAAGGCGGTCTATGCCGGACTTTCCAACTATGACGGAGAGCATCTCGCACAGGCGGCTGCGATCCTGAAAGAACTGCATGTTCCCTTTGTGATCAACCAGAACCGGTACTCCATCTTTGACCGGACTATAGAACGCAACGGTCTGAAGGAAATGTCGAAAAAGCTTGGGAAAGGCATCATTGCCTTCAGTCCTCTGGCCCAGGGTCTGCTTACAGACCGCTATCTGCACGGAATCCCGGCGGACAGCCGTATCCGCACTGACTCGCGCTTCCTCAAGGAGACTGCGTTGACCGCAGATCGCATGAGGCAGATCCGGGAACTCAACGATCTGGCAGCAGAGCGCGGTCAGAGTCTGGCGCAGATGGCTCTGGCCTGGATCCTCCGGGACAGCGTCGTGACCAGCGTGCTGACCGGAGCGTCAAAGCCGGAGCAGGTGCTGAACAATCTGCAGGCGCTGAACAACATCGTTTTCACAGACGAGGAACTGCAGAAGATCGACCGTATCTGCGGCCTGTAAAAATAATAGAAAAGCCGGAAGATCCTTCACGAATCTTCCGGCTTTTCCAGCTCCTTTCCTGCCTTTCACCTGCCGGCTTTTTTCTTATTCTTTTCTTTTTTCTTCTCGTACTGATACATTGCTTCATGGGCTTCTTCATCCCAGACCGTTCTCTCAGGTCCAAGCGTGCCGTACATCGTATTCTCAAAGGAATACGTCATCTTCGCGCTCTTTATTAACCTTTCGTTTTCTACATCATCCTGAAAGGTGCCTAGCCGGCCGTAAATATCCTGCGTGATCTCATAGTCGTACTGCTCCCGTCCCTCACGGCTGGTATACATGATCTCCGCGAAGTACCGTTTCGTGTCCGGATCATAATATGCTGTCCAGTTACTGCCGCGTTTTTCTGTTTTCATGGTGACTCCTTTTTTTACTCTTTTTATTTATTATACCTGTTTACGTTCCTTCCGTACATCAGCTATACTGGAAACAGAAAGGACAGGTAAAACTTATGAAGATCAACAAATTCGCAAAGCTTTCTGTGACCTGCGCGGCCCTTCTGGCCGCCGGCTGCATTCTGGAAACTGTCTCCGCCATTCCGGCTTTCGCAGACCAGGCGGCCTCCGGCCAGTCTTCAGCGGCTGCAGCGGGCATCTCGTATGAAGGGCTTCTTCTCACGGTCGACGGACACACCATCGACCTCGCCGCATACGAGACCCTGACGGATGTGATCATGGACGCCTGGCCCTATGGAGACTGGGTCATCGTGGAAGGACATGTGAACCCCCACCGCAGCAACTATTTTCTCTACAACCGGAACAGCGGCATGGTGGATCAGATCATCTCGGGAGCCAATCTCACCTGGGCCGGGGGCGATATCACCACCTCGGTCTATTCGGCGTTCAACGAGGTCTATGATTTCAAAGGAAATGTCATCGGCACCACAAACGCTGAAGTTGACAGCATCTCGCTTAATGCTGATGGAACGTCAGCGACGGTCACGGATTTTGACGGCGCCACGTACACCTTCGAAGTCGACCAGTCGGACCGGGCGATCTACCGCTACACCGATTACCTGAAAGCGCCCGGCCCGGGGCGCTGGGCCGCCTTTGCTGAGACCGCCCCGAAAGACGCCCTGGCTCTCGTCATCGTGAACCCGCCCGCGGATGTCGGAGCTTTTCTGCCCGCAGTAACCGCGGTCGATGCCGATGCGCCTGACTCGCTGTTTATCATTCCGCTCCAGGCTGATACGGCTGTCCGTCTGGACGACGCGGAATATGATCCCGCTTCCGGCAATTTCAGAAGTACCGGGACCATCACGGAAGCTAAACCGGCTAAAGGAGAATCCTTCGGCGTCCGGATCACAGTGCCGGAAGGCGTGCCCTCCCGCTGCGTGTATGTATCCGCAGGCGGCGCATCCGGCATGTTCCCGGTGTCGGTCATTTCCGGCGCTACGGACAAATGCAGCACCTTTGTCACCGGAACTGCCGCAGTCAGCAATACAGCTTCCGGTGAAGCAGGCACAGGATCCGAGTTTGACGCCGCGGACTCCTTCATGGACCTTCTCTTCAAGTACAAAGAGGCGGAACAAGGCGCCTACTCCGAGGAGCAGCTGAAGGCCATGAATCTCCGGACCGGACTCACACAGCACGGCTGGCCCTGGTCTGGTGCCGCCTCTGAAGCCTCTTACCGGTTCTTCGATGTCAACGGGGACGGCCTGAACGAACTGATCATCAGCTATTACGGAAATATCATCGACATCTACGCTGTTGGCGGCGACCGTCTGAACTACGCGTACGGAGGCCTGTACCGCGGAGAGGCCTCCCTCCATGAAGGCGGACTCCTGGAAGAGCTCTTTGCTCCCTCCATGAACCACGCCAGCACCACCTGGTACCGGTTCGACCCTGCAGCCGGATTCTATTTTCCCGCGTTCCGGATGGATTACCAGGTCACGCAGAATGAACCCGAGGATGTCCATTACTATACCTTCCCCTATGAAACGGACAAAGAGGGGACCGTCCGGCGGTATCTCGCCGGCGGTGAAGACCAGGAATGGATGTGGAAATACTCCTCCGAGATCACAAAAGAAGCCTATGACGCACTCTGCGCCGCATCCGGGAGCATCCAGCTGCCCGAAGGCAGCAAGTTCGCGGATTTCCGGGGACTGTAAGCCGGTTCACTCCAGGCTGTCAGCGATCATAATGAGCACAGGAAAGCGCCTCAGACCACTGGTACTGAGACGCTTTCTTCTTTCTCCCACCGCTCTTTATCTGCGGAACAGCAGACGGTATTCTATATAATCGTTATCTTTCGTATCAAAATTCTCTATCGATCTTCCGATGCCGCAGTAAAAATCATCCAGATCATATTCCTTTGTTTTCTCAAACTCTTCCTCCTTACTGCTTCCTGAGATCCTGGAACACCCCGCAGCCCAGGAAGCCAATACCGATTACGAGTGCGATCATCGCCATCACTTTCAAAAAGCTTCCGGTATAACTTAATCCTTCCTGGAATAAGGAACTGTCCCAGCTCGTCACATTGCTCATAAAGATCGCGGCCGATATGTACCGTGTACACTCTATTATAGCTGAGATCAGGCAGAATATTGCCCCGACACCTTTGTTATTCATCCAAACCTCCACAAAGAATCAGTCATTACGGGTGCAGCTGTCCCTTTTCTTAATTATCATATCACACGCAAATCAGTGCCGTGTGTCAGAAAAATGTATATAATATAGTAAAAAGCGTGACTTTCTGTTCTTATGCCCGAAGTTTTCAGCATGATGGTCGGCGCCGGCGTCGTCGGACTGCTGATCGGAATGCTGTTCTGCAGGGATCTCAACGGATACTGGGAGGTGATCCTTGAAGGGCTCGGTTCCAAAGCAGCTATGACTGCGGTCATGCTGTGGCTGCAAGAATAATTGCAGCCACAGCCTTTTTCATGATTCAGCGTCCTCCCGCGAGATCGCACCCATCCCTTTCAGAAGTTTCTTCTCTTCATACATCAGCGCGTCCGCGCGTTCATATACAGCATGGAAGCTGGTGTCCGTTCCGGGCTGGTAATCTGACAGCCCGCCTGAAATGACGACTTCTTTGGTGCTGATATGCTCCACAGAGCGGCTGTGCAGCTCCTGGATCAGTTCTTTCCTGCTGAAATAATCGCGCCCGGACAGGACCACAGCGAACTCATCTCCGCCCGTCCGGTAGACCGGACTGTGCTGAAAGATGTCGCAGATCATCCTGCTTGCACTGAGGATGTACTCGTCGCCAGCTTTATGACCGAGAGTATCGTTGATCACCTTCAGGCCGTTGACATCGCAGACGACGATCGCAAAGGCGTCTGCACTTCCACCTTCAATGGAAGCATTGATCTCCTTCTGTTTCAGAAGGAATGCATGCCTGCTTTTGACTCCGGTCAGGGGATCGGTGAGGGCGATCGTCTTGGCCTCATCGCGCTCCTTTGCAGTCTTTTTCTCCCACTTCTGCATCGAACGATAATTGGAGACCATAACGATAAGGGACAGGCCAAACAAACCAACGATCAAAAACACACTGGTATTGTCTGCTTTATGAAGCCGGCTGAGCTCCATTGCAAGAAATTCATCCTTGCCCATTCAGAGCACTTCACTGCCGGCCGTACCGTCAATATAATCTGAGATCTCGGCAATGACGGCTTTTTCTCTTTCCCTATTCAGCCTTTCCGCCCAGGTCACTGCCATAAGGACAATAAAGATCAGCAGGGCAAGCCACACAATGATCGCTTTGCCAAATTTTCTGGCATGGTCCTTCTGGATGACTCTGTGGAAAAACAACAGTCCAAGCAGGGACCAGAAAGCCATCAGTACATAGGTCTCCGTAGCGATCGTGTAATATGAGAAGATGCCCGGGAACAGCAGGAATATGGAGAAGGCAAATAAAATGACAAGGTATATACTGCTGATCACCCGGTCCTTTTTGGAGCCCTCCAGCCCGGACTCCCTGAAAACAGCTGCGGACACAAAGCCGTAAATAATCGTGGCGCCGATCGTAGTCGTATCCACGATCCATCCGATCACCGTTCTGCCGATAAATGGGATGGGCAGCGAAACAAGGAGCACCAGAAGGATGGTCCTGACAGGGATCTGCTTGTCACTGAGAACAGCAAAGCGCCCGGGCAGAATACCATCCTGCGCCGCAGCATAGCACAGGCGGCTCAGAGCGCGAAGCATTCCGATGAGACTGGTAAGCACCAGTGCCAGCAGGGATACCATCAGGATATTTACACCGGCTCCGCCGAGATAATAGTTTGCGGCGTAAAAAGCCGGAAGCCCGGCGATCCCTTCATATCTGTCCAGATGGGTGATGTAATCGAGCCAGCCGGAACAGTCTTCCGGATATGCGGACACACTGAGCAGGATCACAAAAATGTACAATGCCGTAGTAACAGACACGGCAGCAACCAGGATGCGGAACATATTACTGTGTCTGAAGCTGTATTCCGCAGCGGAATGAGACACCGTTTCAAATCCAATAAAGGCCCAGGGTGAAACCAAAGCAATATGTATTACCTGCCGCATCACGCCTTTGTCCGGGAGAAAAGCAGGGCTCATGGTCATTCCGGAACTGCCGTTTCCTGCCATGGCGATTATAAAGCACACTGTAATACCGATGGTGAAGACCAGTACCATCGCCACCATACTGACAGCGGTCGCCTTTTTGCTCTTCATGCACAGCAGGCCGACAGACCACATCACTGCCAGCGTGAGCAGCGCCTCGACAAGATAGACCTCGTATCCGAATATCGTATAGTGATATCCTGTTTTGAATATTCCCTGAAGGAAGTACCGCACAAAAAGAGGGATACTTGTTGCATTGGCCCAGAAGATGGAACTATAGATCAGGAACATGAACCAGGCGATCAGAAAAGCAAGGTCATAGCCGAAAATACTCTTTACATAGTGATAAAGCCCGCCAGTGTCCGGATACCGTTCAGCCAGGAAATGATAATGACTTGCGACCATCAGCATCATGGCAAATCCGATCAGCAGGCCAATAATGGAGCCCATTGGCCCTGCCGAAGACAGATAAGAGCTGCTGGTGACGACAAGAGATCCCCATCCAATGGCCGAACCGACCGACAAAGCCCAGACCGCCAGCGGCGAAAGATAGGGCTGCAGTTCTGTTGTATTGTTTGAAGCAGATGATGTTCCGTTCATAATGTTCCCTCAGGTTATCATATGTCACGAAAGCAGGAAGCCATTTCCCGGACAGATTCCGTCAGTAATTATTGTATCATACAGCTGGCCCTTGTATTGTTCCATATCCGCAGAAACAACTCAAAAACAGCCAGGGCCCTGTTTATTCAGAAGCGCCTGGCTGTGCAGTATGAAAGATCTTTAATCGATGTAAAACCAGAATGCGTAGGCGATCGTGCTGCAGCTTTTCTAATTGTTCTGTTTCCGCGTGAGCGGTGTGGACCGCATATCACTCTGACGCCTTCTTCATCTTCAGTACACGCTGCAGAGTAGACTTCATGTCCGGGATGTCCAGCGGCTTCGCGATATGCCCGTTCATCCCGGCTTCCTCGGCTTTCTTTATGTCCTCCTGGAAGGCATTCGCCGTCATGGCGATGATCGGAATGCCGGCGAGTCCGGGGTCGGGAAGAGCGCGGATCGCCTGCGCTGCCGTGTATCCATCCATAACCGGCATCTGTATATCCATCAGGATCACATCGTAGTATCCCGGCTCGGACGCCGCCGTCATTTCCAGGGCGATCTTTCCGTTCTCCGCCGTTTCGATCACGAATCCCGCCTGATCCAGCAGCATCTGCGCGATCTCCATGTTGATCATATTGTCTTCGACAAGCAGTGCGCGCAGACCTTCAAATGAGACCTCCTCCCCCTCGCAGGAACAGATCTCCTCTGCCGGTTCCGCCAGGGGAAAGTCGACGGTGATCGTAAACTCCGTACCTTTCCCCTTCTCGGTCTGGACACTTATATCGCCGCCCATCATATCAACAATACTTTTTGTGATCGCCAGGCCAAGTCCTGTTCCCTGGATCTTGCTGACCGTCGAGGTACGCTCACGTTCAAAGGGAACGAACAGACGCTCCACAAATTCCCGGCTCATACCGATGCCTGTATCTTTGATGCGGATCTCATACCTGCCGGTCCCTTCACTTCCGGCAAGCTCCTTCAACTGCAGGGACACACTGCCGTTTTCTTCCGTAAACTTTCCCGCATTGCACAGCAGATTCATCACCGCGCGGTCCATCATGACCTTATCACACAGCACCCATTTATGCGAAATATCACAGGACAGGGATAATCTGATCTTTTTTGCTTCCAGCTGTACCCTGACCAGATCGCACACTTCCCGCGCACAGTTTTCCAGATTCACGCAGGTCGGTTCAAGAATGAACTTCCCGCTTTCGATGCGGCTCATATCCAGCACGTCGTTCACGATATCCAGAAGCTGACGGCCTGCGATTCCGATCTTGTCAATATACCCGCTTTTTTCCTCAAGCGTGACGCCTTCTCCGTTTGCCAGCGTAGTATACCCGATAATGGCATTCAACGGCGTACGGATGTCATGAGACATATTGGACAGGAAAAATGTTTTTGCTTTGCTGGCCTCTTCGGCTGCAGACAGCCTCGCCTCAAGCTGCTCATTCTCCTGGATCCTGTCAAAGGTGCGGCGGATGAGAAGAAGCATGACAAACACGAACACGCTCCCGAAAAAAAGAATCCCGGCTATGACGAGATCCAGCTTCCCGAAAAGTCCGACGATCAGATATCCGATGAAAAACATGATCAGCAGACAGATCGGAATATTAAAGAGCCTTTGTTCCTGATCCCAGTTTCCATGTTTCCGGACATCTCTGGCGAAACACACATATCGATATATGTTGTAAGCCATCAGCGCGCTGCCGGCATATATCATCGTATAAAGGAAAACGTCCTTCATAATACCCCCGTTTCACGCCAACTGTCTGGTCCTGGTTGTTCTCCTTGAATATCCTTCAGGAAAAGTATATCACGATTGTGAGATAAATAAATCGGCGAAAACAATACCATGCGTTGGAACTGTACAGAAGAATGTCCGTATATGTTATAATAAGAATATATTATTCTCTCAGCACGGACTCTGGAACACTGACAAGTATAACCTGGTTATTTGTGGAAAATCAGAGCATGAAAAAGATTTTAATTATCATCGTCAACGCGGTCATCATGGCCGCTATATTGGTCTTTGTTGTTCTCTACTCCAGATTTGAAAGCAGGCATTCCTGCCTGCGGCAGATAGAGCACTTTGAAGACACAACGGTCACCATGGAACGTGTGACGCAGAATTATCTGGAAGGCGAGCAGAGGCTCTGCGATGTATGGGCGCAGTATATCAACAGCAAAGCCATGACTATGGAAGAGGCAGCCGATTATATCCGTGCCTCGCACGTGATCGAGAACATTTCGGCCCATCTGATCTCCCTTGACATACTCACGGGGCTCTCTACGCGCCCGAAACAGGGCACGGTTGATAACTACGCTGTTTCCTATGAACGGATCGCTCTTCTGAAGAACGTGGACTGGATCGATGAGATTGGAAAGTCCATCAACATCACCCGCGCTTACACCAATCCGATGAATGGTGAGCAGTCGCTGGCTTTCTGCAACCGTGTCACGCTGTATGATCCGGAAAGCGGAACCTCCGGGGCTGCGGTCCTGCTGCGGGTCATTCCCATCTCGGTGCTGGAACAAAAATGGGTCTTTCCGCAGACAGGGCTGATGAACGCCGAACTGTCCATGATCGATGCCAACGGCGATTATATCCTGAAAGGATCCGGCTTTAAAAACTCCAGCTTTTTTGAGTTCTATAAGTCTTACAATCCGACGGATCCTGAATCATCGGGGAAGCTGTTCAGCAGAATCACTTCATCCACAGGTTCTGTTCCCATGGTCAACTCGCACGGACAGGAATGCATCCTTGCCTTTACCCCTGTCGCGGCCACTGCCGGCTGGACCATGCTGGGGCTCGTGCCGGCGGATGATCTCAATGCGGATACCGAAAACTGGCTGCTGTTCGGAGTCGTTTCCGCCGGTCTGCTGATCCTGTTCCTCTTTGACATGTTCTATATGCTTTCCCTGAATAAGCGCCTTCAGATCGCGGCCAGGGAAGCTGAGTCCGCAAACAAGGCAAAGACCGATTTCCTCTCCACCATGTCCCACGACATCCGCACTCCCATGAACGCCATCATAGGCCTCACGACGATCGCAGAGAAGAATCTCGGGGATGTGGCGTCAACAGGGGAAAGCCTCCGGAAGATCAGTCTTGCCAGCAATCATCTGCTGACACTGATCAACGACATCCTGGATATATCGAAGGTGGAAAGCGGTAAGCTGAAGCTGAGTCCTCTGACGTTCTCCATTGTGGAAACGGTCGAGAACCTTGTTAATATTTCACAGCCGATGATCAAGGAAAAGAATATTGAATTCAGTTTCCACATCAATCATATGGAAAAGGAATATCTGTATGCAGACCAGCTTCGTCTGAATCAGATCTATATCAATATTCTCTCCAACGCCATCAAATACACAGAACCCGGCGGGCGCGTCAGCGTGGACATGCGCGAAGAACAGAGCGCCGTACCCGGATGTATCCGGCTGATCTACACTGTGGCAGATACGGGCATCGGTATGAGCCCGGAATTCATGGCAACCATGTATCAGCCGTTCTCGCGTCAGATAGACAGCCGTGTCAACAGCATTCAGGGAACCGGTCTTGGTCTGGCCATTACAAAGCAGATGGTGGACCTGCTCGGCGGAACGATCGACTGTCAGAGCGAGCAGGGCAAAGGGACCACCTTCACTGTCGTGCTGGATATCCCTGTGGCCGACAGGCAGCGGGAAGATATGCAGCTTGAGCCCATAGACGTCCTGATCGTCGATGACGACGAGGTCATGCTTCAGACGGCTGTCGACACGTTGGAATCCCTTGGCGCGTCAGCGGAGCAGGCACGAAGCGGACTGGAAGCACTCGGGATGATCGAGCACCGGCACCTTTCCGGACGGGATTACAATGTTATCATTATTGACTGGAAAATGCCTGATATAGACGGCCTGGAGACGATCCGCCGCATCCGGTCGGAGATAGACACAAGCGTTCCCATCTTACTGATCTCCGCATATGACTGGTCGGATATCGAGGACAAGGCAAAAGAAGCCGGAGCGGACGGCTTTGTCAGCAAACCGCTCTTCCGCTCCACGCTCTATGATAAGATCAACAGTCTTATCGGAAAAGAGTCCACATCCATTGAGCCTGAGGACGATTATTCCGATCTTCAGGGGCTGCACATCCTTGTGGCCGAGGATAATGATATCAACTGGGAGATCATATCCGCCCTGCTTTCCATGTTCGGGATCACTACCGACCGCGCGGAAAACGGCCGGATCTGTGTGGATATGATGCGCACAGCCGGGGAGGGCAGTTATGCGCTGATCTTCATGGATGTGCAGATGCCGGAGATGAATGGTCTCGACGCGACCAGAGCGATCCGGAAACTGGAGGATCCCTGGGCGTCCTCTATCCCGATCGTTGCGATGACGGCAGACGCATTCTCCGAAAATGTCACGGAATGCCTGAATGCAGGAATGAACGGGCATATCGCGAAACCCGTTGATATCAAATTAGTTATCAAAGAGATCCGAAGAATCAAGGACAGAAAGGAACAATCATAATGAGGAAGACATTGTGCATGTTATCAGCGGTACTGATGATTCTGGGTCTGGCTGCCTGCGGTTCAGGAAACCAGGAACCTCCGAAGCAGGAGGCCCCGAAGCAGGAAGCGCCAAAACAGGAAACAGCGAAGCAGGAAGCGCCGAAACAGGAAACGACAAAGCAGGAAGGCTTCGCACCGTCTCTGGATACTTCCGCCAGCTGCCAGATCACCGTCGTCGGCGGTTACGACAACTTTGAAGCACTGGAAGCGGAATTTGACCGTTTCAACGAATACTATCCCAAAGTAGAGCTGATGTTTACGAAAGTCGACGACTATAGCAACATGATCGGCATGGTCCTGAACGGAAACGATGCCCCTGACATCTATGTCAATTACTCCTGGATGTATGGCCGGGAGCAGTATAAAGATTCCATCGATCATGCCGAGAATCTGGCAGATCCCGCGCTGGGTCTTGATCTGGACTGCATCCGCAGCAATATCATTCTGAATACGGAGGACGGTACACTTCCAATGGTGCCGGTCTTCTCAAACACCTACGGCATGCTTGTGAACAACAGTCTTTTTGAAAAAGAAGGCCTGAGCGTTCCCACGACCTACCAGGAACTGACGGAAGTGTGCAAGGCATTCCGTGAAAAGGGCTATGCAAACCCGATCATGGGCTTCACCAACAAGGAGACGACCTCGCTTTTCACTTTGACGTCCTACCCGTTCTTCTGCGGAACCGTAGCGCAGGACGCAGAGGCTGTCAAAAAGCTCAATGCCCTTGATCCCTCAGCCGGTGAATATCTGCAGCCCACTCTTGAGAAGATAACGCAGTTCCTGAACGACTGCTCTGTAGATCTTGACGCCTGCGCCGGGATCGAAAACAATTATGACGCCGTGATCCTCCGCTTCTTTGAAGGCGACGTGCCCATGATGACCTGCTCCGGAGATACCGTCTCCGGAACAAAGAAACGGGAGAGCCGTTCCGAGGCGTTTATCGCCAACCCCTTTGCCTACACCTTTGTCCCTGTTCCCATGTCGGACGAAGGAGCTAACTTCCTTGATATGCCGAATCTGCAGTTCTCTGTCAACAAAGACAGTCCCGATCTGGACATGGCCAACGAATTTATGCGTTTCCTGATCACAACGCCGGAGCTGAACGCGATGGCGCAGATCAAGGGGCTTATGCCCCCAACCAAATACCTGTCCTTCAACAGCATGTACGCCGCATTCGGGGACGTTCCGGAAGCCCGGATCCTGTCGCCGGAAGTGATCGGACTGACGGATGATGCGGTCATCCAGTTAAGGCAGGCAGTTTATCGTGTTGCAACGGGTGAAATGACCATGGATGAGGCAATTGCAGCCTATGGCACTTTTACGCAGTGACAGTCTGTATCAAAACTTCTGGCCCTCATGGGAGCGAACCGTAGAACGCAAAAAGGAGCATATCAGGCTGATATGCTCCTTTTTGCGTTTACTTCAGTGTTTTACCGAATTCATATGCCTCTTCCTGTTCCTCGTTCTTCCCGGATGCCTCCCCGGGACCGGAGATCCCTCCGCAGAACAAAAAGCCTGCAAACTCCGCCTTTTCAAAGCAGTCGACCCAGCCCTGAAGGCCGCTTACAGCTTTTTCAGGAACGTATTCTTCGTCTTCCGTTGCAACGGAAAGCATATAGACTCTGCGGAACTTATAATCGGATGGATAAAGCGGGTTCATCCGGTCCAGCAGGGTCTTCATCTGGCCGCTCATCTCGTAGTAGTAGATCGGGGTGGTAAAGACCAGCGTATCCGCGTTTTTTACCTTCTCCGCGATCCAGACAGCATCGTCTTTCAGGACGCACTTCTGTGTCTTTTGACAGGCAAGGCAGCCGATGCAGAACTTCAGATCCTTGCCCTTCAGGCTGATATGCTCCACTTCATGTCCGGCGTCTTTCGCACCGGCGATCAGCCTCTCTGTGAGGATATCGGAATTGCTCTTTGCCCGGAGACTGGTGGATATGACAAGTATATTGCTCATTGCGGTTTTCTCCTTTTCCTGAGACAGTGTCTTACTGCAGGTACTTCCCGAAGAACTCCTGAAGTTTGTGAACCTCTACACGAATAAATTCGCGTGCTTCCATTGCCGCTTTAGGCGGCGGGACTGTATGACGGCGGATACGCCTGTGACTCAGGAAGCGCGGTAACGCGCATTTTTCTGCCGGTAACGGCAAAACTCCCGCGTATCAGGTAATCCGCGGTCATCTGCCTGCGTTTATGCCGCCCCG
>Ga0256404_1003001_pt1 | contig 35651 bp, 34 predicted proteins | sample RumenRJG_01DNA_FD_185990 | JGI IMG/M metagenome (GOLD analysis project Ga0256404, IMG submission 185990) | Bovine rumen microbial communities from Lethbridge, Alberta, Canada - RJG_01 | ecosystem: Host-associated > Mammals > Digestive system > Stomach > Rumen | place: Canada: Alberta | collected... | reverse complement strand
GTTCTGATGACAAGGAGGGTTCTCGGAGCATAGCAGAGAGGTTCGTCGTTGTCATCAGAACGAAACCTTCTCCAGCGCATGTTCAGCGCTCATTGGTAACTTTTCCAGTTGCAAACATAGTAACTGTTCTTCCGCTCGGCTTTGCCACTTATTTGAGCTTACGAGTCTTAAGAAGGTCAACATCAAGGTTGCTTATTTCCCTCTCACTCAAACCTCTCAAACAGCTCCTTTACTTCTTGTGCAATGAACTGCGGAAACTCCACTATCACATTATCAAGCACATAGTTCTTCAAGTAGTCATCACCATGTCCATGCTTGATACCATACAGCTTTCCCCACTTTTGAGTAATCTTATACTCCAAGTCATGCCCTTGTATCGTAAACCACTCCGAAGCCACTTCATAACTATCTGGTTCTGCTAACACATTATACGACGTCTTGTTAGCATCATTAAAACCTAGCGATGATGCCACATAGTCTATCATTGTCTGCAATTCATTATGCGTGAGCGTATGCAGCTGGGTGAACGTCACACTCTTTCCCACCCCCATATCTTCGCTGGTCACAACACGCTCCCTTATCAATAGAAACGCCGAATAGATAGGGTCAAATATATAATTGTCTATGGCGTATCGTTTGCCTCCGCCTACCACACATACATACTGATTTCCATGGTTTTGGCCATCATAATCAATAACTCCATACACAAGGTCGTTTCCATGTTGTCTTAATGCATTCACTATATCCTTCACATCTTGGCAATTCGAGCCGTCACCACTTTTAGCCGCCAGGAAGAAAGGCACCGTTGTAAAAACATGATTGGCAGAAAGACATTTATACAGCCTGTTATAGAATCCCACATCATATTTGCTTTCAACAAATATCTGTCTCCTTTCCTCGATATTGACACGCATATTATCCAAATCTTTGGTCAGTAGGTTGATGGCCTGCTGTTTCGTCACCTTCACAGGTTTGCTTAAATCCCTGCTCATCTGATATATGCTCTCCTCTGGAGCCATTGCCACTGTCGTAGGCGAATGGGTGGTGATGACAACCCTCACTCCAGACTTATCAACAATCGATTCTTTTATCGCTTGTATCAGATAGTTTGAATACTCCGGATGCAAGGGAGCATCTGGCTCATCAATAAGCAATACGTCCGGTCTTGCAGCTTTTTCTTCGGTACTATATATCGACAATGCCAGCGACATAAGTACCTTCTCTCCCGTCGACAGGTCATTCATCTGAATCCTTATGTTTTGTTGTCTGTCAATCAGTTGCAGATGGTAGTTGATGGCTGGTCTGAATCTCGTAGGGGCTTCTACTTCATAAGGCAGGTGGGCTGTTTTCATCATCTCGTTGATTACTTCCCACGGCTTTCGTCCATACTTCTGTTCAAACTCCTCGTTTGAAAGCACAGGCAATGACGTTCCTTCTTCTCTATTTGACACCTCATTCATCTTGTTTTCATCCAAGCGTGTCTGGTAGAGTTTAAATATCGTTCCTATCTGGCTGGTAAATAAATCCTCTCTCGAAATCTCGTAATTCTCATAAAACAAGTTTTCCGTCAGTTTCTCCACATCATTCTCTGCTAATTCATACCAATATTGTAGAAACTTCTGAGTTTGAGGATCATATTGCTGAATTAAACTCTCAAATGAATTATTATAACCTCTGGGGTTGCGACGATAATTCTGAAGATATTGATTCAGTTGATTCCATGTGCCTCGCCAGCTGTTCTTCACGTCATCTTCTGAAATATCCTCTTGAAATTGCGGGTTCAGGTCGTTAAACCTAATGTATTTGATTGTCGACAGCACATTCTGACCATCCCAAATCTCAGCCAATCCATTGGTTGAAATGGCTTCCAGCAAATGACTTTTACCGCTACCATTTTTACCCGTCAGTACAGTAAAGTTTGGCAAGTCAAACTCCACTCCGCTGCGAATGGACTTATGTTCATCTTTGATTCTTATATGCATATAATCACGGTTTATGCGAATAGCGATTTGTTGTTCTCCTCAATACTCCAACATCATTCTATTTAATCCTTAACATCAAAATATATCTTTCGAAAACCATTCAGTGCCCACTCTCTAAAGACATGTTTATCCAGTTCCATTACACTCTGATAGAGTTTGTCCATTGCCTTCCGCTGTGGATAAATCACATCACTATTTTGTGGCACTCCATATCTTTTGCAAATATCCTCAACAAGACTCTTATGAATATCGTAGCACCATAATAGCCGAGGCGCATAAGGATTAATATGATTGATGTATTCTAAAAGTGGTATTTCCCCAGAATGTGCCTGAATAAAGCAACCGTTCTGAGCTGCTATATTAGCATTTGTCACTTGAACTGCTTCGTCAAAATTAAAATAAGGTATCGACATCCTTACGTTGGCATGCTGACCACCTTGAACAATCTTTCCGTCACACAGTTTCTTGTATGGTATAGAAACAAGATCTTGTAAAGCTTCCACCGCATCAATTCTTTCAGCTGGTATACCAGATTTTGATACCATTCTTTCGATAGTTTGCGAACCATAATGATTCATCTCGATAGGACCTCCCAACTCTGGATGAGTATAGTTCACCACATACAACGATACATAATCATTCAGCGAACCATCATGAGGGTATTTGTCTTTGTACTTATCCCAAGCAAAGAAAAAGGCTGAAACAGGTGAGTATGAAAAATCCACTAGATTTGAGTTTCCCCGGAAGTGCTGTATTAAAGCCAATAGATTATAATCGTTATCTTGGCTAAGGTTTCCCATGATGCACTTGTTGGAACGCGCTTTGTTGATCTGATGCTGAATATAGCTAGGTACGTCAGCATATATATCATCCAACCCATCCCAATACCATCTTCTCTGAATTGTTGAGAACAATTTGAATGAAGCATTGTTCACTCCCCTAAAAGCTAAGTTTTGGGGCGGGTTGTTGAACAAATTATCTAAGTGCTGATTCACATCGCTGATATCATTCACTGTTTTCAAATGGATAACACTTGATTTGTCAGCACTATTTTTGTATTCAGGTAGCACTCTTATGTGCTTCTTCTTGAATAACCATTGTAATCGACTGTTCATGTTTGGGTATAGGTTTTATTTACTGTCATTCCCAATCCTTATGCCATTTTGACTCGAATTAACCATTTCAATACAATCAGACTGACAATTTTGCAATTTCTCACATTAATTGAACCAGTTTAACTATTTGGCATACCGCTTGCTTCCACCATCGATGGAGAACACAATGAAAAGCACTCCCGTTTTCAGCATAACGATAACACTGCTGGCAAGTTCCTATTTCTCTGCGAGATGAATTAGGCCACGCTCTCTGGTTGAAGCCAATTTATTAACTAAAAAAGATGCGTATGGTAAAACATATACATGTCGTAAAAAACCATCAGACCAACGAGTGGCAACTCAAGCAAGATGGTGCGCAGCGTAGCTCTGGCAATTTCACAACTCAGAAGGCTGCCATTCAGCGCGCCCGTCAGATTGCTCAAAATCAGCATGAGGAATTATCCATTCATCGTGGTGATGACAACAAAATCCGTGAAGCTTGGAGCTATGGTAACGATCCTCGCAACATTCCCGGATGATGTTCTTTTTTTGCTCCTGCTCCTCAATCATATGAGGGGTGGGAGTTTTCTATATTTTTTATGTTCGCATCACGCCTTCCACCTCATGCGGCACAAACGGTCCTTCCTTGCATTCAAAGAAAACACTCCCAGACTCCAGGCATTCCACATTATGCCAGACATTCTTGGGTATATCCACCCCATAGAGTCCTTCCTCTGGGCAAAGTACCACACTCTCCATCTCAGTACCATCATCATTGTAGGTATTCACCCTCACTCTACCACGAAGAACCACAAACGACTCGTCTTTCGTCGGATGACGATGTATCTCAACCTTCGTTCCTGGCTCCACGGCATTCAAGAATCGATGACATTTATCATCCAGCGACTGATGAAAGTTATAATTCATCCGCAGCCTGTCAGACTTTTGTGCCTGCCTACTTACGTCATCTAACAACTGTTTATCTATGAGTTTCATCTTACATCGTAGTTCTTACATCTTCCATCAGCCTTCAAACATCAGCCATCGTCAGTTCCTGATACTTGTCTCGCCTGCCTTGGCATTGCTCAAATATTGATTATTACTGACTTAGGTTTTCTGTGAAACAGGTACCCGTCCCCCTGTTCCCTGCATCATCCATCTGACATCTTACATCTTCAGTATATCCTCCGTTCCTTCTGGGTCATACGCTCTGTCTTTTGCCTCAAATATCACAGTACCATCCTCATGAGGGACAAATGTATGATATACATTCCTTGGCACCTGTACCGCCCTGCACCCAGAATCCGCAGCAAGTGTTACGCGCTCCAGCTCATGTCCGTCATCATCATACGTCACTTCATCCCCTCTTCCTCTCAGTACAATCACCGTCTCCGATGTCTCCGTATGCCGATGAATAGGAACGACCGTATCTTTCATCATCACGTTCAACATCCGCTGCGAAGTATCTTTCCAGTCAGGATCACTATCAAACGCCTGCGTTCTCAGGTCAAGATTCATCCTCAGCCTTGGTGAAACCTTTGCTTTTTCACTTAGCTCATCAAATAATTTCTTATCAATAATCATATGAATATCAAATTAAAAAAAACGCAGGCTCCGCTCCGTTTGATTTGGTTTTGAAGCTGGCGGAGCCTGCTGAGGAACTGTCATCACGACAGAAATATCTTTTACCTTGGCGACTATTAACCTTTAACCGCAAACCTTTAACCTTTAACCCATCTTCGCCCCCAGCATGGGACCGTCGACCAGATATTTCATGCCACGCCAGAAGCGTTTGTTCTCACGATGGGTGAAACCTCCAAACTTCACCATCAGATACCACAGCATCGTTCCCTGCGGATACCCCTCTTCATCCTCCGGTCCTCCATTCTGCTGCATCTTCATGAACTTATAGAACCCGAAAGTCACCAGCATTCCCAGGGCAATCACGATATACAACTGCACATCCACCGATGCCCCCAGTTTCCACGAAGCCAACCATATCATCACGACCATAAAGTTCAAAAACAGTATAAACAACGCAGCCCCCAGGTGCGAGAATCCCATGTCGATGAACAAATGGTGCAGGTGCGTCTTATCCGGCTTGAATGGCGACGAGCCACGCAGTATTCTCATCGTCATCACCCTCACCGTGTCGAATACCGGTATGCACAGCACCGCCAGTGAGAATGCCGGCAGGCTCAGTCCCTCTTCGTCCAACTTATCACAAGGCTGTGTCGAACTCAGCGCATAGAATACACACACCGTCATCATCATGCCCAGCATCAGTGTACCGCCATCACCGATAAACATCTTCGACTTAACGCCAAACACATTATGCATAAAGAATGGCAGTAGTGCCCCAATCATGATGAGCATCATACACACCATCGTGGTGCTCCATACCGTCCAGAAACAAGCGCCAAACAGTGCGCAAGCCATCATGCCGTAGCCACTTGAATAGCCGTCAACGCCGTCTATCAGGTTCACCGCATTAATCAGTCCTACCCCAGCAAAAATGCTCAACGGGATACCAACCCACGGATCCAGTGCATCAACGCCCCACAGTCCATGCAGGTCATCAATATACACCCCCGTCAGCACGATAAATGCCGTCACCAGCACAATCTCGATGAACAGTCTCAATAATGCCGATATATCCTTTTGGTCATCCCAAATACCGATTATCATCATAATTGTCATACCGATAAGACCATAAAACAGTACCCAGTTCCACATCCAAATGCTGAGCACGATACCGCCCATCAATATGCCTGCATACACCACGATGCCACCAAATACCGGTATCGGCACACGTTGCAGTTTCCTTGCATTAGGATTGTCCACAATGCCATGCTTTCTGGCGAACTTCAGCGCCCACGGAAACATCGATATCGACGTCACAGCAGAGAGCAAAAACACCAGTATCCCTATATGTATATTATCCATAAGCTTCTTTTTTTATTGTCAAAAGTCTAAAGTCTAAGGTCTAAGGCCTTTGCACCGTCCTTTGACCGTTGGTCTTCGTCCTTTGACCTTAGTCCTTTTAATGATTCCTGTAAATAGACTTGTGCTTTTCCAGCATTGTCTTAGCCCATTTAGCATACCCAGCCTCTCCTACAGTCTGGCGCAGCTGGAACTGATAATACTGTCTCTCCGTATGCTCGACCTTCTGCAAGCTCTGTCGCAACGAATTGATATGGTTCCTGCGCAGCAGAGCCACTGGCATCTGCATGTCTTCAGAGTACGACATATATGGATCCGTCACCATCGTCGTATAATATGCCGACAAGCCAAAGGCGAGATACACCCCCGCCATGGCATCATAATAAAGGAACACACTCCGTCCGTCGTTCCCAGCCTCCTGTAATGTAATTGTATCCTTGTCCATAAACCTTATATATCTTATTATACCGTTAAACTTCACTTTTCAATTCGCAGGAATTCTTCCGTTCTTTGCGGATTGTACGGCCTGTCTTTGGCTTCAAAGATTACCGTTCCGTCCTCATGAGAGATAAAGGTATGATAAGTATTACGTGGTACTTGCACAGCCGCGCACTCACTCCCATACCTTAATGTGACTCGTTCTAACTCTTTGCCTTCAGATTGTCTCCGTGGCACTGTCCAACTTTTTGGTGTCAATTCAATTTCGCTTTCAAGCACGCCTTATATCTTAACCAGGAATTATGAAGCGCCTTAATCCTCTATAACCATAAAGTATCACAAAGGTTGTACCTATTGCAAATAACACATACATTAACAACAGCAAGAAATTATTCCCAACAATATATGTATATAACCCCATTTCATCACTATTAGTAAAGACCCCGACCTTCACAAGTAAACTGTTACAAATGAAAAAACCTATAATATGAAAAGCCATCAAGTATAAAGACTCTCTTCCCAAAAAGGCCAAAAACTTTCCGATGAAACTATTCTCAATTTTCCTGCCAATGAATCCCCATACATATATTGCTGCAGTACTACCCACCGTGAGCAATATTAGGTCTTGGTATTTGTTTCTTGCCAGTGTCATACCACCACGTTGCATGATTACACAATGTACAAAAACGAAAAAGGCAATTACAAGTACCCACCATTTATTATATTTCCAATTAAATTTTTGATTGATAATCATCCCCCACCATATCAGAAACATAGCTGTAGCAGAAATACTGATACGGCTAACTGTTATACCGAATCTCTGACTAAGTATGCAACTAACCGATGCTATCAAAAGTAATATTATTGTCATCAAATGAAACCTTTTTTCCTTGTTCTTACAAGATAAACATATAAGCCAATAGAGGGTCGTCATACCAACAAAAGCATATATTAAGGAATAAATGAACCACATAGCTCCCATTGCCAATTCACCACTGCCACATGCTGCTAATACTTTTACCAAGCCAAGGCATATCTCTTTCCATCCGAATAGTATAAAAGGGTCTCCTGTATAAGGGTGACATCCGTCCAAAGGATACCAGCCAATTCTCACGAACACATTATGTAATAGAATACATAAAGCATAAATGATCGTTGCAGGCACGTAAAGTCTTTTAAACTTTGTTTTTAAGAGTCGGGATGGCTGTCCTAAGACTTCTTCTTTCAAGAAAAATCCAGCAATAATGAAGAACACAGCCACATTCCAATGATTACCAAGTAGATTAGCCCAGAGTCCTGAGACACATGATTGATCTGCATGAAATATAATTACGCTGAGTATTGACCACCCTTTAATAACATCTATATGAGCAATTCTCTTTGTTGTTCTCTGTATATCAGGTTCTTGACCGCCATTCACTTTTGTCGTAACATCCTTACTGGGATCTTCACAAACAGATTTTGCATTAAATAATTTCATCTGGTATTTCTGCAGACCTGTGCTCTTAATTATACATCATTCTCCAAAAGAAGTGATACACCCTAAACACAGGTTCCCACAAGCATTCTGAAGGAAAATAATTCATCATCCTCAAATCTCTTTTTGCTCTCAGAATATTTTTCTTCAGTCGAGATGATGCATTAGTATTCTCCGTATCATAATGTCCAAAGTTACCACCTCTCAAAATTTCTGACAGAAGAACCTTTCCTCTTCTTTCATCCATAGGTGCAATTAGATATTCCTCAGGCAATCCCAATTTCTCATGCAGCACCCACATCATAGCCTCAGCTATCTTCTCTAATCCAAGATATTGCAAAGTATCATATATATTCGTGTTATCTGGGCAATTCGTGTTCGACTTCAAGACGTAGAAGTAATCAATTATCTGCCTCAACCCAATTCCTTCATGCAACAAATGGTTATAGACATGGGCTAGCTGAAATACCATATTGAATTCAGCTGTCGGAACAGAGATTGCCCCTACACCTTCTGGTAATTCCACCTTATTCCTAAACTGTTCCTCTGCATTTTTCAAAAGCAACCTTTGGAGCCGCTTATTATTAGCAAGATTAAACATAAAAGAAGGACGATAGTGTATTTCCACCTCGGTACCATTAACCTGGCCGAAATCAACGTGGTGATACATGGCATGGGCATCTAATCCTTTCCCTCTTACAAAACCAATAATATTCTTAACGTTTGTACTCGTTCTGTTATCCTGCTCCATTAGCCAAACATCAATGTCGCCAGGACTTCTAGTAAAAGAATCAGGATATAACAGGTTATTCCCCTGCCCCTTTAAAATGCAACAATCAAACCCTTCCTTTTCAAGGCTTTCATATACCTTGGCTGTATTTTGATTAATTATCTTATTATGCTGCTTTATTTGTTCGCTTTGTCCTATCCATTCATATAGTAATGATATAGGTGGCTTTATACCAGTCTCATTGAGGACGTTTAATGCGGGAAATACAACTCCGCTTATAGCCTGGTTTATACAGAGCCCGTATAGCTGATTCCATTCCGCATCTGATGGAGCACGGCTTAAAGTATTCCTCGTGCCGAGAGCCACCTGAACCAATTCAAAAAACAAACAAGACTGTTCCAAAATAATTAATCTTTTAACCCAATAGAATGAAGATAGTTTACATACCTAAGAGCGACCTTGTCCCAAGTATATTTATCGACTATCTTTTGATAATTCATTTTCTGTTGCTTTTCCATTTCATCAGGATGGGCTACTGCATATTCCAGTGCCGCCACCAAATCCTCTTCATTCTCAGCGCGTACATAAACGGCATCATCACCAAGAAATTCCCTGTTAGCATCGATATTAGATGCAATAACAGGCAGATGATAAGATGCAGCCTCCATCATTACTATACTTAATCCCTCAATGGTAGAGGGCAAACAGAAGCAATAAGTATATTGTAGAAGCTTAGCCTTGTCATCAGCATAAACAGCACCAGTAAATACCACATCATCATGACCAGCCCCAATCTTATGGAGATTTTCCACATAATCAGGCATGGCATCATTACTACCAGCAATTACAAGTTTATATCCGGAAGTCTTCGCCTGAACAAAAGCCTTTATCAGATAATCAGGGTTTTTATCTTGAACCAATCTGCCCATAAATAGGAAGTATTTCTTTGGTTCTAATCCAAACCTTTTCAATATATCACTGTCATTAGGTTTATCCAAATCCGGAAGTGTTACAGCTCCCGGTATGCAAACACTCTCTTTCCCGTATTCACTACGAAAATAGTCAACCTGACCTTCACTACACATAATCAGGTGCTGGTTCAGTCGAGCGGTAATCCCTTCCATAGCTTTCATTACTTTCTGAGCTTTGGAGGAGTATTTACTTCGTTGCCATTCCAAACCATGACCTTCCATCATAGAAGGGATGCCTCGCATCCTTGGTATCCAGCACCACAATGATGGAGGCCATGCATTATAGTGAATGACATCCACACATTTTTCTTTGAAAACGGTCTTTAAGGTAGCCTTCAACCCGCACCATGGCTTACAGATGAAATTGCTCTTGGGTCCCTTGTGATATATCACTTTCACCCCATCCAGCATTTCTACCTCATTGTGGTCACTTTCGCACCACACTATACACTCATGCCCTAACTTGGTTAATTCCCTCGTCAGGTTGAACATATAGTTTTCTATACCACCTAGGATATGAATCCCGCGACCACCAATAAAAACTATCTTCATGCAAAAAGAATTTCGTGTAATTCGTGCAATTCGTGGTTAAGCTCTAATCGCAGTTCTGGTCTGGATTACCCACGCCTTCTCGTAGTCCCTGCTTGTCATTGTTACCAACATGATAGAAAGGTATGCAATGGGTATCAACCTTGCCTCCACGCATCACCTTGAGTTTGTTCTTGATAACCCAAGGAGCCACTTGTTTGATGTATTTACGCATCACAGGGCTGGCACTACCAATCATCCAGCAGCTCTTCGGGCAGCAGGCCACTTTCTCACGTACTTGCTTAGCTTTCTCACCATTCCAAATTTCATCCCAACTCTGTTCGTTGAGGTTACCCATGGTGTCAAACCAAATGCTATCCTCCATACCATTGCAAGGAAGCACGTTTCCGAATGGATCAACAAAGAAATTCTCATTACCGGCTTCGCAAGGAAGCATACGGCGACCATTGTGGATATAATTGATAAGACCAAGGTTGAAGAAAGCACGGAACCAACTCTTCGGATGCTTCTCATGCATCAGTCGCTGAATCAGCTCATCAAAGTTTGCACACACTTCATCCTTGTTTGTCACCACATTATCAGTCTTATGGAAATAGAATGAGTTGTGGAAACTGGCCGTTGCAAACTGCATCCCCAGGTTGCGGTTCAACTCATAAAGATTAAGCATATCCTCTGAGTTATTGTTAGAAACCGTAATACCAAAGCCAATATCCTTGATACCCATCCTGCGTAATTCCAGAAGGGTCTTTAAACCCTTATCGAAGCCTCCCTGACGTCCACGTAGTTCATCATTCTTGCAGCTCAGGCCTTCAATAGAAATGCGATAACCCACATTGGGATGCTTCTTAGCCATCTCGATGATGCGGTCGCTAAAGAAACCACTCGTGGAGAACACAATGCGGTCTGCTTTCTTTTCAAGAACCTTCACTATCTCTTCAATGTCCTCTCGCACGAAGGGTTCACCACCTGTGATGTTACATGCTGCCATGTGAGGGAGTTTCTCCAGAATTTCTGGTTTAAATTCTTCACTCATTTTTGTTGGGTTGTCCCAAATGTTACACATCTTACAGCGCATAGGACAACGGTACGTTACGATAATTGATCCATCCATATTATGTAATACTTTATTGTTCTTTATTGTTCTTTTTTAATTCATTTATTACCATCTTAAAGTTTTCTCTTAATTTTTCCAAATCGGTCTCTCCAAATACCTCCACGTACCGTTCCCGTTCACTATCAGCCGTTGCCTCAAACAATTCCTCAATACAAGTTTCCGTCTCATCCACTGAATGACATATTCTATCTAATGATTGCCCTATCATGTCTGTTTGATCAACAAAGGTGACAAAAATCTTATCATTGCGGATAATCTCATAAATAGAATCTAACGAGAAGGTGATTATTTTCTTTGCCGAGCACAAATCCTCCGACAAAGTGGTTCCTTCTGAAATAATAAAGTCGTCAGTATACTCAGACAGATTTTCTTTATCAACAGCCGCAGAACGGGGTCTAAACCGCAACAGCACTTTTTTGTCTCTCAAATTCTCTTTAATATAAGTCAGCACCTTCTTCTGCAACTCCAGTTCATCGGGTGCCGTGCTTGTCAACACCACAGCCAGGTCGTATATCTCCTCAACGTCTATTCGTTTCTTTGGGCCAATCGTCTGGAGCGGTGCACCAACAATGTAGATATCACAATCTTTCACGCCAGTTTCCTTATATAGTCCCTTCTCGCGTTCAGAACAACAGATAACCTTATCACTATACAGCGGAAAGTATGTTGTATTATCTGGGTTAAAGAAGGTTCCATGTTGCAACTGGGTGGTCATAATACCTTTCCCCCTAAAATAGTTTATGACCGGGATAAAGAAGAACTTATCGTGTTCGAATAGCCAAAGTCTGTCTTTATTAGAATTAGCAAACACGCGTTCAGCATATATTTGATATAGTGCAAACCGACGAGCATACTCCCTCAATACACGAGTATCATTCTCATTGTCGCATTGTATCTGATTAAAGGAGGCTGCATTTTGTTTAATAAAACTCTTATATTTCGTGACATCGCTCCTTTTGAAAGTCCCGAAATACACCTTCTCTGCCGAATTCTCTTTATAATGCTTATAGTATGCCTTCACCACAGTTGGCCTTGTCACTGTTGGCAGAAAGAATAGTGTGTATTTATAATTATTCGCCACCAATGGCAAAGTCTTCACTCTATGCACGGGGTCTATACAGCTAACAAACACAAAGTCATCACCAGAGGGATCAAACGATTTACTCATACTTGGAGCTATCATCCTTTCAAAGATGGACACCGTATAGACAAACCAAGGGGCGATAGAGAGCCTGCTAAGAAAACTGCTTTTGTTAGACTCACGCTTCAAGATGTCTCCCTTTATCGCCTCTACCGTCCGTTTGTCCAAATTAAACAAATGCTGAAATACCTCCAGATTCGGGGTTAGATTCTTTTCCGTCATATCTTGTTACATTTTATACATTCATTTTCACGTACGATATCAGCATAAAAACGCTTCACGCCTTCTTTTATGCCCACATTGTCGCGGTTTACAAAATTATGCAGTCTGGTGGTGTCTAAAACCAACTTAGGCACATCATCCTTTCGAGCTTCTATATAATCCACGTTCAAATCGAAATCTGCCACTTCTCTCACTATATCAATTATCTGATTAATCGAACATCCCTCACCAGAACCTATGTTGATTGTCTCATTAAGAATGTTTTTTCTCAAAAGTTCTTTCACATAATACACAAAGTCATCAATGTAGATATAGTCTCTGACAACGCTACCATCACCAAAGACAGTGAGATGTTCCTTTCTCAACAACTTACCCAAGATAACAGCTATTAAGCCTTGCCTGCCATACAGATTCTGCCCATAACCGTATGGATTAGATGGTCGTAATATTAGATAGTTCAATTTATAACGTCTGTGATAGAAATTAATCAAATCTTCTATCTGCACCTTTGACAATCCGTAATAAGATATTGGTGCTGTAGGCTCATTCTCTGATACCACGCCGCCCTTCACTCCATAGACAGTACCTCCTGACGATAGGAAGACCAGCTCCACGTTGTTAGTGGCACAGTAATCCATCAGGGGTATGGTAGAAAGCTGAACCAACTTGCAATTATTAATATACTGCTCTATCGTTGAACCCGGGACTATCGTTGATACCATATGAACTAAGATGTTAATCTGGTTTTCCTGCATAATACGGGAAATCAACTGATAGTCTTCGATGCTACCTTCATAGTATGTTACTCGCTCAATAATCTGAACTGGTTTAATGATATCATACACGAAAACTTTAAAGCTTTCAGATTCTGATAATCCTTTTGCCAGGTTCCGACCCAGAAAGCCATTTCCTCCTAACAACAAAATATTTTTCATACCATCAGTAATTATAAACTTCTACATATTTATTTACCATTGCTTGAGTGGTGAACTTGTCAACATATAACTGATATGACACCTTTCCCATTTCGGGCAGTGTATCAAGATTCATAATCAGCCATTTTATCTTTTCTGCTAATTGTGTGTCATCCAAATCAACAACAAATCCTGATTTTCCATTTACCACTTCTTCAGGTATTCCACCCACCTTACTCCCTAATATGGGAAGTCCAGCTCTCATTCCTTCTATCACGGCTATGGGTAAGCCTTCCTCTTTTGAATATAAACAAAAACAATTCGACTTTAACATCAAATCATAATACTGGGGCTCTTTCATTGTACCCGCAAAAGTAATTGGGGATGTAAGATGACTTGCTCTTTCTTCCAAAGCTTTTCTAGACGGACCGTCACCGACTAAAATTATCTCTACTTTTTGCTGATTCTCCTTACTTAGCATACCAACAGCATTCAATATTCCCATCTGGTTCTTTCTATCATTAAGAGTAGCGATGCATATTAATCTCAATTTGTCACAAACGGTCATTTGAGGACGTTGCCGCAATTCGATTCCGTTATAAACAAAGAAAGATTTCTTTTCGTCATAGTGATAAGTCTTGCAGAAATAGTCTCTTGGTTGTTCTGCATCAAATCCTATTCTATCACTCTCCAAAACCAACTTCTCAAATCTTTTTCTATAGGGCACCATTAGGATACTTTTAAAACGCGGCATATCAATATATTGTCCCTTCCACAAATCCCCATCACCATGTATCACCATAATAGTCTTTGCCGTAGCGTCTTTGAATCTCCTTTTATAAGCATAATAGGTCCATAGTTCATGGAAAACAACGAAGTCGCCTTTCACAGGCATCTTCTCATACAGATCAAGTGCTTTGTTCGCAGGAACTATTAAATTCCTGTGGTAGCGCAACAAAGATATTATAAGGCTATATTTTGTTATTTTCCGCACAATTCTCTTTAGTGTGGAGGTATTGTGCACCAGTGTACCTGCGTTTTCTGCTTTCGCCAATTCCTTTGATGGGGATATCAGCCTATGTTCAACGCCTGCATTAAAAAAAAGACCTGACGCTTCGTGTATTTTACGCATTAGAACACTTGCCCCATTGGGAGCGTAAATATCTCCACCATATATAATGTCAACTTTCAGCATAACTTAATACTCATCTTTTATAAAAAACAAAATCTTAAGTATGAGGCACATAGAAACTTTGGCTTTCAGATAGAAGTCAGGACCATCAAGAGAAAGAAAAAGAAAAAGCCGCTTCAGTTTCCCAACTTCGAATATCCTCATCACCTTGTTCATTACGGCAACTCGTTCAGGGATGAAGTGCTCACTTTGGTACTTCTGCACGACATGTAAGAATCTGTACATTCCATCTTTCTCATACCAGAACGGCATATAGGCACGTAAGCGCTTCCAGCGGGAACTGATATCAAAAGGTGCTGTTGGTTTACCAGTTGCCAATGAATTATTACCATACAGTCTGTAATACATCAAATCCTTGTTGATGTAGTAACGATTTCCTGTCAGCGCAGCAGTCAGCCCAATATAAGCATCGTAGATGATCTCGTCGGGGATAGGTAGTATTCTTTCCACGAGAGCACGGTTCATCATCAGCGTACACCCCTGCGAGTTATAGCGTGTCAGATTCAACCTCCAATCACCACCCTGACTATCATGGTAAATACCAGGAAAAGGTTTCAGATTCTCATCTGCGTTGATAGAAAAGGAAGACACCAACGATGGCTCATCCTTTGGATATTTTGAAATGTATTGATAACTCACTTCTATCTTTTCAGGCATCCAATAGTCATCTTGGTCTGAAAGGGCTATATAATCACCTGAACAGAGTCGGATGGCCTTCTCAAAATTCTTATTATATCCCAAATTGTGTTCGTTGACATAATATTTAAGCCCATACTTGTCATGATACTCTTTGAGTATATCAATGGTGCCATCTTTGGAGCAGTCGTCAACAACAATCACCTCATCAGGCACCATGGTTTGGGCATAGATACTGTCTAACTGTTCCTTTAAATATTTTTCGCCGTTATATGTCGGCATTGCAAGTGATATCATTGCTATTGTATATCAAATTTTACGTTTAATAACTGTTGGGATATTATTTGAAGTAATATTTCTATAACAAAGAATTAGTGCGTAGAAATAATAAAACATTTCTTCTCCAAATTGTCCTGTTGCCAGCCTAAATAACATAAAATAGGCAAAGAGACAGATAATTCCGACATCCTTAAATTTGATACAGAAATATATGCAAAAAACAATCCACAAAGCCACTCCGACAAACCCCGAATCGGTAATTGCGACAAAGAGAAGACTTTCCCATCCATGGAGTAGAGGATGTCCATAACCGTCATTATTGAAAATATAGTATGAATGCCAAGCATAACCATTACCGAAATACAAATTATCCTGAGTCTCATTAATACTTGCGCCTAATTGCACCAAACGCTGAGCTATAGAGGAACCATGAACGTTATCGCTTTCCATCTGGAACATAGAGCCAACATAAGAGTCAAGGGCTGGTATGTAACTCATTATTATTAGTGCTAAGATAGCAGCTGCTCCTCCTATCAAAAACAACTTGAATCTCCTTTTTAACAACAAATAGACACATCCCGTTCCAATTAAACCCGCCAGTGAAGAGCGTACGCCACAAGCCACCGAAGCTAACAGTGTCATTATCATCAATACTATGTATATTGGTGGACTTACTGCCTGGTACTGCTTAATATTTATCAAATATATGAAGCTAAGCCCAATCATAACACCAAATGACATCGGATGCATAAATACTGACGATATGGCACCAAACAATCTGTCGGAGTCATCGCCCAAGTGTATTTCTGGGAGGCTTATCTCACTATGCAACATATCCAGATAAGGGTTTGCTCCATTATACATTATCAAAATAAGTCCATAACCCACCGACACGGCAATGGTTAATATCACCGCTTTATTCGCCAACTTCAAAAGCGAAGGCTTGCAACATATCATCGTATACATTGATATCGGTATAATAAAGGTCATGATAAAATATCTGATAAAAATCTTAAGAGAAAAAGTCAAAGGTACCTCCCTCGCGCTCAAAAAGGTAAGAAAGAAAAAAACGGTATATAGTATAACAAAAGGTATGAATGGACTATAGTCTATCCTTTTTACATATTTCATATTTCTCACGTTTGCCGCCATAAATGCGAGGGCAAACAAAACGGATGTTTCCACATCTTCCAGACCTAGAGCAGGAAGGGATAAGGACGGAATCAGGAAAAAACATGTCAAATACAGACCGATTCCTAATCTCGGCAGCAAAAACAACAGTGGGAAAATGAGTAATATCAAGAGTTGTATGAGTGTTCCTATCATAATATGTCTCGAGTTATTTCAACATCGACTTAATTTTGCGCGGGATTCTGTTTAACAGAGATACAAACAGTGTTCCTGCAGAAGAAACCATCAACTTGAATTTTGAGGTCCCCAACTTCTTAGAGACATACTCTACTTGTGAACGAAACATCGAAGGATAATTATATAATATATCTGCCAAGATTCCGTCGACTATATTGTCTTCCGTTTTGACCCCATGAGTTTTTTGGAAATTAAGAACATCACAATAAACTCTTATCCTTGTTTCAAGACTTTGGTAATTAGAAATATGCCACAACGAATTATTATTGCGTATCACATATACATACAAAGGTTGTGGCACTAATTTAATATGTTTTGCATAGTACCCCGTCTGAACGGAAAACAAATAATCATTACTTACAGTTGTTTCCTGAAAAGAAATATTATGCTCCTTAACCAAAGAATGCCGAATAAGCTTATCCCAAGGTTGTGTACATTTATACCTAAGATTATAATCCACATTCTTATCATCAATATGTTCGGCACAATAATTCTGAACAGGAATATATCCCCCTTGTTCGCCGTCCCTGTCTATCTTTAGAGTAAAGAATATGATGTCTTCTTGTGCTTTGTCGATGCTTTTACATATCATCTCATACATATTGTCTACGAAATAATCATCTGCATCAGAAAAAAGCAGCCACTCACCTTTGGCCTCCTTTAAAGCTACGTTGCGCGCATGACCGGCACCAAGACCGTCATGGTTAAAGATAACTTGCGTATACTGCCTTTTTGTACCTGGGAAGTTTGCCTCGTCCAGATTATCACTGTTGTCATCAACAACAATCACTTGTATATCTTCAATATCAGGGATTGAAATAAGACATCGCTCAAGATCTTTTTGGCTGTTCTTATGTGGTATAATTATCGTAAATCTAGGATTACTCATTTTGGCTATTTTATTATGAGAATGCTTGTAATAAATATTCTTTAGAGATAGATGTCACGTCCGAAATCCGTTCCATTACAGGATTATAATCAATCCCAGTGAAAACAATGTCGCATGTGTCATCAACCATCCGATCTTTTAGACCAATTTTATCTAATATCGACTCTGCTCTCAAGTCAATCTGACTATGTTGTCTAATGCTATAGAACGGTTTATTGAATATAATAGAAAATGCCATGCCATGAAAAGAAGACGTTATAACGCACTTAGCCGCTTTAATTAGGCCTAAAAAAACACCAACAGTTGCAGTTTGAACCACATCTTTTCTCCAAAAAGGAGCAGAAATTGCCCCCTGTAATCTAATTAGTTTACAATTATTCTTCTCCGCAAATTTTAGGGCAAACACCAGTGTAGAGGGTCTTTCAAACAAATCAAACAAAAGCATATATGGCTTATCTATCCTTGGCTCTTCAACCAACGGCTCATAATTATCTCTTGATAGAAGGAATGTCGGATCTATTACCTGTGTTATTGTTTTCTTTGTAAGTGGCTGTAAAACATCTATCATAGAAGATTCGCGTACACTTATATTATTCATATTCTCCAATGCCATTGAAACATAAGCAACATCTTTCTTATCCAAGGACGCTCTACCCATGCTTGGAGCATAAGAAACTACTTTGCAATTTGCGCCTACTCCCCAATAAATATCCTCAAGACAATTATTGGTATTTTGAGGATTCCAGATCTGATCACTACCTAAAACAATAGCATCAAACTCATGAAAATCCATGCCCTGAGTGTACGGATACAAATTGAAATAAGTATTTCTAAACTTTAATGCACGTTTGTGTCTAAGTACTCTGCATGGATATTTTGGTGCTTCATCCTTTATTTTACGGAGGGTCTTTATAGGACTCTTTGAGAGCCATCTATTCAATATAAATGGTCTGTAGTTACGCAGCTTATACTCCGGCAGATAATCAATTATATAGGTCTCATGTCCTAAGCTTTTTATGTATTCTTGCAAAGCAAAAGCCTGGAGCATCGCACCATAATTGTCACTTGCCGATAGTGTAATTATTCCTATTCTCATTGTTGAACTGTCTTTGAGGATTATTGTTGTTCTCAAACAACCTAATAATCGCTTAATTGAATAGTTTATATTTAATTTGCCTAATTGTTGCAACTACCTCTTTTCTGAATCTATTATATACATATCTCCAACCCATCAGGCCGCATCTCTTGCATGCATATTCGAATCCGCGTTCTGCATAATACTTCTCAAATTCCATCCGGTAGGGGTGAATACTTGATGAATGTAACAAATGGTTTTGCATTACATTAGCAAGTTCCGCTGGTATTGTATGCATGTCTTCTTTTACTAATTCAAATAGTTTCAAGCCTTTTTCTGTATTACACAAAACGAGAGAACACCCCTTATCATCGGCATTAAAAGTTGGGGCTGTTCTTTCCCATCCCCAATAGTCAGCTATTGTTATATCACTAGGGCGTTGTAAATTTGAAAAATGACAATTACTACAAGAGTATCTAAACATTATACTTTGATAAAACAAAAAATCGAATGACTCTTTTTGTTGTTTATCAGAAAATATGAATGTTTCATGATGGGCCTTCCATCCATATAGATCCTTATCTCTAAAATTGACACAGCTAATCCTTGCACCTTGTTTATTCTCAAGATAGTCCAAATAATCACGCCACAAAAAGGGACCTGGCACACCGTTACATACAATATCCATTAGGAATAAATTATCACGCAACTTTTTACCAACAAAACTATTTAACCCTGAAGTCTGACAAGGTGTGCCAGAAAACAAGACAGTTAGTCCATTTTTCAAATCCTCTTTAATTTGCGCAAAAATACCGGTTAAATCACTCTGCACATATTTGCTTCCACGAAATTCGTCACGTTCTTCTTTCGTCATAGCACGCTTATGAGCCACTCTAAAGTGATCTTTAAAACCTACTCCGTAAACTATTCCGCCTTGCTCTAATATAAAATCACTTACCGCAACAAATGCTGCGCCGGAGCGACTCTTCATAATCTCTTTTATATCCTTGTGTCTTGCTGCATAAGCAACTGGTTTGTCCAAGTTTAGCGATTTGTCATAATTATCATTGAACTGACATACTCTTTCACATAAACCACAATCTACACATTTATCCTCATCAACTTTAGGATATAGAAAGCCCATTGAGTCAGGCAACATTCTAATAGCATCATGCGTACAAATGCTTGCACAAGCAGTACATCCACAACAATCACTCGGTTTGTTTATTTTAATCATCTATTATTCTGGATTTAATTTGTTTGACTTTTAATAAAGTCATTTGGCGTTCTTTGGTATTAAAACCTATAAAGAAGATGGCTACGCTTGTACTTAACAAACAAATAGTCGAAATAATTATAAAATCAACAAATCCCTCATGAAAATAACCTTTCGCTATTATTGGGGGGATCGATGATATAATACTAACTGCAAGTACATTAAGTAGAACTTTCTTAAAAAAGGACCAAAAATCCAGTTTAATTTCATTACTTTTTAGGATTAACAGGCGTGCGAATAGACTACTTACAGAGAAAAATATAGCCACATACATTATAGTCTCCGGTACACCACCCAATTTAAGTAAAACATAACTAACTGGTACGTTCAATAGCTGGATCCCGCCTACTATTATCTGATAGTTCCTTATATTTCCAGTTGCCTGCTGGGCTGTTATTAATGTATATGATAAAGACTCTATTAAAATAAAGACAAGTGTTAACTGTACAAAAAGAATTGAATGATCTGGTACATTTTTTAACCACAAACAAAGTAGGAAGTCCGTATTTATCAATATTGGGAGGCTTAATATGAGCAACATATAGAATGACAATCGGCTGCCGTAGAAAATAAGTGAGGTCATATATTCATTATCGCCGCAAGAATAGGATTTTGTAATCTGTGGCCTGATAGCAGTCATAAAACTCTCAACAAATCCTTGTACAACATGTAAAACTTGATTTGCTACTGCCCTTGCAGCATTTACAACGGGACCACCAAATAAGTTCACAAGAACATTACCTCCTTGGTCACGTAATATAGCTGCAGTCGAACCTATGAAATTCCAGCCTGCAAAACTGAACAATTCTTTCATCAGGTTCTTATCATGAATGAATTGAAATCTACATTCAACAAAGTGTCTCTTACAATAAATATAAAACAACCATCTGGTGATAAAATTTACGCCAAATAAAAGAATTGCATAAAATATAAGTTTATCTATAGGTGATATTATTAATAAGTAGCATATTACCAGTTTTGCAACACCTTCAAATATACTTATGAATGCGAATGCATTCATTTTCTCATGAGCAATAATGGCAGCATTATATGGTACAGAAATGATAGTAACACAAAAAGAAAGAACAGAAAATTGGAAAGCCCAATTAGCGGCAGTAAGGCGCTCCTCTGGAATAACCATTTTGTTATTCACAAACCATACCCCTATTACCTCAGCAAGGACTACTATTATTATCGCTAGTAAGATATGTATAATTAGAGTGGATGAGAATACTTTACTTAGTTCACTGTTTTCCCCTTTTCCAAGAGCGAATGTAAAGAAACGACTTGACGCACTTGAAAGAGATTGGCTTACGATAGCAAATAATGCCACAAAGCCACCAACAACATTATATATACCAAAATCCTCTACGCCGAGTGTTTGAAGTATAACCCTAGACGAGTAGAGACCTATAACCATTAGAAATAGCATCCTAACATAGAGAAGAACCGTATTCTTCGCTATTCGTTTGCTATTTTCTCTATTATTTGACATGTAAAAATATTACTAATTAAACTTTGCTACATACTTTTTTTCTTCACTTCAACTCGTCTAATCAGAATTGCCTTTCTAGTTTCATCATTATTATTTTTTGTATTGAAATCTGAATAAACAATTAAAAATGAATTCTTTGAATCTTCAATAATTGCAGGGTAGCCACATGAAACATTCATCTCATAAGAACCATCTTCTTTCATAAAAGGCATCATATCAATAGGTTCTGTCCAGTTTCTTCCTGTTCCATCAAGAGAAAACCTTATTTGGATGCCAGGCCTCCCAGATACGAGGGTTAGAACTCCATTTTTCAATAGTTTCAAACTAGGATCTACCCCATTGGGCGATATTTCTTTGGGTTCTGACCAAGTTTTTCCTTCGTCATAAGAAAATGATTCCAGCATGGGCGACACCATGCCTGTACGCATAACACATACGTACGTTCCATCAGATAGAACTTCAAAGGTTGGTTCTTCATAATCACCATTCTTATTAACCCAATTATTTTTAGGCAATTGTATACTATTTTTAAACGGAACTTTTCCGAGAAGAAGCCAATTATGCCCCCCGTCAGTTGACTTATAAAAACGAATTTGACTTGGTGAAACTTCTCCTATTTCATTAAGATAATAACAAGGATATATTCCTGCCACCATGGATCCATCGCTCAGTTCTTTTATATTACCCCACCAAGTAATAGGCATTGAGCCATCGATAGAGTACCGAAGTAATCCATTATCTATTATTTTGCCATGAATTGACTCTTCACCTTTTTGAATATAAACTCCCTGTAATTCTGTTGGTAAATCATCAACAAAATAGAAAGACATATTACCTTTTTGACCTACGGGTTTAGGAAATGTTTTGTAAGATTTTATATCTTTTGAAGCTGGTGTCAAAATGGTTAATATTCTTCCATCTTTAAGACGTGTTTTATTAACACCCCTCAATTCATTATAATTCTTATCCCTTTTTTTCCAAGTTTTACCTTTGTCTTTAGACATCATGGGGATTCTTTTCCTCTCAGACACTTTTCCATAACTTTTGTGTGAATCAGCATTCATCTGCCACCCCACAATTAAAGTTCCATCATTTGCCTTTCCAATGCTAGGAAATTGGTAATAACCCCATTCCTCCTCCTGTTCTGCCTGAACGACCATGACAGGTTCAGACAATGAAATAATCGCGACAGTTTTTCCACCTTGCTTAACCGGTAATGTTTCCTCTTTTTGGCTCACATGTCCTTCATGTATCTCCAAATTAGGTTTAGTCTCAATATTTATCTCAGTTTTCTTTACTCTTTTATCTATTACCTTCTTCGGAAAAACCATACCCATGAAAAAAGGGATAACAATTATAAGACACGAAAGTGATAAGAATATTATTCGTTTTCTAAGCATACATATCTATTATCCCTTTTAAAAATGAGATGCATTTAATATATAATCTTATTTATCTTATCATGTTAAGAGAAAATCTTTCACCTTTCTCACAATCCCTCAAAAACTTTTTTCCGAGTATTTCTGATAGATATTTCGGATGCAAACCAAATCCTGGTCTCACACTCCTTACATTTTTCTCCGTTATTAACTCACCAGCCTTGATGTCCTCAGCAACATAAAGCGACCGGCAAAACTCTCTACCCTTAATATTAGATAGGTCTGTGGGATAAACGACTCCTCCAATAGCTTTCTCTACATTACGAATAGCCTTTACCATTGCAGCAAACTCTCCTATTTCCATTGAGAAAGCAGCATCCGGTCCACCAATATTACGGTCAAGGATGAAGTGTTTCTCAACCAAAGTGGCACCAAGTGCTACAGCTGCAACAGCTACATCATAACCCATAGTATGATCGCTCAGGCCAACCTTCACGCCATAGCGCTCTTTCATATCCACCATTGTCTTCAGATTAGCATCCTCGATTGGTGCCGGATAGGAAGATGTGCACTTCAAAAGTGTTATATCATTATTCCCTGCATCCTTGCAAGTCTTAACTGCCAACACAATATCCTCTGGCATCGCAATACCCGTAGAGATTACCATTGGCTTACCTTTCTTTGCAGCATACTCAATCAGAGGGATATCCGTAATCTCAAAGCTGGCAATCTTCATAATTGGATTGCCAAGATCTTCAAGGAAATCTACTGCGGTCTTATCAAAAGGCGTGGAGAAACAAATCAGACCACACTTCTTTGCTTCATCAAATATGGCTTGATGCCATTCCCAAGGCGTATATGCCTCCTGATAAAGGTCATAAAGAGTACGACCATCCCACAAGGTTCCTTTTACCTTGAAATCATCAGCATCACAATTCAGTGTGATGGTATCTGCCGTATAGGTCTGTATCTTAACAGCATCTGCACCAGCCTCTTTAGAAGCTCTTACGGATTCAAGAGCCACTTCCAGTTTATGGCCGTGGTTGGCTGAAAGTTCTGCAACAATAAAAGTCTTACTCATGTAATCTCAGTATATAATAAATGTACTCGTTGTCTCTGCTTTGTTCTTTATAGCCAAGTTTCTCGTGATACTTGATAGATCTCAAATTATCTTGTTTCACCTTGGCTGAAACGGCTTTAATCTCAGAGGGCAAACTGCTCAATATCTGCCGTTCCCATTTTTCAGTTTGTCCTGTTCCTTGGGTGGAGGGGTTCGCAATAATCCCACGTTCCCATACTCCATCACCTTCGTTGGTAAGGTTATAAGTACCCACCAACATACCATTCTTGTAAATGGCATAATAGAGTCTGTTAGGATTGCCTTTCAAACTCTCTACAAATTTGAAATGATTCTCTTCTGGAATCACTTCCGGATTCACCATCCATGAGCGAACATCATCACGGTTCCTCAATGCAAGGATGTCAAGGTTCTGCTCTTTGGTGCAATCCACATAATTAATCACCTCATAACGGTCATTCCACAAAGAGTGAAGCACCACATCTTTGTATTCTCCATTAAACAGGCAATGCTCTTTGAGTGTTGCCTCACGCTTGAATCCATTCGCCTCCAGCATCGTGTAGAGGTGTGGACGGAGGTCAAAGGCATAGGTGTAAATCTTATGCAAACCCAAATCATCAAAAGCCACGACTTTGAGCATAGTGAGGTAGTTGCTCCAGTGTTCAGCAAAGTGCTCTTTTTCCAAACGGATGTCTATAATGAATGATATTTCACCATTACGGTCAATCCAGTTGATATGGACCAAACCACCATACCCTATGCAGACACCCTTCTCCAAGTAGGAGAAGAGTATCTGATCTGGCTTGGGGTTGTCATACAGCTTGGAAACAACATTATCAAAATAACGTTGCTGGTCATCCTCAGTGAGAGGACGAGCCTGACGTAAGTGATAGATTTGCTCGTTACGCCACTTCATAATATAGAACCTGTCTTCATATCGAAGCGGAACTATGGAGTAATCACCAAGGTGTTGCTCCTGATGCTGTAGACAAATGTATTTGGGCATAACGTTTAGTTAAGACGTTTGAAACCGGCCTGACATACAGGACCGTCAAGAGCCTTCATCACATCCTCGCCATCCTCGAAGTCACGAATCTTGGCAAAGATAGGATCGAGAGCCTGATAGTAATCCTCAAGAACTTCGTCGGTATGTGCAAGGCAGGTGTACATGAGCGTTCCGGCAATGTAGCCCTTCTTGAGCATTTCCTGAGTGACGTAGGTCTTGTATGCAAGAGCATTAGGAGAATCAAAGGTATAACCGGCAAGAGGGGGAATACCCCACTGGTTAATCTTCAAACCATACTTGTCAGCCAGTTTCTGCCAATTCTCTTTGTTCTTCAGTCCCTGTTTGGTGATGAACTCCCAAGACTTAGTTTTCTCCATCACATCGAGAGCTGCCAATGCAGCGGTCGGTCCAATGCGGTCAGTCCAGAAAGTGGAGCTAATCCAAGAACCCTGAGCAGCATCCATGATTTCCTTCTTACCAATAACAGCAGCAATCACATAACCATTACCCATGGTCTTGGAGTAAATGGTCATATCAGGATATACACCATACTTCTTGTGCAGACCAAAATAAGTCTCACGGAAGCCAGAAGTGCATTCATCAAAGATAAGGATTACGCCATATTCATTGCAAAGATTGCGGATGTGCTCCAAATAGCCTTCTGCAGGGCCAAAATTACGGCAGACCTCCATTTTAACAGCAGCAAGATCGGGAGTATTGCGAATGATATTCTCAATTTCCTCAAAATCGTTGTAGTGGAACGGAATAGCAGTACCACGAAGTGCGCGAGGAACGCCATTAGTAGGAATACCTGGCAGCAAATGACCTGCAAGGGCATCACTCTCACCGAGATTAACCGACACATACCAGTCATGCCAACCGTGATAACCACAAATGGCAACCTTATCCTTGCCTGAGTAAGCACGAGCAATACGGATACACATTGAGTTGGCCTCACCACCACCACGGGTATAACGCACACCACCAGCCCAAGGATTATTCTGAAGAATCTTTTCTGCCAGATAAACCTCCTCAGGGCAATTGAAAGTTGTCAAATTACCATCACGAACAACTTTCATAACTGCTTCGTCAACCTCTTCACGTGCGTAACCCAGTGTGTTGGTACCAACACCCATCAGGCCACAGTCAATATACTCACGTCCATCGAGATCCCATACATGACAGCCCTTTGACTTGCTGTAGTAAGCTGGCCAGTTCTCAGGAAGCAACTGTTCAGGACGTTTTGAAAGGAGGGATGTTCCTCCAGGAATCATTGTTTTAGCTTTTTTGTAAAGCTCTTGACCTTTTCCCATAATATAAATATAAAATCAGTTATTTTATTTCTTTACGTACACACCATCATTGGCAATGGACTTTGCATAGCCTTCATTATTGGCAAATTTGCTATTGATGGCATATAAGTCCTTATGCTCGATGAGATAATCAATATAATCTTTCCATCCCTTCTCAATACCCAGATTCTCAATGAGCGCTTTTATCACCTCAAAGTCTTCAGGTTCATCAATGGTAATGCGGTAATCATCTGCATTGAATTTGCCAGCAGGGTTCGGGAAATTGTATGTTTTATAAATAGTGCCACCATCAGCAGAACCATTCTTCCAAATATAGGCAGTCACGTGTTCACGCTCAGATTTTAGGGTGGCCTCCTTAAAGGCTTTCTCCAAAGCAGAGAACTTCATCACTTCTGTATCAAGTCCGTCAGGGAAGCTAGCAGCCTGAGTACGTACATAGTCATATTCAGGGTGCTCAATTGCATAAGTAACTACTGCATCTATCACATTAGGATCAATCAGAGGACAGTCAGATGTGAGGCGAATCACATAATCAGGCTTCTCAGGTGCAGCGGTGTCGTAGAAGCGAGACAAGACATCATCCACAGAGCCCTTATGATAGTCCACTCCAACTCTATTTGCTATTTCCACAATGAATTTTGAGCCTTCTTCATCAGTTGTGGCAATCTTTACTTGATTGATAGTCTTTGCCTGAAGAATACGACGAAGATGGATTTCGAGAAGCGGAGTGCCATTGACTTCCTTCAATATTTTGGCAGGCAAACGGGTTGAACCGTAGCGAGCCTGAGTAATAGCCAATACTTTAACCATATTTTAATTCCAATTTACTGGGTTTAATAACTCGTGTTCTTTTACTTCAATTTCTATATCAATAGGTGTATCCTTTACAGAGGCAAGGTTCATCTTCAACTGATCCACATTGTCGACACCAATCAGGACACCATCAATGTATGGATTCTGCAAGTTGTAGTTAAGCGCAATCTCAGAAATACTTAAGCCGCTTTTCTTTGAAAATTCATCCAATTGAAGAAGGTATTTCTTCATAGGTTTAAGTTTCTCGGGTAAAGCCTCCCTATCCTTAAAAAACAGGCCCTGTAAGAAAGTACTTCTCACGTGTATCTCCACACCCTTCTCATGAACTTCTTTCATTAAAGGGAGGAACTTTTTGTCAAAAATGTTAAACGGCACTTGAATCAAATCAAAAGGAGATTTGTTATCAAGAATAAACTGAAGTTCCTCAGGTGTATAGAGCGAGAAGCCAATCTTCTGAACCTTACCAGATTCTTTTAATTCCAAGAACTCATCCCAAATCTTGGGATTATTTTTGTACACCTCAAAGTGATGGAGAAGATATCCATAGAGTTTGTCAACTTTCAGGCGCTTCAATGAGCCATTAAACATTTCTCCAACAGGTGTATCCCCTTTCGGATACTTTGATACAATCTTGAATCCTTCATCAGGTGTAGTACACTCTCCAAGTATTTCCTCTGAGTTACCGTAGGCGCTAGAGGTATCCAAAGTAGTTATGCCTCCTTTTGCAGCCTCCGTAAGAATACTCTTTACAGCATCCTCACTGGGGCGACCTGCGGAATTCACACCATATTGAAGGCCAAACTGAACAGTACCAAGAACAAGTTTTCCCATTATTTCATGAATTCTTTAACTTTCGCAATAATCCAATCCTGTTCCTCTTCCGTTAAGGTCGGGAACATAGGTAATGCAAGACACTTAGTGTAATAATCTTCAGCTACCGGCATATCACCTTCTTTCCAACCTTGCTGCTTGTAATAAGGCATTGTGTGAGCAGGGATATAAAGCACCTGAGAGTACACATTGTTTGCACGCAGGAAGTCATACAGGCCTTTACGCTTTGCAGGATCCACCTGAATAATGTACAGATGGAAAGCATGAACAATATTCTCAGCACGGAAAGGAGTCTTTACGGCAGTTCCTTTGAAAGCCTCATCATACTTCTTGGCAATTTCATTTCTGCGTTCAATGCTCCAATCCAGACGCTTCAGCTGGCTAATTCCAAGAGCGGCCTGCATCTCGGTGATACGGTAGTTGTAACCCAACTCCTGCATCTCGTAATACCAACCGCCATCGTTCTTCTTCAACAGAGCGGGATCTTTAGTGATTCCGTGGGTGCGGAAAAGAGCGACCTTATCATACAGGTCTTTACGGTTAGTTGTCACAGCTCCACCCTCGCCTGTGGCAATATGCTTTACTGGGTGGAAGGAGAACACAGTAAGGTCTGCATATTTGCAGTTACCAATCATCTGCTTTTCGCCATTGCTATCAATAAAACTACCACCTGGGGCATGACAAGCATCCACTACAACAGCAAAACCATATTCATCTGCTAATTTGCGAAGTCTTTCCTCATCAATAGGATAACCGGCAAAATCAACAGGTACGACAGCCTTATAAGTACCTTTAGGTGATGCTTTCAGAATCTGCTCCAGCTTATCCAAATCCATCAAGAAGGTCTTAGGGTCAATATCGCAGAATACCACTTCAGCACCCTGATAACGGAATCCGTTAGCAGAAGCAACGAAGGTAATGGGAGTAGTTATAATCTTATCGCCTGGTTTAATATCCAGCGCCATGGCACAAAGGTGCAAAGCAGCAGTTCCGTTGCTCACCATGCAGGCATATTTGCAACCCAGGTAGTTGGCGAAGTTCTTCTCAAACTCACCAATCAGAGGGCCTTGAGTCATATAATCTGACTTTAAGGCTGCAATTACGGCATCAACATCTTCTTGAGTGATACTCTGATGGCCGTAAGGAATAGGTTTGGTAATCATTATCTTAAAACTTTAACCGTTACTTCACCTCAAAACCAGGAATAACTTTTGCAAACTTCTCGCGAAGTGTCTCAACTGTATCCCAATCTTGATTGTTGTCAGAGGCAAAATAGAAACCTTGTTCAACAAACTTAGCACCAGGATAATGATTCAAATAATCTTCTGTTGTGAAATTAAATGCAACAGAAGGAAGAATTGCATAATACTTACCCAAATCAATTGTACTCAAAGAGTCTGTTGGGGTTATCATCTCCTCATGCAGTTTCTCTCCCGGACGGATACCAATTTCCTTCAGAGGAAGATTTGGTGCAATTGCTTTAGCAACATCTGTGATTCTATAAGATGGTATCTTCGGTATAAATAATTCTCCACCCAGATGGTTTTTCAATGCCCACATAACAAGATCAACACCCTCCTGAAGAGAAATATTGAAACGTGTCATGCGCATATCAGTGATCGGAAGATCCTTGGCACCTTGATCTCTCAACTTAATAAAGAAAGGGATAACAGAACCGCGAGACCCCATTACATTACCGTAACGAACTACAGAGAAACGGATATCACGTGAACCGCGAATATTATTTGCTGCAATAAACAACTTGTCACTGGTCAACTTGGTGGCTCCATAAAGATTGATAGGTGCACAAGCCTTATCAGTACTCAGAGCTACGACATCTTTAACGCCACAAGCAAGAGCGGCATCAATAACGTTTACGGCACCATTGACATTGGTCTTGATGCATTCACGAGGGTTATACTCTGCTGTATCGACCTGTTTGATAGCAGCTGCATGGATGATGACATCGACACCCTCACATGCCATTTTCAATCGCTCTGCATCGCGTACATCGCCAATAAGATAACGAAGCATAGGATAATCCTTTTCAGGATATTTCTGCTTCATATTGTACTGTTTCAACTCACCACGTGAATAGATGATAATCTTTTTAACTTTAGGATAATCACGAAGGATTGTCTCTACAAATTTGTTTCCGAACGAACCGGTACCTCCGGTTATCAATACTACCTTTCCGTTTAACATAATAAATATTTTTAAATTAAATTATTAATACATATATGAAGAGATTCCGTCCAATATGGAATCATAATATCAAAAATCTCTTTTATTTTTGTTTTGTCCAGCACTGAATAAGAAGGACGTTTAACAGGGCTAGGAAAATCATCGCTGTGGCATGGCTGAATATCACAGAGACCCTCTAAATCTCCCTGTTTAGGGAGACGGTTATAATAGCCTATTTCCAAACCAATCTGCTGTATCATCTTGGTGAAATCGAACCAAGAACAAACGCCTTCATTGCTGTAGTGATAAACTCCACTCTTCGAGTAATTGACAGTTGACAATTGAGAATTGATAATTTCTTTTTTGTAATCTTCGATTGCTACGACAATAGCCTGTGCCAGGTCAAAAGCATAAGTAGGCGTTCCTACTTGATCGAAAACAACTTTCAACTGCGGTTTTGTTGCCGTTAGATTCATCATTGTCTTTACGAAATTCTTTCCAAACTCAGAATACAACCAGGCAGTGCGTATAATAATATACCTACAACCCGCCTTCTGAATAGCCTCCTCACCATGCAATTTAGTTAAGCCATAGACTCCAGTGGGTGTACCCTTTTGGTCTTCTTTACAAGGAGTGTTGTATGGATCACCACCAAAAACATAGTCGGTACTGATATGAACCAGCAGGCCATTAACCTCCTTCATAGCTATTGCCAAGTTCTCAGGAGCTTTAGCATTCAGTAATTCTACAAGCTCATACTTCTCTGGATCTTCCGCACCATCCACATTAGTCCAGGCCGCACAGTTGACAATCACTTTGACATCATTCTTCTTCACCATCTCTCGAATAGTATCAAGATTGGTAATGTCAAGTCTGGTTGTTGTGGTGTCTATATCCTGTCCTGCCAATTTATGGAGCATCTCTATTGATTCGGGATGCTCGTCACAGACGTCAGTAAAGATATATTTATCTTTAGAGTCTTTGGTAACAATGCGCATTTCATTGCCCAATTGTCCGTTGGCTCCTGTTACTAAAATCGTCATATTATTCTTTTTTGAACACAAATCACTCGAATTACACTAATGGCTTTATTGATGATTATCCTGCCGGTCTACTTTATTCTGAATAAAAGTTGTTTATTATTTAAGCACTTCTAAGAGTAAACTCTTAAATTGCTCACAAATAATAACAACATATCATCAATAATAACCTATGTTTTGAATATTCGTCAGATTAGTACAATTCGCTGTCGATACTAAATGGACTGTCGAAGTCCTTCAGCAAGGCATGTTTGGTATCCTTCTCCGAAAGGTTTGCTTTCTCTGTGGGGATTCTCCAGTCAATACCAAGGCTGTCATCCAAGATACTAATACCGCCATCAGCCTCTGGATGATAGAACTCGTCACACTTATACTGGAATACTGCTGTTTCACTCAATACTGCAAAGCCATGAGCAAATCCTCGCGGAACAAAGAACTGACGGTGGTTATCTTCTGTCAGTTCCACCGTCACATGCTGGCCATAAGTAGGAGAACCTTTTCTAATATCTACAGCCACATCAAGGACAGCACCTTTTACGCAACGTACAAGTTTACTTTGAGTAAAAGGAGGATTCTGGAAATGAAGTCCACGCATCACACCATAGGAGGACATACTTTCATTATCCTGAACAAAGTTGATGGTGTGTCCCAAAATAGGTACTACCTTCTCATCAAAGTCTCTTTGTGAGAAACTCTCGAAAAAATAGCCTCTTGCATCACCGAATACTTTAGGTTCAATGATGAGGACTCCTTCTATATCTGTCTTTATTACTTCTATCATTTTTATCTTTATTTGAACACTAATCTCACGTATCTACACGAATCTCTAGAACTATACGTTCTTTCTCCAATTCATCTGAGTTTCCGAAATTAAGCAAAAGCCCCAGCTTGTAGCCTGTGGCATGAAGATAATTGTAAACTTGAGATCGGTGAGCGTCATCTAATGCGTTTACCGCCTTCAATTCTACGATTATCTTTTCAAAGCACACGAAGTCTGCTTTGTAGGTTTGCTTAAGTTCTACATCTTCATACTGTATCTTTAGCTCTTTCTCTCTTTCGTAAGGTATTCCTTGGCGTTGGAACTCTATTTCTAATGCCTCCTGATAAACTGCTTCAAGGAATCCATGGCCAAGCGCGTTATATATCTTAAACGCTGCTCCGACCACTTTATAACTTTCTTCCTTGTAGATTATCATTCGTCAGATTCGTGTTATTCGTGTTCGTTAATTATACATGCTCCAGCGTACCGCTGTTAATGTCTTCTTTCATCTCGTCTATCACCTTCAACAGATACTGGCCATACTGGTTCTTCAGCATTGGTTTAGCCAGTTCTCGCATCTTCTCTTCAGAGATCCAGCCATTACGATAGGCAATACCTTCCAAACAGGCTACCTTTAAGCCTTGGCGTTTCTCAATAACCTCCACAAAGGTACTTGCTTCTGCCAAAGAATCATGCGTACCAGTGTCAAGCCAAGCAAAGCCACGGCCAAAAACCTGCACCTTTAGTTCGCCATCTTTAAGGAACTCTTGGTTGACAGTTGTGATTTCCAATTCCCCACGTGCTGATGGTTTGATATGTTTAGCGACATCCACCACCTTGTTGGGATAGAAATAGAGGCCTACTACCGCATAATTGCTCTTGGGTTCTTTGGGTTTCTCTTCTATTGAAAGACAATTACCTTCTTTATCAAACTCTGCTACTCCATAACGCTCTGGATCTGATACCCAGTAGCCAAAAACAGTTGCCTTCTGGTTCTTCTCAGCATCTTCAACAGCTTTTCTCAGTAAGCCAGTAAAGCCGCTGCCATAGAAGATATTATCACCCAGAACAAGGCAAGCACTGTCATTTCCTATAAACTTCTCACCAATAATGAAAGCCTGAGCGAGTCCATCAGGTGAAGGTTGCTCTGCATACTCAAAGTGAACTCCGTAGTCTGAGCCATCGCCTAATAGACGTTTGAATCCGGGAAGGTCGTATGGAGTGCTAATGATAAGGATGTCACGGATTCCTGCTAACATAAGTGCAGAAATGGGGTAATAAACCATCGGTTTATCATAAATTGGGAGCAATTGCTTGCTCACGCCCTTGGTGATAGGGTAAAGTCTGGTACCGGAACCACCAGCAAGTACTATGCCTTTCATAATTATCTGTTTTTGTACATATTCTCATAATACTTCTGGTAATCTCCAGAAGTTACATTGTCAAGCCAGTCTTGATTGTCAAGATACCACTTGACGGTCTTCTCAATGCCTTCCTCAAACTGGAGGCTGGGTTCCCAACCAAGTTCCTTCTGAAGTTTGGTAGAATCAATGGCATAACGGAGGTCGTGACCTGCACGATCAGTCACGTATGTAATCAAGTCCATATCAGCGCCTTCGGGTCTGCCAAGAAGTCTATCAACGGTATTTATCAATACCTTGATGATATCAATATTCTTCCATTCGTTAAAGCCACCAATATTGTATGTTTCTGCAATCTTGCCATTATGGATAATAGTGTCAATAGCACGAGCGTGATCAACCACATACAACCAGTCACGAACGTTTTCTCCCTTACCATAAACAGGCAGGGGTTTGCGATTACGAATGTTGTTAATGAACAGTGGTATCAGTTTCTCAGGGAACTGATAAGGGCCATAGTTGTTAGAGCAGTTGGTCACAATGGTAGGCATATCAAAAGTATCGTGAAAAGCTCTCACGAAATGGTCACTACTTGCTTTAGCAGCACTATATGGACTATGCGGCTGGTACTTCAAATCCTCGGTAAAGAACTTTTCTCCGTAGGCAAGATGATGTTTGCCACTGGAGGCTTTGGTGGTAAACGGAGGTTCGATACCTTCAGGATGGGTCATCTGGAGTGCTCCATACACTTCATCTGTAGAGATGTGATAAAAGCGTTTACCCTCATACTTCTCAGGAAGAGATTCCCAATATGCCTTTGCTGCTTGAAGAAGGCTCAAGGTGCCCATAACATTGGTCTGAGCAAATGTGAATGGGTCTTTGATAGAACGGTCCACGTGACTCTCTGCAGCCAAGTGAATAATACCATCCACATTTTCTTCCTGCATAAGTTTTAGAATGCCATCAAAATCGCAGATATCCATCTTGACAAACTTGTAATTAGGTTTGTCCTCGATGTCCTTCAAATTTGCAAGATTACCGGCATAAGTAAGCTTATCCAGATTGATAATCTTATAATCCGGGTATTTGTTTACAAACAGTCTTTCTACATGACTGCCAATAAATCCGGCTCCGCCGGTAATGATTATGTTCTGCATATTGTGATTATATTTATTATTCTCAAAAGTGGGGCAAGATTATCAGGTTATTGAACCTTTTTGTCTTATGAGAGACCCTGATAGGAGCCCGCCCCATACATCGTTTTTTTATATATCCTGCTTCTCTGAAGTATATCTATGCGCCATTTCCATTATTCTCACTATATCTAAATGCTCTCACAGAATATTCTGATTGTGGCAAATTTTGACGTTCTGTATATCCATCGAGCATCTTCTGCTTATAAAGCCGCCTTTCTTCTTCCTTTGCCAGTAGATTTGCACGAAGATTATTCAGAAGGGCATAATCTTCTACTAATGGTTTAAACTTCTCTAAGCCATTCGGTGATAGGCAATTATAGTAAAGAAGGACAAGTTCATGCTGGGATAGGTTTGAGCGTACTATGCTTGCATAACGGTATTTCTCTTTATCAGTAAATCCTGTCTCGCTGATGTATTTGAAAATATGATACAAATGACGGAAATAGTGGTCAAGACGACCTACCGACTTGTTTTCCACATAATGTTTGAAAGCTTCTCCATCTTTTTGAAGCATCTCTTTCAGTCCCACATATTCCTCGGCCTTTGGCACATAGTCGCCTTCTACCGTATAATACACTTTGACTATATACATCGTGTAAAGTGCCTCAAAAACTTCTCGCCCTGTCAACTTGTATATTTGAGGGATGGCGGATATTCCTCCATCGATGTCCTCATCTATCTCTATACTCAACGCATTCGTTATGGCCTCCTGATGGCTTATCATCTCAAACAGATTATGCTCAAAACGCTCTACCGTCAGGTCATCTTTCAGTTCTATGTTGTACTAATTTTCACTGCGGTGAAAAAGCTAAAGCCATGCGGCTCCCACTCTTCACCAATATTTCACACTAATTTTCGTTATTCTATTAAGGTGCAGGGAGATGACGGGATTCTCTACCCCCCCC
>Ga0256404_1002998_pt1 | contig 35675 bp, 41 predicted proteins | sample RumenRJG_01DNA_FD_185990 | JGI IMG/M metagenome (GOLD analysis project Ga0256404, IMG submission 185990) | Bovine rumen microbial communities from Lethbridge, Alberta, Canada - RJG_01 | ecosystem: Host-associated > Mammals > Digestive system > Stomach > Rumen | place: Canada: Alberta | collected... | reverse complement strand
AGGAGAATGCAGCAGTTGATTTTGAAATATCGGATGAAGATATGCAACGGCTGCAGAATATCGAACACATTAAGGATTATGGAGAATTTTCACATTTCCCTGTTTTTAGCGGGAAATGATGTTTAGGCAAAAATTTTGCGGTGTTCATACTTTTTGTGGAGGGAATGAAATATGTCGAAGATTGTACAGACAGCAGGCAGAAATGCGCTGGGAGAATTTGCTCCGGAGTTTACACATTTTAATGATGATGTGTTGTTTGGAGAGAATTGGAATGACCAGAGCATCGATATTAAGACACGGTGTATTATTACTGTGGTTGCCTTAATGTCACAGGGGATCACAGATAGTTCATTGATTTATCATCTACAGAATGCGAAGGCTAACGGTGTTAGTAGAAGAGAAATCGTTGCTATCATAACACATACAGCGTTCTATGCCGGTTGTGCCTCTGATATAATAGGGCTAAATCGAGCAGCCTAAGAAATACAGGGTTTGCACGGTTGAGTCCTATTTTTAACTGTACAAGGTTGAGATCAGGACGGGCCCGTACAATCGAAAACCAAAGAAGTTGAAAAGATGGTGAAACTCCAAGCCCACGGAGTGATTCATCTTCTTTGAATGCAAGGTAACTATGCATTATAGGACTCTGACTGTCCGGATAGAGAAATCTGTCCGGCAGTCCGGGTCCTTTTTTCGTCAATCAAGGTCAATGGAAGGAGACAAGCTTATGGCAAATATGAAAACAAGAAATCTGAAGGTATATGGCAGTTTCAGCAGACAGCCACGATCATGCTAAAAGGAAATTGGCTGATGGAAGCTGGGTTTAATATCGGAGATTTTATTTCCGTCAGATGCGAGGATGGAAAGCTCATCATCGAGCCGGATGTAGAGAGAGCCAGAATGGAAGAAGCCGAAAAGGCTTTCATGGACAGAGAGCTTAAGAGCCTGCAGAAAAGGTTTGAGGCTGAAAAGGAAAAGCTTCATGCTCAGTTTGTTGCAGAGAATGCTGCCGGATACGGCGTTGCGGAAAGGCAGGTGTGAGCTATGGGGAAGATCATTTTGGTAGGAGCCACTAAAGGCGGCGTTGGTAAAAGTGTAAGTTCATATAATCTGGCATACTCCCTTGCTAGGATGGGAAAGAGAGTTCTGGCTGTTGATTTCGACAGTCAGGCAAATCTGACCACCTGCTTCGGAGTTGAGGATCCGGCAGCAGTTCCGGTGACGATCGGGCATCTGATGATGGCTCAGATCGATGATGAAGAAATGCCGGATGCATCTGAGTACATCATGAGCCGGAATGGCGTTGATTTCATTCCGTCATCAATGGTCTTGTCGGCAGTGGATGCAAAGCTGCGGCTTGAAATGGGAGCTGAGAGGATGCTGGCGAATATACTGGAACCGCTAAAAGACTCCTATGATTATCTGATTTTGGATACCTGTCCGGCGCTGGGTGCGCTTACGATCAATGCGCTTGCGGCAGCAGACGGCGTGGTGATCACTGTAAATCCGCAGCTGCTGGCTATGGTAGGATTACAGGAATTCCTTAAGACCATTAAGAAGATCAAGAGCCGCATTAATCCGAAACTGGAAGTTGAAGGGATCCTGCTTACCATGTGTGAGCCCAGGACGAACCTCTGTAAGACGATATCTGAACAGGTGGAAGAAACCTTCGAGGGGCAGATCAGAGTGTTTGAAAGCAAGATACCGAGTACCGTTAAGGTAGGTGAGAGTGTTTATTACAGTGAACCGCTCTTAGAATATGCACCACAGACAAAAGCCTGCAAGGCTTATCTGGATTTTGGAAAGGAGTTGATCGGTTATGAAAGCAAATCAGCCTAAGAGAAAAGTTTTCAACGATGCCGTGGATATGCTCACCGGTACAGAGCCTGAGGGCGGCGTACAGATGCTTCCGATCGACAAGATCGCTCCGTTCCATGACCATCCCTTCAAATTATATGAGGGGGAACGCCTTGACGATATGGTGGAAAGCATCCGTGAGCACGGCGTTCTTACGCCGGTGATCGTGCAGAAAACGGTGGACGGATATGAAATGCTTGCCGGTCATAACCGACAGAATGCGGCAAGGATCGCGGGGCTTACAGAGGTTCCTGCTATTGTGAAGGACGGTCTGTCCGATGAAGAGGCATGGGTTTATGTAGTGGAGACCAATGTGATCCAACGCTCTTTTAACGATCTGTCGGTATCGGAGCGGATCACTGTACTCTCCGCCCGGTATGGTAAGGTCTGCGGAACTAAGAAACGGGAAGAGATACTGGAAGAGCTTCATGTGCTCAACGGTGACGGTGGACATCATGTCCACCAGCAGGCAAAGTCCAGGGAACTGATCGGACAGGAATATGGCATGACCGGCAGGAATATCGCAAGGTATATCCGCTGCAATCAGCTGATACCGGCGTTTAAGGATATGCTTGATGACGGTACGCTTACCATGATCGCAGGCGTTGAGGCATCATATTTATCAGAGGATGAGCAGAAGCTGGTGCTTTCGGTTATGGAACAGAACTGCATCAAGCTGAAAAAGGACACCGCTGCAAAGCTCAGGGCGGCAGCAGGATCCATTTCAAAGGAAACGGTCCAGGCGATATTCGGAGTGGATAAGCCGGTGGATGCATCTGAGGTAAAAAGACCTGTGAGTGTGAAACTCCCGGCGAAGGTTTACAGTAGATACTTCTCCAATGTGGCAGCAAAGGATGTGCAGGGCATACTGGAAGCGGCTCTTGACCTGTATTTTGAACAGAAAGGGGCGTGATCGGATGTATACTCAGCAGGAACTGGAAGCGATAGACAGAAAATACTTTGCCGTGATCATAGCGGATCAGTACGATTTGACGCTTATGTCGAAGAATACACACCATGTCTGGCAACTTCATAATGTGGAGCTGCCTGATGGTGAAGTAACGGTCGTATTCCACAAACATCATGCTTCAGATCCCTACCATGCGCATAGCAGAAGCCGGACGCTGAATCGGGCAATCTGGGATATCAAATCTCATGATCGATGGCAAATGAACGGTAGAAAATTGAAGAAAAGAAGAAAATAAAAATTTCCTAGAGTGGTTTACTCTAGGAAACACATCCAAACACGGTACATTATACATTTTGTAAAAGAATTTGTCAATATGTCGCGCAAAATTTGTGTGACGTCAACAGTGCGTTCCGGTTGATGAAAATCTTGCCGATTTTCCATTTTGGTTGCGATTTTCATGGAGTATTTCAACTCTTGCAACCAAAATAACTCTCGAAAGGAGGTGAGAAACCATGCGACATGGAGATAATATTACTCAACGCAAAGACGGCAAAATCGATTATTCAGGGGTCAAGCCCGAAAAATCATTTAAGTCCGTGGCTGAAGAATGGCTTGATATCAGACCAGATCGGAAATATGCCCGCCAGCATAGATTCCAAGTTCCTGTCAGCTTTACATATCGCTTTGGATAATAAAGCTGACGACAAACACTGATAGTATACCCTTTTATTTAGGCAGATGCTAATTCTGTCTATTTGTTGTGCCCTTTTTTCAGCAGCATCCTGTAAAATCTTTATTAGTGCTCGAATTACTTCATTTCAGTTATCTTAATGCCTTTATAATTGTCTGTTGGGACCTGCCAATTGCGTATGCAAGCTCCACTATCTTAGTGACATTGCCCGTGAACTGTAACATCGATTCTAGAAGGGATAATCGTACCTTGTTGTGACTATTGAAATTACAACGAAAATGATTTAAGATAGAGTCGATGGAGGTGTCAGAATGCAGATTTCAAGCAGATTTACAATAGCGGTTCATGTGCTTATAGCAATTGAAACATTTAAGAATGACCATAAAATCACCAGTGAATTTCTTGCGTCCAGCGCAAATGTAAATCCGACGGTAATCAGAAGACTCTTGCAGCAGCTGAAGAAGGCGGAGATTGTAACAGTGAAGCGGGGAAGCGGCGGTGCCGATATAGAGAAATCCTTGACGGAGATAACGCTTCTGGATGTTTACAATGCCGTGGAGCCTGTCGAAAATGGACAGTTGTTTCATTTCCATGAGAATCCGAATGAGTTATGCCCTGTGGGACGGAACATTCACAGGATCATGGATCACAGGCTTGAAGAAATACAGAATGCCATGGAAGATAAAATGCGGCGAATAACCATAGCTGATGTAATGGCGGATGCGAACAAGCTGATAGAATCTTAAAAAGTTTTGTTGTAACACTTGACATCACAACAGGGCGGTGGTACACTTTTGTTGTATCAATCAATATCACAACAAATGGAGGTATCAGAAATGTCTAACTATAGTAAGGTAAGTGTTGCAAACGATCCGAGAACTGAACTTCATGATCAGCTGGGACTTACAGGGGCTGAGATCAGCATCAACCATCTTCCGGCAGGTGCGAGTGTTCCTTTTGTTCATTATCATAAGACCAATGAAGAGATTTACATCATTCTTTCCGGCAAGGGAAAAGCGGTAGTTGACGGTGAGGATATAGAGCTTTCTGCCGGTGATATCGTGCGTATTGCGCCGGATGGGAAAAGACAGTTCTTCGCGGCAGATGATTCTGAGATCAGCTATGCCTGTATCCAGGTGAAGGCAGGTTCTCTTGAAGCGTATACCGCCGATGATGCAGTAATCGAGTAAGTATGAGTTTTAAAGTTGTGGGCATTTCTGCAAGCAGATGTCCATAACTTTTTATGTGGAGAGCTATGAGTGTTTGTATAAAAGACAATATCCAGAATATGAACCTTGTCATCGGCTGCACGGTAGGTTGCGATTATTGCTATGCGCGGAATAATGTGAAGCGGTGGCATACGATACCGGATTTCAGTAAGCCTGAATTTTTTGAAGGCAAGCTTAAAATGATGGACAAGGCAAGACCGCAGAATTTCCTTCTGACCGGTATGAGTGATCTTGCGGGATGGAAAGAAGAATGGCGAGAAGAGGTGTTTGAAAAGATCCGGAAAAATCCGCAGCATCAGTTTTTATTTTTGTCAAAAAGGCCTGATCTCCTGGATTTTGAAACGGATCTTGAGAACGCCTGGTTTGGGGTGACGGTTACCAGAAGATCAGAACTCTGGCGCATTGAAGCATTGAGGAATCATGTAAGGGCAAAGCATTATCATGTGACCTTTGAGCCGCTTTTTGATGATCCTGGAGAGGTCGATCTTTCTGGTATTGATTGGATCGTTGTAGGAACCATGACAGGCGCTCAGAGCAGAAAAATCCGTACTGAGCCGGAATGGGCATGGTCGCTTACGGATCAGGCGCATCAAAGGAATATACCTGTTTTTATGAAGGAAAATCTTGAATCGATCATAGGCGATGGAAATATGGTGCAGGAATTTCCTGAAGCATTTGAGAAGGTATTGGAGGTACAGCGGGCATGGAAGAAGTGAGAACGGAAGATATCCTGATAAGGGATGTGGAAACCAAAAATATCATGACAAAGTCAAACTTGCCGGTGGGAGGGTATTCTGTGAATCCGTATGTCGGATGCACGCACGCCTGCAAGTATTGTTACGCTTCTTTCATGAAAAGGTTTACAGGACATACGGAAGAGTGGGGAACATTTCTTGATATCAAGCACTGGCCTGAAATCAAGCACCCTGAGAAATATGCCGGACAGCGCGTTGTGATCGGCTCCGTGACAGACGGGTATAATCCGCAGGAAAAAGAGTTCGGAAACACAAGGAAACTGCTTGAACAGCTGCGGGGGAGCGGAGCAGATATTCTGATCTGCACAAAATCCGACCTTGTGGTGAGAGATATTGACCTGCTAAAAGAGCTCGGACAGGTAACAGTATCGTGGTCGATCAATACGCTGGACGAGAAGTTCAAGGACGATATGGATGCAGCGGTTTCCATTGAACGAAGGATTGCTGCGATGAAGCAGATATATGACGCCGGTATCAGGACAGTATGCTTTGTATCCCCAGTATTTCCGGGCATTACGGATTTTGAGGCTATCTTTGAACGTGTAAAAGACCAATGTGATCTGTTTTGGCTGGAGAATCTTAATCTGAGAGGCGGATTTAAGAATACCGTTATGGACTATATCGCTGAAGAGTATCCTGATTTAGTGCCGCTCTATGATGAGATTTATAACAAGCATAACAGAAGCTATTTCGAGGCTCTGGAAAACAAAGCCGAGAAACTTGCCGAGAAGTATGATTGCCCGTTTGTGGATAATGAAATGCCTTATGGAAGGGTTCCGCAGGGGCATCCGGTAATCGTGGATTATTTTTATCATGAAGAAATCCGCGGATCCGATAATACAGGAAATAGAAAGCGCAAATAGCACGTATAAACAAAGTGAAATGTTTTTGAGAAGAATCGGGAGACCGGTTCTTTTCTTTTCTCACCCCAGAAGACGATGTTGAACTTACAGACTATCTTTGGCCAATCGTTCGAGAGATAATAAAGACTGCTACAGATCTAATGGAGAACAGATTACCCTAATCACAGAAGAACAAACTATAGCAAAGAAGTCAATTCCTACCCTGAGCATAAAGACTATTATAACAGGTGCGCAAATCAGGTAATTGAGTTCTGCTCTGAACGCAACATTGATTATCATATTAAAGATGGTACGTTAACACAGTTAGATAAAGAATGAAATAATGAGTCCTTTAAAGGAGGATAGGGATATTTCATTAAGCGGAGCAATTTATGTCGGTATTAACATGGAAACATTATCTCATTTTAAAATTGCTTTGAAAAATGCGACGCCCCGATTTAAGAAACGATAATCCGGCTTTCAGCCGGATTATCGCCTTTATATAGACTTTTTTCAGAGCGATTCCGGAAAAAACGCAAAACTTCCCAAGGATATTTCCTGCCGGAAACATCCTCAGGTAATACGGTTTTGACATTGCAAAAATTATGCCGTTTTCAGGTCCGTCAGGAACTGGCCTGTCCTGCCTCCCTGGATCTTGAAATGCAGCTTATTGATGTTGTGGGCAATGGCTGCCAGAACACTCTGCGCCAGCACGTTTTCCCTCCCACGGTACAGATACTGACGAACCCCCATGTCTTCTTTGATGACTGCAAAACTTCCTTCTGCCTGTATACTCCGGTTCATCCGGAGCTTCGTACCATACTCCGTCGTGATCCGTTCCAATGTCTCCTGCCGCTTTTCTTTCATGACCTTTGAGACCTGGAGATATTTCTTCCTTTCCGCCAGAGGTGTTTTGCAGTTGTTTCCCCGAATGCATTTCTTTTTATCGGGGCAGCCGCTGCAGTCTTTGCATTCATAGATCGTTGCTGTGCTCACATATCCGTTCCGGTTCCTGGATCGCTTTTCTCTGACAGGCACAAGCCGCTGGCCTGTACTGCATATATACACGTCTTCCTTTTCCAGATAGGTCATGTTCTCCCGGCGGCCGATGTCCTGCCTGTATTTCCGGGTCTTTGATATTTCATAGTTCTGCGGCTTGATATAAGACAGCTGGCCGTTTTCCTCGAGGAATACATATGCTTCTTCGCTCTCATAGCCGGCATCCGCACAGATCTCTGTGTATTTAAACGATAGATGCTTCTCCATGTCCTTCAGGAAAGGCACCAGTGTCGTGACGTCTGTAGGCCGCGGGCTGACATCCAGCCAGGTGATATACTGGGCATCCACTGCGTGCTGCAGGTTATACGCCGGCTTCAGCTGGCCGTTCAGCATGGTGTCTTCCTTCAGGCGCATGAACGTCGCATCATGATCGGTCTTTGAATAACTGTTCCGGTCCCCGCAGATATGGATTTTCTGTGTATACTCCTTCAGTTTCTCTATATACGACTCCAGTAGTTCAATGGATCTTTGAAGCGGTGTCTTCCGTTTTCCGGTACCGTGTACGAAAGCGATCCCTTCTGATCTCTTTACGGCATACAGTTTCTTCCGCAGACGTTTCAGTGTATGGAGTGAGACCTGATCATGGAAAACCACCCGGATGTCGTACATCGTCTCACATTTTGCCACCAGGGAGATGATCTTCTCACAGAGCCTGGCCTGGTTCTTCGTAACGGCCTTCTTCCAGACAAAGGTGTATTTATTCGCGTTAGCCTCGATCTTTGTGCCGTCGATAAAGACCGTCTTCCCGGAGATCTCTCCCATGGAAAGAAGACTGGCGGTGACCTCCGCCAGGATATCTTTTGAACAGGCTGAAAGATGCAGGGAAACGAACCGGGCGATCGTGGCGTGATCAGGGACCGGCATTCCTTCGAGAAGGAACATGAAGTTGATGTCCCTCCGGCAGGCTGTCTCTATGTCCCGGCTGGAGAAGATGCCGTTCATTGCAGCGTAGACCATGATCTTGAGCATCTGACGTGGGCTCGCCTGATTTTTCCGGATCCTGTCGTAGGTACGATAGAGGTCCGAAAGATCCATTCCCTCCACGAATGCACTCAGAAGGCGGACCGGATCGTCAGATGGAATCATGGTGTCCATTTCGAATGGAAGTTTGATTTGATAACAGGCGTTAAAAAGCGTATAATCGGCCTGTAAAGATATAGGTTTTCGCATGCTTATATTTTACAGGACAGGCCGGGCTTTTCGAAGTCCGGTTTTTCCGTTCATCAAAAAAACAGCCGGATGGCTGTTTTTTGTTTGCGGGGCGTCGCACGTTAGTGCGACAGCCCCTTTTTTGGATTTTAGCGGCAGATTTCAGCGAGCTCATTTATCCGAACTTCCTGCCCCAAGACCGAATACCGCCAGTGATTGACAGCACAAAATGATACCCTGTTAATGAGATATCAACTGCGCCTGCGGTAAATGAGTATTTGCGAAAGGGCGCAGGATCACGTTAACAATGTGGGCCGGATCGTACGGCACACACCCATAAGGAGGGAAAGGAGCGGGTCGCATGAATATTGTACTGACTGAGGAAGTGCTCTCGGGTCTTGAGGATCTCGGAGTAACACAGGAGGATGTCGGAGAAGTCGTCGAATATGCCGAGTCTGTACAGAAACTTTTCGATGACGACGGGAATAATCTTGGAAAGAAAAGGCTGGAGGCAATGACTGTTTACGCAGAGTACACAGTGGATGGCGATACAGCCACAGTTACCAGAGTGTATAAGCACAGAGTATCCCTTGAGGAAGATAACTGAGCGGCGGCTCTTATATTACAGATACAGTGGAACAATTGTTTCACAACTGTAAATGAGGACGGTAACAGCAGATCAGTCCGAGCCGCCTGAAATGCGGCAGAAAGGAAACACTATGGCCAATTGGAAATGCAGCAAGTGCGGCGTAGAAATGGAAGAAACTGAAGAGATCAAGCTGATCTTTAACGACCTTGACCTTCCTCCGGCAAGAGGATATAAATGCCCGAGCTGCGGAGTAGAGTATCTGGACGGGGATTATGTGACTGAGGAACTGGGTTCTGTAGAGGAGATGCTGGAAGGAAAGTAAACATATGGCAGAGCAGCTGTCCCTTGCGCAGGCTTTTCAGAACAGGCCCGGGAGATTCCGCCTGTTGAAAAAGGGAATAGAGCGAACCGGATGGAAAAGCAGCAGCGTCCGGCTATTGGAGGCTGGGTGCTCAGTCGGCGATGCGGCCGCAATGCTTTCCGTGGAGATGGGATTTGATGTGACGGCGTTTGATCACGAGCCGGCGCTGGTCAGTGAAGCGATTCGCATTCACGGAACAGGCAGCAGGCTTCATTTTGATGCGGCAGACGCGTCGGCCCTGCCATATCCGGAGGCATCCTTTGAAGGTTTGTACAGCGAGGCGGCATTTTCACCGATGATAGATAAGAGCGGGGCACTGGCAGAGTACAGAAGAGTATTGAAGCCGGGAAGTCTCGTGCTGATCAATGATTTCGTGATCCGCAAGGATGCAGAAGATGCGGTCAGGGAAGAGGTCGTTCATATTCCATGTTTTGCCGGCGTTCAGACAAGGGCATGTTATGAAGAACTGTTCCGGCAGGCAGGATTTGCGGCAGAGGGGTATTACGAAGAATATGGAGAACTTCTCGGTGTGACTGCATGGCTTTGCAGGGTCTATGGAGTGAAACCGAATGAGATTGGCGGATACCTGAGCCGGTATTTTCACATCGGATCCCCAGGCGCAGCCTGTGGTGCAGCCCGGCCGGACGGAGAGAAGGGTGCCTTCTTTAAGCGCACAGATCTGTCATATTGCCAGATGATCTTTCAAAGATGCTGACATAGAGAAGAGTAACGCCAATATAGAAAGGAAAGGGTTATTTGAGTATGTATGATTATGATGTAGTGGCAATCGGGGCAGGATCAGGCGGATGTGCGTCCTGCATGCGCAGTGTTGACAACGGAAAGAAAAAGGTCGCGCTGGTCGAATACCGCAAAGGTGGGACGGGCGGAACTTGTGTTTCCCGCGGATGCATTCCCACAAAAGCGCTCCTTCGCTCAGCGGAAGTATATGCAGAAGTTAAGAACGCAAAGAAGCTCGGGATCATTGTGGACGGCGCGCGTCCGGACATGAAGGCGATCCAAAAGGGCAAGCAGCAGGTCGTTACACAGCTGAAGTTCGGCCTTGACAATTTCCTTCTCAAGTCCAGAGGCGTAAAGCGTATTACAGGAAAGGCCAAACTTCTTGATCCCCATACGATCGAGATCACAGACGGAAATAAGGTATCACAGATCACAGCGGAGAACATCATTCTTGCGACCGGCAGCGAAGCGGTCCGCATCCCCGTCTTCAATATTGACGGAAAGAAGATCATGACCAGTGATGAACTTCTCAATATTGACTGGCTTCCGAAGAGCATTGTGATCGCGGGCGCAGGTGTTGTCGGCATGGAGATCGCATATCTGCTCAGAACTTTAGATGTTGAAGTTACTGTTGCCGACCTTGCTCCGCAGGTGCTGCCTCTTGTCCGCGATAAGGACACGGTAAACGCTGTTAAAAAGATGATGGAGAAGTACGGGATCAAATTCCATCTCGGCCAGGGGATCAAAGAGATGCACGTCGACGAGGAAGACCAGGTCGTGTGCAAGCTGGCAGACGGAACAGAGATCAAAGCAGAGATCGGACTTGTCGCAGTCGGAAGATCGATCAATGTCAAGGGTCTCGGCCTCGAGGAGCTTGGCATTGAGCAGGGTCCTAAGGGCGTGATCCTGATCAATGAGAAGATGCAGACAAATATTCCGAACATCTATGCGGTCGGTGATATCACCATGGGGCCGCAGCTCTCTCATAAGGCACAGAAACAGGGTCTTACTGCCGCTGATAACATTTGCGGTATCGAGAGCCGCATCAATATGAATGTGATCCCTTCAGCAACCTTTATCCAGCCCGAGGTCGCCACTGTTGGCCTGACCGATGCAGAGGCACAGGAAAAAGGATACCAGACGCTTGTCGCCAAGAAGGCTTTCTCTTCCAATGAAAAGGCGCTCTCCATGAGAGAAACGAACGGCTTTATCAAAGTCGTCGCAGACAAGAATACGCACAAGATCCTCGGCGCAATTGTCTTCGGACCTCAGGGTTCTGTTCTGATCGAAGAGTTATCACTGGCGCTTGAGATGGGACTTAAGCTCGAGGACATCGCGCTCAGCATCCATGCGCATCCGACACTTTCCGAACTTGTTATGGAAACCTGCAAACTGGCGCTTGGACTGGCTTTTGACAAATAAGGAATGACAGAAAAACGGATCTTCTTTGCTAAGACCCGTAATGATCGGCTTCTGCACAGGATAAGACTCAGACAACACGGGGATTACCTGCGCAGAAGCAATAGATCGGCATAGAGGATACAATGGCACATCAGATTATTTTAAAAGAAGAAGTATATCAAAAGATCAAGGAAAAATGTCTTTCGTTTTATGGTGAAAAACGCAAAGACATTTTTGCAATGCAGCAGGAAATTATGGATTTTCCGGAAATACCGATGCATTACCCGTATCATCACTTTATCCTGCCGGCGGTCCTTCTGACCGCAGCTGATGTGTGTGCAGGACAGTCCGAAGAGACGCTTCGCGCACAGCTTGAATCTGCAGAGGAAAGGGCCCGAAATGTTCTGGGCGGATTCTGCGGCTTTTACGGAACGTGCGGCGCGGCAGTCGGTGTAGGGATCTTTTTCAGTGTCTACTCAGATACAACTCCCGTGTCAAAAGACAGCTGGGCGATGTGCAACCGCGCGACAGCGGATGCACTGCATGCGATCTCAGAGGTGGAAGGTCCCCGCTGCTGCAAGCGTGTCTCCTTTCAGGCTCTGTATTCCGCTGCGGAATCAATGAAGAAAAACCTGAACATTGAAGTGACGGTGGTTAACGATGTGATATGTCATTACAGTCATCGAAATCTGGATTGCAAGAGGACGGAATGTCCGTTCTTTGGGGAGAGAGCTGAATGAGAGTTCCCGTGACAACGCCGGAGGAGATCATGCCCAATAAAATCCCCGGGCTGGAGTGCGAGTGCCAGAATCATCCGGTGGATCTGGCTCTTGAGCCGGCATTTATAACATGGCTGAGGAAGATCGGGGAACCGGTAAAGGAAGGAGAGCCGCTGATCGAAGGAGAATGTCAGAAACGGATCCTGACATTTCCCGCACCATGCAGCGGGATTCTTACAGAGATCGTGGTAGAAGACGGCAGTATGGCCTCTCCCGGTGAAGTTCTTGGATATATTGAGACCTCGAATAATGAGAACAGTTAATGCACATAGAACGGTCCGGGATTTTCTTGAGTATTTTGACATAGCTGAAGATGAGAAGGCAGCTGAGAAGTTCAGGGCCTGCTGCGATTACTGGGGGATCACGGATGCAGATCTGCATACCGCTATACAGAGGGCAGAGCGCTATCATCGCATAGCGCTTCTTTCCATGCGCAGGATTCTCGGAATTTATCTACAGGAATGGATGGCGCCGTTTGACGCGGGGACCACGCGCCGCATTTATTACAATGTGCCGGGCACGGTTACCTTCATGTACTTTCTGAAGGAGCTGGCGGAACAGGAACTGCCGGCGCCTGTCTATGTCGGTTCTCCGGATTTTATCAGCATGGTCGTTTTATACGGGCTTTTCGGGAGAAAAGAGCGGATCGAGACAGGCAGCTGCAGACACTGCGCGGTGAATCTCATGCGCGCTGCATTAGTGGAGGATCCGTGCTATCCGGCCGCTGACGTGCAGGTATCTTTCGGCTTAACCTGCGACGAGGCGCCGAAGCTGGATCAGATGACGGAGCCGGCACGAAAAGACATGCTCAAAGTGCCGGTGTTAAACCCTGTGCGCAGCGAGCGGGCTGTCGGATATATCAAAAAACGGATGCAGGAAGTCCTTGCCGGGACACAGGAAAGATTCGGTCTTTCTTCACTGCGGCAGAGCGAGCGGGATAAGCTGTACCGCGCCTGCAAGAGCCAAAGATTTCTTCTCGCCGTGAAGGTGCATCAGATCATCGATCATGTGCGAAAGTGCGGTAAGTTCCGCATCACAAACAACGATATTGTATTTCTGGAATCGCTGCTGATTACTTCCTTTCAGTGCGGAACTGAACACCTGATCGAGGTTCTGACGGACCTATTTGAAGAGATCAAAAGTGACACTTCTAAAGAAGCGGCAACCGTCCGTCACAAGATGTGTGTGTACTACACGCCAATCTGCAATCCTGAATACGGAGAAATAATGGAAGAGAACGGGATCGCGCTTCTTGATCACACGGCCTTTTCAAACAGCGCGTTGGTCACGGGAAGCAGTGATCCGTGCGAAGACGCCGCGCTGGAGGCAATGGGAATGCTGATCACAGGTTCGGCACAGGAAGAAGGGGAGAAGATCGCAGAACTCATCCGGAGAAAGAAGCTGGACGGATTCGTGTCGGGAATGTTCGCTTTTGACCGCTGGATGGGAATGCAGCAGCATCAGCTCAGGGCGATCATAGAGGAGCGCACAGGAAAGACCGTATTCCTGTACGACACCGATTTCTGGAATCAGGAATCCTTTTCCCGGGACCGCATGGAAACTGCTGTGGAGACTCTGAGTTACATTCTTTAGATACTTACCGGAGGATTTCATTTGGATAAAAAAATCTTGCTTCGCACTAAGAGTCTGTGTCCGGAGTGCCTGAAAAGGATATCTGCACAGTATGTTGAAGAGGACGGCCTTGTCTGGATGGAAAAGGCCTGCCAGGAGCACGGTCCTTTCCGCACACTGGCCTGGAGCGACGCGGAAGGGTATGTCTCGTGGATGGAGCAGTCTGTGCACGCGGCAAAGACCGAAAACGCGGAACCGGTGGGGAAGGGATGTCCCTTTGACTGCGGGCTCTGCGCCGATCATGAAGGGAAGACATGCACAGCCGTTCTTGAGATCACATACCGCTGCAACATGAACTGCGCGATCTGCTTTGCAGACACGGCCAAACATCAATATGAGCCGGATCTTGCCAAGATCCGGAAAATGTATGATGCGGCTTACCGGTTCGGAGGAGGCTGCTCGATCCAGCTCTCCGGTGGAGAGCCCACCATGAGAGAGGACATTTTCGATATTTTGCGGATGGGCAAGGAAATGCATTTCTCACATATTCAGGTCAATACAAACGGAATCCGTCTGGCACAGGAAACCGGCTACGCGGCCAGGCTCAAAGAGGCGGGAGCGGATCTCATATATCTGCAGTTTGACAGTCTGCGCGACGAGGTATACAGGATCACGCGAGGCCGGGACATGGCGGATATAAAGCTTAGGGCGATCGAGAACTGCGCGGAGGCCGGGATCGGCGTCATGCTGGTTCCCGTCATGGTCAAAGGCGTCAATGATACGGAGATCGGAGACATCGTTCAATTCGCAAAAGTGCACATGCCGACGGTCAAGGGCATTCACTTCCAACCGGTCAGCTATTTTGGCCGGTATCCGGATCGGGACGGAAGAAAGGTCTGGGGGCATATGAATCTCGCGGATGTGATGCGGGAGCTGGAGCTTCAGACCGGGGGAGAACTGCGTCGGGCGAATATGGTCCCCCGAAAGAAATACGACGCACACTGCGCGTTCAGCAGCGCATACTTTCTGGATGAAGAGGGCATTCTGAGGGCAATCACGAAAAACGGACAGAATGAATCCGTTCCTGTGACGACAGACTTTTCGGCCAAGACCAACGCGTTCACAAACAAGTTCTGGCGTCAGCCGCAGGAAAAGAAGGATCCCGCCGCGCGAAGGCAGGACATGCGGTCCTTCATGAAACGTCTGCGGGATTATACGCTTTCCATCTCCGGCATGGGATTTCAGGACGCGTACAACATTGATCTGGGACGTCTTAAGGGATGCTGTGTCCAGATCATCACAGATGATGAAAAGGCAGTGCCGCTGTGCGCTTTTCACCTGACCAGTGCGTCGGGAAAAAGACTGTACGGGAACGGGGAGTAAAGGAGATCCGGATGAGCAGAATCTTATACCATACGATCAGTGTTTGTCCGGAGTGCCTGCGGCGCATTCCTGCCACAGTCGAGGCCATGGAAGAACATGACGGCCATATCTATATGCGGAAAACCTGTCCGGACCACGGGGAGACGCGCACACTGATCTGGGAGGACAATGCAGAGGGATATCTCTCATGGCTCTCTGACGGCGGGATGAATCCCGGGACGCTTCCTCAGTCCGAAGAGGAGGCAGAGATCCGGCTCTCGGAGAGCGGATTTGACAGAGCTGCGGAGCTGCAGCCTTGTTCGAGCGCGCTCATGACGACAAACCGCTGCAATATGAACTGCCCTGTCTGTTTTACCAGAAATCCGAAAGAAGGACTGTACGAACCGGACCTTGACGAGATTGGTCGGCTCCTTGATCTCTATCTGGAGCACTGCGGAAAAGACGCGCTTCTGGAGCTGTGCGGCGGGGAACCGACGACGCGTCGGGATCTGCCTGTTATCGTGTCGATGGCGAGAGAGCGGGGCTTTACTTATATCCAGGTAAACTCCAACGGCAAGCGTCTCGCGATGAGTGAGGATTACTGCAGAGAACTTGCACAGAGCGGCGTCACGACTGTATATCTGGGATTTGACGGATTTGACGACAAAGCATACGAGGCAAAATACGGAGAGAATATCTTTCTATACAAAGACCGCGCGATCGAAAACTGCGGAAAGGCAGGAATTGCGGTCGTATTGGTGCCGTGCGTGATCCCGGGGGCAAACGATGACCAGCTCGGCGCGATCATAGACTATGCCGCCGGGAAGGTTCCGACAGTAAAGGGCGTCTATTTTCAGCCGATGAGCTATTTTGGCATTTATCCCCGAAGCAGTGTGAGCAGGATCACGATCCCGGAAGTGATCAGAAAGATAGAGGCGCAGACAGAGGGCAGAGTGAGGCAGCGGGATTTTCTGCCCGGGGCTTATGAAGCGGCAGCCTGCTCCTTCCAGGCGACATATCTTGTCAGGGAGGACGGGAAACTCAGCGCGCTCACCCGGCGCGGGAAGAGAGCGGCTTCGCCGGAGGGTTACAAAAAGATCCGGCAGAGCACGAAGCTTTTGTGGCTGCCTGGCAGCAGAAAGGTACTGTTTATCGGAGGCATGGCCTTCCAGGATGCGGGCAATATCGATCTCATCCGCATACGGCGCTGCTCTGTGCAGATCATAGGGCGGGACGGAAGGATGATCCCTCTGTGCAGCAAATTTCTGACTGACGCCGCAGGAAACAAACTGCATCCGGGCATCTCGTGAAGTCCTGCGTTTATGTGAAACGCGAAAGCATGCGACAGTTATGAAAATTACTTTTCTCGAGGGGCAGTATGAACTGGCCCGCAAGACAATAGAAGAAACCCCCGAATGCGGAATGATGCCGGTCCGGGAGATGAACAGGAAAATATTCGATGACTACAGGACATTCGCCCTGCGCCGGACAGTGAAACGTGTTTATGAACACAGCAGGTTTTATCGCACTGCTATGGAAACGGCAGGGATAAGGCCCGAGGAGATACGCGGATTTGAGGACTTGGTTAAGCTTCCTTTTACTTTTCCAGGGGACCTTCGAGGCAACAGCTACAATTTCCTGTGTATGTCCGAGCGATATGTGGAACGGCCGATCTCATTTTACAGTTCGGGGACGACGGGGATCAAAAAGCGCATGTTCTTCTCCTTTCATGATATCGGGCGCGTCAGGGACTTTATCGGGACGGCTATGAACTCGATCGCAGACACAGAGGATACCAGGATCCTGAGTCTGATGACCAACTCCAATGGGCGCGGAGCGTCACAGGTCTATGTCGACAGCGTGAAGGCGCGCGGAATGGAAGCATTTACGGGAAATATGGAAGACGGAGCGGAGGAGATCCTCCTCCTCTCGCAGCAGCACGGCTGCAACGTGTGGTTCGGTGACATCGGAACGATCTACCGCACGGCAAAGGAACTCGAGGAGCTCGGATATGATCTGTCCTCCATCGGCATGAAACTGATCTATGTCACTATGGGGAATATATCGGCTCCTGTCCGCGCATATCTGGAAAACATATTTCAGTGTGAACTGATCACGCACTATGGGCTGACAGAAGTAGGCTGGGGCTTTGCCATCGAACAGCCCGGGCTCGGCGGATACTACACAAACGAACTGGATGTCTATACAGAAGTGGTCGATCCCAATACAGGAGATGTCCTTCCGGACGGAATAGAAGGTGAGCTCACCTATACGATCATCGGAAAAGAAGCTATGCCGCTCATCCGTTATCGGTCCGGTGATATCGCGTCGATCTGCCGGACCAAAGAGGAGGGAAGGCTTGATCTGGTGGGATTTATCAGAAGGCGTCTGGAAGGGACCCTGATCACGCCATCCGGAGCAGAAATAACACCGGCTATGGTCGAGGAAGTCTTGTACACTTTTCCGCAGGTCATTGATTACAGGCTGTACAACTGCATAGATCATGTAGAAATCGAGGTCGAAACAACAGGCGAGGGGCAGGGCAGTCTCGGGGGCTTGATCGGCGATAAGCTGGGCACACTTCCCGGGATGCACGAACTTGGCCCTGTGAAGATCACATTTCTTCCGCGTGGAGAACTCAAAAAATACTGCTATGAAAAAAAGCGGTTCGTTCAAAGGTAGAGGTAAGTGTTATGGCAGGCATTATTCCGGCGGATAAACTCAAAGCGATCATGGATATCTGCACTGCATATGAAGACAGTGATGCACTGGAGCTGGCAGGAAGGCTGATGGAGGATCCTGCAATCCGCATGCATGGCCCTGAGCATCACTTCCTTACTGCAGCGGCAATCCTGACAGCTTATGCCAACAAGTACTGCCCGAAGTCCAAATATCGATTTCTGAAGATGGCTTCTCATCGGACAGTTCGGATTCCGGTAGCGGTCTGTGCTATATACGGGACCTGCGGCGCCCTGATGGGAGCCGGCACCGCCGTATCCATTATCATACAGGCCAACCCGTTCGCGGCGGAAACCCTGCAGATCGTGAACAAGGCCACTGCGTCAATACAGAATGAGCTCTCGGGATATAATGGGATCCGCTGCTGCAAGAGATCCGCGTGGGCATCTGTGAAGGGCGCGCTGGGGGTGCTGAACACCTGTGAAGGGATTTCTATGCCAGTGTCAGACATTTGCTGTCATCACAGTTTTAAACATAATGCATGCATTGGCAAAAGATGCCCCTATTGCCACTGCGCGGATGCGTGAAAAATGAGGTAAGAGCATGTTATTTGCGGGCATTGATATCGGATCGACAACATCGAAGTGCTGCCTGGTCGACGAGACCGGCGGCAGAAGAGCCTTCTCCTGCATAATGACGGAGTTTAACCGCAATGTGAGCGGCGAAAAGGTCTTAAAGGAGGCGCTGAAAACGGCAGGCGCATCGGAGGCGGAGCTTGGATATGTCGTGTCCACCGGTTACGGAAGAAAAGCGTATAAGCGGGCAGACAGAGCGATTCCCGAGATCATCGCCCACGCGGCAGGGACCGTCAGGCTCTATCCGGACGCAAGGACGATCATCGACATCGGCGGACAGGACAGCAAGATCATTGGATTAAATGAGCGCGGACAGGTCGATACATTTGAAATGAACGATAAATGCGCGGCAGGAACCGGACGTTTTTTTGAAGTCCTGACGCACAGACTGCTGGGGATCGAGATGGAGGACCTGTCGGATTTGATCATAAGATCAGAGCATCCGATCGAGATCAGCAGCATGTGTACGATCTTCGCGGAATCGGAGATCATCTCCTATGTTTCAGGAGGAACTGCAATGGAGGACATTGCAGCAGGAACGGGATATGCCATCGCGCGAAGAATAGTGGCCCAGGGGCAGGCGGCGCGGATTCCAATGAAGGAGCAGATCATTTTCTCAGGGGGCGTGGCTCACAATGAGGGGATCAGAAGAATTTTTGAGGATCTGACAGGGCACAAGATCATTGCGGCTAAGGACCCTCAGTGCACGGCAGCTCTCGGCGCGGCAGTCACGGCGCTGAAGGCATATGAAAAGAAGTGACAGGAGAAAAGTGTGGTGAAAGAGACGCTCAGAGAACTCGAAGTGCTGGCAGAACAGCGGGAAAAGGAACTGGTCCGGCGCAGGAAAGAAGGTGTTCCGGTCATTGCCTGCAGCGGAACTTACATCCCGGAGGAGATGATCAGAGCTGCGGGTGCGGAGACTTTCGTATTGTGTCCCGGCGAGAGACCGGCGTCTGGTGAACCGGTCTTGAACGATTGTCTTCGATACATGAATCCATTGACAAAATCGCTTGTAAGCAGTGTACTCTCCTCACGAAATGATCCGGAAGCCTTGCCATTTGACCTTCTTGTCACGCAGCAGACAGACTGCCACACAGCCAGGGCGGCCGAGTATCTGGCATCCTCCGGGGTGCCTGTGTGTATGACAGGTATTCCGGCAGATTGGGGAAATCCTGAGGCATTTGACTATTTTGCGGATTCGCTCAGAGAGATGATGGCAAAGGTGGAAGAGATTACCGGATGCGGCGTCGACTCAGATAAGGCTAAGGAATATTTTGCCAAAACAGGCAGAATCAACGCACTCTTCCGGGAACTCGACAGTCTTCGAAAAGCAGGGGATCCGCCATTTAGTTTCAGCGACTGGATACGCCTGCATCGAGCTTCCTTCATGGTCGATCATGATGCGATGATCGAAAAACTGGAGCAGCTCTGCAAAAAACTGACTGAGGAGACGGGAAGCACGGGCATAAGACACCGGATCAGGAGCCCCCGCATCCTGATCGCAGGAAGAGCATTGGCGCTGTGTAATCTTATAGTGCCGGATGTCATAGAAAATTGCGGGGCAGCGATCGCAGGGGAATTTCTGGACGAAGGGGTGCGAGTATATGAGAGGGACATCGAACCGGGTCCGGACCTGCTCCTTCAATTTGCCGGGAACCGTTATCTGGATACGGTTCCGGGAAACTTTATGCAGTCATCGTGGGAGAACAGAGCCGCACATGTTAAGAGGCTGATCGCGGAGCGCCGCATTGACGCGGTCGTGTGGAATCAGTTTTCCTTTGATGAAATATATGATCTGGAATACACATTCATTTCGAAGCAGCTTGAAGCAATGGGAATTCCCGTAATAAAACTGGAATCCGGCTGTGAAGAGTCCGAAGCATCTTTGGGAAGACTTATGACAAAAACGGAAAGCTTTGTGGAGGCAGTGGGACAAAGATATGGACAAATATGATTGCTTTGAAATCCGCAAAAAAATGGATCCTCACTATGAGGGAAAGTTCCTGATGGGCGCTTACTCTATGGGTATTTTCTGTAACGTGACCTGCCCCAGAACGCCGCCGGAACATCCCGATGAGAGCGACTTTGTCGTGCTTCATAATATCTATGAGGGGTTCGAGTGCGGACTGGTTCCATGTGAAGACTGTGAACCCGATATGTATACAGGCCGTATTGTGCTGAATTTTCCTGTATCATCGCTGGTCGAACGGGCTGTCCGGATGATTGAAGCAGGATATCTGAATGTGCACTCTGTAGATGAACTGGCCGGAGAACTTCGCGTCTCAGAACGGTATTTGAGGAAAGTGTTTTTGAAAGAAACCGGTCTTACGCCGTCCCGTCTCGCAGTCTATCATCGGGGCACGATTGCCAAAAGACTCCTTTCGGAAACGGATATACCTGTGACAGACATCGCTTATATCAGCGGATTCGGCTCCCTGCGTCAGTTCAATCAGGTGATGCGGGACATGTATCGGTCATCCTCCACCGAGATTCGCTCCGGGAATCATATCAGATCCGGAGACGGCAACAGGTTATATATCGAAATCGAGTCCGATTTTGACTTCGCGGGGTGCCTGAGAGTGTTTAAAAAATACGAGATTCCAGGTGTTATGACGATCAAAGAGGATTCCTATGCGAGGTCATTTCTGATCAACGGTATGAGCGGCTGGTTTGAGGTGCACGAGGACAAGGAATACCACAGACTTGTCATATCCGTTTTCGCTGCCGATAAGCGGTGCTATGTTGCTGTCTATTACCGGGTCCTTCGAATGTTCGACATGATCATAAAGAGAAGGATCGTAGAGGGGATAATCGGAGAAGAAAGCTTTGGAGGGTATCTTGCTGACCATGCTTTGCCCAGACTCTTGTGCTGGTTCGATCCCTATGAGTGCACGGTCTATGCTCTGCTCAGACAGGAAATGGATCATGAGCAGGTGATGCAGATGCTGAGAGCTTATACGCAGCGGATGGGGCGGAAGTTTAAAACAGAAAACTCTGAGGTGAATCTGATCTTTCCTGAGAAGATCAGAACCGGTGAACTGGATCAGAGAGTCCTGGGGATGAGCGGGCAGACCGTCCGGCTGATCAGGACTGTGGAGTCGCTTATCGAACAGGAAAAAGTATATCTGACATATTACCAGAGCTATTCAGAGTTCAGAAGAGCGCTTGAGGGCATTGAGGAAATAGAGGAACAGACGATTCAGTATATCGCGATGCACGGGCTCGGACTTAAGGATGTTCCGGGGCTGGAGGGAGAGAATGATTCGGATGAATGGAAAGACTACCTCAGTTATACTTCGCTGATCCGCAGTGAGATCAGGCAGGGGTAAGACCGAATTCCGCCAGCATTTACAGTGCAAAAGTATACAATTGTAATACACATTATTTCAGCTTTCGGATGAGACATCAAAACAGTGTGCGGTTGTTTAAAACAGTAAAAGTCAACAAATTCAGGAGGGTATTATGAGTGTAAAAGAAGAACGGACAGCGCGTGCGGTTGAGTACGGAAGAGACTTCTATGGAAAATCCTTTAACTGCGCACAGAGCACTCTGGCAGGACTCATGGAAGAGTTTTTCCCGGATGCTCCTGAGAAGTCCACAGTCATCAGAGTGGCGGACCAGTTCCACGGCGGCGGAATGAAAAACTCATATTGCGGAGGGCTCAACGGAGGAATTATGTTCTTGGATTACCTGTATGGTGTTGATCTCACAACAGGTATGCCGCCTGCAAAGGTCATAGGTGTCTTCAAGCGGATGAACAAGATCACACAAGGTCATGCGGATCGTTTTGACAAACTGATGGGCGGAAAATTGTGTGAAGATGTCCACAAGAACGAGAAGCTTATGGGCAAGGTATATGATTTCATGGATTTCGGAGAGGTCATGAAATTCTTCGGAGAAGGCGGCGATTGGAAGTGCAAGGATGTTGTTGAATCCGGCATTCGTCTTGTTTGCGATTTCATCATGGACGATGACGGCAATATTATTGACAGATGACATAAATAGAAAAACCGCGCTTGCAGCGAACGTTCTAAAGAGAGGGGATAGTCGTAATGCTGTCCCCTTTCGGTATTGTCATTCATAGATTATGAGCATTAAGAACCCGGGTAAACAGCAAAATATACCCAAATAGTAGACATAGTCTACCGTTAGCATAAGTGCACTACCGGAGGAGGAGTTAAGCATGAAAAAGAGATGGGTTGCAGCAGTGTTGGCATGTATGATCACAGGGACGGTTTTTCTGACAGGATGCGGAGGGTCATCATCTGCAGCCGGGGAAATGGAGACCCTCAGGGTGGGTATGCTGGGAAAAGATATGAAGACCGTTTGCGTCATCATGGCAAAGGAACTGGGGCTCTTCGAAGAAGAGGGCGTCGATGTGCAGTTTGAAAAGGTATCAAATCTGGCAGAGGGGATCACAGCTGTCAGCGAGGGCAAACTGGATGTTCTCCCTTATGGGGCGATCCCCACGCTTAGCTTCGCATCTCAGGGAGCGGATGTGTGCGTGTTCGGCGGCACGATCTCAGAGGGCAGTGAGTGTCTGACACTTCCCGAGAATGCGGATCTTTATAAGGAAGCAGAGGATTTTCGCGGGAAAAAGATCGGGTGCTTTAGAATGGAGACAGGGCATATGGTCATGAAAGGATATCTGCGTGAGCATGGACTGGCACCCGATGTGGATGTTCAGTATATCTATCTGGATTCCCAGGCTTCTATCGCAGAAGCGGTACAAAAAGGCGAGGTGGATCTGGGCTTCGTCAACAGCGGCTACGGCTATGTCGCGGAGGGCAATGGCCTGAAGGTTGCATTTCACGCAGGCGATTTTGTCGAAGGATTCCCCTGCTGCCGCCAGTCGACTTCCGGAAAGGCGCTTGCGGAGAAGAAAGATGCTCTTATAAAGTTTGAGATCGCCGCGCTGCGTGCCTATGAGATTTATGAAAATGATCATGCAAAGACCATTGAAGTGCTGTCTGCCTATTCCGGACAGGATGCGGCTTACACGGAGGCAGTCATGTACGGAACAGATGCATACAGAAATGCGATGATCGTCTCCCTTAATCCCAACAGAAAGAAAGTTCTGGACTTCTATGAGACCATGAAGCTGAACGGAGACATCGATGCAAATACGCCTGTCGATATGGCGGACCACATCGACACCACTGTTTATGAGACCGCTCTGCAGACTTTGGCGGAACGCGAAGCGGACAATACCCTCTGGCAGGAACTCATCCTGGAGGCGAAGGAAACAAACGATGATTGAGATTAAAAATCTCCGGTATACATATGAAAACAGTAAAGAGACGGTTATCAATGATCTTTCCCTCAATGTAAGGGATGGGGAGTTTTTATGTGTTCTAGGTCGCTCGGGGTGCGGAAAAAGCACCCTGATCCATCTTTTGGCAGGACTTCTTCCTCTGCAGTCGGGCTCTGTCACCCTGGATGGCCGTGACATGAATGTACCGGGTATGGACCGGGCGGTCGTGTTCCAGCAGTATTCCCTTTTTCCCTGGCAGACTGTACGTAAAAATGTCTTATTTGCAATGAAAAAGAGCCGTCGCTTCGGAAAAGAGGAGATGGAGAGACGGGCGGATCTTTTTCTGGAGAAAACAGGAATGAGGGATGCGCAGGGAAAATACCCCTATCAGCTTTCCGGCGGAATGCGGCAGCGCACGGCGATCGCGAGGGCACTGGCTTCGGGGGCGGAGGTCCTTTTATTGGACGAGCCCTTCGGGGCTTTGGATCCGGCGATCCGTTCGGACTTGCAGAAGCTGCTGCGGGGACTCTGGAAGGAAGAGAGAAAAACAGTGATTTTCGTCACGCATGATCTCGATGAAGCGCTGGCTATGGGAACGAGGATCGTGTTCATGAGAAACGGATGTATTGAGCGGGAAATGGATATTCCCGAAAGGATCAGTGAATGCTGTGCCGGATCTTTGGGATATCCGGACTACAGAGAGCTGCGTGCGTCCCTGGAGGAGTGGTTCCATGCATCGTAAACGGACAGCTATACTCAGTCACATTCTGCTCGTCGTTCTCTGTATATTGATTCGGCTTCCCGGAGAAAAAGAAGTGCAGCAGCCTTATGCGATGTATTGCGCGATCGCGGTCATGGAATGTCTGTATCTGATCCGGATCACCCGGCACAGAGAGCAGCTTCGCGCGGCGTCCGACCTGATGGTTCTTCTGTGGGGATTTCTCATCCTCTGGGAGTGCACAGTGACCAAACTGGCTTTGATGCACCCTGTCCTTGTACCGGCACCGGAGAATGTCTTTCAGGTCTTTGCGGATGATCGGAAAGTGATCGCAGCGGGAGTTTTTTCATCTCTGCGTCTGTTTCTGGGCAGCATGATCGCCGGGCTTGCAGCGGGAATGGCGGCCGGCCTGATCTGCGGGTGGATCCGGCGCCTGCGGGACATTTTTCATCCGATTGCGAGCGTGCTTGCCCCGATTCCTCCCACCGTTTTCGCCCCCTATGTTGTCGCACTGATGCCGACCTTTCGGAGCGCATCGGCAGTGGTCCTGATGCTGGGGATCTTCTGGCCGACTTTCCTGGGAATGATCGTCCGCATTGACGGCATGGACAAGGGAATCATGGACAGTGCGCGCGCAATGAATCTGAGCAACGCCTCCATGATCCTGGAGGTTCTCTTTCCCTATGCCTTTGCAGGAGTGGTAGGAAGCCTGAAAGTGACCTTCACGACCGGAATCATGCTGCTGACTTTTGCAGAAATGATGGGCGCGACGAGCGGAATGGGGTATTATATAGTTAATTACAATACCTACGGCAATTACACCAAGGTGGTCGCCGGCATTATCGTCGTGGGGATTGTTGTGACGGTTTTCAACAAATGTATTGATGTCTTGCAGAAAAAACTGATCGTTTGGGAAATGTGAAGTGCCGATATAAGGTTTTGATAAGTGACAGAAGCAATATCGAGGAGAATCTGGCTCTCGAGGAGGCGCTGGTGCAGCAGGCAGAGCAGGGTGTGCTCTGCCTGTTTTTCTGGCGCAATGAGGACTGCGTCGTGATTGGCCGAAACCAGGATCCGGAGGCAGAATGCCGTATGGATGCCGCAGAAAATCTGGGTATCCGGATCGCCAGACGGAGCACCGGCGGGGGCGCTGTCTTTCAGGACATGGGCAATCTGAATGTCTCCTTTATAGCGCCTGCGGACAGCCTGAATGAGCTGATCTGTGAGGGGATATTGCTGAAAGCGCTTGAGAAATGCGGAGTTAAAGCACGCAAAACGGGCAGGAATGACCTTGTGATCGATGACACGGAACCGGAGGTACCCGGAGAGGGCGGGAAGTTTTCCGGATCGGCTTCTTGGATGACTCCGGAAGGAAACTTCCTGTTCCACGCGACAATCATGTTTACCGTGGATCTGGAACGGATGACAGCTGTCCTGAATGCCTCTCCGGATAAACTTGCGCGCCACAGGATCGCCTCCGTGAGGAGTCGTGTGACCAACCTAAGTGATCACTACCCCGACTTGAGAATGGAGACCCTTATGAGGGCAATTATCTCCGAAACCGCTGCGTTTTGCCAAATGTAGATATGTAAAAGGAGTCAACCGATGTATATTGAAATGGACTGTCCCTGCAAGGGTAAAAATCTGGACAAGATGCTGCAGCCCGGAATCCTGATGAGCTTGTATAAGCAGGACAAATACGGGTGGCTGATCATTCAGGAGCTTGGCGACAATCCAATGTTCGGAGGCGCCCAGCCGGACAAGACAGGTGTCTATCGCTATCTGAAAAAAATGGAAGCCTCCGGGTATCTGACATCCGTGCTGGAGAACGCGGGCGACAAGGATGTATCCAGAAGAGTTTATTCGATCACGAATAAGGGGAGAGCATGCCTGGGGAACTGGCAGGTGACGCTGCGCAGTTATGCCGCGTCTATAGCGGAACTGGTCGATAAGATGGAGGAAACAGCAGGATTCACGGAAGTCTTTCAAAAGCTGTGAGTGGTCCTTAATATCGATTGGTTTGTGCTAAACCAGCGTGAATACCTATATATTTTGGCAATAAAAATGCTTTACCACTTCCCTGAAATTGGGTGCAAAAGTGGGTGCAGATGAAAATGAAGGCCTGGAAAGCCCCTCCTTTCCACGTTTTTTGATTGAACGATCTACTCCTAAGCGGTAGGTCGGGTGTTCGAGTCACCTCGCGGACGCGCGTAATAATAGACCGGGAACAGTGTTGATACTGTTCCCGGTTTTTTTGCGCGAGTTATAGTGAATGAATTAGGATAGAAAAAAATCGGATATGCTATCACTCCGTACTTTCCCTTTCAGCCAGAGTAGCTGAGAAGGTCAGATGCTGTACGGCGGGTTTATGCTTGTCGTCGGCTTCTATAGAGTCGATGACCATTGCAGCAGCTTTCTGGCCGATCTCAAAGCCCGGCAGCTCCATAGAAGTAAGGGAAGTTTCGAGCATGTCGCCGACACGATGGCCTGTCATGCTCAGGACCCTGATGTCCTGCGGCGTGTGCAGTCCATTATCCTTGAGAGCCCTGATCGCACCCATTCCCTGCGCGTCTGTGGCAGCGAGGATTGCGTCCAGCTCCATATTTTCATCAATCAGTTTCACTGCACAGTCGTAGCCATACTTCATTCCGCGGAGCTTGGATTCGCGTTCAGCAGTGATCTCGGGAAGAGAAAGTTCCCTGATAGCCTGTTTGTAGCCTCGATAACGGTCCGCGTAGGGCGGGATCTTCTCAGAGCCGTTGATCAGGCCGATCTTCCGACATCCCTGCTTGTAAAGGAACTTGACGGACTGATACCCGATATCTGTATAATCGACAACTACGCTGCTCATCTTAAGGTCATACCGCCGGATCACCTGAACGACCGGCATTTCAACAGCGATGTCGCGGATGATCCGGGTGTTCTGGCCGGTGCCGGCAACGATCATCCCGTCGACAAATCCGTTTCTGAGCCGGTTCAGGCTCTCCTTTTCGACCATCTTATCATTCCCTGTATTTACAATGATCGTAGCAAAACTCCGCCCCCTTTTTTGATGGATCAAGTTCAGCGTGCAGTAATAGCAAGAATGTTTCACAGATAAAATATCTTTAGATTCGTCTGAGAATAGGGTATGGTATTACTAGAACAAACAAACAATATAATGGAGAAAAAATGACGATACAAAAAAAGATAATGATCAGTAATATAGTGGCCACTACGATAACTGCCCTGATGATCTGCATAATCTGTGTGGCGTATGTACATTTTCACAGCGAGACGCTTCCGAATGAGATCCGGGAATCTTCAGGAGGCGTCAACAAATTGACCAAAATAATGAATATTCTCTACACCTACGAGTCAGAGATTTTCGACATGAATTGGGAGATCGTCCTGCCCGAAGGCGAAGAGGAGACGGAGCTTCTGCTGCTGCCGGAATCCCAGAGGATAGAGGAGCTGGAGAACCTTGGATATCATATCCGGGTGGAATCCCCTTACATAGTTTCTTTTTCCAATATGGATGAAGCGGATCAGAAAATGCTGACATTGATCGGTAATGTTCCGGCGAAAGCCGCCTATATGACCAGGAAAAGCATCGTTGTTCGTGACGGTATCGACTTTGGCGGGAAAACATGGTATGTGACGGCCGTTTATGATGAGGACCGGGTGGACAAAGGCGTACAGCGCTCCGTGACTCCGCTGTATATGGTGCCCCGGGGAATCGGCATCAGTTTTTTTCTGATCACATTGGTATGCATCGCGGTTGTATCGGCTGTCTATTCCCGGCAGATCTCAAAAATGGTCTTTGGACGGCTGCGGAGACTGAAAAAAGGCGCCGCCATGGTAGCAGAAGGCAATCTGGATTATCCGGTCACTTATAATGAGAGCGATGAATACGGGGAGGTATTCGAAGAATTTGATCAAATGCGCAGACAGCTTAAGGAAGCGCGGGAGAAGCAGCAGCGGTATGAACAACAGCAGAGAGACCGGCTTCGGGGGATCACGCACGATCTGCGTTCTCCGCTGACATCTATAAAAGGTTACGCGATGGGGATCAAGGACGGGATCGCGAATACGCCTGAGAAGAGAACGAGGTATTGCGACGCTATTTTGACACGGGCGGATGACCTGGAGAGACTGACCGGGAGCTTGTCGCTTCTCGTCAAGATGGATACCGGAAGCAGCTTTCTGCATCTCGAAAGAGTTAATCTGGATGAATACATTAAACAATTCCTCTCGGAAAAAGAGGCTTGGCTTTCCGACAGGAAAGTGGACGTACGCTATCGGACTGATTCACCGCAGGCAGAGGCGGATCTGGATATCCGGGAGATGCAGAGAGTATTCATGAACCTATTGGAGAACACAGTGCGTTACCGGACTGCGGATTGCTCCATAGTGGACATAGAAGTCTGGCAAAACAAAGAAAACGTGGAGATCCGGTTTTCTGACGACGGGCCGGGAGTCGGCCTAAGACACCTGGACCGCCTCTTTGATCCATTTTACAGGGCGGATCAATCGAGGACTACGCCTGAAAAAGGTAGCGGGATCGGACTGACTATTGTCAAGCGGATCATAGAAGGTCATGGCGGGCAGGTCAGCGCGTCATCCGAAAGCGGGCTGTGCATTACGATGACACTGCCGTCTGTAAAGGGGGAAGGCAAGCATGAAGAAGATACTGATCGTTGAAGATGATATTCTTGCGGCAGAGCTGGAGAGAGATTATCTGGAGGCGTCTGACTACGAGGTGGAACTGTGCAGCGATGGAGACGAAGGGTATAAGAAAGCAAAAAGCGGGGATTATGACCTGCTTCTGCTTGATATCATGCTTCCGGGAATGAGCGGATTTGAGATCTGCCGCAGGATCAGACGGGAACAGAATGTTCCTATTATCATGGTGACGGCTAAGACAGAGGACGTGGATATGATCCGGGGACTGGGACTTGGCGCGGATGACTATATAATGAAGCCTTTTAATCCGACAGAACTGGTCGCCAGAGCAAAAGCGCATATCCGAATTCACGAAATTCTTCTGGGCGAATCCGGCACAGAGAAGCAGGAGATCCGGTACAGGGACCTTGTGATCTCCGTGCCTTATCGCAAAGTCACTGTAAGGGGAGAAGAGGTGAATCTCAAGAACCGGGAGTATGAGCTTTTGTATTTCCTGGCCTCCCATCAGGGGATGGTGTTCTCCAGGGAAGCGCTGCTTGAGCGGATCTGGGGACAGGATCCGACAGGGGATACCGCGACGGTCATGGTCCACATAGGAAGGATCCGGGAGAAGATCGAGGAAAACCCTCAGAAGCCGGAATATATCCTTACTGTCTGGGGGGCAGGATATAAATTTGCCGATAAACCGTAAGGGTGCTTCATGCATATTGTTTAGGTTTATTTTCAAATTATTTTATTTCAATTTATGTATAGTTTAGGTATTATTATACATAAAGTGATGTTAGCAGTTTATCTAATCGTTCCAAACACTTGGGCCAACATCAGTTTATAGGGAGAAGAAAGATGATTGAAAAAAGCAGAGTGATCTCGCTGATTTCGTCAGCTGCCGGTCTGCTGCTTGCTGTTGGATCCATGACGGTGTTTTCGGCGTGCGGGCCCAAAGAGGACGGAACTTTGATGAATTGCCATAATGCTCAGATCCGGGTCGCCCTTTGCGGAATAGGCCTTTCGGTCCTGTTTGCGATCGCAGCCTTTGTAAAAAGCAAAGCGATCAAACTGATTTGCGATACCGCGGCACTTGTGCTTTCTGTGGTCACATTTATGACGCCGGGAGTACTTGTACACATATGCCTGCTCAGCAATATGCATTGTCAGGTCAGGCTTAAACCCTTTACCAGAGGCTCCGCGATCTTTATCGCATTACTTGCCCTGTGGGATATTCTCCGGATCATCAAGGAGAACAAAGAGAAGGGACCGGGCGAGGAAGAATAAAGGAAAGAAAATGAATATTCAAAAAGGGGCGTGCCGCAAAAGCGTAGGTTTTAACCTTCACTTAATGCGACAGCCCCATCTTTTTTTACCTTCACTTAAAAAGACAGGTGCTTGATAGTTGGGTGACAAAGTGGGTGACAACGAAAATCGGGGCACGGAAACGCCCTCCTTTCCTTGCTTTTTTGGGTGACAAACCCGCTCCTAAGCGGTAGGTCGGGTGTTCGAGTCACCTCGGGGCGCGCGTAATAAAGAACCGGGAACAGTTTGAGGCTGTTCCCGGTTTTTGTGGTATGCGCGCCATGGGCGCGCTCTAACGGGTGAAAGTCCCAAACACGCCCAGGTAGTGGGAAGTGTATAGCTGAACAGCAAGGGTGTCCATCGTGAGGTGGAATCTGAAAGAAGCTGTAGGCAAACCTCCGGTCCGACGAACAGAAATCACATATAAGGCGAGGTTCCGACAGATAAGCTGGCCACAAGCAGTGAAGTCTGATTACTACCCCGTTTGTAGGAACAGCGTAGATGTGGCAGGTAGATGAGGGGAAAGAGCGTGCACCTTAAGCGTGGAGATCTCACAGGCGGTCTCATTAGCCGTAGTAACAACGAACTGTGAGAAGTCAGCAGAGCCCATAGTAGTGAAGAAGTCCCTGTAATGGGGATGGAGCGAAGGGGCGAACAATCAATCAGTTGAAGTACGTTCCACTTCGTAGCCGGAGCAACGTCTGTCGATAACGTCAAAGGTGGCAAAGGCAAAAGGGGCAGAAAGGAAACAACGCATGGACACAAGTAGTCTCATGGAGCAGATACTGAGCAAAGATAATCTCAACGCGGCGTACCTGCAAGTCGTCAGGAACAAAGGGGCGGCAGGCGTGGACGGCATGACCGTAGAAGAGCTTGGAGCATACCTTTCGGAAAACGGCGAAAGCATCAGAGAACAGCTGCGGACAAGGAAGTATAAGCCGCAGCCGGTCAGAAGGGTGGAGATTCCGAAACCGGATGGTGGAGTAAGGAAACTGGGAGTGCCGACAGTAGTCGACCGCTTTGTCCAACAAGCAGTCGCACAGGTGCTCACCCCGATATTTGAGGAACAGTTCCATGACCACAGCTACGGATTCAGACCCAACAGATGTGCACAACAGGCAGTCCTTAAAGCATTAGAGATGATGAACGACGGACACAGCTGGATCGTGGACATAGACCTTGCGAAGTTCTTTGACACAGTAGACCATGACAAGCTGATGACCATCTTCGGACGTACGATCAAGGACGGAGACGTCATCTCAGTGGTGAGGAAATTCCTCGTCAGCGGAGTGATGATCGATGATGAGTATGAAGATACTATAGTCGGAACACCCCAAGGCGGTAATATCTCACCGCTGTTGGCGAACATCATGCTCAATGAACTGGACAAAGAACTGGAAGCAAGAGGGCTGGATTTCGTCCGATATGCAGACGACCTTATCATCATGGTCGGAAGCAGGCAGGCGGCAGACAGAGTCATGAAGAGTGTCTCTCGATTTATTGAGGAGAGGCTCGGACTGAAAGTGAATGCTGAAAAGAGCAAAGTCGATAAGCCAAAAGGAATCAAGTATCTCGGGTTTGGGTTTTACTTTGACTCATTCGCCAAAGCATACAAAGCCAGACCGCACCCGAAAGCAGTAGCAAAGTTCAAGGCGCAGATGAAGAAACTGACGTGCAGAAGCTGGGGAGTGAGCAACTCCTATAAGGTGTTAAAGCTCAACCAGCTAATCCGAGGATGGATAAACTATTTCAGAATCGGGAGCATGAAAGGATTGTGTGAGCGGCTGGACAGTAACATCAGATTCCGTCTGAGAATGTGTATCTGGAAGCACTGGAAGACACCGCAGAACAGAGCTAAGAACCTAATTAAGCTTGGAATCAGCAGGAGATTCGCTTGGTCGACAGCGTACTATGGGGCACATACTGCTTATGTATGTCAAGGCGGAGCGATGAACATGGCTGTTACAAAAGAGAGACTAACCCGCTTTGGACTAGTCTCAATGGTAGACTACTACGCCGAAAGGCGAGTCACTTGTTAAGTTGATTGAACCGCCGTGTACCGAACGGTACGCACGGTGGTGTGAGAGGTCGGAAATTCCTCATATAGAGGAATTTCCTCCTACTCAATCGATATGCCGTGGTGCGTATCTCGTGCCCGCACGAAGATGCATCCCGTGGCCAACGGTCAAACGAGCAGGAGAATCCTATTCGATTATTTGGGTGATAGGGGTGCTATTCTCTTGAGGTTTCAAGAGGATAGATTTATACTAATTTATATATTAGTAATATATAAATTAGTAATTTGCGCGCTGCGAAGGAATGTTTCGGAAGTGGGATGCGAATATGAAATTTATCGGAAGATCGGCAGAATTAAGTGCACTGGCCAGGATGTATGAAAAGAACAGCTTCGAGATGATGATTCTTTACGGAAGAAGGAGAGTCGGAAAAACGACCTTATTGAATCGATTCGCAGAAGGAAAGAACGTACTGTTCTATACAGGGGTTGAGAGCAAAGACAGCGAGAATCTCATTGAATTCGGAAGAGCAGTGTTTTCACATTTTAATAATGTAACTGCTGCCGGCATAGAATTTCGGTCTTATCAGGATGTGCTGGCTTATATAACGAATAGTGTGAAAAGAGATGCTTCCGGTAAACGGGAAGTGATCATCATTGATGAATATCCCTATATTGCGGAAAATGCGCCGGAGCTGGCTTCACTTCTGCAAAGGGAGATCGACCGCGAATGGAAGACGCTGAACATCATGCTTATCCTTTGCGGGTCATCCATTGCCTTTATGGAAGAAGAGGTCCTTGGTCAAAAATCACCGCTGTACGGAAGACGGACAGGACAGATCGACCTGCCGCCTTTTGATTATCTGACGTCAGCGGAATTTGTACCCGCTTATACACCGGAAGAAAAAGCTATAGTATATGGGATCACAGGCGGGATTCCAAGGTATCTTTCCCTGATTGACCCGGAGAAGACTTTGGAAGGAAATATATTGGCGCTGTATTTTGATGCGTCAGGATATTTTTATGAAGAGCCGAAGAATATGCTGAGGCAGGAATTCAGGGACGTGTCACTGTATTTTGCCATTTTGGGGGCGATCGGAAGCGGCAGCACACAGCTGAGTGAGATATCGGACAAAACGGGGTTTGATTCGGCAAAAACAGCACAGGCAGTCAGAAAGCTGGAAGCCGTCAGGATCATTCGCAAAGATATCCCGATCCTGAATGAGAAAAACAGAAAGCTGAACCAATATAGTATTCAGGACGGGATGTTTCGTTTCTGGTTCCGGTTTGTTGCAAAAGGAACCGGTGCGATCGAAAGGACATACGGGAATGAATACTATGCTGCCATGGTCAGACCTTATATACACGAATTTATGGGGCCGGTCTTTGAGACAATTTGTCAGGAGTATACATTCCGGACGGGCGTAACGGGAAGATATGGAAGCCCTATTACCAGAATTGGAAAGTGGAGAGGTGCTGACCCGGTCTTGAAATGCCCCTCAGACATCGATGTTGTCGGTATCAACGAAGCGGATAAGACAGCAGTGATCGGAGAGTGCAAATTCAGTAACCGCACTTTCGGAAAAGAAGAGTGTGAGACCCTTATGGACAGGGCAAGGCTTCTTGCTCCTTACAGGATCGAGAAGTATCTTATGTTTTCTCTTGGCGGTTTTTCAGATTGGGTGGCTGAATATGCACAGAATGATTCGACAGTTGTGCTTGTTTCTATTGACAGTTTATATAGTATTTAACCGGTTTGGGTGACAACCCGGAAAAACGGAAGGTAAGTGATTATGGCAGATCATTATAAAATAAGTGCCGCTGTTTTGTGCGGCGGGAAGAGCCGCCGCATGGGTACGGACAAAGCTATGCTCACAGCGGAAGGCACACCGAATGCGGTGCGCCTCCTTCGTGCGCTGTCCGGAGAAGATTCGCCGTGCACGGATGTCTGGCTCTCGATCGGGACGGGAGAGAGTTATCCGGAGATCCATGCGCAGAAAGTCTCCGACAGGTTTCCCGAACGCGGTCTCATGGGCGGCCTGGAAGCCGCGCTGACGGTCTGCAGGGAGGAGTACCTGTTCGTGACGCCGGTGGATACGCCCTTCGCTGATTCGCAGATGGCACGTGAGCTCATGGCATATATGGCGGACGATTCGAAGAAGCACGATGCAGCGCTCGTTATTGACGGGGACGGCAGGCTCCAGACACTTCTGGGGATCTATCACAAGCGGGTCCTCCCGGCACTTACGCAGAGACTTGCGGACGGCCGGAGGGAGAAGCTGCAGATCCGCGATTTTCTGCGTGATCTGGACGTAGTCTATGTGAACGCGCAGGCGCTCACGGACGGGGTCAGAAAGAGCACGAGCTGCAATACGCCTCAGGAGTGGCAGCAGCTTATGGAACAGGAGTCCTTCAGACGCGGCGATATGGACCGGATGGCAGCACTGCGCCGGAACAAAAGAACGCTGTAAGCAAAATAATAGCGGCATTACATGTGCGGTCCCGAAGCCAACTGCTTTGGGGCCGCTTTGTGTTTTTCTGAGGGTCACGGTGCGAAATGAAAAAGAAGAAAGAGCAACTATGATATACTGTAAGAGTAAAGGAACATAGTATTTTCCTGCGCTGATCAGTCGGATAATTTTCGTGGAGGTGAATAAATTTGAGTGAAGCGTTTGTAAAGATCGACCTGCACGGCCTGCGGCAGGAGGAAGCGATCAAAGTGATCGATAAAGTCATTGCGGCAGCGGGGCCGACGACCTATCACCTGCAGCTGATCCACGGGTATAACCGCGGAACCAGTCTCCGGTCTATGATCTATGATTGGTACAAGTATGACCCGAAAGTGAAGCGGATCATGCCGGGAGATAACCCCGGAATTACAGTGTTGGCCTTGAAGGAGCTCTATTGATGAAGAATGGTTTTCGTGTCATTGATGCAGAGGACCTGGGAGAGAACGAGGAGAGCGTTAATGAACAGAAAGCTTACCTGAAGACATTAAGGGTACAACGCAGGAGATAGACGAAACAAATATCATCTTTAAGACCCCGGAGAAAGGAAGTACACAGCATGCAGATCTACAGCGAAATCGGGCAGCTCAAAAAAGTGCTGCTGCACAAACCGGGTAAA
>Ga0256404_1002997_pt1 | contig 35682 bp, 29 predicted proteins | sample RumenRJG_01DNA_FD_185990 | JGI IMG/M metagenome (GOLD analysis project Ga0256404, IMG submission 185990) | Bovine rumen microbial communities from Lethbridge, Alberta, Canada - RJG_01 | ecosystem: Host-associated > Mammals > Digestive system > Stomach > Rumen | place: Canada: Alberta | collected... | reverse complement strand
AAGCTTCCATATCATACGGGTTTGCATTCTCTCCAAGACACTCCACACCGCCTGATTTTACAACTAAATAATATCCATCATTCACTGCTATACGAGCACCCTCTGCAATTGTTACAGAATTAACCTGACGATTTACAGATGTTGCATCTGCAAGATTGATTGGCGTTTTTAATACAGATACCAGATCTTCTACAGGTCTGAGCGGCTTTTGCATACACTCTTTAAAAGCTTCTCTATCCTTAATTTCTGTATTCTTGATGTTTGATGTAAGTGCCCTATTGTTTGGATTTATATACCATGTTTGATTATTTGAAATTTCCATTCTTTTCTCCTTTCTTAAAATCAGTCATAATGTTTGCTTCATAAGCAGCAGACACCTGCGACATCTGTCTTTCATTATTCCATGACTGCGACAACCTGCTTCTTTCCTGCTCCACCTTTGAAATTTTTTCGTTCAAGATTTCTTGTTGCTGTTTCTTCACTTGTGCTCGGTTTTCCAAATATTCTTCCAGCAGTTCCTTCTGCTTGTCTTTCTTATCACTGGTCTTTTTATAAAAGCTATCTTGTGAACGTGCATAAAACTCCGAATCATATCCCACAGGCCATGAGTCTGCCCGGTAGTCTTTAATCGAAGCTCCAACTGTTATTAAGACTGAACAATTTCTCGGTGCATAGGAATCTCCCCAGTCACGCTGAATTAACTGAAGAACTTTTGACCGATATTCCGGATCATCTTTCATAGCTTGAAATGCTTCTTCTGATATATTGACAGCCATATTGCTTACTGTCCTGTGATTCGTTATTTTTGAAAGGTCATCATAAAACTCTTTCTTAAAGGCTGTCATTGCTTCTGCTTCTGACATTTCCTGTGTACTATCGGTTTCTTCTACTGTAAATTTTTCTGCACTATTTACCGCTCTCGTACTTTTTGTTTCATATGTAGTTACTCCAATACTATTTACACCACTAATACTCATTTTCTATTCTCCTTTCCTGCAACAGTAAATTCTGTTTTATTACTCTATCCAATATAGTTACAACTTTCAGTATCTGTATTTTTTGTTTCGTAATTTTGCAGTAAACTATTATAAACTCTTGTCATATAGTTTACATTCATCGTGTTACTCATGATTCCCCTCCTTCTGCTGCAGCATTACTGTGACTTTAAACACATCATTTTTTATTTTGATATCCATATCTCCAAGATAATGGTCTGCCACATCCTTTACATTTTTTAACCCTATTCCATGCTCCATCAAAATATCCGGCAGATTGCTCTGTTTCGTTGTCATCGGGACGATACCTCCATCTTCCCATATCACTTTCCCATCAAAGCTGTTTTCCACTTCAATCAGTAGGAAATGATTCTTTTTCTTTAATATCAGATTGATATATCGCTGTTCCTGCTCCAGTTTCTCGCAGGCTTCTATGGCATTGTCTAAAAGGTTATTCAGAATGATACCTATATCAAATGCAGGAATTGTGTCTGTTTCCCCCAAGTTAAATTTTACTTGAAACGAAATACCTGCATTTTCCGCTTTCTGGTATTTATCATTGATAATCACATCTGTGACCGCATTTCCTGTATTGAATTTATAGTCCATAGTCTGTATGGTTTCATCCAGCTTTTCGATATAACTCTCTACTTCATCATATTTCTCACTTGCCACCAGCCCTTTTATATTCGTCATATGGTTTTTCATCTCATGCCTTACTCTGCGAATGCTCCCGTAGAAGTTCTCTGCTTCTTCCAGTCTCTGCTTCATGGCTTTGACCTGTTGTTCTTCCACAAAATGTTTCTGCCGTTCTTTTTGAAGCTCCCTGTAATTCTGGTAGATGTATATTGCCGAAATTTCCCCCACATAGATAAGAACCGCAATTATCGGTAATTTCCACAACATTTCCTGCTTGTCATCATACAACAGAAAAACTCCACCCTCGATTTGCACTACGGAAAGGTCTACGCTTATTCCTACAATCATACTCCCTACAATATTCAGTACTGAAAGGAATATCGTTTCCTGCCATCTCAGCATAAACGGTTTCTTTACGATTTTTATCACGACACCTGTCATAATCAGGAATACCAACGTGTACGATAAAAGCAGGATGCCCATACCTATCGTCATACCCAGATAAACCCGAAATATATATTCCTCACTCAGAACATCCAACCCTCTAAATATGCTCTCCACTGTACATTGATAAATACTGTCTGCAATCAAATAACTTAACGCATGAAAATTGTAAAACAGCAGCAGTATGAATACCGCCTTTTCCAAATGTTTTTGGTATTTGCAAAAACAATATCCCAACACAATGACAGCGGACATTGTATATCGTATTACCCCCGGATTTTCCAGCCATAGCCCCATGCAGATATTCATCACTGCCAATATTCCTGCAACAATCCATATCCCTTTCTCCCACCGAAAAAATACATTCCACAATACCAGAAAAAGAACGATTTGCAGAATAATAGGATAGATTTCAAAAAGCTTGCGAATGATTTCATATGTAACCTGACTCAATTATCTTTCCTCCGAAATGTATTCCAAATAACGCTTTACAAAGTCCTGATATTTATACTTGGATATCAGCAGACTGTCCCCGTTTCTCATTTTCACCTCTGTCCGGTCATATCGTTCCACATATTTTATGTTGACCAGATACCCTTTGTGTATACGGAAAAAATCCGGCTTAAGCTCGCTTTCCAGTGAGCTGATCTTGTCATAATATTCAATTTTTTCATGCCGCAAATACAAGGTCACTTTCCGATTACTGCTTTCAATATAGTAAATATCATCTGCTGAAACACTTCTTGTTCTATTTCCATTCCGAACTAATACTTCTTTTGGTTTTTCCTTTTTCTTTGCCATCAGATATTGATACTCCCGTATGGTCTGTGCAAAAACCTGCTCAAAATTGCTTTCCTGAATCGGTTTTACAATATACTGAAAAGCATTAACAGAAAAAGCCTCCTGCATATATTCCGGATATCCCGTTACAAATATCAGAAGCGGCAGGCTTCCCCACACTGCTTCTTTCTTGCTTTCCATCTGGCTCCTGAGCTGCTTTGCCACAGTCATTCCATCCTCATCTCCCATAGAGATATCCAGAAAAAGTATGTCTATTTCTTCTGCATTTGTCTCATCCTGAAACTCCAATAATTCCTTGCCCGATGAAAACTCTGTTATCTTACAAAAAGGTTCCTGCTTCTGTATCAGCTTGCGTATGTAAATGCGTATATTTTCCTCATCATCGCAAATTGCTATGTTCAACTATTCCACCTCATTTTCATGGCTCATTATCAAATATGGATAACATCATCTATTGTTCATTTATATTATCGGCAGATTTCTTTCTTTTAATTCGGAAATGTTGTGACTGGACTTCTGAATGTTGCGACTGGACTCTAATCTTCCCGACAATTATCATCTGAATTGATTTTCTCCATCCGTAACCTTGCCTGTTCCCTTTGTTCGTCACTTAACCTTCTCGGCTTACGATAACCACATAACAGGAAAAAGCAGATAGATTGCTACCTGCTCTTTCCATAAAACTTTATAAACTTGCTTCCTGACTCTTGGTCTTTGGTTTCTCCGGCATCTTCTGATCGGATATTTTCTGCTTCATCTCGGCAAGTTTCTCCTTGACGGATACCCGCCCTCTGGAACTGTCTGCTAACATCCGCTCCTTGTCATGCTCTGCGATACGCTCCGACATCAGAAAACTTGCAACAGGCTTTAACGGTTCATCAGCCACCGCCTGTATATCTTCCGCTCTGTCCTGCTCACCCTCCTGTGCCTGTGCGCTCTGCTCTCCGGTTTCATCCTCCGGCTCATCATCGCCCATATCCAGCACATTATCGCCCTTTTCGTCCATATTCAGAAGTGCATTTAACTCTGCAAGGCGCTCTAGCTTCTCCACCAGTTCCTGCTCCTGTGCAAAAGGTTTTGTGACTTCCACCTTTGCGGTTTCAAGCTGATGTTCCACGTTGGAAAGCTTCTGCTCCACGTCTGTCATTTTTCCGGTCATTCCCTCTAACGCATTGGAAAGTCTTTGCAGATTTCCAAGGGAATCGGCTCCGATTTCCACCTCATGGCTCAGGCTTCCTTTTAAGCTGATCGTAAACTTGGAGAAAAACGAATCGAAGGACACGCTCATCTTAAAGCCCTGATATTCCCCGATTGTGACTGCCATGTTTGGCTGTTTGGCACTCCGGCACATATCAATCAACGCCGCACCCGCTTCCTTTTTGTCCGTATAGGTACGGTTGCCTATCTTCATGGAAAAATCGTCCTTATCCACAGGCTTATGCGCCGCATAGGTCTGAATGTCCGCCCGGTATCCCTCAATCCTTTCTTTTAAGGCTGTGATCTGCATCGGGTAATGCTTTGCGATATTTTCCTCCAGACGGTAACGCTGGCTTGTGTGGTTCGCCTTTAAGAGCTTCAGCTTTGACACCTGTATATCCAAGTCCATCTTCTCCTTAATATACGGGTTTCCGGTTGCAAGTGCTTTGACCTCTGCATAAGAGAGCGCCGCTTCGTCAATGTCCTCACAGGAACGTACCGGGGACTTGCTCGTCATGATCTGCCCGATAAACTTCTGCTTGTTCTCAATGAGCTGCCATGAATAACTGTCGAAGGTGCCTTCCGTCACATACCTGAAAATCTTGACCTTATCATTCATATTGCCCTGTCGTAAAATACGACCTTCCTGCTGTTCAATGTCAGACGGACGCCAGGGCACATCCAAATGATGTAATGCAATCAGTCTGTCCTGTACGTTGGTTCCGGCTCCCATTTTGGCAGTAGAACCCAATAAAAAACGAACCTGTCCGCTTCTTACCTTTCCAAATAGCTCCGCTTTTCTTTTCTCCGTATTGGCATCATGGATAAATGCGATTTCTTCCTTTGGCACACCTTTTGCAATCAGCTTGTCCCTTATGTCCTCATAAACATTGAATGTGCCATCTCCTTTCGGTGTCGATAAGTCACAGAAGATAAGCTGTGCCGACTTCTGTTCCTTTGTTTCCTCCCAAATCTCAAATGCCTTGTCCACACAAGTAGTGGCTTTGGAATTATCCTCATCGGGAAGCATGTCATTGATTAAACGCTGATCTAATGCCAGTTTTCTTCCGTCATTGGTGATTTTGAGCATATTGTCAACCGTTGCATCTACTCTGCGGTCACGCACTGCTTCCGCTCGATCCGCAAGGGACTGTACCATTTCTTTCTGGTACTCGCTCGGCTTTAGCACCACGTTCTCATACTCTGCTTCCGGTACAGGCAGCTTTAGCATATCCGGTGTCTGAATATCCGCACTTTCCTTGAATAGTGAAATCAGCTCCGGCAGATTGAAGAACTTGGCAAACCTTGTCTTTGCCCGGTATCCTGTTCCCTCCGGTGCAAGCTCTATGGCGGTCTGCGTTTCTCCGAAAGCAGCCGCCCAACTGTCGAAATTGCCAAGACCAAGTTTCTGGAGCGTACTGTATTGCAGATAGCGCATATTCGTATAAAGCTCCGTCATACTGTTGGAAATCGGCGTACCTGTTGCAAAAGTAATGCCCTTGCCACCTGTCAGCTCGTCCATGTACTGACACTTTGCAAACATATCCGAGGACTTCTGTGCTTCTGTCTGTGCAATGCCCGCCACGTTCCGCATCTTGGTGTATAAAAAAAGGTTCTTATAGTTGTGGCTCTCATCTACGAACAGCCTGTCAACGCCAAGCTGTTCAAAGGTTACTACGTTGTCCTTGCGGGAATTATCGTTCAATCGGCTCAGCCTTGCGCTTAAAGATTTTTTCGTCTTTTCCATCTGTTTAATGGTGTAACGCTCGCCCTTTTCCGCCTTGACCGCTTCGATTGCCATTTCTATTTCCGTTATCTGCCGCTCAATCATGGCAGCCTGTCTTTCCGTTGATAGCGGTATCTTTTCAAACTGCGTATGCCCGATGATGACCGCATCATAATCCCCGGTTGCAATACGGGAACAGAATTTCTTACGGTTGGCAGGCTCAAAATCTTTCTTTGTGGCAGCTAAAATATTGGCACCCGGATACAGGCGCAGGAAATCACTCGCCCACTGCTCTGTTAAGTGGTTCGGTACGACAAATAAGCTTTTTTGACAAAGCCCTAACCGCTTGCTCTCCATTGCTGCAGCAATCATTTCAAAGGTCTTACCTGCACCCACACAATGGGCAAGCAGGGTATTATCCCCATAAAGCTGATGTGCCACTGCATTAAGCTGATGCGGTCTTAATGTAATGTCCGGTGTCATGCCCGGAAACTTTAGGTGGGAACCGTCATACTCTCTTGGTCTGGTGGAATTAAAAAGCTCGTTGTACTTGGCACACAAGGTCTGTCTGCGCTCTGGATCGCGAAATACCCAGTCCTTAAAGGCTTCCCTTATGGCTTCCTGTTTCTGGCTGGCAAGCGTGGTTTCCTTTTTGTTAAGAACTCTCTTTTCCTTTCCATCTTCCTCAATCGTATCAAAAATACGTGTATCACGAAGGTTTAAGGAATCCTCCAGAATACGGTAGGCATTTGCCCGGCTCGTTCCGTAGGTCATGTTGACAAGTGAATTGCCACGATCCGCATTTTTGCCCTTTACGTTCCACTGTCCTGTCACATCGGAATACTGCACCCCGACAAGGTTGCGGTCAAAGAGGTAATCCGGTGTTTCGAAGGTTTCCCGCATGAAATCCTCGATGTACTTCGTATCAATCCATGTGGCACCGATACGCACCTCAATCTCGCTTGCATCAAGCTCCTTTGGCTGTACGCCCTCAAGGGCTGTGACATTGATTGCAAACTCCGGACGGTTCTCTGCAAAAACCCTTGCGGTTGCCAGCTTCTCCCTGACATTGCCGCTTAAATACTCGTCTGCGGTTTCCCACTTTTCTGTGACCGGATTCTGGAAAATGATTCCGGCAAGTTCCTTTGCCACATCTTCCTCGCTTTTTCCCGTAACCTCCGACATATAGGCTAGGTCTACCCTTGCCTTTTCCCCTAATGACACCGCCAGCGCTTCGCTTGCGGTATCCACGCTTGTGACAACCTCTGCTTTTTTAATGGTTCTCTTAGAAAACATATCAGCCTTGCCTTTGAAGTTGCCCTCATCGTCAAGCTTTTCCAATGAACAAAGCAGACAATAGCTTGAGTCCTGATTAAACGCTCTCTTATTGGTCTGTGAATTGATCAGACCGTATTTCTTGGAAAACGCATCATACAGCTCATTAAGCTCTGCCTGCTTGCTCTTAATCATATCTTCCGGGTACTCGTTTAATTGATAGTCAATCAGCTCCTGTGTACAGTCACGAATCTGCACCATGCCTTTCATGCGCTGCTCCATCGTTTCTGATACGTCCACAGGCTTCATAATGGAATTTTCCCGGTAATACACCCTTTCGTCCACGATCGTGTAACTGTAATTCTTCACGCCTGGATCGGCGGGAATGGCTTCTCTTGCCAGCTCATCATCAAGCTCATCGAACTCTACCTCGTCTATGCTTCCCTCGATATGGGATATAGCCTTTTCAAGCTGCTTGGATAGAGGAATGGCTGTATCCGGTGTACAGGTTGCTTCCATGCCAAACTGCCCGCTGACCATTTCCATTTTTCCCATGATCATCTCTGGGTGATCTGCAAAATACTGGTTCATGGCTATGCCATCTTCATTTTCACAAAGATGCACCCAATCCGGCTCGATGTCGATTACCCTGTCACGTTTCTTTAAGAAAAGAATGTCCGAAGTGACCTCCGTCCCTGCATTTTCCTTAAAGGCTGTGTTGGGAAGCCTGATCGCTCCAAGAAGCTCCGCTCTCTGCGCAAGGTACTTTCTGACTTCCGGACTTTTCTTATCCATTGTTCCCTTTGAGGTGACAAATGCCACTACGCCGCCCGGTCTGACCTTATCTAAGGCTTTGGCGAAAAAGTAATCGTGTATGAGGAAGTTATGCTTATCATAGGCTCTGTCTGCCACCTTATACTGACCGAAAGGCACATTTCCGATTGCCACATCAAAGAAATCATTTGGATAGTCTGTCTTTTCAAAGCCTGTGATCTTCACATCGGCATTCGGGTATAGCTGCCTTGCAATTCTTCCAGTAATTCCGTCCAGCTCCACACCATAAAGCCTGCTCTCCTGCATATTCTCCGGCAGCATACCGAAAAAGTTACCGATACCCATTGCCGGCTCCAAGATGTTACCTTTGGAAAAGCCCATTCGCTCCATCGCATCATAAATTGCCTTGATGATCACAGGGCTTGTGTAGTGGGCATTTAAGGTACTTTCCCTTGCAGAATCGTATTCCTCGGCTGACAACAGGCTCTTTAATTCCTGATATTCACTTGCCCAATTCGCTTTGGTTTCATCAAAGGCATCGGCAAGACCACCCCAGCCTACATATTTTGCCAAAATCTCCTGTTCTTCTGGTGTGGCAATACGGTTTTCGCCCTCAATCTTTTCAAGCGTTCTGATTGCTTCCACGTTCTGACGGAATTTTTCTTTTGCCGCAAACCCTTTTCCGGCACTTTCCTCTGTTTCCGGTGCAATACGCAAGTTGACTGCACCCGATTTGTCAATCGGTGGCTGTTCCTTTGGTGCTTCTGCTTCATTCTGCGGCTCTGGTTCGGCAATCACTTCACTCTCTTGCATTGGATTAGACAATTCTTCATTTTTCTGTTCATATTCACCCCATATTCTTTGGGAAACAGCAGAAAAATAAGGAGATTCTTCTTCCATAATGCTGAAGCGAATCTCCTCCATGTCCTCAAGGCTCTTTGCCCCGGCTATTTTATCATGGTACTTAAAATATAATGCTTCCCTGCCAAGAATGCCCTCCAATCGTGCCAGTTCAGGCTCCGGCATACGTTCCCATATATCATCCTTCTCCGTATGAATGGTAAAGCCTTCTCCGTATGAATGGTACCCAAGCGTATATTGCAGCTTATCATGTTCCCCACGAATATCACACTCAAAATCATAGACTGTTGTTCGTGTACCTCTGATATATTCCCGGTCTATCAATACAAGGTTTTGAACATCATCCGCAGTCAAAGGCGGTTCTTCTTTCTGCTCTATGGAAGGCTCGCCCTCATATCGTGCCGCATACTGTCCGGCATCCTTTAACAAACTGTCCATCTCCAGAGCTTTTTCTGTTTCGCCGCTGATCGTCTGCATCATTACATAATCTGCCGCTTCTACAAAAAGGAAATCATAGACCTCTTTTCCTTTTAAAGTGCGCTCATCGTCAGCAATCGTGACTTCCTGTGTTTCCTCGTTCCATCCAACCACATCTTTCCGGTCTAATGCTCCGCAGATTTTAACCACAGCCGACATTTCAGACAGCCTTTTATTTAACTGCTCTATGTCTGCATTTTCGGTTTCCGGTGCTTTTGGTTCTCCTTCAGCAACAGTTCCTGTTTCTCTATCTAATTCCTGATTGGTTACACCACGCTCCAACTTCGCCTGTTCTTTTTGCATGGCTTTCTCTGCCTGTTCCTGTTTATACTGTGCATAGGCTTCCTTTCCCTCCGGCGAAAGGTATTTATCTGCCTGCACAAGCTCCCGGATACGTTTCTCTACTACATTCCAGTTTAAAAGCACCTTTGCGTAAGGATTGCCATAGTTACCTTTCTCCAGACGGATACCTTTGGCATCGTGATCCTCGTGCGCTCTGTCACTTCCTGGAAGTGCGTGGGAGCTGCCGCCCGTACCATATTCATTTTTCAGAAAAGCAATGTTATCTTTCTTGTCATGCCCTTCCATGAAATACTCATAGATACGGAATTTTCCATGTTCAAAGCCGCTTCCTCCTGTCAGCCTGTAATCAATCTCGTCCTGTGTGATGAAGTCCTCATTCCTTACTTCCACCGTATCAGGTGCCGGGAATTCTTTCTTTTCCACATCTAAATCCGCAAGCTGTTCTAATAAATAATCCGGTCTTTTCACATACCGCCATTTAATCTGCTTTTCTCCGCTGTCAAGCTGTGCCTTTGCCTTTTCAAGCTCATCCTTAATCAGCTCTCTGCCCTCAGTTGTGGATAAAAGCTCGCATAACCTTTCCATGCTTGCCGGGTAGTTAGAAAATTTCAGCTCCAGACTCTCCGGCATTTCCGATATACCGTCACGGAAGAAATTGTTGATATCCGTTGCAACACGCTCACGCTCCACCGCATCCACAAGAAATACTTCATTGGCACTCATATAAGTACCATTCTCCACCATAACACGGATATGGCTTTCCACTTCGCTCCAGCTCATCACTGCAAGGGTATTTTCCTTTGCCGATGTACCATAACCGATACGCATACCCATTTCATCAAACCACAGTGAAACAGGATTTCCGTCAAACTCAAAACCTTTTCCGGTGGTCTTATACTCGTTCTTTAAAAATTCTGCCATTTCTTCCGGTGTCTTACCCTGCTGATACTTGGCATAGATACGTTTTCTGCTGTTATCCCTACCGCCTCCACTACGCAAGATACTGTCAATCTGCTCCTGTGGCAAAGAAAAAGCAGCGGGCATGGTATATTGAATACTTGCTTCCGCTGCTGCGATTGTGCCAACCTGTTCCTCAAAGCTCGGAAACAGGCTTAACTGCTGATAGGTTCCCTCCGGCTGTTCGATATTTAACTGTAGATTAGTTCCGTCATCACGATCTCCTCTGCCGAGTGTACGATGCTGTTCATCTTCGCTACCCAGAGCATCTGATTCTCTGCTTTCATCTGCTCCGTTATCCCCTCTCTCTCCTTCATCTGTCCGGTCAGAAGCTCCATTCTCTCCTCTGCCTGCTCCTGTATCATCAACAGGTGTTCCTTCAGCTTCCCGCTCAGAAGAAGTCCCGTATATACTCCGTTCTTGTGTTCCTGTAAAAACTTCTTCCTCATCAGTCCGTACTTCGTCAGTACCTCCTTCGGCTGTTCGTCCATTACTACCATCGGTATCTGATAATCCCCGTTCTTCTCGTATGTCAGATTCATCATATTTGCTCCTTTCCCCGGCTTCTCCGGTCTGTGTGATAGATTGTTCGTCTTGGCTTTTGCTTTCACGCTTTAACGCATTATAGTCTGCTTCAGATGCATTTGCAAGTCCTTTTTCGATATTTTTCTCAAGGGTGTCGATATGTTCCCTGCCTACTCTCGTTTCTTCCCGATTTTGGGCAATCTGCCTGTCATACGCTCCGATTGCTTTTCCAATTTCCATAAGGATTGGCTTGGATAAATCAGACACATTACTGCCAAGCTGTGACAGCGTTTCCACAGTGTTAAACTCATGAATATAAGGAAAGTTTATCTCCTCGGCAAGCTCACTCTCCGCCATGCCACATCGTTTTAAAACGGTATAGGCAATGCTGTCGGCAAGGGTTTCCCGTATCCTTACTTCCACGTTCAGCTCGTCCAGTTCCTCTAAAAAGCTCCCTTCCTTTAAATATTCCATATCCAAAGCAAGCTCTTTATAACAGTCTTCTGCAATCCGTCCGGCAATCTCCCGGATACGTCCCACAAACCCGGCTTCCCTGTCGGTGTCCCCATAAGTTTTTTCCAAACGGGAAATCACTGCTTCCATGTGTTCCTCACGCATCTCCCAAAGGTTAGGGAATTGTCCAATTCTTCTTGCCTTATGCACATCTGAAATATCAAAGACATACTTCAAACCGGAAAAACTATCCTCATCAATCAGCGCAATGCCCTTTGCACCTTTGTTTACCCAACAGTGCATCTTTTCATTCCATATTTCTATGGAAGCACAGGCGGTTGTCTCCGGTCTTTGGGCATAGATTAAAAGCTGTTCCTTAAATGGATATTTATACAATCTGGAAGCAGTATTTAGGTATCTCCTCCAGTTTTCTTCATTCCGCACGACTTCTTTTGCTGTTTCCTCTGCCAGTGCGGAAATCAATTTATATTTTCTCATGGTAAACCTCCGTAAAAAAGGCTGTAAGGCACTTTAAGCACCCTACAGCCTGTGATCAGTTACTTATCGGCATCAGGCATAAAAACCATGCTCCTCAATACCTTTTTCCAGAATACAGTTAATCAGTTCCTCAAGTTCCACTCCGTTAATCTCGCTGACAACAATCAGCTTGGCAAGGGTATCCTTCGGAACGGATACCGCATAACTCTCCTCATCCGCACGAAGCTCATGGACACAGATGCCAAGTCCCTCTGCAATCTTGCACATAACACCAAGTTCTGGCTCCTTAACCCCTGCCATAATGTCAAGAATTGTTCTCTCCGGCACACTGGAAATTCTGGAAAGCTCCGCAATCCCGATTTCTTCCTCTTTCATCACGTTTAATAACTTATCTCCTGTTGTATACATATCCCGCTCCTCCTATATTACGGCTTCCTTTTTCTTTTCCGGTACAGAATGCTCTTTCCCGGCATTCATCTTAATAACAGCATCCTTCTTCTCCGCAAGTTTCTCTTTTACCGAAACACGCTCATGGCGGTTATCTCTTTTTTCCTCTTTCTGCTTGGCACGATCCTCTGCCCGGTCACAGCGGAACAGTTCATGTTCTTTGGCATCATACTCATATACATGATCCGAAAGACGTTCTCCCGGCGCCACCTGTGTCTGATTTACTTCCTGCACCATCTGCTCAAGTTCTTTAAACTCCATTCCCGCATCTTTCGGTATAATCAGCGTTTCATGGATTGAAGAAGGCAGCATGTAAAAATCTCCTACCTTCTCAGCGATCTCCTGTCTGATATCATCGTTTAAAATTGCAGCCGCCCCATTTACTTTTGTATCATTTGTCAGCACAAACATGGTATCAGGAATATCCGGCATCATCTGCATTGCCATTTCTTTTGCTTCATCCATACCCACATTTTGTTCTCTTGCAATATCAACTGCAATCATCTCCGCAACCGTCTCATTCATTCCTTTGAAACTATGTGGCTGCAAAGTATCCATATTCTGCAACGCCTGGTCATGCAGTTCTTCAAGTGTGATTCCATATCCATCCATCAGATTATCTGTAATGGTAATGGTCGCAGTTCCTTCTCCTGTTTTATCCATTAAAATCTGATACACAACTGCTAAATCTTCCAGCTTGGAGTACGGTTTATCCTGAAGGAACTGCTGATTTGCTTCTTCGTTGATCAGCTTACATACAATTTTTTCCTTAATCTTGTCAAAATCGGTAACTGCCGATACATCTATATCATGATCTATATAATGTGACTGATACGCACTTGCAATCTGAGCTAACACATCATCCAATTCAGCACCATCCTGTATCTGCTCAAAATATGGATTCAGATAAATGGTAGGTGCAATATTGCTTTCTTCTGTTCTTACCATCAGACCGTCCAGAACACAGTCATTATTCTTTACAATCTGATTGACCTCAACTGCAGCATCTGCAAACTTTTCAGGAAGGAAATCCTGTATCTGTTCTTTTACCTGTTCTACAAAATCTCTATATTCCATTACTTTTTCTCTCCCTTCTTGGTGTCATTCTGTGATTTCTCTGTCAGCTTTGATACTGTGGCACCATACATTTGGTACCTCTTTATCATGTTTCTCTGGCTTGCTACATTGATTTCTTTTTCTAACTGCTTCATTCTGGCTTTCCTCCCTATTCTGCTTTTCTTCCAAACGAAAACGTATCTTCTTTTTCCTTTTTCGGGGCAAATCTGCCCTTGACTTCCAAAAGCCTTTTCTCCATGATGGAAAACATGGCTTCCACCTGTTCCTGTGTGTATTCGTAATTGGTGCGGTTGGAAAGGTTCTCAAGCCTGCCGATTGCATCAATGACCTTGTTCACACGATACTCCCCAAGACGGACAAACTTGTCCGCCTTGCTCTCATTGTCCTGTACTTTCTTTGTTTCTTCTGCTCCCATTTGTTACATCCTCCTTTTATTTTTTCTTTCCTGTGAATTTCTTATTGGGAAACTCCATGACAAACTTAAACTGCACTCCGGACTTTTCTTCTCCGTCCTTTGTGTAGTGGTATTCTTCCGTACCACTCGGAATGATATAGGCATCGTATTTCTTTCCCGCCTTGCTCGTGAGTCCTTTTAACAGCGTCTTTTTCCCGTCAAGCAGGCTTTCCACCTGTTCATCTGACAGGGAAACGCCCATGATCCGACTTACATTCATGCCGCACTTATTCTTGCAGAAAGCTCCGTATTTTCCCTTTACCACCTCTCCGCCGCAGTTCGGACATTTACCAAGTACCTTCTGCTCCTGTGCGAACATCTTTTTCTGCTCGTCACTGACTTCGTGGTAGGTGTGGATTAAGTCAGATACCATTGCTTCAATATCTGCCATAAAGTCTTCACGCTCCATCTCGCCCTTTGCAACAAGGGTAAGGGCATTTTCCCAGTCAGCGGTAAGTTTCGGGGACTTCACCACATCGGGAAGCACCGTAATCAGCTTCATTCCGTCCTCTGTGGGGATCATCTGCTTCTTCTCACGCTTCACGAAACCGTCCTTGACTAACTTCTCGATAATGTCTGCTCTGGTGGCAGGTGTACCAAGTCCTTTGCGCTCCACATCGTCACTCATATCCTCGTTTCCGGCTCGTTCCATTGCAGACAAAAGGGAATCTTCCGTAAAGTGCTTCGGCGGTGTGGTGTAATGCTCGCTGATCTTCGTCTGTACCCCGTCAAAGGTCTGCCCCTCGGAAAGCTCTGGCAGCTTCTTATCCTCCTGCTCTTTATCTTCTGTTGTCTTAAAGGAACGCTTAAAAGCATCTTCAAAATCTTTCCACCCGTTTTTTAAGACTGACTTGCCGGAAGCAGCAAAGGTGTAACCACCACAGGAAAGCTCTGCCTTGACCGTTTCATAAAGATGTTTCTCCCCCGTAGCACACAGCAGTCTGTTGGCCACAAGGGATAAAATCTTTCGCTCCGTTTCCGGCAGTGCTGCAAGGTCAGCTTTGGCAATCTCCATTGTAGGAATAATCGCATGGTGGTCTGTAACCTTTTTGCTGTTTAACACACGCTTGATATCCGGATTAAACATCATATTTTCCTCAAACAGAATGGAACCAAAAATTGCTTCGATTACATTTCCGGCAGTCTGCTCCATATCGTCAGACAGATACTGGCTGTCCGTTCTCGGATAGGTACACAGCTTCTTTTCATAAAGGCTCTGGGTGTACTCCAAAGTCTGCTTTGCAGTAAATCCAAATAAGCGGTTGGCATCCCTCTGGAGCGTGGTAAGGTCATAGAGTTTCGGTGGTGCCACCGTCTTTTCTTCCTTTACCACAGACGTAACAAGAGCCTGTCCGTTCAGACAAGCTCCTGCCACATTTTCCGCTTCTGTTTTACTATCAATCCTCTCTGTGACCGCATCCACACCGCCACAAAGGATATGAGCCATGAAATACTGCTCTTTCTTGAAATTCATAATCTTGCTTTCACGTTCCACAAGCATTGCAAGGGTAGGTGTCTGTACTCTGCCCACTTTTAACACCTTGCCGCCATATAAAACGGTAAAAAGCCTTGTCCCATTGATACCCACAAGCCAGTCCGCTTCCTGTCTGCAAAGTGCGGAATGGTATAAGTGATCGTAGTCACTGCCCGGCTTCAAATTCTCAAAGCCTTCCCTTATGGCACTTTCCTCCATAGATGAAATCCATAAGCGTTTCATGGGCTTGTTGCAGGAAGCCATGTTGTAGACCAGACGGAAGATAAGCTCTCCTTCCCGTCCGGCATCGGTGGCACATACTACCTCATCCACTCTGCTGTCATGCAAAAGACCATAAAGCACATCGTACTGCTCTTTGGTATCCTCCTTGATCTCATACTGCCAATGCTCCGGATTAACTGGAAGGCTCTCGTAAGTCCATTTCTTCCACTGTTCTCCATAGCTTTCCGGTTCTGCAAGCTCGATTAAATGTCCCACGCACCAGCTTACAAGATAGCCGCCGCCCTCAAAATATCCGTCCTGTCTGTCTAAGGCTCCCAATACATCTGCTATACTTTTCGCCACACTCGGCTTTTCTGCGATTACTAACTGCATTTATTCGTCCTCCTCATCGTCTTTCTCAAAAAAATCGTCCTCTGTGTCCTCGGTTTCGTCCTCATCTTCCAAGACTTCTTCTTCCTCGTCCTCCTCATCATCTTCATCAATAAACTGCTCTTTCTTTTTCTTTACCACCTTCAAATAGTAGCCTGCGCCGATGCCAATAACTGCAATGATGCCAAGTACAATATAGGTTCCCATCGGATTATCGGTCTGTGCGGGCTGTTCTTCTTCCGGCTCCTCTGTGCCTTCTTCCGTACTTTCCTCGCCATCCTCCGGCAATTCTTCTGTTTCCTCAGCATCCGTTTCTGTGTTGTTGTTCGGCAGTGCGCTGTCACTTACCGGAATAGCAGACTCCAGTGCTGCAGAATTTTTCGGAAGTGTCTCGCTGTTATCTGTTGTCGTATTTAACAGGTCATTTTCGCTGATCTCTGTAAGGAAGTAGACCATTTCCTCATCTCCGTCCCTGTCGATAATCAGATAAAACACCTTATCGCTTGCGGTCTGAATGGTATAAAACTCTTTCCCCTTCTCTGACTGTTCTGCGTTATTTTCTGCCTTCTCCGAAGCATCTGCTTCCTGCATGGCAGCTTTCTTCTGATCTGCAAGGCTGGTTTCCGATGTGGTATTGCCCTCGCTGTCTGTTGTCGTATGCTCCGTTACCTGTCCGGTAGCTGAGGAAGGTTTGGTTGCTTCTGCACTGACCGGGAGCTGCTTAGCCGGATCGCTTTCGTTACTGTCCTCTGCTTCCGGATCGGTGTAATACGGGTTGGCTGTCTTATAGACCTCCGACATATTTCCGGCATTATCCATTGCAGAAATGGTAAAATACTGATACCCTGCATCAAACTGTTGCAGACGGATATTCAAAACGCCATTCGTCAGCTCTGTAAATTCATAACCATTCACATAGACTGCCTTGATACCAGAATCCGTATCGTGTGCCTGTACGCTTAACAGACCATCGCTGACCGCCGCATTTAAGGTTGGCTTGGTAAAATCAAAGCACTTGATGTAACGGTTTTTCTCATAGGTATTGCCCTTTTGGTCTGTCACAAGCACATAGACGGTACAGTTTTCCGAAATCTCCACATACATATCCTCTGTGATGTCCGTCCAGCTTCCGTTCTGTGCAACTTTCGCCTGTACGCTTTTTACGGTAAAGTTGCCGGACTTTGCCACATCTTCGACTAAGATATGTACCTTTGTGATATCATTGTGCCACCCTGTCGGTGTATTGATTGTGATTTTCACGTTAGGGTTCACATACTCACAAAGGCTGTAATCCTCTTTGCAGACCTCACATTCCTTATCCACCGAATACTGTGAGCATTTTTCCTTACAGGTACATTCCGGTGTGGGAATGTCATTGCCGGACACCGTAGAGCTCTCCTGTTCACTTTCGCTTTCTTCCTCCGTTCCCGTAGACGATGTTTCTGTTTCACTCTCATTTTCTGCTGTGTCCGTATCCTGTGCCTGTACCGATACGGTATTGCCGCTGTTTGCCATAAATGCCCCAATCGGCATACAGAACAATACTGCCGATAAGATAAGGGACATGATCACCTTAACTGATAACTTTTTCTTCATTTCCTGTTCTCTCCTTTTCTTTTTGTGCTAATAACTGCAAAATCTCGTCCTCGCTGAACTTGATAAGTAATTGCAGCTTCTCGGACGAGATTTTATGCTTTTCGATAATATCCAGTTTTTCGGCTCTTTCCGCCATACGTTTTTCTTCTTCCAGGTTCTTTAACTTTGCCTGTATGGTGGCGAGCTGTTCTTTTGTCTTTGTGATTTCCTTTTCTATTCTCTGGCTTTTTGTCATAATATCTCACTTCCTCTAATTCAATCTTCCAAAACTGTAAAAGTGGCTCTGCCAGTACGGAGTGTTAATGGAAGCATATTTGATTGGGTTGAGTAGGAAAGTGACGCCTTGCTTCATTACTGAAGTAGGTTTTCACAGACCTCTCGCAGAACCGTGCTTGCACCTCTCAATGCACACGGCTCCCCATTTATAACTCCTTTACTTTGTTTCACTCTTAGTTTTGTTTCCATGATGAATTTTCATATGACAATCATGACAAACGATGATTGTTTTTCTCTTTTTGGCAATCATTACAATTTCCCAAGGTTCTTTGCCCTTTAGGTTTTTGACTTTATTTACATGATGAACTTCGTATTTCTTGGAATTAGTACAGCCACATAATTCGCAGCAATTCGCCATCAATCTCTTATCTATAGTAGTTCTAGATTTAGCAATTATACCCACTATAGCTGGCTTAACATCTTCGCATTTTTTACCGTCTATCTCATTGAACTTGGTAAGATATTTTATTTTCTTACCAGCTTTTGTCATGTACGGGATGCCCCAACGTTTTTGACCTGCTCTGTATTTGTCATATATAGCCGATAGTTTACATCTATGCTTCCAAGCCAATGTTTTAAGACAACTATATTCCATCAAATAGCTGAAAAAGTTCAGCATCCTGTAGTTGCTGGCAAGAAAGTAATAATTACAAATTCCCCTAAGTTCAGCGTCAAAAGTCATGACAATTTCAAGGTCCGTATTCCTTGTTAATGATTTTCTAGCAATAGGTTTGATTTTCCCATCTTTACCCTGAGCTATTATTCCCTTATCAAATAGAAATCTATTAATTTTTCTTTCAAGTGGAATAAGTAGCTCAACTGTATTATTGAGAGTTCTTTGCTTAACATTCTTCCAAGGTTTTACAGTCTGGTCTCTTCTAACTCTAATGTCATATCCCAAGAATTTAGCCTTTTCATTGCTATGAGTGATGAGTGTTTTTTCCTGGCTTAATTCCATCTTTAAAACAGAGCTTATAAATTCAGTTAGCTTAGCTTTTATATTTTCACAATCTTCCTTGCTACCATTAACTGCAACAATGAAGTCATCTGCATAACGCACATATTTGATTTTCTTATCATTACAGTCTTTAGCGGGAGTTTGTCTCAAAAGCTTACCAACTTCCTTATATTCAGCTATAAGATTGTTTCTATCAGGTGCATCTTTTTCTCTACGGTCGATTTTTCTTTTTATTTGGACTCTTTTTCTCATAAGTTTTGTATACTGGGGTGTAAGGGTATAAGGTGTTTTATTGTCAAAATCGGTCTTTATTTCTTCTACAAACTTATCCAACTCATTGAGATAGATATTTGCTAAAATAGGAGAAATTATTCCACCTTGAGGACAACCACTGTATGTGTTGTTGTACTTCCAATTTTCCATATATCCCGCCTTTAAAAATTTGGCTATTAAATGAATAAATCTTGCATCTTTAATTTTCTCGCCTAATACTTTTAAAAGCACCTCGTGACTTATGTTGTCAAAACAACCTTTTATATCACCTTCGATGAACCATTTAGCACCTACGAAATCGTGCTTGATTTGAGCTAATGCTGTATGACAGCTTCTTCCCGTTCTAAAACCATGAGAATTATTTGAGAAGATTGGTTCATAGACTGATTCCAAAATCATTCTCAGTACCTCTTGGACTAACTTGTCCGAAAATGTTGGTATTCCCAATGGTCTCATTTTTCCGCTAGATTTTTTAATATATGTACTTCTAACGGGGGTAGGCTTATAACACTCTTCTCTTAGTTTTTGAATTATCTCATTAACATAATCTATACTAAAACCATCAATCGTATCATCATTAATACCTTTTGTATCTGCACCATTGTTAGCGTACAAATGCTGATATGCAATGTAATAAATATCCGGTCTTAGAAGATACCTATATAGTTTTGTAAATTTTTCATCATGATTTTTACTAGAGTTTTTCTGTAAATTGTTTAAAATCTCTATTGTTGGTTTCAATGAGGCTTTCCTCCCTAATCAATTTTTGATTTTAATTCGTTATAAACTGCTTCCCTTCGCCATGTAAGCGGCTTTCCCGCATCCGATTTTACGGCTTTTCCTGTCTATTCAGGATTCTCAGACTACTATGGAAGCTCCGTTACCTCGCTGAATTTTCAGTGTCATCTTGCTTGAATCATCTTGCAATTTTTCCCTCTTACGAGCATTACACATAGTCCTTATAGGACATTTCAGCAGGGGTAATCCCCAGTTTGCGTGAGTAAATGGTATGCGTGAATTATCGGGTGTGTTTTCGTTCCTTTAACATCGGTTCTCCGACTCGTATCATGAATATTTGATAGCCTACCAAATGGCAACCCTATTTAGCAGAATTCATGTCATAGGTTTCAGATAAATTTCCTACGTCCACACTGAACGGATACTCAGAACTCACATTCAACAAACGCAGCTTCGCCCTTATATTCACTTTCACCTTGCAGTTCAGTCGCACTGTATTATCTTTAAGTGACTTACCGCTTTCCTACCGTGCTTTGTTCCCGTTCAACTTTCGTCTCTTCGGTAAGGTAGGTGGTGTCTCAAGCTATCTTTGAGGTAGTTACCATTCAATCCTCCTTTCGTTCTACAGTTACTCACGCCCTTCTGGGCGCACATCGCCACAGTGTATCATTACCCCGTTGCCGCAGTAGATGCCTACATGACTGACTGCACCTGCTGAATTATAGGTGCCTGTGAAAAAGATAATGTCTCCCGCTTTCGCTTCGCTTGCCGATACGGGAGTACACTGGTCATAAATGCCCTGTGCGGTTGTTCGTGGCAGATTGTGTACGCCGCTGTTGGTAAATACCCAGCACACAAAACCGGAACAGTCAAAACTTGTGGACGGGGACGAACCGCCCCATACATACGGATAGCCTAAATACTTGGCTGCTTCCTCCATAAGTGCCTGTACGGTTGCATTATCATAGGAATCCGGTGGTATGGCATTTCCCGGCACATCGCCACCTCCCGGACTTTCCCCGTAAAGCGTTCCCTCGCCTACATCAAAGTAAAATAACGGATTATAATACTCTCCGTTATATAAGCACTCGATATGCAGATGGCTTCCGGTACTGCTTCCGGTGTTTCCCGTAGTTCCGATTACCGTCCCTTTGGTTATGCTCTGACCTGCACTGACACTCAGGCTGTCCATGTGGGCATATTTTGTAGTATAACCGTCTTTTTCGATGACCACATAATTCCCGTAATAGCTGTCATAAGCTGCTGTCGTGACTGTACCGTCATGGGCTGCATAAACGGTTGTGCCTGTTGGCACCGCTATATCCACACCCCTGTGCAGTTCCTCATTTCCTGTGTTCGGGTTCTTGCGGTATCCGTAATAGCTTGAAATATAGTTATACCAGTACAGATTAAGCGGAGAAGCAAACTGCTGTAAAAGCCCGCCTGTCTCTGCATACATGGCATAAATCTCTGTCTGTTCCGCATCCATCTTTCCAGCAACAATGGTTTCCAATGGTTTGACCGTAAGCACCACCCTTAATATGCTGACTTCGTATTCCTCCTCTTCCTCGTATTCGTATTCTTCCTCTGTCTCCTCTCCTGTTACCGGATCAGTGACAGTGCGTGTACCTGTCTTGGTTACTGTCCTTGTCCTTGTTTCCGTATCCGGTGTAAGAGTCAGCGTATACATCTCATCAAAAAGAGCCTGCACCTCGCTTTCCACTTCACTTGCGGTAAACTCCGTATGGACAGCCGATAAATACCCAATCAGCGTAAACGGATTGTGCCCGATTTCCCCCAGATTATAGGAATACTCATCATATTCCGGATAATCGGTTTCGATGTTGTCAATCTCATTCTGAAGGTCAAGCTCCAGTCTGGTAAACTGCAAGTCTGTCGCATCAATCTCTGCCGGTTCGCTTAAATAGCTTGCCGCAAGCACAGTGGACTGCGTATCCGCAAACATCGCCCCACAGGACGATACCGAAGTCATAATCATAACAAGAAGCACCGCCATGATACCAACTGTTATGAGAACACCCGCATTTTTGCTTGCAATCTCCTGTAACTTCTTTGCTATGGCGGTTGCGGTATTGGCGGTCTTTGACACTGCTTCCTGTGCCGCTTTTGTGGCAACTCCCTTCTGTCTTGCTTTCAGGTACTCCCGTTTGATACGCTGTTTCTGCAAACGCTTCTGCAATGCCTTTTTCTGCATCTGCGGGTTTTCTTCTAAGAACTTCTGGTACTGGAAGTTGACCTCTTTCTGAAACTGCTTCTTTTCCAGCTTCGCTATTTTCGCCCGCTGCCTTGCTTCCTTTCCCTTATAGTGCCTTTTTACAAAGCCAATCAGTTCCTCACCCTTCTGCTCCGTCTTATGGGCACCTTCCACAGCAGAGTTTTCCTTTTCGTTCTCGGCAATCTTACCATGTACGAAATTTCTGCTTTCAGTCTGCATCCTTCGCATTGTAGTCTTGGAAAGGCTCTCCTGTTTAAAAGGCTTCTCCTTATCCAGCGGAACAACCACATATTTCCCCTTGCCCGTTTCCTCGTCAAAGACTCTCTGCAAGGTATATTCCCGCTTCTTGGGAAGTTTTCCTCTTGCCTTTTTGACCTTCTCTGCGGCTTTCTGCGCCTGTTTCTGTTTCTTTTTTAATTTCTCGCTTCTGGTAAACTCCGAAGCACGATCCTCCGTAAAGACCTTTCCGGCATCTTCCGTAAAAACGGTATCTTTGGCTTTTTCCCTGTGTTTATGCTCTCGCTGCACACGCTTTTTGTGGTATTTGCCCTTTTCCTGTGACTGCCTGTAAGTGTCCCTGCGGTGGTAATCCTCTTTTTCTTCCTGCCTTTTCCCGTTTTCCTCCGTCTGACCGGAATTATCCTGTCCGGAAAACGTGTTCTGGGATTTGGTAAATGTCTCCTTTTCCTCCTGTCCCGTATCGGCACCGGACTTCTGGACATTTTGTCCAAAAGTTTCCCCATACTCCTTTTTCGCATGGGTTTTCGATGCGCTGGGCTTCTGTGAAGCTCCGGCTTTCTCCTTTCCGGCATTGGATGCTCTCGGCTGAAAGTCTGAACCGCCGCCTTTTTGAAAGTCTGGACTCTCTTTCTTCTGAAATTCTTTTACAGCCTTTTTATGGGAAGCGGCACTTTTTTCTGTCTTTTTATCTGCCATTAACTCGCCTCATCTTTCTTAACTGCTTCCTCCGGCTTGGTGTTCATAATCGCATAGGTTTTGGTGTTTGTCGGATACTTGTCAACAAACGGAATAACCACGTTGTCAAACAGTATCAGACCAGAACCCGGCTCGGAATTGGTTACATGGGATAGCTGCTTTTCAGAAAGCCCTAACTTGTCTGCAAGTATCGCCTGATCCTTTGCGTTCTGGTTTAACAGATACACAAAGTCACTGTTACCCAAGATACCCTCGATTTCCTCTGAACGTAAGAAGTCACCCACGTTCTGGGTAAGCCCTGTCGGGATACCTCCCCACTTTCTGAAACGCTTCCAGATTTCCACAGAGTAAATAGCGGTCTGCTTTTCCTTTAACAGAAGGTGGAATTCATCACAGTAATAACGGGTGGCAATCTTGCGCTCCCTGTTCTGTGATACCCTGTTCCATACTGCGTCCTGTACAATCAGCATACCAAGCTCCTTTAACTGCTTTCCCAAGTCCCTGATGTCAAAACAGATGATACGGTTCTGTGAGTCCACGTTGGTACGGTGGTTAAAATAATTCTGCGAACCGCTTACATACAACACAAGGCTGTTGGCAATTCTGACCGCCTTTGCCTTTGCTTCCTTTGCAAGCTCCTTTTCCACGTTTTTCGGCTCATATTTTAAGAGTGCATTGTATAAGTCCTCAAGGATAGGCATATTCTCCGGTACAGGGTTTTCAAAATAGGTATCGTAAATATGACGGATACATTCGTCAATGATACCCTTCTCATCATTCTCCAGACCATCCTTTCCTCCGGCAATCAGATCACACAGGGTAATGAGAAAGTCACTCTTTAATTTCAGAGCTTCCTTGTCCCCTTTATGGGATAACTGAATATCCATCGGGTTCAGATAATCTTTGGAGTCGGTGGCAAGCCTTATGACCTGTCCCTTTAGCGCCTGTACCAATGGGAAATACTCTCCCTCCGGATCACAGATAATAATGTCATCCCTTGTCATAAGGAAACAGGATAAAATCTCCCTCTTTGCGCTGAAGGACTTACCGGAACCCGGTGTTCCAAGTATCACTCCGTTTGGTGTACGGAGCCTTTTGCGGTCTGCCATAATCATGTTGTTACTGAGGGCATTTAACCCGTAATAAATTGCCGGAGCAGGCATGAATAACTCCTGTGTGCAGAACGGAACAAGGATAGCAGTGCTTTTCGTTGTCAGCACTCTCTCAATTCCGGTATCATTGCAGCCAATCGGTGCAGATGCCATAAGCCCCTGCTCCTGTAAATACTGCAAGCATCGCAAATTGCAGTTTGCCTGCTGGATAATGCCGGACACCCTCTGCGTGATGTTCTCAAGCTCCCTTTTTGTCTTTCCGTAACAGGTAATCAGGAAGGTCATTTTGACAATCTTCTGGTTGCTCGTATTCAGATCGTCTAAAAGCTCTAAGGTGTCCTTTTCATAAGTGATAATGTCCGTAGGAAGAATATCCATATCGTAGCCGCTGCGGACAGCCTTTTTCTGCTCCTCAATCTTCATTTTCTGTATGTTCGTCAAAGCACCCTTTAACATCTTGATTGCTTTTACCGGATCCATCGTCTGCATGTGCATGGTAATGGTAAGGTTATCATCAATGTCAAGGAGCTTCTTTAACAGCTCGTCATTAAATCTCGGTGCGATAATATCCAGATAGTGAACACTTCCATACATACTGCCGGACTTAAATCTGCTCGGATACCTAAAGTCAAACCCCGGCGGTGCAATATAGTCCTTGACGGACTTGCCAGACTCTGACAGTTCCTTAAATGAAAAACGGAAAGGCTCCATCGTTCCCTGATTAAAATACTCATGCAGGATACGAAGTCTTTCCTTTCCGTCAAGTGACTGGGCATTTGTGCCGATGTTATTTAAGTTTCGGATAACATCTTTCTCAATATTATTCAGTTTGTTTTTAGCTTCCTTGTATCCGGTGCTTTCCACGCCGAAAATAAGATACTTAGACTTGATGATACCGTTGTTTCCCTTTGCCGACTGATGCTTCAACATCTGTGTGTATTCCTCACGAATATCGTCAAAATCATCATCCTGCAAAGGTATGTCAAACTGTTCCGCAAGTGCCTGTTCATTGACCTGCCTGTTGAATAAGAACAGTTCAAACTTAATGGACGGATCAAAGTAATTGATGAGCTTACTGTACTCCTCTAAAATATCTCCCTGGTCTTCTACTTCCAGAAGGTCATAGTTGATGTCGTAAAACTCCACCATCTTCGTGTAAAAATTATGTGTTACCTGACAGATACCATCACGAAACATCTTTTTGAAGGTAATGGTTTTCTGTGCAGTATCCGGCTTTGCCTGTTCCTTCCCGTTTCCGGCAAGGATACGTCTAAGCTCCACTAACCGCTTCTTTTCCGAAAATGTAAGTCCGGTTTTATTTGCTGCCTGCTTATTTTCCGGCATTCTGCGGTTTCCGGCTTGCGCCTTTTGCTTTTTCTTCAAGGTAGCGCACCTCCTTCTTTATTTTTTCTCTTTCCTCCAACTGCTCGTAGAGGTTTTCCGATTTATAAGGACGAATCCCCGGTGTAAGCATCTTCTGCCGTACCATAAAGTACAGAAGTTTTTCTGCTGGAAATCCATCCCTTTCATACATTGCCAAAAAGAAAAATGGCAGCATCACTCCCACCATGATAAGTGCTGCCGCCTGTGTTCCAAAAACTCCCTTTGTAAGAAAATACAAAGGAACTCCGGTAATGGCAGCTCCGCTAAAACAGATGATCTGTCTTTTGGTAAGGTTTAATGCTACTTTCGTTTTGATGCCACTCAGGTCTTTTGGCACTGGTACTGATATTGCCATAGTCTGCTCCTTTCGTGTGCATACCCATATATGGGCAACGCCCACCATGAATTAGTGGGCGTTAAAGATTGATTTTGATAAGGAACCTGTCTTGAATAAACTGAAGCATAAGATTACGGTATAGGCTGCCACAGACCATAAGGCGCTGTGAAGGTTACTTGCCACTGCCACACTTGCCACAAGCACAGCATAGATTGCCACACATACCATAATGAAAAATCCCTGAAATGCTAAAGCGATAAGTCCCTTTAGATAGTTTGTTCCGACTGTTCCCCATTCCCTGTTGGTTACGGTTGCCGCCGGAATTGGTGCTACTGATACATAAAGATATATTTCAATCATACGTCCGTATAAAATGACGGTGATAAGGACGGACATGATTTTCATACACAGGCTGATGATCATGGTTTCCATGCCAAGTCCTATCAGCTCCCCGATACCCATGCTGTCAATCTGGCTGTTGAACATGGAAGTAAGCGTAGCCTGCACATCCAGACTCGTTGAGCCGGATATGGAAGCTGCCGCCTGTGTCACTACATGACTTCCCACGTCAAAGACCGCCATGACAATATCAAAGGTCTTAGAAAGTAAGCTGACAGCGATACAAGCCTTGAATAAAAAACGAAAAAACAGGCTCGTATCAAAATCGTGCATATTGTTTTTGTCGATAACCATTGTAATCAGCTCATAGACCAGCACAAAGCTGATGATCATTCCCGCTATGGGGACAATGACATTTTCCGATAACGTCTGCACCATACTGAAAATGCCGGAGTTCCATGAGCTGGGTGTCTGGCTGACCTCCCCTGCAATCGTGCCTACCTTGTCATTCACATCGGTAAACATGGTTTCAAGGTTGGACAGCACCCACCCTTGCAGCATTTCCTTTATGAAATCAGTGATCTTGTCAATGATTCCACCCATGAAGGACTATCTCTTATGAGAACAGTGTGGAGAGCTGTGGAATCACCGTCTGTGCCACAATGATAATGCCCCCGCCGGACATAAGCTGCTTGATCCCCTGTGACTTTGCTCCGGGATTGTCGTTACCGTAACCTTCCAGAAGGTTGATAACACCCCATACTCCTACACCTGCTCCGATTGCTGTTACTACGGTCTTTAATCCTGTTACTGCTGTTGTAAAAAATGACATTTTAATTTACCTCTTTCTTTCCTTAAATTTGATTTGTTTTGGAAAGAGTTTTTTGTGTCTAATGCCCCGTCCTGTGATAAAATAAGGACAGGGCATTCCTTTAGGATTACCCTGACGGGCATCCGATACCTTCAAGTTTGCCGACTGCGGTATCGGGTGCTTTTTCTATCCTAAAGTACATTCAAAACTCCGTTTCCACTTTTGGACATTTTGTCCAGAAGTTGCGTTAATAGTTCCGTATTCAGTTTTCCTTTTCTTTTTTAGACATTTTGTCCAAAAGTTTTAAGCTGCGATTTCCCCGACATCTTCCACCTCATCAATGGTGTCGTTGTTCCTGATCTTTGCATGGTACAGGTTCTTTACATATTTTTCGATGTCAAAGGCATTCTTCTCGTCATAGTCAGAAAGCAAGTGGTACTGCTTATGCTTTGTTATATCAAACTTATTGGAGAAGAATGGTCTTACTCCCCTAAGCTGCATAATGCACTTACCACCATCCATGACTGCAATCTCGTCCTGACTCATAAGCTCTTTTCCGGTCTTTTGGTAATTCAGACCGTAGGACTGGCTCGTACCCCTCGTGTCCGAGGTATTATAAAGGTCAATGGTTTCTTTACCCAAAACTTCTGCCAGCTCTTTGAGCGTGGTCTTTTCCTTCCCACCGAGGAATAGTGTGGTATCACAGTTGCCTTCTATGGTATCAGCGTTGTCCTTATAAATCGCTTTAAGCTGTGACTTTGACTGCAAAATAATAGAAGCTGAAATTTCCCGGCTACGGATCGTAGCTATCAGCTTCTCAAACTTTGGTATCTGCCCAATGTTCGCAAACTCGTCTAATAAGCAGCGCACATGAATCGGCAGCCTTCCGTTATACACATCATCTGCCCTGTCACAGAGCAGGTTAAAGAGCTGTGTATACATGATTGACACGATGAAATTGAATGTATCGTCTGTGTCGGAGATAATGACAAACAAAGCTGTCTTTTCGTCCCCTAACATATCAAGCTCCAGTTCATCATAGCTTGTCAGATCACGAAGCTCCTTAATGTCAAATGGTGCTAATCTTGCACCACAGCTAATCAAGATACTCTTAGCTGTCTTTCCCGCAGCCAGCTTGTACTTTTTGTACTGCTTTACTGCGAAATGGTCTGGTTCTCTCTCCTCAAGCTCATCGAACATCAAATCGACAGGATTCTTAAACTCCTCATCGTCCTCCCTTGCTTCACTGGCATTGATCATGTCAAGCAGGGTGGTAAAATTCTGTTCTTCCTCCACGCACTCATACCAGATATATCCGATAAGGGCTGTGTAGTAGAGCTTTTCGGCTTTCACCCAGAAATCTTCACCGGATTGCTGTCCCTCTCCTTTGGTGTTTAAGATAATTGTGTTTACGAGTTTCAAAATATCCTTTTCACTCCGGATATAAGCGAAAGGATTATAGTGCATTGATTTTTTAAAGTTAATGGTGTTCAGAACTTTGACTTTGTACCCGTTCTTTAACAGCATTTTGCCACACTCCACAAGCACCGTTCCTTTCGGATCAGTGACAACGTAGGAGCTGTGCATCTGCATCAGGTTGGGTTTCACAAAAAAGCGAGTCTTGCCGGAACCGGAACCGCCGATAACAAGAATGTTTTTATTTCTTGCATACTTCGGCTGCTTTGGTCTGCCCGACATCATCAGCCTTTCCGTTTCTGTCAGTATGACATTGTTCTCAAAGACCGGATCGACATAAGGCTCTATATCCTTTGCATTTCCCCACCTTGCGGAACCGTACTCTACACCCTGCCTAAACTTCTTGGCATTCTTAGCTTTGAAATACACCACAAGACGGAGCGCAACGCCGCCCACAATACCGACCAGCAAATCTTTCGGGAAAAAACTCGGCAACGGATTGGAAAACAAATCATTCAGCCCGTTCATGGCTGCCATCATCTTATCGGAAGCATCACTCCCCGGTGATACACGCCACAGCCACGCTATCTTGTCACAAAAATACCCTGCAAGAATATACGGGAGATTCATAAGAATGAGCTTCTTTTTATCCACGCTTCCGGTCTTAGCCTTCAGCGTTTCGGGAATGGCTTTTAAGTCTTTGGCAATACCGTCTATAATCTTACTCATAGCGACTGCCCCCTGTCCTTCTGGTGTTCCCTTGCCCGTTCCCTGTTCTTGTCCTTGCCAAGCAGTTCCCTGAACTCTGCCAGTTTCTCCCTTACGGATACTCTGCCACGCTTCTTCTCATTAACTTTCACAAATTCCTTAAATGCCTGTGTGATCACATCGGCATCCTTGCCCTTGAAAAATACCATATACTTCGGTGGTTCCACCGTCTTGTCCTTTTTCACAGCAAAGTCAACATTGTATTTCCTTGCCACCCGCTCAAAGGACTTGATGTTGTTATCCGTAACCTCAATACTCGAAGCTCCCATACCCTGACCTACCAGCTTTTTCACTGACATTTTTCCATGCGTTGCCTGTTTCCCGGCTTTCCGGTGTTCCAGATACAACTTCATTGCTTTTTTCAGTACATCGGCAGTCAGCCTTGAGGACTTGAAAACAAGGGCAATCGTTTTCTGTGTAACTTCCTCCTGCATGGTTTTCCTCCTTGATTTTTTGTTGCTGTAATTCCGCTATGGGGGAACATACAGCCTGTGCAGTAAATACATCATAAGCTCTCCTTCCACTTCTGGACATTTTGTCCAAAAGTTCTGTAAACGCAAAAAGGGCAGCTACAAACCTTTACGGTCTATAACTGCCCTTACGCTGTTGTGTTTATGTTCTTTTGTTTCAAATCTGCAAACTGAAATTTGTTTAATCCAGCAATTTGCTTTTCAGTTTATATATTTCTGTTTTTGAAATTCCTTTTGATAACAGATAATCTTCTACTGTTTCATATTTATTTCTTAAATACCTTAATATATTCTCCATGTATTCAGGTTTTGCATACAACAAATAATCTGGCAAAATTGTTTTTGCCGTCTTAACCATTTCATACAAATAAACATTTGATATTTCATAGTCAGCATAAATGTCAATATCAGATGCTCCTGCCAATAATAACAATATTCCAGCAATTATCCCTGTCCTATCTTTACCCTCTTGGCAATGAAACAATATACCACCAACAGAATTTGCCATTGTCCCAAAAATATTAGTAATTGCAGTGTCATTCTCAAGCATTTGATAGTAATTTTCGATAACATCATTTTCTGAATTTGCAACTTTTGCATTTATAGCCAACGGAAAATTATAGCAATGAAATCTATTGTCAGATACAAAAGCATTAGGATTCATATTTGCAATCTTTGTATTTCTCAAATCTATGATGGTTATTATATTATGCTCAATTAGAAATTCTTTCACAGCATCATCTATCGTATGCGGAGCATCACTACGAATAAATCTTTGTGGCTTGATATATTTCCCATTCATTGTTGGTGTATATCCCAAATCCCTTACATTAAAGGTATGTATCCAGTCATATCTTTGCATTGTATCTTCCTCCACAAATTCAACTTTTCTGTTCCCTATAAAATTAATTTATCGGGATTTACCAAATCGCCAAACAACGATTTATCCCACTCATTTACAAAACAGCATATCATATAAAAATACGATTCACAATGCATAATACTTATTTGTTTCTGATTACAGGATATTGCTTTGTCTTATCTCCCTTTTTTCTTCGATCTAAATCAAACACCATATGCTCGGTACGTTCAAAATACCCTGTATCTTTTTTCCAACTCATTCCACACTTACAATGCTGCAATCCAATAAACTGCTGTTTCATCTTCTTGCCACAGTTGGGACAAATCTTACTTGCCATTCCTACTCCTATTCCAAAAGATATATGCTACAGAGCTCCGCATACATCTTGCCATCTTCAAACTTCACATCATCAAGCAATAATGCCTGGAATAACACTTCCCTGACACTCTCCAATTTTACCATAGAAAGCTCCGCTTCCAAAAGGCCCTCTAGCTCTATATTTTCCAAAGCCACCGCTTTTCTTGCTGACAGACAGTATGTATATAATGCCATAATATATCTGTCAGACATCACAAAGGCATAGGTGTCCTTGCCTTTATAATTGTATCGGCACTTTTCCAATTCTTCCTCAGATATGGTAAAGAAACATCTTACTGTTTCCAGATACACCTTCCCCTCATAGTCCGGCTTATACTTCTTTGCCAGCCGCTTAATTGTTGCAAAAATATTATTTCTCTCATAGGTCAGTCTGGTTCTCTTAAAAACAGCTTTTTTCCCTCGCATATCCATGTAAACATTGTTCCCTATGGTTTTTCCGGCGAATGGCTCATAATCACCAATCCGCAACAGATAGGAAAGCACCTGTAACAGCTTTTCCTTCGATGTAATCTCATTGTAGCTGTAATCTCCAAAGCCTAAATGTTCAAATTTTAAGGGTGTACTTCCCTTTTTAACCTCCCGTTCCATTACTCTGTCCACATCTCTCATTGACTCCATATATCTTTCTGCTCCTTCCTTCTGACAATAAAAGAGCAGCCATATTCTGACTGCCCCACCTTTGGACAAAATGTCCAGAAGTTCTATATTTCCACTTTTGGACTTTTTGTCCAGAAGTGTCCTGTTACAATACTGATAAGCTCTCCTGCAATGCCGATTATCTTGAAAATCAGCACTACACCGCCGATTAAACCGCCTATGATACAATTCAGAGCAAGAATACCTATGCTCCCACTGATGCCGAAATTCTTCGGTATCAGCCACAGGCACATCCGGCGGATACCAAACGGGCACCCTGCAATAATCCAATATAAAAACCAGTCAAATCCTTCTGCTTTATTGCATACCGGATAACAGGTCAGCATCCATACCGCAATTATCACTGCCGGAACAATGACCTTAAATAATACCCTTTTCATGCCATCCACCTCCATACATATCGTGCTGTACCTCCTGTTGGTAGTAATGATTGATTGTATTTGGCGCATTGTAGAGTGCTGTTACCATATATGCCTTGATATTTGTAATCTTGGTTGTAGTATTCTTCATGCACTCCATTACATACTCCAAGTGCGAGCTGTTCAGCTTCAAGAACTTTGACTTTACCAGCTCATACGGGTAATCATCCCCACCAATTTTGACCGTCTTGTGTTTTACGCATACAACCTCACAAATCACCTCAAAAAGCTCATCATAAAGCCCTTTATCCTGCGTACTATACTTCATATAATGCTCATACTCAATATTCTCCTTAATGATTTCTATGTATGCGTTGACATCATCCATCACATCAATCGTTTCTTCGACTTTACTCTCAGATTGATTGGATTGATTGTTATAACTCAAATCAGTATAGTTAGTATTGTTATAATTAGCGTTCGGTTCTCGAACCTCTGCAAGTTCGGTTTCCGAACCTCTTGAAGTTTGATTTTCGAACTCCTGCAAGTTCGGTTTCCGAACCTCTTGAAGTTCGATTTCCGAACTTCTGGAAGTTTGATTTTCGAACCCCTTGAAGTTCGATTTCCGAACTTCTGTGGAAGCATCAGTATTTGAAGGACTTTTCGGCTGGCTTTCTGGCTCTCCGCCCACTTCCAAAGTGGCAAAGTTTTTGACATAAATAATATCCGGCTTCCCTAATCCCTGTCTTTTTTTCTCTATCAGACCAATACCCTTTTTGCTGTCAAGCTCTGCCAATACTTTTACACACTTTTCTTTTGCACAGCCTAAATCCTCCATGATATTGTCAAGGGTATAATGGATATATGCCCTGTTTTCATCATCAAACCATCCGTTTTTCATGGATAGTGACATTCTGTCAAGCATCAGACCATAAAGGAGCTTTGCATCACTGGATAACTCTTTGAACCGTTCGTCCTTAATCAGCAATCTCGGAACTCTGTAAAATGAAAACTGTTCTGCTTCGATACCATAGTAATAATCAAATTTCATCATGTTACCCATGTGCCTGCACCTCCTTTCTACTGTCCTTTTTTCCATTCATCCAAAAGCTGAATGATAATATTCTCTATATCTTCACTGCTATAATCTTCAGCAAAATACTTGCTGATCTTGTCCGCTTTCAGTGTAACCTTGCGTTCCTTTGGCTTTTCTTCTGTCAGAATCAGCCGCACCATAGCAAGCGTAAGCTCTCCGCTTTTTCCATATTCCTTTAGCTTGCCGGATTGTACAGTACTGACATTGCATCCCTGTTCCTCTATAATGACCTCTACCCACTGCTGTGCTTCCTCTGACAGAAAGGATATATCTACGCCCTGTGAAAACCCTAATTTCTTGGTATCCACCATTTCAAGAAGCTCATCGGACAACCTTGAAAGCCAGATATAACGCTGCACCTTTTTCGCATTCTCTCCGGCAGCTTCCCCAACTTCATCAAGGGTATTCTTGCCCGATTTCTTTCCCTGATGTTTCATAGCTTCATATTTCATCTTGTAAGCTTTTGCCTTTTCACTCGGTAAAATGTCCTCTCTCTGGATATTAGAGTCCACCATGATAATGGTTGCTTCATCATCGGAATAATTGCGGACAATAATCGGCATTTCCGTCTTCCCGGCTCTTTCTGAGCCATGCTTCCTGCGGTGTCCTGCGATCAGCTCATAGCCACCGCCTGCTCTCGGTCTTGCAATTCCCGGAACAAGTACCCCGTAAAGTCTGATACTCTCCGTTGTTTCCTCCATCTTTTCATCGTCCAACACCTTAAACGGGTGGTCTTTGAACTCATAAAGGTCTGCTAATGGGGCATTGATAATCTGCTCTGCCCCTGTTTCTTGTGCGCCGCTTCCACCAAATAAATCATCAAAACTCTCCATTTTGATTTTAGATGCGCTTCCTGTCTTTGTATTACTGCTCATTTGCAAGCACCTCCTCTGTCAAAGAATTATAGGCAGATGCTACCTTTCCCTTTGGATCATGCTTATAAATGCTGACTCCTTCCGCAGAAATCTCCGCCGCCCTTACTGAAATCGGAATAATGTTGGAAAATATCTTTACCCGACTTCCATAGGCTTCCTTCAGCATGGCACTGATGTCCCTTGCATAATTCGTCCTGCTGTCAACCATCGTCAATAAAATGCCCTCTATCTCCAGTTTCGGGTTAATCTGGCGCTTTACCTTGCCAATGGTCTTGATAAGCTGCTGTAAGCCTTTTACTGGCAGATATGCCGCCTGCACAGGTATCAGAATACTGTCGGCACAGGCAAAGGCATTTATGGTAATCATGCCAAGTGAAGGCATACAGTCGATTAAGATATAATCGTAATAACCCCCCACCATGCTTATGTACTCCTGCATGATACGCTCCCGGCTCATGACATTCACAAGGGAAACCTCCAGACCTGAAAGCTCAATGTTGCCCGGCATAAGGTCTATTCCTTCCTCATGGTGTAAAATACCCTCCATCGGCTCAACTTCCTCATCCTTAATCAGACTGCCCATGACCGATGCCAATGTGATCTCGATTGCGTCCGGCTCTGTGTACCCCAAACTTGCGGTAAGACTACCCTGTGCATCGGCATCAATCAAAAGTACCTTTTTCCCCTGTTTTGCCAGTCCTATTCCTAAATTGCTTGTTGTGGTGGTCTTTCCAACTCCACCTTTCTGATTTGCGATTGCTATAACTCTACACATGATAAATTCTCCTTTGCTTTCTACTGATTTTCTTTTACGTTACTTTTTCTGACTTCCACATAAGCCCTGTGGAATTTCTTTGTACCCTTGTTCGGGTATAATTCTGAAAACTCTGTTACTTCAATCTTGGGATTTCTCTGCAAAATCTTCCCAAACCATTTAATATCATTCTTTGTTCCCATCAATCGAACTTTTAACATCAATCTGCTCCTCCAAACAGGGCATACAGTTTCCGGTTATAGGTTGCATATTCCGGATACCGGATTTGTATCGCCTGCCAAAAATACGGTGCGTAGGCACAGCAGAACAATTCTTCCACCGTATACTGCCTGCACTCATTGATCTGCTCCTCTGCGTCCTTGTAATCATCCACGCTTGGTGTACTGTTGCAGTACAGATTAAACGCCATTCTGACTACTTTGACGCTTCCGCTGGTCTGCCAGCCTTCATGCAAACATTCTGTTTTCACACAGCCTGTCTTAAAATCATATATGCTATCAACATTTCTTCTGGTATCATCGTTAATGCCAAGACAATAGCAAAGTGCCTTGTGGTACACATCCTGATACCGTACCTCTTTCAATTTTTCATAGTAGAATTTCTCATGTGCTTCGCTAATAAAAATAATATCCTGGGCTTTTTCAGCTCCTGCTCCTAACGCTGTACTATTCATGTTCATTTCCTCCACTTTATAATTTTTTGACAATAACGCAAAAAAGGACACTTCTCTAAAATTTCTTTTAGAAAAATGTCCTTATAGTACAAAATATTAACTTGAACTGACACGATTTTAATTTAAAATCGTTTATTTTAACCCTTTAAGACAGGTTATTTTGTCGTACTCTTGTCGTACCATACAATTACAAAGTCCGCAAACCCGCATAAAATGGGCATTTATTTATCCAACGACTTCATCGTCGGGAACAAAAGTACATCCCTGATGGCTGGGCTGTTTGTCATGATCATGACCATACGGTCAATGCCGTAGCCGATGCCGCCTGTAGGAGGCATACCGATTTCAAGTGCATGGAGGAAATCCTCA